>Ga0351973_1016_pt1 | contig 56033 bp, 46 predicted proteins | sample BONcelFGM3001E14_FD_206745 | JGI IMG/M metagenome (GOLD analysis project Ga0351973, IMG submission 206745) | Enriched cells from coal bed in the Powder River Basin, Montana, United States - BONCAT cells FGM rep3 HSBNCT.FGM.300.1.E14 ...
ACTTTGAAAAGTTTCCCTTGAGAATCCCTTCAAACTTTTTGGCGGGCAAATTCCCGACCAAAAACGGGTCGGGTATTTGCCTCATTTATGGGGAGAGGTTTGAAATGATATGGATAAGATGAACCGGATAATGGTGCGGCGCTACCGCGCCAGAAAAAAAATTCTCCGCGCCTCTGCGTCTCCGCGGTTTCCTTTTCTATTTCAAGCTTTTGGCGGGCAAATTCCCGACCAAAAACGGGTCGGGTATTTGCCTCATTTATGGGGAGAAAGGATAGGGCGAATGATGAGGATCATAGGAAGGGCAAGGGCCTCAATTATGGGGAGAGGTTTGAAACGATATGGACAGGATAAACCAGGCAAAAGTGCGGCGTTGCCGCGCCAGGAGAAAGCATCTTCGCGGCTCCGTGTCTCTGCGGTTTCCTTTAACGAATGCACTGCCCGGGTCCCACGCACAAGTCTTTTCAGGGCGCGGCGTTGCCGCGCCTTTATCCTGCCCATCCTGCCCATCCTGTTAAGAACAACGTCTCTGAGCAGCACCCAAACCCCCGCCATATCAACCCTCAAGAGCCATCGTAATGACCAGGATTCATATACAAGTCTTTTCAGGTCGCGGCATTGCCGCGACCATATCCTGCTCATCCTGCCCATGCTGTTAAACAAAACGTCACTCAGCAACTCCCAAATCTGCGTTCTACTTCATGATGCAAAAATTGATGAATGTCTTTTAAAGTGTATTATTGTTGTTATTTTATTTTATGCCGTTTTGACACATCTGCTGTTTTTTGTGTCAATAATTACACACTGCTGTGTGTGGCTTGACACGTTATTTGTTAATGATTTGATCCGGTTTGGCAGCGGATGTTTGAGCAAATCTGTGAAAAATATTTATTTACCCAAAAGAGCCTTGTTTATTGATCATTTTTGAAAGTGGGAACTTCTGTTTTGGATTGTGGCCTGGAATTTGATATATGTATTTCGCGTTTGCAAAAGACATGCACAAGATGCGTTGAGGAGAAAAAATGGAGTTCCAGAAAGTTCATTTCGTAGGTATCGGCGGGATTGGGATGAGCGGCATTGCCCGCATCCTGCTGGAAAAGGGGTACCAGGTTTCAGGCTCGGATATCGCGGAAACCCCCATGGTCAGGGAACTCAAAGCCCTTGGCGCCAAGATCAAAGTCGGCCACGCAGCCGCCAATCTGAACGGGTCCGAAGTTGCTGTTGTTTCCTCAGCTATTTCCATAAGCAACCCCGAAGTCAAGTGTGCCATCCGGCGGGGCGTGCCCATTCTGCACCGCTCGGAAATGCTCGCCCATCTGATGAATGAAAAGAAGGGCATCGCCATTGCCGGCACCCACGGCAAAACCACGACCACGTCCATGGTGGCCCTGCTGCTTGAGCGCGCCGACCTGGATCCCACAATCGTAATCGGCGGCGTGGTGGACCAGTTCAAGAGCAATGCCAAAACCGGGCGCGGCGAATTCCTGGTGGCCGAGGCCGACGAAAGCGACGGCTCCCTGGTGCGGCTCAACCCGTACATTTCCGTGATTACCAACATCGAAGCCGATCACATGGATTACTACAGTGACGTCAACGATATCCGCAAAACATTCGTTAAATTCCTGCAGAAAACACACCCGGACGGCATGGCTGTACTGTGCACCGATGACCATAATGTGAAGCAGGTGGCCGAGCAGTTCCATGGCCGCAAGCGCACATATGGACTGGTAAATGGTGCGGAACTCAAGGCGTTTGATGTGAAATTTTCCGAGATGGGCTCGGACTTTTTGGTTGTGAACCGAGGCCTGGAGCTTGGCCGGTTCCAGTTGAGCGTGCCCGGCATGCACAATGTATACAATGCCCTGGCCGCCATTTCCATCGGCCTGGAACTCAAGATCGACAATGAAACCATCCAGTCCGCATTCAATGAATTCAACGGCGCCAAGCGCCGCTTCCAGATTATCAGCAGCTCCGATTCCATGACCGTGGTCGACGATTATGCGCACCACCCGACCGAGATTATGGCCACGCTCAGCGCGGCGCGCAAAGTGCGCGGCAAGGGGCGCATCATCTCCGTGTTCCAGCCGCACCGCTATTCCCGCACCAAATATTTCCACGACCTTTACGGCCGCAGTTTCTTCAATTCCGACCATGTGATTGTGACGGACGTGTATGCGGCCGGCGAAAAGCCGCTGCCGCGCGTGAACGGCGAACTCATTGCCGAGTCCCTGCGCAAATATGGGCATCCCGAAGTCAAATATATCCCGGACATCAACGATGTGCCGTCGTATATCGGCCACATCGCACGGGAAAACGATTTCCTCATCACGCTCGGCGCGGGCGATGTGTGGAAAGTGGCTCAAGCCGTTTCCAACAGCATCAAAACAGCCTGATTTAGATCCGGAAACACTTTTTGTTTTCGGTTCCTCCATCAATAACCCCCGTGAATCCTCGCTATTATCAGCGAGGTTTTTTTTTGCACACTTTAAGGCGATTTCAAATAATGTTATACTTCTTAATCTGACGGCATACGCGCCGCAGAGGCCTCTTAACACCACCTCGCCAGAGGATTCAATTCGTCATGATTACCTGCCAGTACTGCAAAACGGAAAACGGGGACGACCACAAATTCTGCAAGGAATGCGGCAACCGCCTCAAGACGCCCGTGGCCGTGGATGACGCCGAGCACATCGGAGACACCCGGCCCGTGGTGGATGTGGCTGCGGCCAAGAACAAGGCTTTTGTGTTCATTACGCGCGGGCAGTATGACGACGCCGAAGCCGAACTGCTCAAAGCCATCAAACAGCACCCCAATGTTGCGGACCTGCATTACAGCCTGGGCACCGCGTACCACCGCCTGGGCCGGTTCGAGAACGCCATCAACGAACTGGACCGCGCCGTGAGTTTCGACCCCGGCCACTTCGACGCGTTTTTGCTGCTTGGCAACATCTTCGGCGACGATCTGCGCAACCATTACATGGCCATCAAGATGTATGAGCATGCCATCCGCCTGCGGCCCAATTTCCCTGACGTGCGCAACAATCTGGGCAACGCCTACCGCTTCACAGGCAAGCTCGAGCAGGCCCGCGACCAATTTGAAAAAGCCATTGAGCTAAACCCAAATTATGCGCGCGCCCGCTTCAACCTGGGCAAGGTTCTGTATCAACTAGGAGACTATCAGGAAGCTGAAAAGCAATATCGCGGCGCCATCTGCGTGGACGCCAACCACCCCAAGGCGCATAAAAACCTGGGCCGCACGCTCATGGCCCTGGGCCGCACGGACGAGGCCCTGCCGCATCTGCAGAACGCCGTGCAACTGGATCCGGAATACGCCAAGGCGTACGCGGTTCTGGCCCAGGCGTACCACGCCCTGGGCGATGCGCCCCAGGCCGAAGCCAACGCCGCCCGCGCCGCCGCCCTCATGCCCCAATGGGGCGCCCTGCAGGACATCCTCAAAATGGACCTTTAGGAAGGATTCTCACTATATGAGCATTTCACGCGACCAGGTCCGGGACGTGGCCCATTTGTCCCGGCTCGAAATGCAGGATGATGAACTGGACCGGTTCACCGTTCAGCTACAAGCAATTCTCGATTACGCATCCAGGCTCGACGCCCTGGATATCTCGGACGTGGCGCCCACGTCCCACGTGGTGCCCGTGGCCAATGTGCTGCGCGAGGACAAGGCGCGCCCGAGCCTGCCCGTGGCCAAGGCCCTGGAACAGGCCCCCGAGCCCTCGGGCGATTTCTTCACCGTGCCCCGCATTATCGACGAAGGCGAGGGCCACTGACCCATGGGTGACAATGCGAAACTCTGCCGGCTCACCGCCGCGCAGCTTCTCGATAAGCTGCAAAAAGGGGACGTGTCCCCCAAAGAGGCAACCCGGGCCGCGCTCGATCAAATCCACGCCACGGATAACCTCACGCACTCGTACCTTTATGTCAACGATGACCAGGCCATGGCCCGGGCCGCGGAATTGGAAAGCGCGGACCGCTCGCTGCCCCTGTACGGGGTGCCGGTCACGGTCAAGGATAATATGTGCACCGCGGACATGCCCACCACGTGCGCCTCGAAAATCCTCGAGGGCTGGCGCCCGCCCTATGACGCCACCATTGTGTCGCGCCTGCGCGCGGCCGGCGCGGTGCTTATCGGCAAAACCAATATGGACGAATTCGCCATGGGTTCGTCTTGCGAAAATTCGGGGTTTCACAACACGCACAACCCCTGGGATCTGGAGCGTGTGCCGGGCGGGTCCAGCGGGGGCTCGGCCGCGGCCATGGCCGCGGACCAGGGTTTCATCGCCCTGGGCTCGGACACCGGCGGGTCCATCCGCCAGCCCGCGTCCTTTTGCGGCATCACCGGCCTCAAACCCACGTACGGCGCCGTGTCCCGCTACGGGCTCGTGGCGTTCGCATCGTCCCTGGACCAGATCGGCCCGCTCACCAAAGACGTCACGGATGCGGCCCTCATGTGCAATGTGATCTGCGGCCACGACCCCATGGATTCCACTTCCATCAAGCATGATTACCCGGCGGATTACACCGCGTTTCTCAACACCGATATCAAGGGCATGAAGATCGGGGTCGTGGAAGAACTCATGGGAGAGGGCATCAGTCAGGGCGTCAAGGACAAGGTTTCCGATGCCATCAAAGTGCTGGAAAGCAACGGCGCGGAGATTGTGGGCGTGTCCCTGCCCAATGTGCCGTATTGCATCCCCGCGTACTATCTCATCGCCCCGGCCGAGGCCAGCTCGAATCTCGCGCGGTACGACGGCGTGCGGTACGGGCTGCGCGCCGAAGGCGTGGACGATATCATCGCCATGTACTGCAAAACACGGCGCCAGGGTTTCGGAGACGAGGTCAAGCGCCGCATCATGCTGGGCACGTACGCGCTCAGCGCCGGGTATTACGACGCTTATTACCTGCGCGCGCTCAAGGTGCGCACACTCGTGGTGCGCGACTTCAACAGGGCGTTCGCGCAGTGCGATGTGCTGGTGTCTCCGGCCACACCCAGCACGCCGTTTAAAATCGGCGAACTCGTGGATGATCCCATCGCCATGTATCTGAACGACCTGTGCACCGTGTCTGTGAACCTGGCCGGGCTGCCCGGCATGTCCATTCCCTGCGGAACCTTTGAGGGGCTGCCCGTGGGCCTGCAGTTCATCGGCAAGCCGTTCGCCGAGCCTGAATTGCTGCACGCGGCGTACGCGTATGAACAGGCCGCGGGCAGGCTGCAACTTAATTTCGGCGCTTGATGCAATGAAAACAAGAACAGGGTAAGGTAACCATAAATGCAATACGAACCGGTTATTGGAATTGAAGTGCATGCGCAACTGGACACCGAGAGCAAGATGTTCTGCGCGTGCGGAACGAGTTTCGCGGCAGAGCCGAACAGCAACACCTGCCCCGTGTGCCTGGGCCTGCCCGGCAGCCTGCCTGTTGCCAACAGGAAAGCCGTGGAGTATGTGATCCGCACGGCCCTGGCCCTGGGCTGCGAGGTTCCGCCCACGAGCCGCTTCGCGCGCAAGAATTACTATTATCCCGACCTGCCCAAGGCCTACCAGATTTCGCAGTATGAGCTGCCCATCGGGCAGAACGGATATCTGGACGTGCCGGTGAACGGAGACATCAAGCGCGTGCGCATCAACCGCGTACACCTTGAAGAAGACACGGGCAAGCTCATCCACGACGCCAGCGGCCGCAGCCTCATCGACTACAACCGCGTGGGCACGCCGTTGATGGAAATTGTGACCGAGGCGGATATCCACGACAGCGACACAGCCGCCGCGTACCTCATACGCCTGCGCGCCATTCTGCAATATCTCGGCGTGAGCCGGGCCAACATGGAAAAGGGCCAGATGCGCTGCGAGCCCAACATCTCCATCCGCCCGGTGGGCCAGGAGGAATTCGGCACCAAGACGGAACTCAAGAATTTGAACTCATTCAAAACCGTGCAGCGCGGCATCGCCTACGAAGTGCGGCGCCAGCAGCAGGTCATAGAAGACGGCGGCCGGGTCATTCAGGAAACCCGCGGATGGAACGAGGCGCAGCAGAATACATTTTCCATGCGCGTCAAGGAAAAGGCGCATGACTACCGCTACTTTCCGGACCCCGATCTCATGCACCTGGACCTGAACCGGGAATGGGTCGGCGGCATCGGCAAGACCATTCCCGAACTGCCCGACGCGCGCCGCAAACGGTTCCTCGAACAATATGCGCTGTCCGAATATGATTGCGACGTGCTCACCGCGCAAAAAGCATTTGCCGATTATTTTGAAATCGTGGCCGCCAGAGTCAAGGAGCCAAAAACCGCCAGCAACTGGATTTCGACCGAACTCATGGGCCTGCTCAACGAGCACAACATGGATATCGATGACTGCAAAGCGCCCGCCGAGAACATGGGCGAACTGCTTGCGGCCCTGGACGCCGGCGCCATCAACGGGCGCATGGCCAAGGATGTGTTCCGCGAAATGTTCGAGACCGGAAAAACCGCGGGCGCCATCATCAAGGAAAAGGGCCTGGCGCAGGTGTCCGACGAAGGCGCGCTGCGCGCGATTATTGAAAAAGTGATCGCCGACAACCCGGGGCCGGCCCAGGATGTGCGCGACGGCAAAGACAAGGCCATCGGGTTCCTGGTGGGCCAGGCCATGAAGTTGTCAAAAGGCAAAGCCAACCCGCCCATGGTGAACAAGATGCTGCGGGATCTGCTCAACGGCTGACCCGGCATGTGATTCCTTTATAAGCAATTCAGGATAATTTCGATATTGACATCTGCGGCAGTTGCCGTGCGGCAATCAGCGCCCCACAAAATCGCCCGGGTCGGTGATGTCCGGGATATCGTCGTGGGTGTGGCCCATGACCCTGTGCGTGTAGGGGTCGAGCTGGTAGGGTTCCCCGGTGATGGGGCAGGGGGGAATGCCGTTGGGAAAGTAATCCCTGTCGCGCGAGAAGCGGTCATTGAGGTTCGGGCTGGGCCATTCGCCCTCAAGCACGTACCAGCGCTCCACGGCCCTGTTGATGTAATACACATTGGTGCGGCAGGCGGCCTTTTGCGTGAATCGGATAAGCAGGGGGGCGTTGGTGCGGGACTGTTTGTTGCCATTGAGGGTGTTGAGAATGCGTTGTTCCAGATCGGATTCGTCCGTATCCACCAGCACGTTTTTATCAGGTTTGATATCGAGCACGCCTGCGTTGGCCTGCCGGGTTTTGGACAACACCATGGATGGCACATGCTTCATATTGAGCGCCCATGCGAGAATGGCCACGAGCGTTGCAATCAGCAAGAGCATGAAGGGTCTGTTGCGGACATTTTCCATGGGTGCGGCACACGTCTCCTCAGGGGTGCGAGGGATCCCCTCTCAGGTGTCCTGTGACCCTGTGGGTGGGGCTGATGAGAGTGTATGATGCGCCCGATGTGACAGGACAATCGGGCAGGGCGCCGGCAGGGAAGTAGTTGATGTTTGTGCCGATGTCGCTCAAATCCCCGGCCGGCCATGTGGCTTCCCGGATGTAGAACTGCTGCACCAGGGTGTCGATGTTGGCCACATTGGTGCGGCATGCCTCGTAGCGGGCGTTGTCGGATATGGATATGAACCGCGGAATGATGATAATGGCGAGAATGGACACAAGCATGGTCAGCAACAGAACTTCAAGGAGCATGATGCCTTGCTGGTTTGTGTCGATTCGGTTTGGTTTCATATCCCTCTTTAATTATATGCGCTGCTGTGTGATTATGAAGATTCCATCAAATAAGGATTTTTGACCCGGGGAACGCGCCGGGGCAGTTCAGCAAAAAGGCCACGCCGTATTGCTTCGACGTGGCCTGGGATGTTGTGCTTGTGTTCCTGTAAATTCTGCTGCCCTCACAGTTTCGATATGGATCGCGTATCTGTGCGCCTTAAGCGTTCTGAATCGATGCCGGACGATGACTCATGCCGGAGAACGTCGCGGAGCGCTTTAACAGACTCAGAATACGTGAGTGAAGGCGCCTTCGCGGTGGCCGGAAATCCTGTGGTAGGGAGACGGGCGCAGCACATAGCTGGTCTCGTCCACCGGGCACGTGGGAACGCCGTCCGGGAAATAATTGAAGTTGGATTTGATGTCCGAAAGGCTGTCCACAGGCCACGTGGCTTCCACGAAGTAATAGGATTCCACCTGCTTGTTGATAATGGAGCGGTTCATTTCGCAGGACTGGACCTTGGCGCGTTTTGTAGACACCGCGAACCTTGGAATCACGATAGCGGCCAGGATGCTGATCAGGATGACGACCAGCATGACTTCCAGTAATGTAAAACCTTTTTGCATTGTTTTCATATCGATATCCTTTTTGTACTTTATTTCGCTTTCAACTAAGTGCTATCAGAAAACGTGTGTGAAAGCGCCTTCGCGGTGGCCGGAAATCCTGTGGTAGGGAGACGGGCGCAGCACATAGCTGGTCTCGTCCACCGGGCACGTGGGAATGCCGTCCGGGAAGTAATTGAAATTGGTTTTAATATCGGACATGCTGTCCACGGGCCATGTGGCTTCCACGAAGAAGTAGGATTCCACCTGTTTGTTGATGATGGACCGGTTCATTTCGCAGGACTGAACCTTGGCCCGCTTTGTGGATACCACGAAGCGGGGGATGACGATGGCGGCCAGGATGCTGATGAGAATAACAACCAGCATGACCTCCAGCAGCGTGTATCCTTCTGTTCTCATTTGTTTCATATCGTGTGTGCCTCCTTATGCACTCCAAGAGGGCAAACCCTCTTGAATTAACTCGGGTTATTTATTCCAGACATGTGTTCCGGCGCCTTCGCGGTGCCCGGATACGCGGTGGTACGGGGACGGCACGAGCACGTAACTGGTCTCGTCCACGGGACAGGTGGGAATGCCGTCCGGGAAATAGAAGAAGTTCGACTTGATATCGGACAAGCTGTCAACAGGCCATGTGGCCTCGACAAAGTAATAAATCTCAACTTGCTTGTTGATGATGGATCGATTCATTTCACACGCCTGCACTTTGGCCTGTTTGGTCGACACCATGAACCTGGGGATGACAATGGCGGCCAGAATACTGATCAGGATGACCACTATCATGACCTCAAGTATTGTGAATCCTTTTTGTGTTATTCTCATGTCAGTTTCCCTCATTGTCGATATTGCGTTTAACATATCCCTAACTTGGGATATCTATTAAGTTGTCTTAAAAAACGTGTGTGCCGCCGCCTTCGCGGTGCCCGGAGATTCTGTGATACGGAGACGGGCGCAGCACGTAGCTTGTCTCGTCCACAGGGCAGGTGGGAATGCCGTCCGGGAAATACTGGAAATTGGTTTTGATATCCGAAAGGCTGTCCAAAGGCCACGTGCCTTCGGAGAAGTAGTATACTTCGATTTGTGTGTTGATGATGGATCGGTTCATTTCGCACGATTGGACTTTTGCGCGTTTAGTTCCAACCATAAATCTGGGAATCACGATTGCGGCCAGGATGCTGATGAGGATAACGACCAGCATGACCTCCAAAAGTGTGAAACCGCTTTCTCTTTTCATCAGTAAAACCTCACTTAATGTTAATTTGCATACATATGATCAAATCCCGATCCATATCATGCTGTTTTGAGTGGAATTTGATAAAATGGCTTTAATAAACAGAAAATAAGTGAAAATAATAATATGGTGAACATTGTTCCGGGTAATTGATTACACGATGGCGGATGCACGGGTATTGGATTACCCAGAAAGGCGAAGATGTTATAATTGTTGATATTGTTAAGCCGGGAGTTTTGATGTAAGGATGTCAATCACAGGCAAATACATGGCCACGGCAATGCAAATCACAATGGCGGCCACACACAAAAGCAGGGAAACCTGTAAAACCTGCAGCAGTTTGCCAAGTGAGTATTTGAGTTCCTTGTCGATGGCTTCAGCGCATTTATTGAGCATTTCGGCAAGTGATCCGCTGGTTTCTCCGGCGCTGACCATGTAAACCACGACCGGGGGAAAGTGGCGCGATGCGCGCATGGGCGAGGCCATATCTCCGCCCAGCTCCAGATTTTCGATGACGCGGTCGATGTCGTCATTAATCACGCAGTTATCGAGTATGCCGCGCGCTGTTTCCAGTGTGTCCAGGAGCGGCACCCCGGTTTCGAGCATGGAGCCCGAGGAGCGGATCATGCGGGACATGGCGATGCGTGAACTGAGGGCGCCGTAATAGGGCAGGGACATGGAGATCCGGTCCATGACGGCGCGCAGGGCAGGGCTGCTTTTGGCCCAGAAAAAAAGAATGATGAGAATGACGATGCCGCCGGCGATCTGCAGTCCGTAATTAATCAGGCAGTCGCTGATAAAAATCACACCCCTGGTCATCCAGGGCAGGTCCGTGACGCCGACTTTGATAAAAAGCATTTTGAAGCGCGGAATTATGAAATACAGAAGGCCGGTGATGATTACGGACGCCACAAAAAAGATAAGTTTGGGGTAGAAGAAAGTTTCATCCACGGCGCGGCGCACTTCCTGGTCGCGTTCCAGGTAATCGCTGAGCCGGTTGAGCACTCCGGTGATGTCGCCGCCGATTTCGCCGCTGCGGATCATGCTGATGAACAGGTTGGGGAAAATGCGGGGATGCTGGGCGAAGGCATCGGACAGGGCCACGCCGGATTCCACTTCGGCTCTGATGCTGCAAATGATTTTTTTGAGATTGAAATTGGTTTCCTGGTCTTCAAGCGCGGCCAGGGCCTCGGACACGGGGATGCCGGCGGCCATGACTGTGGACAGCAGGCGGCTGAAAACCACCACATCGTCCCGGCTGATATTGGCCACAATGAACGGCGTGCGCTCACTGTCCGCGCGTTTGTTGATGGTGAGCACCACGTAGCCGAGCCGCTGGAGCTTGGCGTATACCGTGCGCTCGTTGGAGCCCGAGAGCGTGCCGCGGAAGTTGCGGCCCGAGTTGTCTTTGGCAATGAAGTCGTAGGCAGGCATGGATGATTTGGCGTTCAGAGGTTAATGAACACGCTGCGGCGCACTTCCTCCAGGGTTGTGGCGCCGTGCAGCACCTTGCGGAATGCGGCGTGGCGCAGGGGCGTCATGCCGTCGCGCACGGCGATGCGGGCCAGTTCGTGTCCGGGCCGGTTGCGCAGCACAGCGTCGCGGAAAGCATCGGTGACGGTGAGCAGTTCATACACCCCGCTGCGGCCGCGGTAACCGAGCTGTCCGCAGAATTTGCATCCGCGGCCCCTGTATAGTTTTGTGGTGCCGTGTTTGTCGGATTTGATGCCGAATTCGTGCAGCAGTTCCGTGACATCGGCCTTGTATTCTTCTTTGCAGGCCGGGCAGATGGTGCGCACCAGGCGCTGGGCTACGATGCCCACGATGGATGCGCTGATGAGATAGTGTTTAATACCCATATCAATGAGCCGGGTAATGGCGCTGGGCGCATCGCTGGTGTGAAGCGTGCTGAAAACAAGGTGCCCGGTGAGCGCGGCCTGGATAGCGATTTCCGCTGTTTCCAGGTCCCGGATTTCGCCGACCATGATGACATTGGGGTCCTGGCGCAGCAGGGAGCGCAGGCCCGTGGCGAAGGTGACGCCCGCGTTTCGGTTGACCTGGGACTGGTTGATTCCGTGCAGCTTGTATTCCACGGGGTCTTCGATGGTGACAATGTTTTCGGCCGTATTATTTATGCGGTTGAGGATGGAGTACAGGGTTGTGGTTTTGCCGCAGCCCGTGGGCCCGGTGATGAGCACCATGCCGTAGGGGCTGGCGGTGAGTTTTTTGAGGCGTTCAAAATCTTCGGGAAACAGGCCCAGTTCCTCCATGCGCAAAAGCATGGTTTCCTTGCTCAGCAGGCGCATGGCCAGTTTTTCGCCGTTCACAGTGAGGAATGTGGAAATACGCAGGTCGTATTCATGGCCGGCTTTGCGGATGTTCATGTGCCCGTCCTGGGGCGCGCGCCGCTCGGTGATATCCATGTTGGCCAGGATTTTAATGCGCGAGATCACGGAGGCTTCCACGTTGTGGGGGATGCGCATGATGTCGTGCAGCACGCCGTCGATGCGGTAACGCACGCGCATGTCGTCTTCCTGGGGTTCGAGGTGTATGTCGCTGGCCCGTTCGTTGATGGCGCCGTCAATAATGTCCACAACCAGGCGCACGATGGGCGGGCTTTCCACCATGTCCACGATTTCGTCGAGAATCAACTCGTCATTGTCAATGGGCTCGTGGTCTTCGAGGTGCATGTCCACGATGGTCTGGCGGGTTCGGGACTGGGCGCTGAAGTGCTGGTTGAGCGCCAGGTGGATGTCGCTTTCCGTGGCGATAACGGGTTTGGCGCGGTACCCTGTGGTGAGTTCCACTTCATCGAGCACGGCCAGGTCCACGGGCGGGAAGATGGCCAGGAATAATTCGTCGTTTTCGATGCGGATGGGGATAACGCTGTGGCGGCGCAGAAACTCCTCGGGCATGAGCATGGGCACCTGGGAGTCAATGGGGAAATCCTTGAGGTCCACGAAGGGCAGGCTGAGGTGTTCGCTGAACACGCGGCCCAGGGACTCGGGCGAAAGGTAGCCCAGGCTGACGATTTCGCGTGTCAGGGCGCGCTCGCCGCGGCCCGCGGCGTTGCGCTGCGCGGCTTCGAGTTGTTCGGCGTTGAGCATGCCCCGTTCCACAAGCATGGAGCCAAGGGGTGTGGGTTTCATAATATCCGGGCGCTTGCCGCGCCCCGCCTCTCTGTTATTCGGCGTCGGCTTCCGGTTCCGCATCCTGGTCCAGCAAGCCGTATTTTTTCATCTTATTATGCAAGCTTTTCCTGCATATTTTCAACATCCTGGCGGTTTTCGTGCGGCTCCAGTCCGTGCGGTTAAGAGCTTCTTCGATAAGTTTTTTCTCGGTTGTGGACACCACATTGTCGATGACTTCCTGCAGGGAGCCGTCAAAAGGCATATCTTGTTTAGAGACCTGATCCTGAGGGGCCAGGGCGCCGCGCAAGTGGGCGGGCAGGCAATCCGGGGTGATGAGTTCGCCCTGGGCAATAACCACGGCTCTCTGGATCACGTTGGCCAGTTCGCGAATATTGCCCGGCCATTTGTAGTCCATTAGCAGGCGCATGGTTTCATTGGAAACACGCCGCATGCCCGTGTTGTAGCGTTCGAGCGCTTCGACGAGGAAATGATTGACGAGCAGGGGGATGTCGTCGAGGCGCTCGCGCAGGGGGGGCATGGGGATGGGCAGCACGTTGAGGCGGAAAAACAGGTCCTCGCGGAACCGTTTTTGTTTCACGGCTTCGGCCAGGTCCTGGTTGGTGGCGGCGATGATGCGGATATCCACCCTGATGGTTTCATTGCCGCCCACGCGTTCAAAGGCGTGTTCTTCGAGCACGCGCAGGAGCTTGGCCTGGGTCACCAGGCTCATGTCCCCGATTTCATCCAGGAACAGGGAGCCGCCGTGCGCGGATTCGAATTTCCCGATTTTGCGTGCGCCCGCGCCTGTGAACGAGCCTTTTTCGTGTCCGAACAATTCGCTTTCGAGCAGGGTTTCGGGAATGGCCGCGCAATTCATTTTAATAAGGGGCATGTTTTTGCGGGGGCTTTTTTCATGCACGACCGTGGCCACCAGTTCCTTGCCGGTGCCGCTTTCACCCAGGACCAGCACGGTGAGGTCGTTGTCGGCCACGCGGTCAATGAGCTGCAGCACATCGCGGATCGCGTCGCTGCGGCCCACGATGAGGCTGTGTTCATTGGTGCCGGCCAGTTGCTGGCGCAGTATTTCGTTTTCCTTTTCGAGCGTCTTTTTTTCCATGGCGCGCTTGACCACGATGCGCATTTCATTGATGTCAAAGGGTTTTGTGAAATAATCGTAGGCGCCTTCCTGGATGGCGTTGAGCGCGATTTTTCGCGAGCCGAAGGCGGTCATCATGATGACCGGCAGGTTGGGCCGTATTTTTTTAATTTCCGCCAGGGTTTGCAGGCCGTCCATGTTGGCCATGCGGATATCCATGATCACGCAGCCGTATTCTTTTTCCTGAAGCAGGGCCAGGGCGTCGCGCCCTCCCGATGCCGTGTCGATGCAGTAATTCTGGGCATGCAGGGCTTCGCGGATAAGAAACCGCATGTTTTCCTCGTCATCCACCACGAGAACGCTATCCAGTGCCTGCTGACTCAAATGAAACTCCCTGATCTTTCGTGTTTTCCCGCAGGGGAAGCCAGATGCGGAAAACGGTTTTTTCTCCGGGCGCGCTTTTGACGCGGATATCCCCGCCGTGGGCCTGCACGGTTTGCTGCGAAATGGCCAGGCCGAACCCGGAGCCCTGTTCCTTGGACGTGTATCCGGGGTTGAAAATATCCCGCAACTGGTCCTCGGACATGCCGGGCCCGTTATCTTCAATGTCCACGATCAGGCCGGTGATTTGACCGCACGGGCCGCGGCCGGACTGCATGGGCGCGGATGCGGGCAGGGTGCGCACCGTGACCGTGCCCTGTTTTTCGATGGCCTGGATGGCGTTGATTACGAAGTTGAGAAACGCGTGCATGAGGTTTTCGCGCTGGGCCACGATGCCGGGCAGGTCCGCGTCGAACAGTTCCAGGATTTCAACCTGCTTGTCGCGGATTTCGTGCCGGGCCATGGTCACGGTTTCGCCCAGGATTTCGTTGATATTTTCAAGGGTCCAGTCGGTTTGCGTGGGTTGCAGCATGCGCATGAGGCGCCCGACCACCATGTCGATGCGCTCGGCGTCCTTGATGATCACATTGGCGTAGTCGCACAGGGGCTGGTCATCGGCGCGGTTTTCTTTGAGCAACTGGGCCAGGCCCTTGATGGAGCACAGCGGGTTGCGCACCTGGTGGGCCACGCTCGCGGCCAGGCCGCCGAGCGTGGTGAGCCGGTCCACGCGGCGCATCTGCTCTTCGATGCGCCGCAACTGTTTGGAGTCTTCAAAAGACAGGGACAGGCCCACGAGCGTGTTCTCGCGGTCCTTGAGCAGGGACGTGGCCAGGGTCACGGGGATTTCTTCGCGTTCCTCGGTGGACACGATGAGTTGCTGGGTGGGGAATGTCCTGTGTTTGGTGAGGGTTTCCTGGACGATGCCGAGAAAGCGCTGGTTCACCGGGATATCCGGGAACACGTGCGTGATGTGCGCGCCCACGCCCTGGTCCGCGCTCACGCCGAGAATGAATTCGGCGTCTCCGCTGAGGGAAACGATGACGCCGCTTTCATCGATGATAAGCATGCCGCCGGACATGCTGTGGAGCATGTATTTGTTAATGGAAGCGACCATTTCATTGAGTGCGGAGCCCAGGATGGCGAGTTCGCCGTCGGCGTTGAGCTGGATGTTGCGTGTGAGGTCGCCGCGCGCGATGCTGGCGGTGTCCCGGGCGAGCTTGCGGATGGGGTTGGTGACCGTGACCGCGAGAACGATGCCGGAAACAAAGGCGATGGCCGTGGCGCCGATGATGACCAGGGTCATGGCATCCGTGGTTTGCGTGATGCGCGCGTAGATTTCAGGGGCGGTGAGCCGGGCGGTCTGCGGGTTGGCCAGATTGCGCTGCTGCATGTCGATGAGCACCGCGCCCAGGCCCAGCACCAGCAGCGTGGTGAGCACGGGAAAAGCAAGCACCAGGCGGAAACGTATTTTGCGCCGCGTCTCCTTGCCGGTGTCCAGTGGAAAAGGGGGCGGCGCAGGGCTGCTGCTTTGCTGCGGTTTCCTCACGAAAGCTCACTTTCTGCTGATGGCCCTGCTTATTTTGTCCAGCAGAACATTAACTGTGAAGGGCTTGACGATGTAGTCCACGGCGCCCATATTGATGGCCCGGTCTATGGCGTCGTCTTCGTTTTTGGATGTCAGCATCATAACGGCCGAGGATCGTGTTTTGCGGTTTTTTTTGAGTTGCAGCAGCACGTTGAATCCGTCAATATCCGGCATCATGATATCGAGCAGGATCAGGTGCGGATTGGTGAGCCCCGCTTTTTTGAGGCCTTCGGTCCCGTTGTGCGCTGTGTATACGTCGTATCCGGCGAACTGGAGGCGGTCTCCGACAATGCGCAACAAATTCTCTTCATCGTCGATGACGAGAATCCGCTTCTTTGAATTGCCTCTCGTCATGTAATGTTATGGTCCTTTAACCCGTGCTGTTGTTCATTCTATTTTATTTGAGACCGTCCGATAATTCAATGACCGGGTAACAATTTACACATAGTGCGCGTGAAGGCATGCTGGAATTATTCATGAGCTGAGGCGGGCTTTTGCCCTGCGCGTGTTGATATTTTGTGCGGCATGCCTGCATGTTGGAAGCCGAAAGCATGAGCATGAGACTTGGCAAAGCCACAATTGCGAACCGGTGCGCGCAATACCGGGCTGCCGGATATTTGAGCTTTAAATATCGGGGTGTATAGAATGCTGTACATATATATTGTAAAATTTTTAATAGAAAAAGGGACACTATATAAAATCGCTTCACAGCGTTTTACGGTTTTTAAAATTTCTGTGTACACAGCGGCGGGCAGAGGTGAGGCATGAATTCATCGAGCATAAGAAATTTGATCATCATCGTGATAATCGGCGGTGTGATCATTGCTGCAACATATTACATCCTGGGCAAGAAGAAAGCGCCCACGGCCCTGGACCAGCCCACGCAGGGCGTGACGTTCCAGAGCTGGTATCAGGAAAAGGCCAAGTTTATTGATGATGGCAAAGCCGCCTCTGTTCTTTCCGAAGTAGAGGCCAAGCTGGATCCTTCGCAGTTCGGCACCCGTGAAGCGGGCATGCAGTTCGCCCTGTATGAATTGCGCGGGGATGCGCTGCTCAAGCTCGCCAAGTGCGGCGATGCCGTGGAAAGCTATGAGACAGCGGCCGGGAACCTGAACAGTGCGCAGTTTTTGTTCATACGCACTGACAACAAGGACCCGCGCGAGCAGATGATGACGGATGACGAGCGCAAAGCGCAGATGTCGCGCCTGCAATCCAAGCTGGCCAAGGCGCAGGCCTGCGCGCAGTGACCCATTTGTATTTTCCTTGAAATGAAACTTCATGTATAATAAAAACGTTTTTGAGAGTGCAATTTTCTGGACGGGGGAGTGTCACATGCTCAAAAAGGCGCTGTGTGCGATATGTCTGGTATTGACGCTGGGTTCGGCCCTGCTGTTTTCCGGGTGCAAGGACAAGGATGTGAAGCAGGCATACAAGGCCGACAAATTGAAAAAGTCCGGCGGTCATGATCAGGCCATCGCATTATTCAGTGAAGTCGCGTCCAAACCCGGATTGTCCGAGGAAGCGGTTCAGTTCATACAAATCAATTTCTGCCAGTATTACGGGAATCCCGGCGGCGAAGCAAAGGGTTTGAGCAAAAAGGACGCGCTGTCCGTGGCGCGAAGCTGCTCGGATTTTTACACCAACTACCCTGACCGCACCAGCAAGGGCCTGGGCCCCTTTGAAATGGGATTGCTTTTCAAGCAGCACGGCGAGTATGAGAAGGCTATCGATTTGTTTATCATGGCCGAGGAAAAGCAGTATTACGATCCGCAGAAAACCAATACCATCCAGAGAGAAAAGACAAACTGCGGGAATTTATACCAGAACATCATGGAAAGCGCGGCAAAGATTCCAGGGGAAGAAGGCGCCAACGGGGTGGAATTCGCCCGTAGAAATCTGGAAGCCAAATGCCATATTAGCGTGGGCCTCGTGGTCCAGTAATTTTCCGGTTTTTATTCCATTGCCGCAAAATGCCGATAGCGCGGTCCAGGCGCGTCTGCTATATTATGCACGGGCGGCCGCTGCACGGCGCGCTCTGATTTTCGATTAAAAGGATTCGGCGCATGGCCCTGATTCACGATTTAATCAAAGCGTTCATCCCCATGTTCGTGGCCGTGGACCTGATCGGCGTGGTGCCGTTTTTTATGAGCGTGAGCGAGGACATGCCGCCGCGCATGCGCGCCCGGCTGGTGCGCCAGAGCGTGGCCACGGCCAGCCTTATCGCCATCGTATTCGTATTCGTGGGCAAGGCGCTTTTCGCCTACATGGGCATTTCCATCAGCGATTTCATGATCGCGGGCGGCGCCGTGCTGTTCGTGCTGTCGGTGCACGATCTTATCTCGCACGAGAAAGCGCGCGTGACCCCGGATATCAGCATGGGCGTGGTGCCGCTCGGCACCCCTCTGATGGCGGGCCCGGCCGTGCTGGCCACGGCCGTTATCCTCATCGGCAATTACGGCACGCTCGCCACACTCATTTCCATTGTGGTTAATTTTTTGCTGGCCGGCCTGGCGTTCCATTATTCGCAGATCATCGTCAAGGTGCTGGGCCGCAACGGAGCGCGCGCGTTTTCCAAGATCATGCAGCTCGTGCTGGCCGCATACGGCATCATGATGATCCGCCAGGGCATTGTGAACCTGATCCATAATTTTTCCTGAATACAATCAATGGCCTCAAACCCGCGCAACCACGGCGCCCTGTCCGGCGCCCTGCTTGCCATTTGTAATATTTATAGCAATCCCGGAAAAGAATTCAGACCTTTACAATACAAGCAACGCATGGTTCAGAGCGTGGCTTTGCGCATTACGTGACCTGGCAGCGGCGGCAGCGCCCTACACAAAAAACGCTTTAAAAGCTGACAGAATTCCATAATATGGTCCCCCTTAGCAAAGGGGGATAAAGGGGGATGTGCATCTGTCACGAACCAACAATTTTCGACTGTTCACCTCTTGGTTCTTTTTCGTGATTGCTATAACAACTCAAACTTACGGGTTTGTCTGTTTAAGCAAATACGTGTCAAATCGAGCCGTTTTTCATTTGGAGTGCGACAATTTATTAGTGGCTTTGCGTGCCGGGAATTAATTCCCGGCACAAGGCCGCGTATCACGGAAGATCTCGCACCGCGAATGCGGTGATAAATCGCCGCACTTCAAAATAAACCCCATATACCGACCTGCGTTTTTGTTGCTTTCGCGATGTATCGTCGGCCATGTTTCCGATGCGATACATTCGTAATTCGGTAATTTATTGACCCGGCCAATTTCAGAAATTCAATAGCTGATTGTGGAATTGAAGTGTGTCCGACTGCTTAAGAACCCCTTTTGAAAATGGGTTTCTTAAGGATCTTTCCAAAACTTTTGGCGGGCCATTTTCCGGCGCAAGAATGCCTGGGAATGGCATCATTGCATAATACGAATTTGGTATAGCTGCTTAGAGGGTTAAATTTTCCGAATGGCGGAGATCACATCTTCGAGGCGGTTGAGGCGTGAGGCCAGGTCGTGGGCCTGCTCGGCGCTGGCCACTTCCACCCACAGGTTCGTGAGGCGCGAGAGGTCCTTGAGCACCTTGCTCTGAACGTTGCTTATCTGCAACTTGGCGCCGCTGACCGCGGCCATGATCTGGTTGAGCATTTCGGCGCTGTTGAGGGAGTGGACCACGATGTGTGTGAAGTACAGGCTTTTTAAGGCTTCGCCGCCCCACTGCACGTTGACGAGGGGGCTTTTTTCTTTGGGCAGTTTTTTAAGCGTGGCGCAATGTGTGCGGTGGATGTAGATGCCTTTGCCGCTGGAGACCTGGCCCACGATGTCGTCGCCGGGCAGGGGGTAGCAGCATTTGGAGAAGCTGACGAGCACATCGCTGAGCCCCTCCACCATCACATCTTTTTTCTTGCGGCTCACCGAGGGCGCGGCGCGGGTTACGGGTTTTTCCAGCTCTTCGATCTGGAGCATGGCGCGGTATTTTTTGCGTATGCGGTTGACCACGCCTTCGACATTGATGTCGCCGCACCCGATGGCGGCGTAGAGATCGTTTTCGGTTTTAAGACTGGTGATTTTAAGGGATTCGTGCAGCCCGATTTTGTCGATGAGATCTTTGCGCCGCATGCCGGCCTTGTGCAGTTCGTGGTGGAGCATATCGCGGCCCTGGGCGATGTTTTCCTTGCGGTTGGATGTTTTGAACCAGACGCGGATTCTCTGGCGCGCGCCCGCGCTGCGCACGAACTGGAGCCAGTCGCGGCTGGGGCGGTTGATTTTGCCGGTTTTGATTTCCACCACGTCGCCGTTGCGCAGGGGCGTGTCCAGGTTGGTGATGCGGCCGTTGACGAGCGCGCCCGTGCAGCGGTGGCCCACCTCGGTGTGGATGCGGTAGGCGGCGTCCACGGGCGTTGCGCCAATGGGCAGGGTGAGTACGCGGCCCTTGGGCGTGAGCACGAACACCTTGTCCTCGAACGGGTCCAGGGTGATCTGGTCCAGAAAATGGCGCGGGTCCGTGGATTCGGAAGTGTGGTCCACCACGCGGCGGATCCATGTGGCGGCGGTGTCGGCCACGCGGCCGGTGCCCATTTCTTCCTTATAGGCCCAGTGCGCGGCCACGCCGTATTCCGCGGTCTGGTGCATTTTCCATGTGCGGATCTGGATTTCCACGGGCAGCTTGTTGGGGCCCACAACCACGGTGTGCAGGGACTGGTAACCGTTTTCCTTGGGTTCCTGGATATAGTCGTCGAAGGTATCGGGCACGGGTGTCCAGGTGGTATGCAGCAGGCTGAGCACGCGATAGCAGTGTTCTTCGGATTCCACGATGATGCGCACGGCCAGGATGTCCAGCAGTTCAGACACCTGCAGGCCCTGGCGCAGCATTTTCTTGTACATGCTGTAAAAGTGCTTGCGCCGCCCGGTGATGTGGATGTCCACGCCGCTGTCCTTGCACAGTTGTTTGATTTCGGCGATGGAGCGTTGAAGGGTTTCTTCGCGTTCCTTGTCCAGGGCCTGGATATTGTCGTGCAGGAACTGGAATTCATCGGGGTAGATCCACTGGAAGGCCAGGTCTTCGATTTCGCTTTTCATCTGGCTGAGGCCCAGGCGGTGTGCCAGGGGCGCGAAGATTTCCATGGTTTCGCGCGCAAAATCTTCCCGGTCATTCGGGGGGAATCCATCCAGGTTGCGCATGACATCGAGGCGGTTGGCGAGTTTGACCACGATGATGTGGACTTTGCGCGCCATGGCGATGAACATCTGGCGCAGCTGGCGGGCCTGTTCGGTCTCGTCCGAGGAAAAGCGCAGCACGTTGAGTGAGGAAAGCAGTTCGAGCATTTCGAAAAGATTCTCGCCGAGCCGGGTTTTGAGTTCTTTGGCGTCGCCGCTGTAGGGGAGCAGTTCGTGGAGCAGGCCCGCGGCGATGGTCTGCACGTCGAGCGGGTATTCGGCGAGGATGCCGGCCACGTTGAGGCAGTGCTCGATCATGGGCCTGTTGCCGGCCACGGTGCGGCCCTGGTACGATGTTTCGGCCAGTTCGTAGGCGGTATCCAGAAGCGCAAGGTCCGCGCTTTCATTCTGGAAAGCGACCTTGCGCTTGAGCGTATCGAAGGAACAGCGGTTTTTGTCTTGTGATGTGAGCATGGCAGTTTCTGTGCACAATGGTCCGGGGCCTGCGGCGCGCCCCGGTTTATTGAAAAGATTCGGCGCCTCTAATCGTCGTAATGAACCAGCGTGAAAATGTCAAAATCCTTGAGTTTTTCGCGGCCTTTGAGGAAGTCGAGTTCGATGGCGAAGGCAATGCCCGCCACGGTGGCGTCAAGGGATGTGACGAGGCGGCATGCGGCGTCCATGGTGCCGCCTGTGGCGAGCAGGTCATCCACGAGGAGCACTTTCCGGCCGGGCGCTACGGCGTCTTTGTGCATATGGATGCTGTCCGCGCCGTATTCGAGGCTGTACTCGGCGCTCACGGTTTCCGCGGGCAGTTTGCCGGGTTTGCGGATGAGGATAAAGGGGCAGTTCAGCCTCAAGGCGAGCGGAGCGCCGAATATGAATCCTCGGGATTCAATGCCTGCCACGGCTTCAATGCCCTTGTCTTTGAAATGTTCAACCATGCTGTCCACGGCTTGTGAAAAAGCGTGGGGGTTGAGAAGCAGGGTGGTGATGTCATAGAACAGGATGCCGGGTTTGGGAAAATCGGGGATTGAGCGAATGGTGTCTTTGATGTTCATGCACGGACTCCTTAATAAAGTATAAGTAAGATCAGTCTCCTGACGGTTTGATATCGATGAGATTAAGTTTCACGGTGCGCTTGTTGCGGAAGTTGTCTTCCTTGAGCGTGAAGGCGGCGTCGATGGCCATGCCGTGAAAATCCGAGGGGGACCAGCGGCGCGTGAGGTTGAAGCCGATGGCTTCGGCGATGGAGGATCCCTGGCCCAGGCGCATGAGCAGATGCTTGCCGTCCACGCCGCACGCGCGCACTTCGAGCACATTGAGGTTTTGCGCCGCGAACACGGGTTTGGGGTTGCCCGCGCCGCAGGGTTCCATGAGTTGTGTCTGGCGCAGGAACGCCAGGCCGATGTCCTCGAGCTTGAGAATGCCGTCGATGGACAGAGAGGGCGCATAGCGTCCTTTGGGCGTGCGGTCACTCAGGATTTCATTGATGCGCGCGCGCAGCCTGGGGATGTCCTGTTCATAGATTTTGATGCCCGCGGCCATGGCGTGGCCGCCGTAAGTGATGAGCAGGTCATCGCACTGGGTGAGCAGGGCGAAGAAATCCACCTCGCGGATACTGCGCGCCGAGCCCTGGCAGATGCGCCCTTTTTCGGGGTGCGGGTTGTCTTTGTCATCGGGCCTGCCGGACACGGTCATAAGGATCACGGGGCGGTAGTGGCGCTCAAGCAGTTTGGACGCCACGATGCCCACGATGCCGATGTTCCAGTCTTCGTGGAACAGGAGGATGGCCTTGTCATTTTTAAGGATATCGGAATCGCGCAGCATGGCGTCGGTATCGTTGAGAATATGCGCTTCCTCGCGGATGCGCTCACGGTTGTGGAAATCAAGCTTGCGCGCGAGTTTGTCGGCGCGGTCCGGGGCTTCGGTGAGAAGCAGTTCCACGCCGGCGCGGGGTTTCCACACGCGGCCCGCGGCGTTGATGCGCGGGGCCAGGCCGAAACTCACGAGGAAGGTGTCGGGTTTGTCGTCGTCATTGTACCGGGACACGTCGATGAGGTAATGCAGGCCCAGGTTGCCGGTGTTGAGCATGCGGTCCAGGCCCATGCGCACCAGGGCGCGGTTTTCATCGAGCAGGGACACCAGGTCGCCGATGGTGCCAAGGGCCACGAGTTCCGCGTAATTGTCGAGCATGTCGTCGAGAGAAAAGCCGTGCGTGCCGCCCAGGGCGCAGATGAATTTGAAGGCCACGCCCACGCCGGCCAGGTCCCGGAACGGATAGGTGCTGTCTTCGCGTTTGGGGTTGAGCAGGGCCGTGGCCTGGGGCAGTGCCGGTGGGGGCTCGTGGTGGTCGATGATGATCATATCCAGGCCCAGGCTTTTGGCCACCCGGGCCTCATGCACCGCACTTACGCCCGAGTCCACAGTGATGATGAGGTGGTATCCGGCTTTGTGTGCTTTGCGCACCACGTCTTCGCTGAGGCCGTAGCCTTCGGTTTTGCGGTCGGGGATGTAATAGTTGACATTGCCGCCCAGGCGGCGCAGAAAGGACACGAGCACGGCCGTGCCCGAGATGCCGTCCACGTCGTAGTCGCCCAGCACCAGCATGCGTTGCCTGGCGCGCAGGGCGTGGTTGGCGCGGTCCACGGCCGTGTGCATTTCACGCATGAGAAAAGGGTCGTGGATGGTGTCGGGCGAAGCTTCCAGAAAAATGCGTGCGCTGTGCAGGGAGTCGATGTTGCGGTTAATCAGGGCGCGCGCCAGATGGGGTGAAATACCAAGGGCCGCTGACAATTCGCCAACCAGGCCTGGGTCGGGTGAGGGGAAGTCCCATTGGAAGCGGGTTTCTTTCATGAATAAACAACCAATACTCCGGGCGGCATGTCCGGCGTGGCCGGCGATTGCGGGACAGCATACGCCCGATCAGCCCATGGCTCATTATACCCGAAATAAGGCTCATGCGTGAATCTTTCGGGCCAGTGCATGTAAGCTGATACAAAACAGGTTACAAAATATTGAGACGCGCGAAGTGCGGTTTTGTTTCACAAGACAGAGCCATCAGCGGCGGCGCTGTTTTTTGGCTTTTTTCCTGGCGCTGGACTGGGCGTCGTCTTTGGCTGAATCCGCGCTTGCGCCTGCGCCTGCGGCGTCCGTTTTTTTGGCTTGCGCTTTTTTCGCGGAAGCGGCGGGCTTGTTGTCAGCGGATTTATTTCTGTCCTTGTTTTTGCGCGCCAGGGGATGCTGTGTGGAGATAGTCTGCTCCTGTCCGCGCAGGTTTTTGAACACATAGGCAAGGGGAGCAGCGATGAAGATGGATGAATACGCGCCGGTCAGAATGCCGATGAACATGCCGAGAGCGAAATCCCGGATGGTGACGCCGCCAAAGAAAATGATGGCCAGGAGCGTGAGTTGCGTTGTGAGGACCGTGTTGATGGATCGGGGCATGGTTTCCCACAGGCTGGCGTTCATGACCGAGGATAGAGATGCATTGCGATCCTTGCGCAAGTTTTCTCTGATGCGGTCAAAGATGACAATGGTATCGTTGATGGAATAGCCGAACACCGTGAGGATCACTGCCACAAAAGAAGCATTGATTTCAATTTGGAGTACGGAATATGCGCCGATTGTGAACAGGCAGTCGTGGACCAGGGCCACGATGGCTGCCACGGCGAACCACATTTCAAACCTGATCCATACATAAATGAGGATGCCGATTACGGCGATGAGTAGAGCCTTGAGAGCGTTTGCGAATAACACGGTGCTGAAGACCGGCGAGACCTCTTCGGTTCGGGATTCAGCGCTGGGCTCGTAGCCTCCGAACTGCAGGTACATTGCGGTGGCTGCTTCCGTGTAAGCGGCTTTGTTTTCGGCGCCCTTGATGCTTGCTTTTATGTTGTAGCTGTCCGCCTCGCCCTCTCGGACCGGGTTGTTTTCTACTTCAAAAGACTCGATTGTGTATTTTCCGCTGAATTGTTTCTGAAGGAATTGCTCCACTTGTTCTCGTGTAAAGTCACGGCCCACATACTTGAATTCCACGACAGGCGCCTTGACATTGGTCATTTCCAGGCGGAAACGGATTTTGAGATCGCGCATCTTTTTTTCAAAGGCTTTTTGCTCATCTTTGTCATAGCCTTCGGTGCGGACCAGGAATCCTGTGATCTTCTGGGAGACGCGGTCACGAGTAATCTGAACCGGCTGGTGTTTGATCCTGGACTTTTCAATGATGTCGCTGACATCAGACGCCTTCAAATCCTGGCGCGACGTGGGGTATTGGATGATGTATCCGCCTGTGAAGTCGATGCCGATGTTGAATCCGCGCGGCGGAACGAAAAGGGAGCCCAACCCGATTCCAATGATAAGAATGAACGATATCATGAACCATGTGTTGCGCTTGTCAATAATATTCCGCCAGCCTGTGTATTCCTTGTACAAAGTGTGTGCCTCCTGTGAAAAAAACTGATGCCTTTCGGCTGGATTAAGCGTTGTTCGCCGGGGTCAATCCAAATCCATAGAGCGAGATATTGGTTTTGCCCGAACCTTTGGCGATGAGAAGCATGATGACACGTGTAATCATGACGGCCGAGAACATACTGGCCAGAATACCCAGGCTGAGGGTTACGGCGAATCCGCGGATGGGTCCTGTGCCGAAACCATAGAGTACGGCCGTGGCGATGAGCGTGGTCACGTTCGAGTCCAGGATAGCCGTAAACGCTCGGTTGAACCCTGCCTCGATCGCTGCATGCAGGGTTTTGCCCAGACGCAGTTCCTCTTTGAGGCGCTCGAAAATAATGACATTGGCGTCCACGGCCATGCCGATGGACAGGACGAACCCGGCAATGCCGGGCAGGGTGAGTACAGCGTTAATCATGCTCATGGCGCCGAACATAATCGTGATGTACATAACGAGCGCGGTGCAGGCCACCAATCCTGGCAGCCGGTAGTATGAAACCATGAAGAGAACGACCATGCCCAAGCCGATGAGCCCAGCATAGAAGCTTTTGGTGAGGCTGTCTTTGCCCAGTGTGGGGCTGACCGCGCGCATCTCGGCCACGCGCACTTTCAGGGGCAGGGCGCCGGAGTTGAGCCAGTCCACAAGATTCTTGACTTCCTCGCGGGTGAACGTGCCAGTGATCTGGCCGCTGCCATTGGGAATGCCGCTGTTGATGCTGGGGCAGGAAATGATGCGGCCGTCAATGGCGATGGCCAGGTAGTGATTACGGCCATTACCTTCGCTGCTCACATGGCGGCGAGTGAATTCGTAAAATTTTTCTGCGGCTTCTTTTTGCAGTGTGAAGGACACGGACGGGCGGCCCTGGGAAAAGCTGGGTGACGCCTTTTTGAGGCCTGCGCCGTCGATGACCACGCACCGGTCATTAGCCCGTGCGCGTGCATCGCACTGTTTGTCGCGCCATTCCTGGGGCACTTCAAATCCGTCCTCCAGGAACTCGTCGCCTGAATATAAAAATTCAAGCTGCGCGACTTCGCCGATGAGTGCGCGCACTTTTTCCGGGTCTTTTTCACCGGGGATGTCGATGCTTATGAATTGGTTGCCCTGTTTCTGGATGTTGACCTCACGCACGCCCTGGGGGTCGAGACGGGCGCGCATGACCTTGATCACGCCTTCCATTTCATCGGGGTTGGGTACGGTTTCACCCTTGCGCGGGATGGCTTCCATGACAAGGTGTACGCCGCCTTTGAGGTCCAGGCCCATCTTGATGGGCAGTCCGTGCGTACGAATGATTTTCTTTTTCTTTTGAATCTGCTGCACTTTTTCGCCCTTGGCAAGGCCCAGTATTTCCGGGGTGTCCGGAATCTGCCGGGTTTCCTTGGTGCGGATCACGGCCTGGCCGGTTTTTTCATCGGTTTTGGCCGTCTGAATCTGCGTTTCATAATAAACAAAAGAGGTTTCCTCATAATTTTTGTAGAAACGGTATACGCTCCAACCCACGCATATGCCCACCACAACAATCACGAGCAGGAATTGAGACAGAATGTTTTTCTGCATTTATTCTTCTCCCACAAGGCAACATCGAATACAGGCTGGTATGCCGGCATCCGACGCATTGTATTATATCTTCAAAGCTTTCGCAACCTATGTTGTACCAAACGATCCGAAAAAACATACATAAACATACTCGTAGTAATTATGTAAAAAATTTCTCAATATTCAAAAGAAATTTCAGAATACACACTGGCGTTGGCCTGGCGGCGGTTCATTTGTCTTTTTTAATCTCCAGCACGGACAGGAATGCTTCCTGGGGAATTTCCACGTTGCCCACGTTTTTCATGCGGCGCTTGCCCTGCTTCTGCTTTTCCCACAACTTGCGCTTGCGCGTGATGTCGCCGCCGTAGCACTTGGCGGTCACATTCTTTTTGAGCGCGGGAATGGTTTCGCGGGCGATGATGCGGCTGCCGATGGCGGCCTGGAGGGGCACGTCGAACATGTGGCGCGGGATGAGCTTGCGCAGTTTTTCCACGATGCGCTTGCCCCGCTGGTAGCCCTGGTCCTTGTGCACAATCATGCTCAGGGAATCCACGTTCTGCCCGCCCACGAGCACGTTGAGCTTGATCAGGTCGGACTCACGGAACCCCTCGTATTCATAGTCCAGGGACGCGTATCCGCGGCTGCACGATTTGAGGCGGTCAAAGTAATCGAAAATGATTTCACTGAGCGGGATGTAATACACCAGTTTCACGCGCTGGTCCGAGATGTATTCCATGCTGTCATACACACCGCGCTTGTCCTGGCTCAGCTCCATGACCGCGCCCATGAACTCTTCGGGCGTGATTACGGACGCGCGCACATACGGTTCTTCCACTTTGTGGATTTTCCTGTTTTCCGGGTAATCGCTCGGGTTTTTTATTTCAATGACTTCTTCTTCACTGAGGTGGATGCGGTAAACGACCGTGGGCGCGGTGGCCACCAGGGAAATGCCGTGTTCGCGCTCCAGGCGCTCCTGGATGATTTCCATGTGGAACAGGCCCAGGAACCCGCAGCGGAACCCGAAGCCCAGCACAGCCGACGACTCGGGCTCGCACACCAGGGCCGCGTCATTGAGTGTGAGCTTGTCCAGGGCGTCGCGCAGGTCTTCGTAGTTTTCGGCCTCGGCCGCGAAGAACGCGCAATAGACCATGGACTTGATGGGGCGGTAGCCCGGCAGGCGCTCGGGCGCGGGGTTGTCCTGCGAGGTGATGGTGTCGCCCACGCGCAGCAGCTTGATATCCTTGATGCCCGCGGTGATGTAGCCCACCTCGCCCGGGCCCAGGCGTTTGGCCTGGGTCATTTCCGGCGAGAACGTGCCCAGCTCCGCGATTTCATATTTACGTTTTTCAGCCATGAACAGGATGGGCATGCCCGGCTCCAGGAACCCGGAGACCACGCGCACATAGATGACCACGCCCAGGTAGGGATCGTAGTGGCTGTCGAACACCAGGGCGCGTGTGGGGGGCGGTTCATTGGCGGGCGGGGGGATGCGCTGCACCAGGGCCTCAAGCACCTCGGCGATGCCTATGCCTGCTTTGGCGCTCACTTCCAGGGCGCTGTCGCCGTCCAGGTCCAGGATGAATTCGAGTTCCTCGCGCACGCGCACCGGGTCGGCCGTGGGCAGGTCGATTTTGTTCAGAACGGGAATGACCGCGAGTCCGGCATCGTGGGCCAGGAAGAAATTGGCCATGGTCTGGGCTTCCACGCCCTGGGCCGCGTCCACCACCAGGAGCACGCCCTCGCACGCATTCAGGCTGCGGGACACTTCATAGGAAAAATCCACATGCCCGGGGGTGTCGATGAGGTTGAGCACATAGGTCTTGCCGTCTTTGGCTTTGTAGTTGATGCGCACGGCCTGCATTTTGACCGTGACCCCGCGTTCGCGCTCCACATCCAGGCGGTCCAGATACTGGGGCTTGAAGTCGCGATCCGCGATGGACCCGGTGATTTGCAGAATGCGGTCGGCCAGCGTGCTTTTGCCGTGATCCACGTGGGCGATGATGGAAAAGTTCCGGATGCGATCCGGGTTGGTTGTATCCATAGTTCAGATGCGCCCTCAATGTGCGCTCTTGGTATTGTAGTCGCGGGGCGCGGATATTCAAGATTTAAAACGGGCAAAGAAAACGGACACGGTGGAAATTTGCGCAGTTCATGAGCGGAGATGCATCACAAAGCAAGAGAGAATGCAATACGGGGTTACTCGGCGCGCGTAACCGGGAACCGGGGCATGGAGTAGAGGTCGGAGTCCCGGCAGAAGGGTGTGCGTGCGCCGCAGCGCCAGGTTTTGAGGGACTGGTGCATGAGTGAGGACGCGTCGGGGTCGGAAGCAGCCACAACCGGGGCCGGGCCGCCCAGGCGCAGGAGCAGGGACATGTAGAGCTTGTACATGGCGAAATCGGGCGGGTCTGCGGGGTCCTGCCCGCTTGCGGGTTGCGTGTTTTGCGGGGCGCGCTGTTCCTGGAGCCGGCGTTGCTTTTCCTGTTCATAGCGGCGGTCCATGTGCGCGCCCAGAACATGCAGAAAGCTGTGCGGGGGCTTGCCGCCGCTATTGCCTGGCGGGGCAACAGCGGCTGGCTGGGCCGGGTCCTGAGTTTCGATGAGAAGAGGCGCGTGCAGCATGAGGCGTCAGTCCCCGTTTCCGGAATCGTCGTCGGGATATCCTTTATATACGTAGCGTTCCAGCATGCGGTCGTATGTGGTCCAGGCGCTTTTGCCGGGTGAGTTGCTGCCTTCGATAAGTTGAATGAATCGTTTGGTCTGTGCGTCCAGGTTTTCCAGGAAGTGCAGGGCGCAGGCTTCGGCCATTTTGGGGCGCTTGGGCGAGCCTGTGTTGTTTTCCCCGTGGTGGCTGATGATGAGGTGCAGGATCTCGTTTTCCAGGTGCGTGGGGAAGCCTTCGATGGTGCGGATGCGTTCCCAGAGCATGCGCTCGCCGATAACCAGGTGGCCGGTGAGGCGGCCTTCATCGGTGTAATCGATTTTGGTGTCGAAGCTGAGTTCGCGGATTTTGCCGATGTCGTGCAGCAGGGTGCCGGTGATGAGCAGGTCGCGGTTAAGCTGCGGGTAGATGCCGCACAGGGTTTCGGCGATGGTCACGCAGTTGGTGATGTGCTCGATGAGGCCGCCGATGTAGTTGTGGTGGATGGATTTTGCGGCCGGGCTTCTTTTGAAGGGTTCGGCGATTTCCGGGTCGTCAAAAAACAATTCAAGCAGTTTTTTCAGATACGGGTTTTTCACGGTTTCCATGATTTCGCGTACATAGGCGAACCGGGCGTCCACGTCCACTTCGCCCACGGGCAGGAAGTCGGAGGATTCGAATTCGCCTTGCTGGGCCATGTGGATTTTATCCACGTTGATTTGCAGATTGTTGTTGAACACGTTCACGCGGCCCTGCAAATAGGCGATGCCGCCCACTTCCAGGGAGTGGTAGACTTTCTCACCGTTTTCCCAGCACACGGCGCGGATTACGCCTGAGCGGTCCGAGAGGTTGAGCACTGCGAATTTGCCGGATTTGCTCTTGAATTCGTTGAGCTGCCCGCCCTCGATCTGAAAGAACGAGGAAATGAAATCCCCGTCCCTGATGTCCTTGATAAGTTGCTTGGCCAAAATACCGATCCTTCTTCCTGGGCGTGGTCGCCGGGTTTGCGGTTTCCTGCTGATGAGGAATCCTGCGTGCTGCTATTTTTGTATTGTATGTTCTATGGCCCCATGATGTGAAGTGAGACATGACAAGGCCGTGGCGTGCGGACTGTATCTGAGCATCTATTACATATTATTCAAATTAAAAGGTCCCGTCTATTTGCTGCCGGAGTTGTCTTCCGAGGAAGAGTCTTTGTCGCGGTTTTTGTGTTTCATGACCCTGGCCCAGGATTTAAAATGATCCATGAGGATTTTGTAGAAAGCGGGGTTTTGGGCCTTGAGGGTGGCGGAGTCGCGCACGCCGAGTTTTTCCAGGCGTTCCACGAGCAGGTCCTTGTACCACATGGTTTCGCGTTCGATGCGCGCCTCCCGGCCCTTGCGCTGCACTTCGCTGTAGTCGAAGCCGATTTCTTCAAGGGCTTTTTTCCAACTGCCCACATAGTTGCTGGCCGCGGCCACGAGCGAGGAATGCTTTTCCTTCATATAGGCGTAGCTGATGTCGGGTTCGGTTTTGGCCACTTCGCGGATTTCTTCGAGCACCTTGTTTTCCGACCACTTGCGCACTTTTTCCTTGCGCCTCAGTTTGGAGATTTTGCGGATTTCCGAGTAGTCGAGCCCCGCGGCCTCCAGGGCCGAGCCCCAGTTGCCGAAATAGGAGATGGAGGCGCCCACCAGGGCGCTGTCGATTTCCTTGATGTGCGAGCACGTAAGGTCTTCGCCCAGGTCCTCGAGGGCCAGGATGCGCTTAATGACTGTTTCCGCGTCCCATTTGGCTTTTGCCATGATGTGCGTTCCGTGCAGGCACGGCCGCGCCGGTGCTATTTGCCGGCTTTGGCCATGAGCTTCTGGATTCCTTCCATGAGCACTTCGTAGTCAAAGGGTTTTTCGATGACCAGGTCCGCGCCTTTGCGGCTGGCGTCGGCCATCATCTCGTCGGTCTGGTACGCGCTGATGATGATCACGGGCAGGTCCGGGCGCGAGTCCTTGATCATGTCCAGCAGGTAGATGCCATGCATTTTAGGCATGCGGTAATCGGTAATGACCACGTCGAAATCATGCGCCTGGACCTGGGCCAGGGCGTCGTGGTAGTTTGTTGCGCACACCACATCGTGCCCGTCCATTGTGAGCAGCATCTCGAAGATTTCGAGAATGTCTTTTTCGTCATCCACAAACAGGATGCGCAAGTTACTTTTCATCGTCCTCGGCCAGGGTAACGACCTGGAACATGGAGTGGCCGCTGCGAATGATGAACAGCAGCACGTCGTCCCCTGACTTAAAATTTTTGCTGATTTTCTTGTATTCTGCAACATTGGCCACGGGTTTGCGATCGATTTCACGGATGATGTCGCCGGGCGCGATGCCGCTTTTGGAGGCCGGGCTGCCGCGTTTGATCTGTGTGACAAGCACGCCTTTGCCGGGGTCCACGCCCAGTTTTTCGGCAATGTCCTTGTCGATGTCCTGCACGGTGACGCCGAGAATGTCGTCTGTGCGTTCCTCTTTGTCAACAGGGCCTTTTTCCGCGATTTTATCGTCTTCGGGCCGTTCGCCCACTTCGATGCGAAGGCTCAGTTTTTTATTGTCGCGCATCACGGAAATATTGACTTTGGTGCCGATGGGGGTAAAGGCCACGACTTTCATGAGTTCCTTCATGTTGTCGACTTTTTTGCCGTTGAATTCGATGATGACATCGCCGCTTTTGACGCCTGCCGCGGATGCGGGGCTGTCAGCGATGATTTCCGTGATAAGCACGCCTTTGGTGTCTTTGAGCCCGAATTGGGCTGCGAGTTTTTCGTCCATGTCCTGGATGTACACGCCGAGCCAGCCGCGCACCCATTTGCCGTGTTCGCGCAGTTGGCCGTAAATGTCCATGGCCAGATTGGCGGGGATGGCGAAGCCGATGCCCATGTTGCCGCCGTTGCGCGAGAAGATGGCGGTGTTCACGCCCACCACATCGCCGTCCAGGTTCACGAGCGGGCCGCCGCTGTTGCCCGGGTTGATGGCCGCATCGGTTTGCAGGAAGTCGTCGTAGTTGCCCTGTCCGATGGAGCGGCCCTTGGCGCTGATGATGCCTGCGGTGATGGTGCGCTCCAGGCCGAAGGGGTTGCCGATGGCCACAACCCACATGCCTACCTTGACCTGTTCGGAGTCCGCGAATTTGAGCGCGGCCAGGCTGCGGCCCGCGTTGATTTTGAGCAGGGCCACATCCGTGTTTTTATCCGAGCCGATGATTTCGGCTTCAAATTGTTCTTCGTCGGCAAGGGTCACGGTCACGGTGTCCGCGTTTTCAATAACGTGGGCGTTGGTAATGATGTATCCGTCGGGATCGATGACAAAGCCCGAGCCCAGGCTTTCCTGCTCGCGGTCGGGCATATCATCAAAGAAGTCGAAGAAATCTTTGAAATCCTCGGGGATTTGTTCTCCGAACGGCATCTCGAAGGAGTTGCCGAGGCCGGCGCCGGCTTTTTGTTTGGTGCTGATATTCACCACGGACGGCGTGACCATTTCCGAAACTTCGATGAACGCGTTCTGCAGTTCCATGGCCGCGGCTTTGGGCGAAGCCATGGCCGGCGCCTGGGAGAGCATCAGAGCCCATAATAGGACAATAATCGTTGCCGGAGATGTGCGTTTAATCATGATGCGTTGTTCCTCCTACCGGTTTGTACCGATGTTTGTATAATAAAAAGTTCTTCCTCTTTGAACCATAATGAGCACGGATGAACGCTCCGAAGCCAGGACAACGGCTTTGTTGAAATCCTGTAAGGCGCTGATTTCGATGTTGCCGAGCTGATGGATGACATCGCCCTGGCGAATGCCGGTGCGGTGGGCCAGGCCTCCTGTGCGCACGGCTGTGACCACCACGCCATCGCGCGCGGCGAGTTTGAAGGATTTGACGGCTTCATCGTCCACGCCGCGCACTTCAATGCCCAGCCACTGGCGTGCAATATCCGCGGCCGTGTCCAGGGGCAGGGACGATGCGCTCACGTTTATTACGGACTCGTGTCCCTTGCTGAAAACCGTGAGGGCTGCGCGTTCGCCCACCATGAATCCCGTGACTTTGTCATAAAATTCCTGGGCCGAGTGCACGGGCAAATCATTGACGCGCATGATGATGTCGCCCACTTGCAGGCCTGCGTCCGCGGCCGGACCCCCGGTTATAACATCGGTCACGAGCACGCCGTAGGAGCCGGCGTAGCCGAACTGTTTGGACAGGCTGCCGGTGAGGCCCTGGACCTGGATGCCGACCCAGGCGCGTTTGATTTCGCCGGATTCGAGCAGTTCCTCCACGGCGCGCATGGCGCGGTCAATGGGGATGGCGAAGCCTATGCCCTGGGCGCGGGCGTAGATGGCGGTGTTGATGCCGATGATTTCGCCGTCCAGGTTCACGAGCGGGCCGCCGCTGTTGCCGGGGTTGATGGACGCGTCGGTTTGCAGGAAGTTGTTGTACGTGCGGCCGTCGCTGCCCTGAATGGACCGGTTCTGCGCACTGAGCACGCCCGTGGTCACGGTGTGCTCGAGGCCGAATGGATTGCCGATGGCGATGACGGTTTCGCCAATCATAAGGTCTTCGGCGTTTCCTGTTTTTGGCACGGTCAGGGAATCGTCCACGTCAATTTTCAAGATGGCGAGATCGATGTTGGGGTCCGCGCCCACCACGGACGCGTCGAACTCGCGGTGGTCGGGCAGGGTGACCGTGATTTTGGACGCCTGCAGGATCACATGCGCATTGGTGAGCACATATCCGTCTGCGTCGATAATTACGCCCGATCCCAGGGTCTGGCGCAGCCGCTCCTGCATGGGACCCATGCCGCCGAAAAAATCGTCGAATTCACTGAAGAAATCATCGTGAAACCCGCCGAAGGGGTTGATGCGTTCGCGCACGAGCTGCTCGGTGCTGATGTTGACGACCGCGGGCGAGACCTGTTCAATGGCCGTGACAACCGGGGTGCGGCGCGTGTCGCGGTCCGCTCGTGCGCGCTGCGGCATGGCCAGCATGCACAAGGCCGTGCATAGAAGAATATGAATGCCTGCGTTGAATGTGCGTGGTTTGCAGAATGTTTTCATATCTGTTCCATTCCCATGGGGCGGGGCGCTGGCAAAAGCCTGAAAATATATGAGCGAGTCCGCTGGCGCTCTTACATCTTAGACCGTTTCGGGCCCGAAATGTTCCTGGGCCGGAGGCATATCTTGTGCTGCCAAAGAAAAAAGTGAGCAGCAGCGCGCGCCGCTCACTTTTTTTTTCCGTCATGGCGTTTCATTGTTCGAGGCGTTTTGAGTCACCTCGTTTCTCATTACTTGATGCCGAGCGCTTTTTTGAGCTTGGCGGCCTTGTCCGTTTTTTCCCACACGAATTCGGGAAGTTCGCGGCCGAAGTGGCCGTAATTGGACGTGAGGCTGTAAATGGGGCGGCGCAGTTTGAGCGTGTTGATGATGGCCAGGGGCCGGAAATCGAACACGTCGAGCGCGGCCTTTTCGATTTTCTCGATGGGCACGGTTTCCGTGCCGAAGGTTTCGATGAAGATGGACACGGGCTTGGCCACGCCGATGGCGTAGCTGATCTGGATTTCGCATTGGGCCGCGGCGCCCGAGGCCACGATATTCTTGGCGGCGTAGCGGGCCATGTACGTGCCGGAGCGGTCCACCTTGGAGGGGTCCTTGCCGGAGAAAGCGCCGCCGCCGTGGCGCGCGTATCCGCCGTAGGTGTCCACGATAATTTTGCGGCCGGTGAGGCCGGTGTCGCCCACGGGGCCGCCGACCACGAAGCGGCCGGTGGGATTCACGAGCACGCGCGTGTTTGAGGACATCATGCTTTTGGGAATGACTTTGCCGATAACGGATTTGGAGAGGCCGTCGCGGATTTGCTTGTCGGAAACATCGGCTGTGTGCTGGGTGCTGATGAGCACGGTGTCGATGCCCACGGGTTTTCCGTCTTCATAAATGACCGTGACCTGGGCCTTGCCGTCCGGGCCGAGGAAAGGCAGGATTCCTTTTTTGCGCACGTCGGTGAGCTGGTTGGTGAGTTTGTGGGCCAGGGAAATGGGCATGGGCATGAGTTCTTTGGTTTCATTGCAGGCATAGCCGAAGACCATGCCCTGGTCGCCGGCGCCCTGGGCGTCGCAGGCGTCATCTTCGCCCTTGCCGCAGTCTTTTTCCCTCTTCTGCCTGGCTTCCAGAGCCTGGCTCACGCCCATGTCAATGTCCGGGGACTGCTTGTCCATGGCCACGATCACGCCGCATGTGTCGGAGTCAAAGCCGAATTTGCCACCGGTGTAACCGATTTCGCGGATAGCGCCGCGCACCACATCCTGGTAATCGATGCTGGCTTTGGTGGTGATTTCTCCGGCCACAAAAACCACGCCTGTGGTGGCCGCTGTTTCGCAGGCCACGCGGCTCATGCGGTCCTTTGTGAGCAGTGCGTCAAGGATGGCGTCCGAGATGGAATCGCAAAGTTTGTCCGGGTGTCCTTCTGTTACGGATTCTGATGTAAATAAATGTCTTTTCACTATATCAACTCCTTGAAAGAATTAAATTCTGTTCTCGTTTATTTAAAATCTTCAGGGTCTGGATGGCGCAGGCCCTGGGTGCGGTTCATGGCTTCCTGGTAGGGGCGGATGTCGTGGATATCCATGGCAAAGGCCCCGTTGTAAATATCAGCATAGAATTCCGTGTCGTTGTGGTAGGCCACGTAGTAATGGAGCGTGGCGTGCGCTGCGCCCCAGCCGATGAGGATGCCGAAAATGGCGCCGAACACAGCGTCCATGGCGTCGATGGGTGTGAAGCGCGTGGCGCCGTAAAACAGGAAGCCGAGGATGAGGGCGCCGGTGAAAATTCCAAAAGCGAGCATCAAATAACGGTCGCCTTCGGCGGCGTTGCGCGAGGCGTAGGTGCATCCGAAATAGATGCCCAGGAACCCTGCGAGTCCGCGGGTGAAGCCTATCATGGCGCCGATGCCGGCGCCTACAACAATCAGTCCGATGCAGAGATAGTCCGCCTGTGTCATGATAATGTCCGGCCTTTCTCTTTGTATTCGCTCCGCGCCCGGGAACCGGCGGAGCGTGTCATGCCCGTGTTTGTGCGCCGATTCTGAAAGCTACGGAATTCTATCACAACCTGGCGTGGAAATCCAAGGACCGGCGCGCGATGGGGTTCATTTGCCCTTAATCTGGTTTTTTATCGCGTTCCCATCGAGTTCCAGATTTTCTATCTGGACTTCGGCGATTTTCTTTTCCGCGATTTTGCCAAGCAGGGGCAGGTTGATTTCCACATATCCTTCAAGCCTTCTGCCGCATTTGCCTGGCTCTGGCTCGGTGTAGAAGAACTTGCCGCCTATGTTTGTGATGTTTGAGAAATAGTGCGTTTTGACTTTGTATTCGTAGGTTTTTTCCTGGTCGTCCCATGTGCCGTATTCGAGCCATGTGAGCATTTTGGGCAGGATGACTTTGCGCAGGGCTTTGGGAATATCCCCGTTGGCCACGGTCTCCACCACGAGTTTGGTGATGTGGCCCTTGGTCTCTTTCTTCTTGACGGTGGTCTTGGTGACGTTGGGATAAACGTCCACATCGCGCGAGCGGTCCAGGCAGATTTCTATGACTTTGTCGAACGGAGCCTCGAAAACATCTTCTCTTGTGTATTTCATTGAGTCCCCCTCAGAATCGTGAGAAATGATTTGCCGAAACCGATCCGGCAAAAACATTGAATGATTATATATAGTGTTCCCTATATAGTCAAAAGCCTGCGGCCGAAAAGCTAATGTTGGGCGCACCGGAGCGGAATCACGCCATACCGTGCGTTGCGCCATCAAATAATATAAGATGTGATTAATAAGCCTGCACTGTGGTGCGGAAATGGGAACGGGAGAGGCTTGTGAATTTTCTTTTTGAGGCGGGCCTGTTGTGGGGCCTTGTGACATGTGTGTGGCTGCTGGCGTGTGGCGCCGTGAGCCATGCGTCCATGGGCGCGGGCGACTGGGCGCTGTTTCTGGCTGTGATGATTTTCGGATACGGCGCAGCGGGCGGACTGGCCGGGGCGCTGGCAAGGTTTTTTGCCCGCCGCAGCCCGGGGCGCGGCGTTTTCTATACCGGATTCTTTTTGTTTATCATGCTGTGCCTGGAAAGCGGCTGGAGAGTGCGGGAGTTTGGACCCGCGCTGCCGGCGCTGAGCGCGGCGCGTCTGGGCATGGGGGCGGGCGCTGTGCTCGCCGCGGCCCTGCTGGCTTTTATTTTGATAAAGGCCGCAGGTTTTATCCGGCCAGGCGGCGCAGACCCCATGCGCGGGGGCCTGGCTGCGCCCGCGCTGTGCGCGGCGCTGTTGTGCGCCGCGGTTGCCGGGGATGCGCTGATTGGGCCGCAGGCGTATCACGCATTCGCGCCACGGGCGCGGCGCATCGCTCCGGGCGATGCGCCCCATATTGTTTTGATTACTTTGGATGCGCTTTCGGTGCGCGCCATGGGGGCCTATGGGTTCGGCGAACCAGGTAAAACTTTCCGATTCACGGGGTACGACCCTGTGGATGCGCCGCATGAGTACTGGAGCCCGGCCACGCCGCAGATAGATCAAATTGCGGGCGAAGGCGTTGTGCTGGACCGCATGATTACCCCGGCGCCGCTCACCACGCCATCGCACGCGAGCATCATGACCGGGCTCACTCCCCGCGCGCATGGGGTGGTGAACAATGCCGCGCCCCTGCCGGATTCCCTGGCGACCCTGGCCGAACGCCTGGCCCGGCGCGGATACGACACCGGCGCATTCGTGAATAAAGAGCTTTGCTCCTCGTATGTGAATATGCAGCAGGGTTTTGACACCATGTATCTGGAGGGCGGCAATGACGGGCCCGCGTATCGCGCGCTGGCGCGCGCGGCGCTTCCCGGCATCTGGTTCCGGGTGCAGGAGAAAGTCCGGCAGTGGCGCGGCCGCGGCGACCAGGGCCAGGCTTCCGTGGATCAGGCCGTGCGCTGGGTGTCTGCGCGAAACGGCCGGCCCTTCTTTCTCTGGCTCCACCTGTATAATGCGCATGCTCCCTATGACCCGCCCCTGGAATTCAGGAAACTGTTCGGCGTGTCCGGCGCCAAACCCTGGACCGGGGCCAAAAGCCGGTCCGTGTATCTTAACCATACCGAACTTTCCGATGATGAACTGTTCACATTGCAGGCTTTGTACCACGGAGAAGCGGCGCAGGACGACGAACTCACAGGGCAACTTGCCGAAGAACTGTTTCACAGGGGCCTGCTGGATGGCGCCGCGCTCATCATCACCGCGGACCACGGGGAACTGCTTTATGAACACGATCATTACATCGGCCACGCCGCGCGCCTGTATGAGCCCATTCTGCGCGTGCCGTTCATCATGCGCTATCCTGATAAAATTCCGCCCGGCATTCGGCGCAACCAGCTCACATCCACACTCGATATTTTCCCCACCATCCTGAAGCTCGCGGGCGTGGCGCCACCCGCAGACATCACAGGAATGGATCTTATGCCCATTATCACGGCGCCGCCCCTGTCCGGAGGCGGGCATGAATCCGTTGTCTCGGAAACGTTTTTTCCCGAAGCCGAGCACGATATGATCTCCATCACCCAGGGGGATTACCGCCTGACCGTGGTCCCGGAAACCGGGAAGCGCACACTGAACGCGCTGAGCACGCACATCGTTTACCTTGAAGACATGGAAAATCTTTATGGAAAAATCGACCTGGCGAACCATTTGTCAAATATGGAAACAGCGCTCAAAGAATGGGAGCGGACTGCCGGGCCGCGCCCGCAGCCGCCCCTTGAAACAAAAGTACTTATGAAGCGGCTCAAATCCCTGGGTTATGTGAGGTGAGCGAATGGAAAAGTTGCGATTCGAGGAAATGAGGCCGGACGAGCTGGAAGCGCTCGTTGCACAGCGGCCCCTGGCCTGGGTTCCCGTGGGCACCCTGGAGTGGCATGGCGCGCACCTGCCCGTGGGCCTGGACGCGCTCAAGGCCCACGCCCTGTGCCTGCGGTGCGCGGAGCGCGCCGGCGGCGTGGTGCTGCCCCCCAGTTACCATTCCATGCTCGGCCTGCATTTTCCCTGGACATTCCGTTACCCGGCCCGCGTGCTGCGCGATACCATGATGACCACGTGGACGTTTTTGGCCGAATACGGTTTCCGCTCCATCATCACGGTCACGGGCCATTACCCGCCCCGGCAGGTGGCCGTGCTCATGGGCCTTGCCCATGCATTCATGCGCCGGCATGACGCCCTGGTCCTGGCCGTCCCCGAATTCGCCATGGCCCCGGAATCGCGCTATTGCGGCGACCACGCAGCCAGGTGGGAAACGTCCATTCTCATGGAACTGCGCCCCGAACTCGTGGACCGCGCCCGGCTCGACGAACTCAAAGGCCTGCGCGGGTTCGATCTGGTGAAAAAGGGGATTCAGGGCCGCAATCCCGGGGATGCCGCGTCCGCGGAAACAGGCCGCGCCGTGGTTGCGGAAATGGTGGATAACTTCGCAGCCATGGCTGAAAAAATGCTTGTGAGCCACAGCCGGGACCTGGTTCGGGATTTTCATATGTCCGTGGGTGAAAGGTTTTTTTCCGAACACGCGGCAAGGCTTAAGGATTTGTTCAAGAGCGCTTTCTGATGTGCGCCGCCCAAATCGCATTGATTGCTTTTTAGCAACTATTCTTTTATTCTGGCGGGCAGTCCGAGGCTGAATTTGACTGAGATAAGGCGCACGAAAATTGTGACGCCCGCGCCGAGCAGCATGGCGGCGGATTCCGGGACATGCGGCGAGACCCAGGCCGGATAAAAGGCCAGGGCCCCGGCCAGGGATGCGCTCGCGTAAATTTCCTTTTTGAGAACAAATGGAATTTCCCCGCGCAGCACATCGCGGAGCATGCCCCCGCCGATGCCGGTGAGCATGGCCAGGATGAGCACGGCCGGGAGCGAGTATTCAAATTGCAGGGCTTTTTGCGCGCCGATCACGGTGAACAGGCCCAGGCCCAGTGCATCGAACAGGGTGATGGGCTTCCACAGGCGGCGCAGCGCGCGCTGCATCATGTATGCGAGCAGGGCCGCGGACAGGGCCACGGCCAGGTACTCCCATTCCACAAAATAAAACGGCGGCATCTGGTCCATGAGAATGTCGCGGATCGTGCCCCCGCCCAGAGCCGTGATCACGGCCAGAACCAGGATGCCGAAGATGTCGAGCCGCTTTTCCATGGCCGCCAGCGCGCCGGTGATTGCGAACACGGCAATGCCGGCCAGATCCAGTGCGTGGATGATGGTTTCCAGGGGCATGCGCTCGGCTCCCGCCTGATGAATTTAGTGCGCCGGAAGCCGCGTGACTTCGGTGATTTTCCACCCGCGGTCCACCACGCCGATGAGTTTAAAAAGGTCTCGTTCGAATGTGAAAGTAAGAATTTGGCCTGTGCCTGTGTTCATGGCCACCTGCAGGCGGTCACAGATTGGTTCATCTGTGTGCAGGTCCGAATATTCAAAAGCATTCAGGAGTTGCTCTTCATATGCCGCGCCGCAGGTGATGTACAGGGACATGGGCAGGCCCGTGAGTTCCAGGATGAGTTCCTGCGGGGTGCGGATTCCCTTGACCTTGTCGGATTCGGGATCCGATGTCACGAAAAGCACACTGTTGGCCAGGCGGCGCGCCAGCCAGTGAATGAAGTCAGGTTGGTTCAGCGTGAATTGCACAAAGGCTTGCGTGGCGCCGGGATTAGCGCAGGCAGCTGTGGCCGCGGTTTCCAGGCCGGGCCGCACGGCTTTGCGGATCGTGTTTCCAAGGTCCAGGGCCTGCTCGCAGCCCGGGTCGTCAGTCAGGATGGCGGACGGAATCCAGCCCTTGGCGTAGGCTTTGCCCGCGTTCCTGTCATACCAGCCGCGCGCGGCCCCCACTTCAAGCCAGTTTGCGCCCGAGCGCTCCATGGCCTGGCCCGTTATCATCACACACTGGCCGGGTCGCACAACACCGATTTCCGGGCCGAATTCACCGGGATTCGGGCGCACCGGGTGCGTTGCCTGCTTCATGTCCACTTTCATGTACTGCCCTGTCTGTGCGGCCGCGGACAGTGTGAAAAGCAGGAACAACGCGCAATGCGCTGCGGCGAGGAATGCTGTTTTTGTTACGCGAAAGATCATTCAACCTCCATGCATGCGGCGGGCCGGTGCCGGGCGGCCCAGGGAACCCGGCGGCAATTCTACTATAACCGGGGTGTAATCCGTGAACAAGTCCGGGTGCGGGGCCGTTCAGGTGAAAAGGGCTCTGTACAGGAAAAAGAAAGCTGTGCCCGACGCCATCACCACAAGGGAAATGGGTATGAGAAATTTGTAAATACCCGGGAAATCCGCCTTGAAATAATCTTTGGTGAGGATGAGGCACAGGTGCACGGGGCTGAGCATCATGCCCATGTATCCGAAGGTGTAGGCCAGGGTCAGATAAGCCAGGCGCGCCTGGGACCCGGCCACGGAATCAGGAAGCAGGGAAATCACCAGCGGGAATGAGGCGCCCACAAACCCAACGGCCAGGCCCATGACCATGCCTGAAATAAAGGGCAGGGCCGCGGCCACCACAAGCAATGGCACGTGGTATGTCGCCATGTCCGCCTGCACGCCCGAGAATGCGTTGACCGATGTGAGCGTGTCGCGGAACACCATCACGCCCATGGCCAGCATGAACATGGCGCCCATGCTGCGCAGGTCAAAGAGCTTGAAGGTGCGCACCGGACCCATGCCGTGGCGCACTGCAACCCATACAATGCCCAGGATGACCCCCAGAATAACGGGCCAGTATTTGGACGCGATATCGGGCAGGCCCGATTCCTCCATGATTTTACCCACGCCGAAAATCACCACGATAGTAATGATGATGGAACTGCTGCGGTTGAGCGCATTAAACAGGTTTCCGTTGCGCAGGCCGTTGTCCGTGGGCGCGGGCTCGCGGCCTGCGGGAAATGCGGGGCGCAGGATGAAGAAATATCCTGCGGCCGCGGCCACCACGGTGAGGGGCAGGTGCAGGGCCGCCACCTGCCACACGGATATACCGAACAGGGACGAGGCCACGATGATGCCGGGGTACAGGGGCCACCAGTATTCCCAGATGTGGCGGAACCAGTAATTGACCGCGGCCTTCTGCTCCGGGGTCTGCCCGCCGTTGGGGCCGCAGGCCGCATCCACCATGGGCGCGCTGAAAATCGCGCCCCCGGGCATGGGCAGCAGTCCGATGAGCGCGGGCAGGGCCGCCCCGCTGATCATGCTGCGCCCGAACAGGCGGCTGAACGAGTCCACGATGCCCTGCAAAACTCCTGTTTTGTCCAGCATGTTGCTGAACCCCAGGATTAATATGACCACGGCATAAAGGAACAGGGTTTCCGGAGCCGCCATGGACCGGGCCATGATGCGCAGCGTGGCCGCGGCGCCCGCCTCGAACCATAACCCCGCGCAGAATGACACGCCCAGCAATGCCGCGTACAAGGGCAGCTTCATGCGGTACAGCAGCATTATGCCCGCGAACAGAATCAGAATTTTCAGCAGGGCCGGCACGGCCATGAACGCATCCATAACAAGTTATCTTATAGCGACTTGCCTCAGCCGCGTAAACAAAAGCTTGCTCCCGGCTTTTCCGATTTGATTAAATTGACGCGCGTACGCGTTCTCAATATATATATACATGCACCCGCACGCCGGGTAACGGAACACGGTGAGAATCCGTGGCGGTCCCGCCGCTGTAACCGGGGACGCGGTTCTGCTTTTTCGCCACTGTTGCGGGCCACACGCACCGCAGCGGGAAGGCCGCGGAACCGCGCATGATCCGGAAGCCAGAAGACGACCCGGGCGCACTTGTGTTGGAATCTGATGGCAAAGGGTTTCGGCGATTTTTTTTCGCTGGGCCCTTTTCTCGTTTTCGGGAGATTTTGGGGCCAGCCAACAAACACAAGGAGTTTGCCGCCATGCAAATCATCGAAAACACAATCCAATCCATTAAGCCGGTTCAGAGCAGTTTCATGGACAGGGCGCAGGCGCGCCTGGACAGCCTCACCAAGCCCCAGGGCAGCCTCGGGTTTCTGGAGGATATCGCGCGCCGCTGCGCGGCCGCTCAGGGAACCGAACGCCCGAATCTTGACAGGAAAAAAGTGTTTGTGTTTGCCGCGGACCACGGCGTGGCCCTCGAAGGCGTGAGCCTGTACCCGCGCGAAGTCACCGCGCAGATGGTGCTTAATTTCGTGCGCGGGGGCGCGGCCGTGAATGTGCTGGCGCGGCACGCGGGAGCGGATCTGGATGTGGTGGACGTGGGCGTTGATTATGATTTCGGGGCCGAGCCGGGCATGGTGCACCGCAAAGTGAGGCGCGGAACGCGCAACATGCTCGCGGAACCCGCCATGTCGCACGAGGAACTCGAGGCCGCAGTTGCCGTTGGCGTGGACCTGGCGCAGCAAGCCGCCCGGGATGGATACCAGGCTGTGATAACCGGAGAAATGGGCATCGGAAATACAACTCCTTCCAGCGCCATAACCGCGGTGCTTACAGGCAAAACCGTGTATGAAGTCACGGGCCGCGGCACGGGCCTGGATGATGCGGGCGTGCGCCGCAAGGCCGATGTGGTGGCCCGGTGCATTGCCGCGCATAATCCCGACCCAGGGGACGCCCTGGAAGTTCTGCGCACATTGGGCGGGCTGGAGATCGCGGCCATCACGGGCCTGGTGCTGGGCGCGGCGGCCAATGGGCTCATGGTAATCGTGGATGGGTTCATTTCATCGGCCGCCGCACTGGTTGCGTGCCTCGTGGCCCCGACCGTGCGGGATTATATGTTCCTGGGCCACCGCTCGGCAGAGCCGGGGCACGCGGCTGTGGCGCAGGCCATCGGCCTGCGCCCGGTGCTGAGCCTGGATATGCGCCTGGGCGAGGGCACGGGCGCGGTTCTTGCCGCCACGGTGATTGACGCGGCGCTCAAGCTTTATCATGAAATGGCAACCTTCGGCGACGCCGGGGTGTCCGACGCCGGGTAACGCGGTTTTATTTCACACGGCCGCGCGGTTATAATGGTTTCACGCCACAGCGTGAGAGGTGCGTGATGAGAAAGGGTTTGCTGATAGTCAATACAGGCGACGGCAAGGGCAAGACCACGGCCGCCCTGGGCGTGGCGTTCCGCGCCCTGGGCCAGGGCATGCGCGTGTGCGTTATCCAGTTTCTCAAAGGGTCCTGGAAGTACGGCGAACTCGAGGCCGCAAAGCGGTTCGGGGATTTGCTGGACTGGCACGTGCGCGGCCGCGGCTTTACCTGGCAGTCTGATAATATCGAAGAGGACAAGCGCATTGCCCGCGAGGCCTGGGAGTTCGCCAAAGGGATTATCGCCGACAATCAGCACGACCTGATCATTCTGGATGAATTGACTTATCTGATTACATACGGCGTGCTGGACATTGCCGATGTGGCGGGCGTGCTGGAAAATAAACCTTCGGACATGCACATCGTGGTTACGGGCCGCGGCGCGCATGCGCAGCTCGTGCACATGGCCGACATGGTCACGGAAATGACCGCGGTAAAGCACCCGTTTGACAAGGGAATCAAGGCGCAGAAAGGCATTGAATTCTGATGCGCCATGCGGCGCGCCGGACATTATGAAATCCCCGCTGAAAATCATGTTCCTTGGCACGGGCTCGGATGTGGGCAAGAGCGTGTGCGCCACGGCTTTTTGCCGCATACTCAAGCGGCGCGGCTATGCCGTGGCTCCGTTCAAGGCGCAGAACATGTCCAATAATTCATTCGTGACCGTGGAGGGCGGGGAAATCGGCCGCGCCCAGGCGGTTCAGGCTGAAGCTGCGGGCCTGCTGCCCAGCGTGCGCATGAATCCGGTGCTGCTTAAACCCGCGGCCAACGGGTGCCAGATCGTGCTCAACGGCCAGGTGCTGGACACCGCGGGCGCGGACGCTTACAAGGATTTGCGCGAAAAACTGCTCGCCCATGTCATGGCCGCGTACAAATCCCTTGAGAGCGAATATGACGCCATTGTGATCGAGGGCGCGGGCTCGTGCTGTGAAGTGAATCTGCGCGCCAATGATATCGTGAATTTTGAACTGGGCCTGCGCGCGCAGGCCCCGGTTGTGCTGGTTTCGGATATTGACCGCGGCGGGGTTTTCGCGCAGATCGTGGGCGCCATGGAACTGATCTCCCAGCCCGAGCGCGATTTAGTGGCCGGGTTTCTAATCAACAAGTTCCGGGGCAGCATCGAAATGTTTGCGGACGGGCCGGCCTTCATTGAACAGCGCACCGGCAAACCCGTGTTTGGGGTTGTGCCGCATTATTCAGGCATTACCATCGACATGGAAGACAGCATGTCCCTTGAAAACGCGGGGCGAAACCGCGCGCCCATGCCCGGACGCATCAACATCGCCGTGGTGCAACTGCCCCTGGTCTCCAATTTCACGGATTTGGAAATACTGGAAAATGAGCCATCCGTCAACGTATGCTGGATGGTCCACCCATTAAACCTTTCTGCATTTGATGCCGTGATTATTCCGGGGAGCAAAAGCACGCTGCATGATGCACAGTGGATGCGCAGGCAGGGCTGGGCCCGGGCTCTTGATGAATACACGGCGCAGGGCCGCGGCCTTGTGCTGGGACTTTGCGGCGGATATCAGATCCTCGGCAATGTTCTGCGCGATGATCATGGGCGCGAGAGTACTCTGCGGCAAGCGCCGGGCCTGGGCCTGCTGGATGTGGAAACAGATATCGATGAAATCAAAGTCGTGCGTGTGTCGCATGGCCGGGACCATGTGTTTGATACCTGGGTGCACGGTTATGAAATTCACATGGGGCGCACAATGGCCGGGCAGGGCGCAGGGCCGTTTCTGGAACTGGACAGCGGGCCGGACGGGGCCGTGAACCAGGCGCGCACTGTTTTCGGTACTTATTTGCATGGCCTGCTGGATTCCAAGGCGTTTCGCCAAGCGTTTTTATCACGGCTGGCAACCATAGCGAACGTCCCTTATTTAAGCCCATCCAGTGAGGTTGATTCCCCATTCCGGGATGCTCAGTACGAGGCCCTGGCCGACCATTTTGAAAAATACGTTGACGTTGATGCTTTGATCAAACGTGCAGAAATGCAATCACGCTAAAATTCTCTTTTTCCAAACTTGTATTTTTATGGAATGCGAATTTATCGGTTGTGTTGTTTTTGTACTATATTTTAATAGTATAGGAAATGGGCATAAGTGCATCATAGTTCTCGTATAGTGCAGCGTTTTGCTCCAATTTATACACAAAATAATCAAGTGTGACAAAATAATCATATGCCCGCATGATTTTTTGAGACTTTAATTTATTAATAAATCTTACAAAAAAATCTTTATTTAGTGAATGATTTAAAACTTGATTTTATTGTGGGGATTCTGTTAAGATGGCTTTAAATTTGAAACAGCACAAAAATGAAAAAAAAGTGTGACTTGCATATCATGGCACAAATTGTGTATTAATAAATTTTAATACATCAGCATGGTTGGTGACATGGCACTGCTCAAAGCGCAAAAAACCGTATGTATTATATCAGCAGCCGGTTTGTTGCTCCTGTTTATGGCCGTGTGTGCGCATGCAGCAACCAAAGACTGGCCTTTTGACACCCCGGCAAATTACATATACGACAGCACAAAAATAGATGTGGCCGGCAGCCTTGCGGATTTAATCACCCAGGGCTGGTATGACGACTGTTACCAATACCGCCGTGAAATCGTGCTGGACAACAGTGCGGGCGGGGCACAGACAAATTTTCAGATCAAAGTCGAATTGGACAGTTCCAATTTCGACTTCGCCAGTGTGGCGGCCAATGGATTCGATATCCGGTTTACGGATTCGGACAAAACCACGGGAATCGATTTCTGGCGAGAGGGTTTTAATGTTGGCGCATCCACGGCCACTTTCTGGGTTGAAATTCCGAATCTGAATGCCGCAGCCACACAATCCATATGGATTTATTATGGATACACATGCGGCGCACCCGTTGATGACAGTGTCTACACGGATGTCTTTTTCCATGTGGGAGAATACGGAACCATGAATCAGGATCCCATGGACACAGTATGGGATACCATAAACTTCACTCAGGCATTCGATGTCAATCCGGTTATTATTTCCAGTATTCAGACAGGTGTTGATGTTCCTGACCCTAATGACCGCTTATTGCCGCCTGGAGGCAATAACTGCGGTGGCGCCGACGGCTATGCCGATGGCACGGCTGTTCCTGTGGTCGATAATGTCACGCTCAATAGCTTCCAGATGAATTCCATGACCAAATCAATTGACTGTGACAATGTTCATGGCGTTGAAACCATTGGCTGGCTGGCCATGGAAGAAGGAACATACTACGTAGGCGATCGCATATTTAATGTATTTACGTTAAATATGACGAGTAACGGCAATGAGGGCGCTAGCACTTATGACGTAAATTATGGACTGACTTTTGCGGACGTGCCCGTGGTGCTGCCCCAGGTTCAGACGAATTCCAACACAGCAACTGACGGAATTCGTATGGTCAATGCCACGACCGTTGATATTGATGCGTTTCTTGAAGGCGAGACAGATAATACGACGTTTCCGAATGTGGAATCAGTGGGTTTTGTCGTGATTGACCAGGCCGGCGCCGACGATGTTTTCGGCAATAACCTGTCGGATTATCAGATCGAGGGTGAAGTCGGGAGTACGCCGGAAGGCGGCATGCAGCATATCTGGCAGACCAACAGTTTTCAACAGACTTTTTTTGAGCCTCCGGTTGTGATTATTAAACCCACAACCAACAATGGCGGCAATAACGGCCATGAACGGTTGCAGAGTATTACAACCACTAATTTTGAGCAACGATTTTCTGAAAATTTCTATGCGTACACCAACTCATATGACGGCAATCACTTCAATGACGAAGGCGGCTCGTTTATTGCCATTGGACCGCAGTTCATAGGCGGTTCGCGTTTGATTCACGCCCGCAAATATACTGCCAATGAGCCTGCAAGCACAGTGGGCGCTTCCGAGGAATACAATCTGGATCCGGGCATCTATCCCATTGCCGTGCAGGGTGTGGCTTTCGATGAGGTAACGACTTTTTCAGAAATTATAGGTCCGGGCACTGGAAATGTTCAGTATCAAATCAGCAATGACGGTGGACTCTGGTATTACTGGAATGGCGCAAACTGGGTGGCATCCGACCTCAGCTTCATGCAATCCAACACCGCGGCAACCATCAATGCCAATATAGCCCAGTTCGACAACGATCAGGGCATGGGCACTTTCTACTTTCGCGCCATCCTGCACGCGCCCACGCAAAATGATGATATCGCTCTGGATAATGTGCGAATTGACTACACAGTGCCGCCTCCGGCGCCGGATATTTTCGGAATCGCGCCTAATCCTGGCATCATCGGGGGAACCGTTACATTAACCGGCGATGATTACGGGGCCAACCAGGGGGCTGTTGGGGGCAAAGTTTACTTCAATGGTTGCGCTGCCGGTGTGGCCGGCGCCTGGAGCAATAACTCCATCACGGTCACTGTGCCCACCTGCGCCACCAACGGCCCGGTCACGGTGTTCGCCAATGGTTATCTTTCCAATGAATTCAACTGGTCTATCGCCGTGCCATCCATCACCTTTCTGGACCCGGCCAGCGGCGACTTTTACCAGTTGGTCTGGATATACGGGGACAAATTCGGTAATGTGCAGGGCAATTCCTATGTGACATTCCAGTCCGGCCTGTTCGCGCAGGTGCTCAGTTGGAGCAACAACGCCATCCGCGTGGTTGTGCCCTCGGGCGCGGTATCGGGCAATGTGGAAGTGACCACGGCGGGCGGCACAAGCAACGGGGTGCAGTTCAACATCACCCCCGATCAGTCGCGCTGGCCTTTCACTTACGCTGTGCGCTATTCCTATAATCCCGCGCTTATTACCGTGACCGGTGGACAGGCCGAGCTGCGGCCCATTAATGTGCCTTCCTGGTATGACCGCCGGTGGCTCTACCGCAGGCTCATCACCGTGAACAACGGCACCGGTGGCCCGCTCACCGACTTTGTGGTGGAACTCAATCTGGACAACACGAATTTCAGTTTCGCCAAGGCGCGCTCCAATGGCGAGGATATCCGACTCACCACCGTGGACGGTGTCACGTTCCAGAACTTCTGGGTTGAATCCTGGAATCAGGCAGGGGAGACCGCCCGCGCCTGGCTGCGCTGCGGCAATTTGGCCGCCGGAGCTAATTATTTCTTCATTTATTATGGAAACAGCTCCGCGCCCACTCTTTCCGATTACACGGCCACCCTGGACCAGATCGGCGAGATTCAGAAAAACGTCACAACATCCGCTAACAACTGGTCAAACAATAATCTATTCACTAATGCATTCGCCAGCACACCCGTGGTTGTGGCGCACATGCAGACCAGAAACAATTCCAATGAAGCGCACACCCGCGTGCGTAATATATCAACAACGGACTTTGACGTGGCGGTTGAAAGTTCCCGAACAGTTACGCACAGCGGCAACGAAACCATGGGTTGGATTGCACTGCTGCCAGGGTCGTGGATGATTGGCGATATGCATGTGGAAGCCGGCACCCTGGCCAATGTGGACGAAGACGCCTGGGCCACCGCAAATTTCGCAAACAATTTCAGCGCCGCGCCCGGCGTGATTGCCGTTCAGCAAACCGCTAATATTTTTGGTGCGGCTTCAAACGATACCACCAAAACTCAGGTGCGCACGCGCAACCTGGGACCCAACAGCTTCCAGATCCGCATCGAACCCGATGACGATGCCAGTGCGAATTATGATCCGAACACAGAAACCATCGGCTACATCGCCGCGGATCTGTCCACGTTTGATACGTCCCTGCCCAACCTCAAGGGCCAGATGCATCTGAGCACTGTGGAAACCCCCAATGTGTTTTATTACGAATGGATTGATATCACATCATCGCACACGGCCGCGCCCGTGGTGCTGCCCACAATAAGCACGGTCAACGGATGGCTCGGCACGTCCGGGGAAAATACGGCCCACTCGCGCATCAAGTCCGTGACCACGTCCCGGTTCCAACTCCAGCTTGAAGAGTGCGACGACTGCACCGAAGGCCATGTATTTGAAGATGTCTCGTGGCTGGCCATGGATTCGGGCCTCATCTGGGGCCACGATTATGTGGATCCCATGCCGTCGGCCGCGGTTGATTCGGAGCAGGTCATTCTGTACAGTTCAGCGGCCCCCATCATTGAGCCGGCCACTGACGGCGAGCAATTCGACGGCCTTGCCGGGTTCTACCAGCTCGAAGGCTACGAGAACGTGGGCAGCATCCTGTACCAGATCACGAATGACCCGGCTACAGGCACGTTCTACTGGTATAACGGGGCCAACTGGGCCACGGCCACAGTGGGCAACACGGCCCAGGCCAACAATGCCGTGGATGTGAACGACTATCTGCCGCTTTTCGATACGCAGTACGGCACCGGCACATTCTTCTTCAAGGCGTATCTGATAAGTGACGGATACCAGCTCGTGCAGGTGGACGGCATCGGCATCGTGGAGCGTTCCGAACTGTTGAGCAACTACAACTGGGCCACGGACACCACGCCCCCGCCCATTTTTTTCGGCGATTATGTGAATGCGGGTGTGAATCCCAACCAGGAATATCTCCTGGCCATCCAGATCGAGCATAACGGGGCTACGGGCACATATAATTTTCAATTGCAGTACCAGGAAGATCCCTACGGCGTGCCCGGCGCATGGACTAATATCAACGCGGCCTCGGCCAAGTGGAAATCGACCAACGGAACATGGGGCGCGCACAATGATCCAGTGCTGGTTGCGGATTATGCGAATTCCCCTGGCGCGGGCGTGGCCGTTAATGGCGTGTATACGGAGACCGGCATCGTTAATACTTATGAATTCGCCAGCGGGCAGTATTATGCGGAATTCTGGTACGCAATCATGCCCGAAGCCGCCACCGCGAACAATGAATACCGGTTCCGGGTGGTGAACGGCTCCAGTTCCGCTAATTTTGCTTACAGGATTTATCCTAAAACCGGTCCGCCGCCCGATCCCATTACCCTGACAATTAATGCGCCGTACACTTCCGCAGGCATTAAATACACGGATGATCCTGTTCTGGGCCTGGAGTTTACGTGCATGGACCAGCCCTTTGTGACGTACGGCCTGTGTGACGCCGCGGATGGCATGCGCCTGGGGTGCTCGCTGCTGGGTGTGAATTCCGTGGCCACGCAAAGTTATGTTGTTACGCCTCCGGATTATAATTTCGACCTTGGCGCCCAGCCTCTGGCCTCCGAGTGTACTTCAGTGGACGGCCAGAAGACAATCTATTTCCAGGCTGAAAACGAACGCTCATACTTGCAGGTGAACCCGGCCACGGATACGGTGATCCTGGATACCATCGCGCCGGACATGAGCACCGCCACCCTGCAGGTTTTCAGTTCCCAGGAGGATTATTTCAAGGGCACCAATGACGGCGTCACATGTGACGCGGGCCTGTCGCCCGCATGCACAGCCTGGTTCAACAGCAATGTGGGGCAGGGCGCATGGCAGATTCATTACGTGCGCCTGGATGCGGCCCCGGGCGGCAACATCGACCAGAACCCGGATAATTTTAAAGGCGGCGCCGCGTTTAACGATAACCCGGCCGCGGACACCAGCGCCGTGGCTGACTGGCTCGTGGACAATTACAGTGTGGAAGCCGGACACGGCGATGAACTTGGCGTGGTGTTCACGTTCACGGACCGGGTCGGCAAAACAGATACTTTCACGATTGATTACCAGGTGGATAATGAGTCCCCGGACACCATAGCGCCCGCGCAGGTCACGGCCTGGGACGCTGCGGCGAAAAACACAAACTTCAGTTATTACCAATGGATAAATTATTCCAACCCGTATTTCGAGTGGGCCGACCCCGCGGACCGGCCCTACGGCGCGCTGCAGAACAGTGAATTCTGGCGCTACCAGAGCTGGCTGAGCACAGACCCCACATTCGTGCCCAGCACCTACACCCTGGCCAATTTTTTGGAAGCTACCGGTCCGCTGCAGAACGGGACCCAGTACTATGTAATCGTTAAGACCCACGACTATGTGTCCAATTCCTCCACGCCCACGGTGTCTTACGCGTTCAGGTACGACAACATCGATCCGATCTTCGATTACAATGATCCGGCCACGGGCGCGCAAACTATCTGGTACAGCCAGGATCCGGGCGCGGCCGTGGACATCGATGTGCTGTGGTCCAGCGGCTCGCCGCTCGTGAATTTCAATTACCGCATCAATGCGGGCGCGTGGCAGAACATCTTCACAGGTTCGCAATCCAGCGACTACACCAATGACTGGGCTCTAAGCTGGGCGCTGCTGCCCGAGGGGCCCAACGACATAACCCTGTCCGCTCATGATGAAGCCGCCAACGGCGCAACCGACACATATGTGGCCACCACGAGCGGGTTCCAGTTCCGCAAAGATATCAGTGCGCCCAATGATCCTGCAACCCCGGTGAATACCTGGGACGTGCCGGCCAAGACCACGGCGTTTGTCAACGGGGGCACATATAACGTGCCGCAGCCGTACTTTGAATGGGCGCCGCCCGCGGATAATCCCGCGGGCGTTGACACTGTGGATAATGCGGGTGTGGCAGGCTATTACGTGGCCATGAGCACGGACCCGAACTATGTGCCCTCCACGGGCGAGTACCAGACAGCGGCCACCTACACCGCGGCCACGGCCGCCGTGGATTGCGCTATCCATTATCTGCGTATCCGCACCAGGGACAATGCAGCGCCCCCCAATGTGTCCACACCCACGATCACGGCGTTCCAGTTCCTGTATTCCCAGGCGCCGATTATCACCAATAACCAGGCCGGAGACAACACCTGGTGGAGCGCCAACCCGGGCGCCATCTATGATGTGGATTTCGATGTGAATCCCGCATGCGTGGGCAGTCTGGACTGGGGCCAGTATAAAATCCACACGGCTCTTTTGTGGGGCGGCGCCCTGGTCAAGGACTGGACCAATTTCTACGGCCCGGCCCAGGGCGGGCAGAATTATTCCGCGGCCTGGGGCATTGCGGGCGCAGACTGGGCGCTGCTGCCCGAAGGCTTGAATAATCAGATTTCCGTGCGCGCCAACGATGATATCGGCTCATTCGTGAGCTACGCCACGGACGTGTTCTATATCCGCAAAGATGTGAGCGCGCCGGACCAGGTGGCCATCGGCACTGTGGGCGGCTGGGAAAACGACACCAAGGCCGACGCCATGGTGAGCGGCGGCTCGTATACTTATGAAAATCCATATTTTGAATGGGCCGCGCCCAACGACAATCCCAATCCGGGCACAGCCATGAACGCGGGCGTTGCGTTCTATTACGCCACGGTGTCCACGAACGCGGCCGCGGACCCGAGCGTGGATCCCAATGCGGCCACTGTGACCACCCAAGCATACTACGCCACGCCCTCGGCATGCGGCGCAACCTATTCGCTCATCATCAGCACCGTGGACGCGGCAACGCCCACTCCCAATGTGTCTGCGCCCAAAGTGCTGTTTGAGTACTACTATGAATGCAAATCCAAACCCGATTACTTTGTACTCAAAGCAGAAGAAGACGGCGCTATCACCGAAGACGAAACCGTAACCGACTGGTGCGCGGGCGGCGCGTGCGCCCCGGCGTGCGTGAGCAATTATTGTTCTAACACCACGGGGAAAATCCTCGCCAAACCCGAGTATGTGAAATATAACGACGGCGGCCTGATCCAGAAAACCCTTGCCAATGAAGTGAATGACGTGGCGGCCGGCAATGAACGATGGTCCTGGGACACGGCCAACAACCGCATCATGCTGTTCAATGATCCTGCCCTGGCCACTGTCACTTATACGCCCGACGCCGGCAGCGAAAAAGTCTGCGTCTACATTTACGACGACACGGATACCATTATTGCCACGGGCAAGTATTCAACCGCGGACTTTGTTATGGAACTGAGCCAGGCCCCGGCCAGCGGCAGCGACATCACGGAAAATCTCAGCAGCGCAGACACCGGGTATACGGTTATCAACAACATTCCCGGCGGGGATATCGATCTGCTGAACACCACGTACATCGGCGGGAGTTTGAAAAAAGGCGTGGCGTGCGTGCGCCTCACCGCGGACAGCATCCCCAATGACAGCCCCCAGACCCCGCTGCGTGTGGATGGTTCGCTCATTGACCCGGACACCAGCGCCACCATGGCGCTCACCCTCACCGCGGGCGCAACGCACCCGGCTTTTGTTAAAATCCGCCAGAACATCGGTGTGTCCGCCACCGGCACATCGTTTAATGCGGTCACAGAGATTACCGATATCTGGAACCCGGACCCCAACGACCCGGACCTCACTATCACCCTTAATCCGGTGTGGGGTTTCGGCGGGGACCGCGTGGCGTTTATCTCGCGCCAGAACAACCCCTGCGGCGGCGCTGCGGCCACGGGCGACCTGCCTTACCAGAATTTCAATATCTACATTCGCACCTATAACGCGGGCGCATGGACCGATTGCGTGCGCCTCACAAGCAACCTGGTGGACGGAGATGTTTACGGCCCGATTCCGGCCAGTGAAATCGCATTTACACCGGCTGACGACAAGATTATTTTCGCCGGCACCAACAGCGGCAACGCGGGATATGACATCTTATACTGGGTCAGCGCCACCAGCACTTTCGCGGGGTCGGCCACAGGCACCCAGTTCGATATCGGTTTCACGTATCCTTCCATGCCGCCGATTAATCTCATGGCCAATGCCAACGCCGGCGACGCCACGATCACGGTGGACAACGTGGATGCCCTTCTGGCCGTGGGCAAGAACGTGTTTGTGGGCGAGCAGAATTTCTTCACCGGAGCATTTCCAAGCGGCGAGGTCGCTACAATCCAGGCCCTGGGCGCCAATACAATCACCTTTGACGCCCCGCTCACAGGCAGTTACAGCCCCTTTACCGCATCGACACTGGGCATTGTGCAGTATCCCGTAACTTATGATGTCATCGGACAGCGGATATCCCCGTCGCCCCTGGACGATGCGGTGTGGAATGATCCCAACTGGTCGCCCACGGCCGCGCAGAGCGCCGGATGCTCAGAACCCGCGGACCCGGCCACAGGCAATTTCGGGGATTCCCTGGCCGTGATGAGTTGGTCCCCCAATGGATATGCGGATTACACCGGCAGCCCGCCATACGCGAACAACGGCAACACCAACCCCAACATTGTTATGCTTTACGGCGCAAAGACCGCCGCCGGCGTCTATGCCTATGGAACCAGTGACATTGCTAAAATTACCGATTTCAGCGGCGGCTCCATTCAGCCGCTGAAACCCAAATGGTCTCCCGACTGCAGCAAGATGGCTTTCCTGGCCTGGGACCGCAGTGTGAGCGACACGCCCAGCCAGACAAGCGTGTATCTCATCAACCTTACCGACGCGCGCGCGGGCTGGGCCACGGCGACTCTGCCTGTCACAAGCCTCACAGCCACGGGCGTTTATTTGGTCTACGATTATAACAGCCGCAACATGCCCGCTTATTACCCCAACTGGAGCGCGGACAGCAAACTGGTCAGC
>Ga0351973_1017_pt1 | contig 53105 bp, 50 predicted proteins | sample BONcelFGM3001E14_FD_206745 | JGI IMG/M metagenome (GOLD analysis project Ga0351973, IMG submission 206745) | Enriched cells from coal bed in the Powder River Basin, Montana, United States - BONCAT cells FGM rep3 HSBNCT.FGM.300.1.E14 ...
GTGTCCCCGACGGTGCAGACCTGGGACAGGCTCTCGGCGCCGAAGAACCTGGCCAGCAGTGTGATCCTGTAGGAATCGTGAGACCGTTGCATTATCGTGCCGATCAGTTCCGCCGGGGCTCCGGAAGCGGTTGCGGAGAGGGTGGCGGAGATGCGGCCGTCGACAAGGGCACCGGTAAGCACGAGTGTGAGGCTGTCTTCCCAGCCGTCAACGGGGATCGTTTGAAGTGGGGTTCCCCATGGCGTCAAAGGTAGGAAGCGTGTTCCCCTGAGCCCGTAACTGTGTCCATCCGGGACACCCCTGACCGAAGAATCGAGCACCCTGAAACCGTCACCATCCGGGATGGCCACGACCATGTGATCGAAGCTCCTGCTTCCCACCAGTCCCGGTATCCCCCCGGTGGTGTCGAGCATCGCCAGCCATGCCTCCCCTCCCGCGGCTCGGATGAGACTGGCAAGGAGAACCGCAGTGTCACGGCAGACACCCGCCCCGTCCGCGAGGGTTTCATGTGGAGTTTTTGGGGAGAAGCCGGGCCAGTCCCCTATGTCGGCGCCCGTGTACTCGATGTTCCGGGCTATCCAATCGCGCATGTCACCGGGGGTCGGGCCGGCAAGAACGGCCGTTTCATGAAGCAGACCTGTATCGGTGCTGTACTGAACATCGAGCGCGGTATGCAGTTCGCGGGAAACCGACTGCACGTCGTGCGATGCCACGACCGCGTACGGCCTGCTCCGGAAGGCCAGGGGGTGGTCGTCAAGCGGGCTCAGCGGGCCGACCCTCCACATCAAAGCGGATCCCGAGGTGTCGGGAGGGCCGAATTCGGGGGACCATTCAACCAGAAGCCCGGAGTTCCTCGTGTCGATCACGGTGAATTCCCCGCAAATGACACTGTCCCGGCACCAGGGGCTGAAATGGTAGCTGTAGCAGTCCGCGAGGGGGAGGTTTCGTATGACCCGGCGGGTCCGGACAACTACCGTGTCGCCAGTTTCGAGGCCGGGCATGGCAAGGACAAGTTCACGCATTGACGACTCGAGACGGGACTGGCCCGCCAGGGCATGATGGGGGCGTTCCGTGACCACGGCATCGGAGCCCCGTCTGCCGCTCCTCCACAACCCCGTTCTGGCCTCCAGGAGCTCCACCGTTTCCCAGCCCGAACGAAAGGGAACAGAGAGCGTCGTGAACCGCACGACCCCGCGACCGGTGAGGGGAACAACGACCAGTTCGGTTGTTTCGGTGTACACCGAGTCGATCTGGACAGTGACTGAGTTGCGAACGAAGACCGCGTCGGGAAGGTCGTGAGCGAGGGCAAGAAAAAGGGCGGTCAGAACAGCGTGAGGCACCAGTCCTCCAGTTCCCGGGGAGCGGGCATGGCTTCCCTTGCTGGCCTGAGGACGGAGATCGATCCGTAACCCGAAAGGATCGCGTGGACGTCGGTCCCCCCGGACTCCCTTGTTCCCTGCAGTTCGTATGGACCGTAGGAGAATGAGCCGTCGGGGTGTCTGATGAAGGGCACCTCTCTTTGAAAACTGCCGGGTCTTGTGAGCTTGAGCCCCAAAGGGGCACCGGGAGGCAGGTTCACATTGAGCGTCATACCCACGGGTATGGCCCTGTGAACGCCCCTGTCGACCATCCGTCCGGCAAGCCCGGCCGCGTGCCTGAAATCAGGCTCACCCGAGCGCTCGACACTTATGGCAATGGCTGGAACGTTCCAGAACGATGCTTCGGTCGCGGCTGCCACGGTGCCCGAATACCAGATGTTGTTGCCAAGGTTCGCTCCGGGGTTGATCCCCGAGATGACAAGGTCGGGCGTTCGGGGCAGCAGTTCTGCGAGGGCTATCTTTACGCAGTCGACAGGAGTTCCGGTGACGGCGTAACGGCCGGGGCCGCAGGGCATGACGGAAAGGGGCGCGTAGAGTCCCAGCGACATTCCGGCGCCCGAACAGTGCCCCATGGGTGCCACGGTGAAGGTTTCGCAGCCGGAGAGTGCCTGCTCAAGGGCCAGAAGCCCCGGCTCATGGATGCCGTCGTCGTTCACAAGGAGGACAAGCATTGAAGCTGTGCTCAGAGCGCGCGGGTCAGGGTGAACCTGTGAGTGTCCCCCAGGGTGTGACTTCCGGGGACGAAAGCGTAGTCGAGCATCCAGCCCCGCTGTGAGAATCCCATTCCTGTCGTGATGGTGCTCGAGGGGTCGTTGAACCGGTATCCACCCCTGAGGGCGACCCAGGAAAGCGGCTGGTACTCGAGGCCCACCCCTCCCCTCGGCCTGTTGTCGAGGGGTTTCTGGACCTCGGCGGAAACGGTGAGGGAACCAACCGGTGATGGGACGGTGTAACCTGCTGCCGCCCTGATGGTCCTGGGAAGCCTGAACTCGCGGGAGACCATGACGGCTCCCGGACCGATGTTCTGGACGGCGGCCGACAGCACGAGCCCCCTGGCCGGCGTTGAGAGAACACCCATATCGAAACAGAGCCCGGAACTCTCCTCGATCCACACCTTTTCACGGATGAACTTGACCCCGGCACCGATCGCGAAGCTGTCACCGAGGCGCAGGCCCAGGGCTGCGTTGAGGCTTATGTCGGTAACGTCGAAGGTTCCGGTCGGTTCCGAGGAGGGGGTTTCGCGGTACTCGAGCCCCCCGGTGTTGAGAACACGGAAAGCAAGCGAAGCGCCCAGACGTTCACCCCATGGGAACAGGGCGGAAATGACCTGTTGGTCGGTCCTGCCGTACCATGAGTTGTGTGACGCCGTGAGCGAAGCCCCCTGATACGCCAGAAGCGCAGGATTGGCAAAGATTGCCAGCGCGCCGGAATTGACAAGCCCGGTTCCCCCCAGCGCGGCAGCCCTTGCCCCGATGTCCATTTTCAAAAATGGCCATGAAGCGGCTCCCGCGTCGCGGTATACTGCTTCGGCTGAAGAAGCGCCCGGAAGGAAGAGAACCAGAACGAGCAGAAGTCCGGTCAGATGAAAGGCTTTTTTCTGTTTCATACATCACCTGTATCGTTTTCTGGAATGACGGTTCCAGGCCGGATTATATTAGAGTCCGGCCCCGGCGGAAAGGAAGGCGTTGAAGGTACTGTTCCTTGCAGATCCCGGGCTTCCGGGCCCCGTGAACATGGCGGTCGATGCCTGTCTTGTCCGCATGGCGGAGAGGGGCGAACTCGACATTGCCCTGCGCACCTACACCTGGGAGCCCCATACGGTCTCCCTGGGCCGCCTTCAGAAGGGCTTGAGCGGGATCGACCACCGGAAGCTCTCCGCAGACGGTTTTGGTCTGGTGAGGCGCCCCACGGGCGGAAGGGCGGTCTGGCACGGCAGGGAACTCACCTACTCCGTGACCGCGGGCGCACGGCATCCCCTCTACTCCGACGGCATCGAGAAGAGCCTCGGCGCTGTGGCAACCGTTCTCGTGAACGCACTGAACGCCATCGGAGTTCCCGCGGTCATGAACAGGGCGGTCCGCTCCGGTGAAGGTTTCGGAAGGGGGCCCTGTTTCGTCAGCCATGGCAGGTTCGAGGTGATGACGCAAGACGGCAGGAAGCTCGTGGGAAGCGCGCAGGCCCGGACAAGGGGAGCGTTCCTCGAGCATGGCTCGATCCTGTTCGACAACGACCAGACCAGGCTCCTTGACTACACCATTGGCCCCGATGGCTCCGAAGACACACATGAAGCCCTTCGGGAAAAGCTCTTCAAGGGAACGGGAACGGTGCGCGAGTACTCCCCCTTCGCTTCCCCCTGCGACCTTGTGCGCCCCCTCCAGGAGGCCTTCATGGAATACTGGGGAGTACGGGCCGTTTCGTCGGACTACACTGTCATTCCCGCCGGGGAGCTCTCGGAAGCTGCACGGGAGTACGAGCTGTGAGGCCTTCGTGGCTGAAGGCCCCCGTGACAGGCGGTGTTCTGGCGGGCAAAACACGACGCGTGCTGGAACGCCTGGGGCTGAACACCGTATGCAACGAGGCGTGCTGCCCCAATCGGGGACACTGCTACCAGCGGAACACGGCCGCATTTCTCATCATGGGCACAGTGTGCACCAGAAACTGCCGCTACTGCGCTGTCGACCACGGAACACCCCTCCCCCCCGATCCCGATGAGCCCGGAAGGCTTGCAGAAGCGGCTTCGGCCATGGGTCTCCGGTTCGTGGTGGTAACATCCGTCACCCGCGACGACCTGCCGGACGGCGGAGCGGATTGCTTTGCGAGGGTTGTGGGAGCCCTTCGAGAGAGGGTTCCCGGTATCGTGGTGGAAGTCCTCACCCCCGATTTCATGGGCAGTACCCGATCCCTCGAAACCGTGGCGGCGGCTTCCCCCGGCATATTCAACCACAACCTCGAAACTGTTGAAAGGCTCTTTCCCGCCCTGAGACCCGGGGGTGACTACCGGCGTTCCCTGAAAGTCCTTGGGGACTTTGCATCAATGAAAACCGGGATCCCCCTCAAAAGCGGTCTCATGCTGGGGCTTGGAGAAACCGACAGCGATCTCCGGCGCGCCCTGGCTGACCTGAGGGACAATGGCGTTACAATGCTCACTCTGGGGCAGTACCTTCAGCCCTCGAAGGATCACGCACGGGTTCACCGTTTCGTCACGCCTGACGAGTTCGGGCAGTGGCGAACGGAAGCCCTTGGAATGGGTTTTCTGTCGGTGGCGTCGGGGCCCCTGGTGAGAAGCAGTTATCACGCGGACGATTACGCATCGGAGCTTGATTGAGCGACATCACGGGCTACACGCACGGCCTGGCCCTCGCGCCGATGGCCGGGTACACCGGAAGCCCTTTCCGTGTTGTCTGCCGTGCGCTGGGCGCCACGGGACTCGTTACGGAGATGGTGACCGCTGCCGGCGTTTCACGCAGGTCGGTCAAGTCCATCAGATACCTCAGATACCTTCCGGAGGAGAAGCCTCTGGGCGTTCAGCTCTTCGGGGCAAGACCCGCTGATTTCTCGCGAAGCGCCGAACTCGTCAGCACCCTTGGTTTCTCGTTCATCGACATCAATGCGGGATGCCCGGTAAGGAAAGTGCTTGCAAGCGGCTCCGGCGCGGCCCTTCTAAGGGACCTCCCCAGACTGCTCGAGATCGTGAGGGAAACCGTTTCCGCCACCCATCTCCCCGTTACTGTCAAGATCCGGCTTGGTTTCTCGCCCGATGAGCCCCTTCCCGAGGGGACCTGCGGTCTGCTCAGCGCCGCGGGGGCATCGGCTGTGACCATTCACGGGCGTTACAGGTCGGACATGTTCGGCGGGACGGTGAACCCCGAAGGCATCGCGAGGCTGTCTCGCAACTCTCCAGTGCCGGTGGTGGCCAACGGAGACGTGAAATGCGTTGCGGACGGAGAAAGGCTGATGTCCCTCGAAGGGGTCACCGGGCTGATGGTGGGCAGGGGCGCGCTGGGGAACCCCTGGATATTCAGGGCGCTCTCGGGCGGTCCTCCCGAACCCGGTCCGGGTGAGCTCAGGCAGGTCATTGGAAGGCAGATGGAACTCATGCTGGCCGAATGCCCTCAACCCGCGATATTCAACACCATTCGGGGGCACCTTGTCCACTACATGAAGGGCTTCCCGGGCGCAGCCTGCCTGCGTGACAGGGTTGTCAGGGTGGCTTCCCCCGGTGATGTTCTGGAACTGGCCGACGAGGCCGAGGAACTGATATGGGGGTGCCGGTGAAAGGATCGATGAGAACCGTTCTTGCCGCTTCCGTACTCGTTTCGTTCACGGGATGCGTGACCCGGACAACAGTGACGGGGCAGTTCGTGTTCAACCCCGCGCATACCGGGGAGAGATGCATGGTGACATGGGCTTCCGGTGACTACTGGGAATTCCTGGCATGGGCCATCCTTTCGGACCCTGGCGCATCGGCAGTTCTGGCAATGGCCGCCGGTTACCATCCAGACAGCCTCCCGGCGCCGGGAACAAGGGTGGGCCTGCCACTGTCCGGGGACATGGAGGCCGCCCTCGAGCGAAGGCTCGCCTCAGCCAGACTGGTTAGGGAGGCCTCGGTCCTTCGCCGTCAGGGGAACGAGGGCGTGATGGCGCTTCTCGGGGCTGCGGTCGCGGAGGACCCGGATTGGTCCGTTCCCCGAACCGACATGGCAATAGTGTACCTTGAATCCGGTGACAGGCAGAACGCCGAGGGCATACTTGAGCCTGTGGCCCACAAGTACACCCCGGCACTTCTGATGGCGATGATGGACTGGGAGGCAGGACTGACTGAGTCCGCCATGGAAAGGATCTCCGAGGCCATGGCCGACCCCGACCCTCCGCCCGAAACCCTTGCAGCCGCCGGTGTCATGTACACTGTCACAGGCAACGCCTACCTGGCCGCGCAGGCTTGGCGGAAGATACTTGAAGACCCCGATGCCCCGTCCCACATCAGGCTGATGGCAATGGAGATGCTTCTCAGGGATTAGGGGTTTCGAGGGCGTAGAGCCCCCCGTCAAGGCTTCCGAAAAGGATCATACCCTCAGCTGCGACCGGTGAAGAGTGTATGATCGCTTCTGTGTTAAAGCTCCATACCTCCCTGCCCGTACTGCTGTTCACGGCGTACAGGCAGCCGTCGTAACTGCCGAAGACCGCCGTTTCCCCCACGAGCGCGGGCGATGACCATATCCAGCCGTCGGCCGCGTAACGCCATCGCTCCGCTCCGCTCTCGCGGTCAAGTGCGTAGAGCCTGTTGTCAACGCTTCCCACAAGTACAAGGTCGCCTGAAATGACCGGGGAAGCGGCGATCTGACCCATGGTCCTGAACACCCAGTTCAGCTCCCCCGTTCCGGTATCGAGGCTGTACACGCAGGAGTCGCAGGAGCCGAAGAACAGATCCCCCCCGCTCACCAGCGGTCCGGAAAGCACGGGGGCGCCTGTGCGGAAGATCCAGATGATCCGGCCGTTCGAGGCGTCGTGGGCCCTTACGGCGCCGTCATGGCTGGCGGAATATACGGTCCCGTCGCGCACGGCCGGAGCCGCAGTGACGGGTTCGCCGGTGTCAAAGCTCCAGATGCGGGCCCCCGTTGAGGGATCGATGGCGACAAGGCCTGTCTGGCCGCCCATATAGAGCACCCCGCCTTCCATCGTGGGGAGGCCTGGTGGACCGTCCGAAACGTGAATACGCCAGAGCTCTTCACCTGTTTCAGGGCTGAGTCCCAGCAGAACACCGGCAAGTGAAGCGCATATCAGAGCCGCGGGCGTGTAGAGCGGGGAAACCGCGGTTCCGCCCTCGATATGGCGGCTCCAGTGAAGGGAGCCGGTAAGTGCGTCGACCCGGTAGACGTGTTCGTCCCAGCTTCCGAAGTAAACCGAACCGTAAGCGACGGTCGGAGACGCGCCCACCATTCCACCGGTGCGGAAGACCCACCGCACTTCGGGGGACCGCCGGGGCAGGAACTCACGCCGGCTTTCCGGCACCGGGGGAAGGGGGTTTTCCCGGCAGCCGGCAAGCACCATGAGTGTCAGGACGGCGGCGAACCCCATTCTCATGCTAGACAAGGGATCTCACACCCAGCGCCATGATGACCAGCCCCGCTGCTGCCTCGAGCTGCCACCCCATTCTCGCGCCGGCGATGTATCCAATCCCGGCCCCAAGCAGGCACACCGCGAAGGTCACCGAGCCTATGATGATGGCCGGCAGCCAGATGCCTGAGCCGATGAGGGATATGGATATCCCCGCAGCGAAGGCGTCGAGGCTGGTGGCGAAGGCGAGGGACAGGACAAGGGCGTTTCCCGTGGTCTGGCAGGTTCTGCTCTTCCTGTCCCGAACCGCGTTCCAGAGCATCCTGCCCCCGACGAGGAGCAGTATCAGAAAGGCCGCAAATGGCGCAACACGGGTCAGAACACTTCTGAGCACGGATCCCGCGTGCCATCCCACCACCGGCATTACTGCCTGAAAAAAGCCGAAAGCTGACGCCAGGATGAGCGCTGACCTTCGCCCTTTGGCCCTGCAGACGCTGACAGCGAACGCATCGGCGGAAAGGGCAAGGGAAAGGAGAAGAAGCTGAAAAACGCTCAATCCAGGAACCGTCCGCCCTGAACGAAGCGGGTCGTGTAATAGGGGTGCGAGAGTGATTCACGCACCACTCCCCTCGATGTGGCGGCGTGGGCGAAATTGCCGTCTCCAAGGTATATGCCCACATGGGAAATGCCCGATCCCGAGGTGTTGAAGAAGACCAGGTCCCCAGGCCTCAGGCTTCCCCTGGAAACGTTCCGGGCGGCCGCGGCCTGTCTCGATGCCCTTCTGGGTATCTCGATACCCACCGTGCGATAGACGGACTGTGTGAACCCCGAACAGTCAGTGCCGTTCTTCGTCGAGCCTCCATAGACGTACGGGGTGCCGTACCAGCGCCCGACCTCGTCAAGAATGGCCTGAGCCGCTCCGGTGGCCGGAACCTGCACACGGTTCGCGCCCTGATCGGCGGAGGTGCCGGAACTCCGGGCGACCTCGACGGGTATGCCGGTTGGTCCCCTGCACGTTATGCCCTGGCCCCTGTAGGCCGGAAGGCTTCCGCAGCCCGGGGCAAGAAGCGACACACCGATCACCAGAGCGGCTCGGATCCTCAAGAAAGCCCCTTTCGAAGCACGGTGTCACGGGGTGTGGAGGATGTTTCGGGGCAGTCCTGAAGGAAGTGCAGTCCCCTGCTCTCCCTTCTGCGAAGGGCTGATCTGACCATCAGGGTGCTCACTGTACACAGGTTTCGCAGTTCGAGGAGTTCCCGGGAGGGAAGCAGGTTCCAGTAATCCTCCTCGGTCTCCTCCGAGAGAACCTCGAGAAGCCGAAGCGCCCTTCTGAGTCTCTTGTCGGTCCTCACTATGCCCACGTAGTCCCACATCACGCTTCTCAGGCTTGCCCACGAGTGGTCAACCAGCACGCTTTCCTCCAGGGGTTTGGCCCTTCCGTAGTACCAGTCCCTGACCTGCTTCACGGGCTTGCCGGTGATGTCCCCTCCGATCCGTCGGGCGGCCTCCATGCCCATTACTCCGGCCTCGAGCAGACTGTTGCTGCCCAGTCTGTTGGCTCCGTGAAGACCCGTCGAGGCAGCCTCGCCCACCACTCGCAGCCCCCTCATCTCCGTGGAACCGTCGATCCCCGCCACGACACCTCCCACGCAGTAATGGGCAGCTGGAACGACGGGTATGGGTTTTTCCCATGGTACTATCCCCGCCTTCATGACCCCCCATGTGACCTCGGGAAAATGGTTCCTGAGGTAAGCCTCTCCCAGCCCTGTCGCGTCAAGGAATACATGATCGGTCCCCTGCTGTTTCATGTGGCTGTCTATCGCGCGGGCCACCACATCCCTTGGGGCAAGTTCCATCCTGTCGTGATCGTAGTCCCGCATGAAACGTCTGCCCCGGTGGTCGATGAGGTGCGCGCCCTCCCCGCGGAGGGCCTCGGTGATCAGAAAATTCCTGTAATCGGGATGGAAGAGGCATGTCGGGTGGAACTGGTAGAACTCCATGTTCCTCACCGGAAGGCCTGCCCTGTACGCCATGGCAATGCCGTCACCCGTGGCGGAATCGTCGTTGGACGTGTATCTGTAGGCCTTTCCGGCACCTCCGGTGGCTATGACCGTCTCCCGGGCGAGCATTGTCCTGACCCTGCCTTCGTGAAGCACGTAGACGCCCAGACAGCTGTCTCCCGTTCCGGACGCGGTGTCGGGGTCTTCCCGGGATGCCGTGATGATGTTGATGGCGAACGCGTTCTCGATCAGGGTGATGTTCGCTCTCGCCCGGCATATCTGTGCCAGTCTTCTGCTTATCAGGCGTCCGGTACGGTCGTAGTAATGAAGCACCCTTCTATGTGAGTGCCCCCCCTCGATGCCTGCCAGCCCCTCACCGGCCCCCTCGAGAGGTATTCCAAGGGTTTCAAGGGTTTCGATGAGGCTTCCGCCCATCCTGATGATGCCCATGGCAGTCTCTTCGTGCACAAGGCCTGCCCCGGCCATAACTGTATCCCGCAGATGCATTTCCGGGCTGTCGCCTCCGGAAGTGACAGCCGCTATTCCGCCCTGTGCCAGATGGGTGCTGCCAGTGGGCAGCGGCACCTTGCTGAGAACAGTCACCGAAAGCTCCTTCGGAAGCATCAGGGCACACATCAGCCCGCCCATTCCGCCACCCGCCACGAGAACGTCACAGTGTGTCATCAGCGCTCCCTCTCCGAAACGAGGTCAAGTATGCGCCCAAGCAGTTCGTCCCCTGCGCCATCCACAGAGAGGGTGACCGGGAGAACAAGGGGGTTCAGGAGCCGCAAGCCCTTTCTGCCCAGTCTGGCGGCATCCTTTTCGGTCGTCACGAGCCTTTCGGCCCGGGTACTCCTGAGCACCTCAAGCAGGGTACCCGTGTCATCAGCAGTGTAGTCCCAGTGGTCCGGGAACTCCATGAATTCGGCAACTTCGAATCCGGCCTCACCGAGAGTTTCTCGGAAAGACTCGGGTCTTCCTATCCCCGCGAATGCGACGACCCTGCAGGGATGGGCGTCGGTTCCGTCAGGTTCCCTTGGCTGAAGGGGGACCACGGTACTCGCTATGAACGGGGCCTTCCAGTTCCTCTGGGCGGAAAGCCTTCTTGCCAGTTTCTCGGTGGCTCCGCTTGAAGCCCTGTTGAGCCAGAGGAAGTCCGCCCGCGAGATCACCCCGGGAGGTTCCCTGAGGGTCCCAAGTGGAAAGACGCCACCGATGCCGAATGGGTGCCTTGCGTTGAGGACCACAACTTCAATGTCGCGGTGAAGGCCAAGGTGCTGAAAGCCGTCGTCGATGACTATCACCTGGGGAGAGGTCTCGTGAAAGGCCCTAAGAGCGGTTTCAGTCTTGTCCGGGCCGGCGAAGACCCTGCAGCGCGGGTGAAGCCTTGCTCCCATCATCAGTGCCTCGTCACTGACCGGAACGCCGCCGCCAGACGAGCCGGGCAGAACGGCAACGGGCCGTCCCCTCGAGACCGCAAGGTTCCTGGCCACGATCGCCGTCCTTATGCCCATTTTCGAGAGCCTCTCGCCAAGCCACATCGTGACCGGTGTCTTGCCCACCCCGCCCATCTCAATGTTCCCCACACTGACAACCACCGAGGGAATGCGCGTGGCGCCCGAGGGGTTTATGTCCCGCAGAAAACGGGCCGCGAAGTTGCCCGCGCTCCACGCCCATGAAAGGGGTGCCAGAAGCCAGACGAGGTACGCCCATCCCCCCTCCCTCCTTGCTATTCTTCCGTGGATGCGGTGCAGGTTCAAAGCATCAGTCCTTCCAGCAGGGCGGACAGCTCACGTTTGTAGTGAAGGCTTCCGGCCGAGGCCAGATCGACCGCGTTTGCGGAAAGGCCGGACGCTCCCTTCCAGTTCACAAGGATGCCGGCCATTTCTTCGGGGGTGCGCGCCAGCCCCACGACCCCGCGTTCAACACCTTCCGCCACAATAATAACGTGATTGTCATGATGGGGACCCACCACGACCGGAAGACCCTGACTGAGTGGTTCGAGTATGTTGTGTCCCCCGATGGGAGCAACGGTTCCACCCAGGAAAGCCGCCCTGCCCAGAGGGTAGAAGCGCGGAAGCACTCCCTGCTTGTCTATCACGATGCAGTTCGCGGGGCAGTCCGCCCGGCTGAAGAGCACCGGTCTCCAGCCCGTCTTTGTGGCTGCCGCGAGAGCTTCGCCTGCCCTTTCAGCATGCCTTGGCGCCAGAATGACCCCCATCCCGGCCAGTTCGGCGGCCCTGAGGACGAACTCCTCCTCGCCGGGCCTTGTCGAACCGGCCACGACATAGTCAAGATCCTGATGGAGCATCCGGCTCCATGCGGGTTCGGGACTCTCCGGAAGCACTGCGGCCTTGCCGTCGCCCGCCACGGTTACGATCCCCGGTCTGACGCCCAGCTTCCTGAATGCGGCCGCGTCGTTTTCGGTTCGGGCAAGTATTCCAGCGAAGCATGATAGTGTTCCGGCAAATATTCTTCTTATGAGGGAATAGCGTTTCAGGCTCGTGCTGGACATTCTGGCATTCACCATGCCCGCGGGAATGCCGGCAAGCACCGTTTCCCTGAGAAGGCAGGGCCACAATTCGGTCTCGGCGAGGATGAGGCACCTGGGTTTTACCCTGGAAAGGAACCTTCGGACGCACGCAGGGGTGTCAACGGGAAGGAAGCTTCCCGCATACCCCTCGCGGTCAATGAAGTCCCTGCCGGAGGGGGTGAAGCAGGTCATGTGCACCGGTACGCCGCGGGAGGCCAGCGCTGTGGCGACGGGAATGAGCCCCCTCAGCTCCCCGAGTGACGATCCGTGAAGCCACGCGGGTCTGGAAGCCGTGACAGGCGCGTACCCGAGCCTTTCCCCCCTCTCCCGCCGGGGGCGGAACAGGAGCAGCGGCAGCGCCAGCACTGCTGCGGTGCCCGCCGCGAATGCCTGGATCCCGGCGGCAGGTGACACAGCCAGCGCCGCCAGGGCGGAGACCCTGCCCATCTCGGCGTTGAAAGCGTTTTTTGAAAGCCTCTTCGGGGGAATGGGAACCCCTTCGGCCACGGCAACACCGCAGAACGGCAGCGGAACAAGGAACCTGTCCCAGGTGGAAAGCCGGAGTGCGGGCCAGGCGGCCGCACCCATAGGTTTCACGGGCACTCCGGCCCTCTCCGCCAAAGTGAACAGCCCGTCTTTCGGAACCTCACGGGGTCCCCGGGGACCATCGGGCGTGATGGCGCAGCTTTGCAGCTGCAGGGCGGCGCAAAGGTCCGACGCGGCCTGTGCGCCCCCCCTCGACGAACTGCCCCTTATAGTCCCGAAGCCCATGGAGCGAAGCAGGTCCGCCACGATCGTACCGTCGCGGCTCTGGCTGACAAGCACCTTCACGTCACGGTGTCTGTGAGTGAAAAGAAGCGGGAGCTGGCTGCCGTGCCACAACGAATAGAGAACCCTTTCGCCGGGAAGGTCAGCCCTGGCTTTCAGAGTCACGACTCGCCATGTAGCGCCCAGAAGGGTCACAAGGGTCCGGGCGGCTGCGTTTGGGAACCTCACCCCGCCCCCAGAAAACGGATGACCGCTTCGGCTGCCCTGCCGGCCCCTCCGGGGGGCCCCAGCCTGAGCCTGACCCTTTCGGTGGTTGCGCGGCCGGAGGGGTCACCGAGGCTTTCTCTCACGGCCTGCGCCATGAAACGTGCCTTCGCCCTGCCCTGCAGGAGCTCGGGAGCTATGTCGGCACCCGCCACAAGGTTGGCGAGCCCTATCCTGCCCACTCCCCTTACGAGGATCTTCGCGAGGAGGAAGTTAATCTGCCCCGTTTTGTAGCAGATGACCTGGGGCACACCGTGCATGGCGGTTTCGAGGGTCGCCGTTCCGGAGCACACTAGGGCGGCCGACGCGTTCCGAAGGGCTTCGGCGGTTCCCCGGACCAGTTCGAGCCCGTTGCCGGCCGCGGGGTAGGCACACCGACCAACCGATTCCGACAGGGCGACCGAGGCGCATGAAACCTCACCCCCGGCCTGCAGTATCCGGAATGCGGCGACCATCTCCGGAAGAAGCCGGGTAACCTCTTGTGTGCGGCTTCCCGGCATCAGGGCCATACGTACCGGTCCCCGGGGTTCAGGGAGGGGCATCGGGACCTGGTCGGCCAGCGGGTGGCCCGTGTAAAGGGAATTGATTCCCCTGTTCATGAAGAAATCCTCTTCGAAAGGAAGTATCACAAGAAGCAGGCCGCATGACCTCGCAAGCTTTCGTGTCCTCCAGGCTCCCCATGCCCACGTCTGGGGGGCGATGTACTGCACCACCGGTATGCCCCTTGCCATGGCCCAGGCGCCGAAACGCATGTTGAAGCCCGGGTAGTCTATCAGAAGCAGGGCGTCAGGCTTTCTTGAAAGGACAAGACGCCTCAGCTTCCTCTCCGCGGCAAGCACCCTGGGAAGCGAGAGCAAGACCTCGGTGAAACCCATGACGGAGAACTCCCTGATGTCAAGAACGGTTTCCATCCCCCCGGAGGCCATCGAGTCGCCCCCCATCCCGAAGGCTTCAACGGAGGTTCTCGAGGAGAGCGCCCGCAGGAGTTCGCCGCCCCTGATGTCGCCGGATGGCTCACCGGCGCACATCAGCAGTCTCATCGGGACTCCCGGATCCTTTGAAAACTCTCCGCAGACTTTCTCAGCACCGTTTCGGCGGTTTCAAGTGCCCTCAGGCCATCCGATCCCGTTATTGCCGGTTCCCCGCCACTCTCCACAGCCCTCAGGAAGTCCCTGAGTTCCATCTCAAGGGCGTTGTGGTCGGTCACGACAACCGGAACGGGAGTAATTGCCCCCCCCGAAACAGAAAGGACGTGAACGGTCTTGGCGCCGAAATCGACCGAAACGTAACCGCCCTCCTGGAAGACCCTGAGCTTCCTGACCTGTTCGAGGGATATCCTGCTGGCGTTGATAACAGCCGAAGAGCCGTCCTGGAAGGCGATCCGGGCGCCCGCGATGTCAACCGTCCCCGTGAGGACAGGGACACCTGAGGCCTGGATGTCCGCCACCGGGGACCTTATCAGGCTGAGGACAAGGTCGATGTCGTGTATCATGAGGTCCATCACGACGCTCACATCGGTGCACCTCGGGCTGAACGGGGAAAGACGGTTCGCCTCGATGTACAGGGGTCTGTGTATGTGCTCCATGGCGGCTGTCATGGCGGGATTGAAACGTTCCACATGACCCACGGCAAGAACAAGCCCGGAATCGGCCGCAAGGGCCACAAGATCTGCCGCTTCGGGCGCCGTGGCGGCCAGCGGTTTCTCAACGAGGACCGGAACGCCCATGCTCAGGGCCTTTCGGGCAACCTGATGGTGCCATACCGTCGGGCATGCAACCACCATTGCGTCCACAGACCCGATACACTCATCCAGGCTTCCCGCGGCTTCCAGCCCCAGTTCGGAACAGACCTTCGAAAGCCTTTCCGGAGAGGTGTCGAACACCGTCACATGGTCCGCCATGCCCTTGAGAAGCCTTGCGTGGTGATAACCAAGGTGACCTACCCCAGCGACTCCCGCCCTCATCCTAACCTCCGTAACCTGACAGAACCTCTTCGGCGTGCGAAATCTCGCGTTCACCGAGAGACAGGTGTGTGACAAGCCTTATCCTTCCGGGACCCATGGGCAGGACCCGAACTCCCGCTTTTTCGAGGTCTTCAGCAGCCTTCACGGCGTCTCCCGACCCGACATCGGCCATCAGGATGTTCGTCGGGAAAAGGTTCGGATCGCACGAAAGCCCCTTTGACGCGTTGACGGCCCGGGCGATCCGCGAGCACATCGCATGAGTTTCGGGAAGCCTGGGCAGGTTGTTCTCGAGCGCCCACAGGCAGGCTCCGGCCAGTATCCCGGCCTGACGCATTCCGCCCCCCATCCGCTTTCTGAACCAGCGCGCCCTCTGCACGAAGACGGCGGAGCCCGCCACAATGGAGCCCACGGGGCAGCCCAAGGCCTTGGAGAAACATACGGAGAGCCCTGCGAAACCAGCGGCCAGGGCCGCGAGTTCTGAAGGCCTGGCCACGTGCCAGAACCTGGCGCCGTCGAGGTACAGCGGCACGCCCGCACTGTCAGCCGCCCGGCGTATGCACTCGACGGAGCGCCGTGAGCATGCGACCCCTCCAAGCATGTTGTGCGTGTCCTCAAGCGCCACAAGCGTCCGGGGAGCGTTGTGGATGTCGGTCCGGCGGCCGAGCAGGGCCTCGATAACGGAGGGATCGGGAGTGCCGCCCGGCGTCTCGTCGAGCGGGTGAAGCTGGATTCCGCCGTTCAGTGCGAACTGCCCCCCCCTCGAAGTTGAAGATATGGCTTCGGGCACCGCAGAGGACCTCGTCACCCGGCGAGACGAGGGCCCGCACAGCGATCCCGTTCGCCATGGTGCCCGTGGGCACGAAAACTGCGGACTCCTTGCCCAGAAGGTCAGCAGTCCTGGATTCAAGGAGGTTCACACTGGGGTCTTCGCCGAACACGTCGTCACCCACGGGGGCTTCAGACATGGCCCTGCGCATTGCCTCGCAGGGAACGCTTACGGTGTCGCTTCGAAGGTCGCAGACCGTTCTCACGGTTTCGCCGCCGTTCCTGTGAGCGGCCGTGCAAGCGCCTCGGAGAGAATGGCGTTGAGGAGTTTTTCGCAGGAGAGCCCCGAGGCGTCCCAGAGTTTTGGGAACATGCTTATGGATGTGAAGCCCGGTATTGTGTTGACCTCGTTGAAGAACACCTCTCCGGTGGTCCTGTCCGCAAGGAAGTCCACTCTGGCGAAACCGGTGCCGCCCAGAAGCCTGAAGGCGGTCATGGCCATCTGGCGTATACTCCGGGCCGTGGCTTCAGAAAGGTCGGCGGGTATCATCAGTCTGGAGTCGTCACAGTGGTATTTGGCCCTGTAGTCGTACCATTCCCTGCCCGGAACGATCTCGCCGGGCACCGAGGCTTCCACGCGCCCGCCCGTTCCCAGCACGCTGACCTCTATCTCACGGGGAGCCGTGAGCGCCTGCTCAACGAGTATCCTGGAGTCGTAACGGGAAGCTGTTTCGATGGCGGCGATCAGCTCATCCCTGCCCTCGGCCCTGCTTATCCCCACGCTCGAGCCCATCCGTGAAGGCTTAACGAAAAGGGTTGAACCGAGTTGAAGGGCCTGCCCGGCAAAGAGCCCGGGTTCTTCCGACCCGTCGGTGAAGACCCATGGCAGGAGTGGAAGGCCCGCGTCCCGGGCCAGAAGCCTCATTGTCTGCTTGTCCATGGCAACGGCGCACCCCATCACGGGAACACCGGCGCAGGGCCATCCCGCGGTTTCACAGAGCCCCTGGACGGTACCGTCCTCGCCGAAGGGTCCGTGCAGGACTGGAAAGAGCACGTCGAAAATCAGCTCGGCCCCCCCGGAGAATAGCTTCCAGGGGCATTCACCCGCATCGATGCTCAGATGCCCGCCGGAGAGTGTCCAATCCCCCCCGGGGCCGATCCTCACGTCAGTCACCGAATGCCCGGCCCCGGTGAGCGCTTCCCGCACCCAGGCGCCCGATACCAGAGAAACATCCCTCTCCGCGGACCTTCCGCCCGAGACAACCAGAATGTTCATGAACACCTCCGTGGTATTGGGCAAAGATGACCGTTTGGCCGTGCGCTGTCCACTTGCTTATCTTCGCGCAAAGCATCAGGGAGGTTTTGAACATGCGGATTCTTGTCACGGGCGGTGCGGGTTTCATAGGCTCCAACATAACCGACCACCTGCTGAGCCTTGGCCACGAGGTCGTGGTGATGGATGATCTGTCGACGGGTTTCGCCGAGAACATCAATCCGGCTGCGGGTTTCCTGGAAATGGACATCCGCACGGACGAAGCCCACCAGGCAGTCCTCTCCGGAGGGTTCGACGCGATCTGCCATCACGCGGCGCAGATGGATGTTCGCAGGTCCGTGCGTGAGCCTGTCTTTGATTCGTCCGTGAACATCGGGGGCACGCTGAACATTCTCGAGGCCGCCAGGGCATCGGGAGTGAAAAGGGTGGTTTACGCCTCCACCGGCGGCGCGGTCTACGGCGAACCCGAGTACATCCCGGTCCGTGAGGACCACCCGGTGAACCCGATTTGCCACTACGGCGTAAGCAAGCACACCGTCGAGCACTACCTGTTCCTCTACAGGCACCTTTACGGGCTGGGTTACGTGGTTCTCAGGTACCCAAACGTATACGGCCCAAGGCAAAACCCATGGGGCGAAGCAGGCGTCACGGCCATCTTCACCGTTAAATACCTCAGCGGAACGCCTCCCAGGATCAACGGCGACGGCGAACAGCTCCGCGACTACGTACATGTCGCCGACATAGCCAGGGCAAACGCCCTCGCACTCGATCTTTCCCGTCCAGAGCTTTCCGGCGGCATATTCAACATAGGCTGGGGCCAGGGGCACAGTGTGAGGGAACTCGATGCCCTGATCCGTGAGCTGACAGGCACGACGCTTGAACCCGAGTACGGTCCGCCACTTCCGGAAGAGATACTGAAGGTCAGCCTCGACGCCACCCGGGCACGGACAATCCTCGGCTGGAAACCGACAATTCCCTTCGAGAAGGGGCTGAAGGACCTTGTCGCCTTCCACCGGAGACGCATTTGACATCTCCAGAACCCGTATTCCTCGACCGCGACGGGGTCATCAACGAGAACCTGAAGGACTACGTCCGGTCCCTTTCCCAGTGGACACCCCTGCCCGGGGTTTTCGAGGCGATGGCAAGGCTCTGCGCCGCCGGACACCCCCTGATAGTAGTTACCAACCAGTCCGGGATAGCCCGGGGTTTTCTGGACGAGGCCGAACTGGCGAGGATCCACGACCGGATGAGCACGATGATGCTTCATGCCGGCGGAAGCTTCGCCGGGATCGAACACTGTCCCCACGCACCCTGGGATGGGTGTTCGTGCAGAAAGCCCGAAACGGGAATGGTTGACCGGGCATTGAAGCGGCTTGCCCTGCCTGAGCGATCCGGATGGATCGTGGGCGACGCTGAAACCGACATGGAACTCGGTCGTCGGACCGGACTGAAAACGGTTCTGGTGCTTACCGGAAGGGGTCGTGCCCAGCTCGATCAGATAATGAGGGATGGCGGCCCGCATCCCGATTTCGTCAGGGAAGACCTTGGTTCGGCGGCGGGGCTTATCCTGGGTCAGGAAAGCGAGTAAAGGCTTAGAAGTCTTGATGTGGCCTCAATCCCGTCGAGATGGGTCCTCTCCACGGCGTGACTGGCGTCCACTCCCGGGCCCACGAGGGCGTGCCTGACATCAAGCCCCATCCTGAGCGATGCAGCGGCATCGGAACCGTAGAACGGGTAAGTGTCGACCGCGTGGGGTATGCCGTTGCGCTGAGCGATGCCAATGAGCAGCCGTGAGAGCTCGTAGTTGTACGGACCGTTGCTGTCGGCCATGCAGATGGAAACTTTCTTCTCCGACCCGGTCTGCTCGGTCCCCATGACACCCATGTCAACCGCGACGAGTTCAGTGACATCCGGCGGGAACCATCCCGCGCCGCCGTGCCCAACCTCCTCGTGGGAGGTGAACATGAAGTGAAGGGTCCTGCGGGGTCTCTCTCCGCTCTGGGAGATCCCGGCAGCCGCCGTGACAAGCGCCGCGACCCCGGCCTTGTCGTCGAGGTGTCGCCCCTTGATGTAGCCCGAAGCGGTCAGTACCGGTCTTGGGTCGAAATGGACGTAATTCCCGACGGAGATTCCCAGCTCTCTCACGGCGTCCGCGTCCGAAACATCCATGTCAAGCCTTATCCTCATGTCGCCATGTTCCCTTTTTGCGGCCGCTTTCTCCTGACCGTAGGCGTGCACTGAAGCCCTGTCGAAGAGGATGGTACCCGGGATGAGCTCTCCCTCGAAAGTCTCGATGAGGCAGTATTCGCCTTCAATGCTGCCCGGTGTAAACCCGCCGACTGTCCTGTAGCGAAGGGTGCCGTCAGGGGAGAGCCTGCTGACCATGGCCCCAAGCGTGTCGAGGTGGGCCGCCAGAACCAGGCCTTGGGACGTGGCGCCGGCGATCGTGGCTATGAATGCACCCTTCACGGTGGTTCGGGTCGCAACGGGTACCGGGAAAGCGGTGAATGTGGCCTCGATCAGGGCAAGCGCTTCACGGGTATGTCCAGAAACGCTCCTGGTGGCAAGGAGCTTCATGAGAAACCCGGATGTGTCGATCATGCTGCGGCTTCCTTTCCTGTGGCGGGGAAGATAGCCCTGCCGGTCACTGGCGGCAAACCCCGCAAAGCGGCAATATTATCGGCATGAGAAGAAAAGGCTCGTTCAAAAAACTTGTCTCGGTGGGGTTTCCGTTCCTCCTGCCCATGGCGGTCCTTGCAACCTGGATCGTCACGCAGTCGCGGGGCCAGGTGAACGACCCCGTCCATATCCTCGCCTCCATCGACCCCTCCGGCGACGGAACCGCATACTTCTCCACCATAGTTCCCGACGGCACCCAGGCGGTCTGGAGGTGCTCGTCCGGAACCTTTCTCGAGTCGGGCGACCGCGATGCCACGGGACGAAGCGTCACCTGGAAGGCCGAGCCAGGTTTCACCGACTCGGTGACGGTCTGGATGTCCACCCCCACAATGGCGGACTCGATCAGTTTCCTTCCCGTCATCCGCGAGGTCACGCCATCCATCACAGTTTCCAGCGCGTACAACCTGGCCGTTCTCGACAGGTCAAGGTCGGTTTCGATCCCCGCCGGAACGTACCGGATCGTGGCCGCCGACGAAGGCCTTGACGGGTACGACGGTCTTACAGTGCTTGTAGGCCACTCTCCCGGCGGCATCAGACAGGGTTGGGTACTGTTCCCGGGCGACACCCTTGAAGTCAACCTTCCCCTTGGCGCGGTTTTCGAGGCGGTGGGCCTCGATGACCTTGAAAGCGCGCTCGACAACACGGGAGCGGTACTTCTGCGTTTCAACAGGGAGGGCGGCCCCGTGCCGGGCGCCATCGTCCCCCAGGCAGTTCCCGACCAGACCGAACCTCTGCCCGACCATCAGGAAGAGAACGCTGACTTCGTGGACGAGTACGTTATCTGAACCTTTTGCCGAAGTTCCTGAGCCCCTTCACAACGAACAGAGACCCCACCGATGCAAGCCAGACCGCCGTCAGTGAAGCGTTCGGGTTCACTTCAACGGCAAAGCCGGTGAAGAGGCCCAGCATCCACAACCACTTTTCGCAGAGCCATGCCAGAAGACCGCTGCCGGCTCCCGCCGCGGCAATCGACCCGAGGGCCATCACTCCCGCCATGACCGGAACGCTCAGTACGGTGCTCACTGCGCCCGCCGGGTTCACTGTGCCGTAAACTGATGCGCTCAGCGGAGCAAGGGCGGTGATCACAACGACCCCCGCCCAGAACGGAGTGAGAAGCCTCCCGAAAAGGCCGTTCCATGTTCTGGCCAGAAGGATAAGGGAAAGAACGGCCCCGTATGACATTTGAGCGCCCGCATCGAAGAGGACCGAGCCGTCGATGACAGCGGGGAGCAAAGCAATGCACCAGACCGAGAGCAGGTGAACCCGTCCGCCGTGAATGGCCGCCCATAGGATCAGGGTTCCGGCCATGGTGCCCGCCCGGATTGTGGATGCCCTGCCGCCTGTCAGCGCAACGAACACGGCCACTGCGGCAACCGCGACAATGGCGCCCGCAAGCTTTCTGCCGAAAAGAAGCCGTGATACGACAAGGATGAAACCCGCCACCATGCCGGTGTGCATTCCGGACAAGGCCAGCAGATGAGCGGTTCCGGACAACTGGAACGTTCGGGCGGCGGATACGGGAACGCGTCCCCTGGAGCCAAGGATGACGGCGGTCGAGATGCCCAGGGCGAGGCTGTCGGGGACGAAGCGGGTGAAACGGTCGAGAAGCGCCCTTCTTGCACGCTGAAAAAGGCCCGGTGCAGGTTTCATCCTGATGCTCCAGGGCGTTATGTACATGCCCCGGCGGTACCCGATGACCATCAGTGAGTCACCCCGGTCGACGTTTGCCGCGAGTTCCGGCGAAGACACCCACAGACCCGAAAGCATCGCGCCCCTGGCGGTGACGGTGGAGACCACTCCCCGCCATACCCCTGTTTCCTGTCCGGTTGGTTCCGGCGGCGGCGGAGTTGTTGAATAATGCACCGCCAGAAGGAGGAAACAGGCCCCGATCACCCATCCCCTTAGTCTCATGATCTGAAGTACGGCCCCCGGAAGCTTCTTTTCAAGGGCGGGGTTTTCCCCCGACATTAAAAGGGGTACATTCCCCGAATGCTTCCAAAGGGAACCACGATCTTCATCCTTGACGGATTTCGAAGCGCCTACAACGTCGGGGCGGTGTTTCGGATCGCCGAAGCCGTCTTTCCTTCAGTCGTCTTCCCCTGCGGCATCTCCGCCCTCCCCGGCGGAAGGAAGGTCGGTCGTACCTCCAGGGGAACGCACGCCATCGTTCCCTGGAGGTGGTTCCCCACCGCTTTTGAGGCATCGCAGTGGGCTCTGGCTGCGGGGTTCGGACTGTTCGTACTGGAGAATACCCCCGATGCCTCCCCCCTTTGCACGGCGGAGTTCACCAGGTCGTCGGCGCTGGTGTTCGGGAACGAAGCGGAGGGCGTGTCCGGTAGCGTCTGGGAACTCTCCCCCAACGTCGTTGTCATTCCACAGACCGGGGAGAGAAAGAGCGTGAACGTGGCCTCGGCGGCTGCCATGGTGGGCTGGGAGATACTGCGGCGAAGGCTCAGCGGATGTAACCCAGGTTCCTGAGGTTCTGCTGCATGCTCCCCTCCACGTTCACGAAGGGCGCCTCAGCCAGTGCAGGAGTGCCGTAGTACCACTCCAGCTCGCCCATCATCACCGGGTCGGCCTGGAGTGAAACGGTTTCACCGGGATCCAGTGAAAGATCGTACTGCTCCGTAAAGTCCTCGTCCACGCCCCAGATGAGTTTTTTGCCGTCGAACACGAGGCTCGCAAGGTCCCCCTCGCGCCAGAGCACGTCGCCCGCCGGTACCGGGACAGCTTCAAAACCGGGAGAGAACAGTGATGATGCAGCTGTTTCGATCCCGGAGAGGCTCAGGACGGTGGGCAGAACGTTCAACTGGGCAACGAGTGTGGAAATTACCTGCCCCCGGGGAACCCCCGGACCGCAGAAGACCAGGGGGACATGGCATATCTCCTGGTAAAGTGTTCTGCCGTGATCCATTCCTCCATGCTCCAGGAATTCCTCGCCGTGATCCCCCACAACGACAATCAGCGTGTTCTCGGAGAGGCCCATCGCACTGAGCCGGTCGAGAAGCCTTCCGAGCTGCATGTCGGTGTAGGCGAGCTCGCCGTCGTAGAGCGCAATGAGGTTGGCGAGCCCTTCGGGGGGGATGGTGTCGCGACCGAAATGCACCGCGTTGAGCTGTGGGACTCCCCCCCAGAGCGAGTTGTATTCGCCTTCGTAAGCGGGGTCGGTGAAGAGTGTGCTCCAGGGTTCGGGGGGGGCGTAGGTGAGATGGGGGTCAAAGAAGTGCACCGCGGCAAAGAAGGGCTTGCCCCGGGGGACCTCCTCCAGCCAGCCGAGAAAGGCGTCGACCGTCTCACCGGCGTTCCGGGAGGGCAGTTCTGGATGAAGGGGTGGGCAGTCGAAATGGTCGAAGCCCCTGTGGAAACCGAAATCCGAACTCATGAAGAGAACGTTGAAGAATGCGCCGGTCTCGTAACCTTCAGTCTTGAAGATGTGCGGCATCCAGGGAATGGCGCCTGACACCCCGAAAAGGGCGTCGTAACGTCTGCCGGCACCGTGTTCGCGGGCATTGAGGCCGGAAAGGATGGTGGCCATTGCCGGAAGTGTCCAGGATGACTGCGCCTGGCAGGCCGTAAAGATGGTTCCCTCACGTGCCAGACTGTCTATTGTGGGCGTGGTGTTCCTGTGGTAGCCCATGCAGCCCAGGTGGTCCGCCCTTACCGTGTCGATCAGTATGACCAGGACGTTCGGGCGTTGCGGTGCAGGCCTTCCGCAGGCAAGGAACCCCGCCGCGAGGATCATCATCACCTTGTTCAAGTTCATTGCAAAACCTCCCTCAGTGCCCGGCGGCCAGCCAGTCCACACCTTTGCCGGTCTCGACGGAAAGGGGCACCTCCAGATGAAACGCGCCTTCCATCTCTTCGCGTAAAACACGTTCACCCGCGTCCGCAAGCGCGGGGGGACACTCAACAAGAAGCTCGTCGTGAACGGAAAGCACCAGATGGGCCTGCGGCAGCTCGGTCGAAAGCCTGCGATGAACCCCGAGCATTGCCAGCTTCACGATGTCAGCGGCCGAGCCCTGGACGGTGGTGTTGACCACCATGCGTTCAAAGTGCCTGCGGTTCTGTCCACGGGCTCCCGACAGTCCGGGGAAGCGCCGTCTGCGGCCAAGGATCGTGCGGGTCTCACCGAGCTGCTCAGCCATCTCCACGGTGTTCCTGTAAAAGGCGTCAACCTCCGGATACGTTCCGAAGTACCTGTTTATGATCCCGGCGGCCTCGCCCCTGGAGACACCAAGCCTCCCCGCCAGGCCGTACGGGCTGATCCCGTAGATGATGGAGAAGTTCACCTCCTTGGCCTTGCGTCTGGTCTCGGGAGTGACATCCCCAAAAACCGCCCCGGCGGTTGCGGCGTGGATGTCCATCCCCTTCCCGTAGGCCTCGCGCAGTGCGCCCTCACCCGCCAGATGCGCAAGGACCCTCAACTCAATCTGGGAATAGTCGGCGGAGATGAAGATGTTTCCCGGCCCGGCGGGGATGAAGCAGCGTCTGACCCTCTTTCCCCGGATCGACCTGATGGGGATGTTCTGAAGGTTGGGGTCGGCTGAACTGAGCCTTCCGGTAGATGTAACGGCCTGGTTGAAACTGGTGTGCAGAAGCCCCGTTTCCGGATTGATGAACCTGGGCAGGCTTTCCACATAGGTGTTGAGAAGCTTCGAAAGCTCACGGAACTCAATGACGGTGCCAACGAAGGGGTGTGATCCCTCGAGGGAGAGCAGGACGCCCATGCTGGAGGAAAGGCCGCCCTTTGGCGTTTTGCGTGCCGATTGAAGCCCAAGTTCGTTGAAAAGCACTTCCGAGACCTGGCCGGGGCTGGCCAGGTTGACAGGCCTTCCGGCCTGTTCGTTGCCCAGGGACGCAAGTTCCGAAAGCCTTTCCCTCAGCTCCGCTCCGGTGGCTGCGAGTGCCTTGGTGTCAAGCCCCACCCCCCTCTCCTCCATGTCGGCCAGAACGCTGACCAGGGGAAGCTCCACTTTCCTGTAGACATCGAGGAGGCGGCCGTCATCTCTCAACTTCCCGGAAAGGAAAACCTCGAGTTCGAGGGCGGCGGAAGAATCGGCACAGCAGTATTCAGCGACCCTTTCCGGTGGCAGGTCGGCAATGTCACCCGCCGCGGTCAGCTCTTCGAATGTCTCCATCCTCTTCCCCAGCCAGTGCTTTGCCATGGCCTTCAGTCCGTGCCCGGGTTCTTCCGGACGAAGCAGGTAATCCGCAAGGTAGGGATCGCCGGAGGGAGGCGGCGGCCTGAGACCAAGCCGCCTCAGTACGTGAAGGTCGAACTTGGCGTTCTGTGCGGTCCATCCGTTCCTCTCCATGATCCCGGCGAGAGCCTTGAGCCTGTCACTGTCGAGGCCGGACCCAGGGAGAATGGGTATGTAGAAGGCCCTGCCGGGATGGTTGCATAGCGACATCCCCACGGGGTTTGCCAGCAGGGGGTTTCTCGAGTCCGTTTCGGTGTCGAGCGCAACGGGCAGGTCCGCCTCCAGCGGCAGAGGTTCGTCCTCACCGGGAATGATGGAACTGCAACCGTAAGCCTCCCGGTTGTTCGTCTTCCCCATCATGCCCAGGGTTTCCATCACTTTGTCCATGCCAAGGGAGGCAAGCATGAGGGCTGCATCACCCGATACAGCTCCCCTGACCGCGTTCTCGATAAGAATGTCGTTTGGAAGAGGAACGTTCAGGGTTACAAGCCTGAGTGAGAGTTCAACCATTTCCCTGGAATCCGTCAGTTTTGCGGAGAGCGAGGGGGGCATCTCGTGAATCGATGCGTAAAGCTCCTCAAAGCTTGTGACCCCCTCGATGATCTTCAGGGCCGTTTTTTCACCTATACCACGGGCGCCCGGAACATTGTCGGAGCTGTCGCCCGCCAGCGCAAGCAGCAGCGGTATTTTGTCCGCGGTGGTCCCCATCTCTTCCGGAACCTCAGCGGGTGTCACGAGCCTGCCCGGGCTGCCTGGTCTTCCCGGCCGGTACACCGATGTCCGGTCATCGACCAGTTGCAGAAGGTCCTTGTCGGATGAGAGGATGATCGTGTGGTACCCTTTCGCCGAGGCCTGCCTTGCAAGCCCCGCGATCAGGTCGTCGGCTTCCAGGGTGTCCCGCTGGATAAGGGGTATGCCCAGAGCGGGCACCAGCCTTCTCGCCAGATCGGCCTGCACCACCAGCTCAGGTGGCATGGGCGGCCTGTTCGCCTTGTACTGGCTGTAAAGCTGCCTTCGAAAGCTCGGTGAAACGCCGTCGAACACGGCGGCACAGTATGAGGGCCGGTGTTTCTCGAGAAGCCTGAGCAGTTCGGTGACAAGATGGTGAAGGCCGCTGGTGACAACCCCCCCGGGGGAGAGCAGAGGCCTTCTGGAAAGCGCGAAGTGCCCGCGGTAAAGGATTCCCATGCAGTCAACGAGAAGAACGGTCGTGTCAGACATTTCTCACCGCCTTGGCCACGTCCGCTGGCGAGATGTCCCGGGTGCATGACCAGCTTCCGTTCGCGCACTTCCTTCCGAAGCAGGGCGAACAGCCGGCCCTCGTGACGACCGATCGTGTCCTGCTTCCCCGGGGGCCCGTCCAGGAAGGGCTGGTTGAACAGAACACCGCCACTGTCGGGACGCCAAGGGCGGCGGCCAGGTGCACCCCCCCCGAGTCGTTGCCAACGCATGCACGGGCCGACAGGATCTCGCGGGCCAGATCGTGAAGCGACAAACCGGTTTCGCATCTGCCCCCGCACTGATTCGCCACGCGGCTCAACTCGGCCTGCTCCCCTGCGGTGCCGTAAAAAACCGCCGGCATGCCCAGAAGGCGTATCACTTCGGGAAAACCGTTCCATCGTTTTGCGCTTCCGTACCGGGCCCCCGCGAAAACCGCCAGGTGTTCCCCTGGCGCGGGCCCGGGATGCGGCACGGGGACCGGAGTGCATCCCACCGCCACGGCAAGGGTTTCGTAGTCAAGGCTGTGGTGCCTTGAACGGTCATCTTTGAACGGAACGACATGTGTGAGAAAGGTGTTTCCGATGCCGCGGCTGTAACCGGTCCTCTCCGGGATGCCGGTACGCATTGCGAGAAGGGCCGACCGAAAGGATGATGTCATTAGAAGAAGCCTTTCGAAAGGGGGAATCCTGTCGCCCAAAGGCACGAGAGGCGTGTCAGGGAAGAAGAGGGAGAAAAGCTCGATGACCCTGGGATGGCACCACAGGGCTGATCCGGCATTTTCCTTCAGTATCCCCGCAATGCTCTCGAGGGACATCACGCAATCACCGAGCCAGTTCGGGGTTCTCACGAGCACGGGCTCACCAGCCCCTGCGAAGCAGTTCCGCCCACTCATCGAGAAGCCCTGTCTCGCCACTGGGGGGCGGTTTTCCCCAGGGTTGAAAGACTCCTTTGCGGTCGTAGCCCAGCACCGGAACTCCCAGGGCGCTTGCGTGGACCCAGATGTTGTCCCTGTCCGTTATCACTGCGCTCGCGCCTGAGATCAGAGCAATCAGAACGCCCTCGGGTATGCCCTCGGGGATGTCCCTTCCCTTTCCGTCGAGAACAACGATACGCAGGGGAAGCTCGGCCCTTCTTCTCTCGAGTACGGCCGCCGCCTGTGATGTTGCGAGGATGTAGGGAAGAGACCTGTGACTGACCGGTGCCAGTATCCTGGAAGCGGCCTCGGTGAGCCTGGCGGGAACCGAGGGTCGCCACTTCGTGTCGGGCGGTATTCCCAGGGCCAGACAGATACCGAAAACCCTGTCGGGGTAGCGGTCGGCTTGGACCCTGAGCCTGACATTCGCTGAATCGCACCCTTCGGGTGCCACCGAAAGGATCGGGGAAATTGCCAGGACTACCTCGGCAAGCCCTGTGGAGTCGGTGGTGGCGTTGAAAAGAAGGGACCCGGCAGGTATCTCGGGTGACAATTGCCCGGTCTGGGACGCATATGTGTGCAGCCCCGGTTGCCACGGCAGTGTGGAAGCCATATCGGCAAGGCTTTCCTGAAGTATGAGGTGATGCGTCGAACTCCTGTAGTGCTTCTGAAGTGAACATGCCAGGTAGATGCCGGGCCAGGTGGACGCCGGGCCGGGTCCGCAGTAAACCGTGACATCCCGCGGGTTTTCGAAGACGCCAGGAAAGCGGAAAGTCTCCCAGCTCTTCTCCACCCTTCTTTCCAGCCGCTTTTTCGAGAACCAGGCGAAGGGACTCAGGTTCATTCCGCGAACTCCCTCATGAGCCTTGCTGCCATGTTCCGGGCTCCCGGGGGGTGCCCCGGGGACAGTGAAGTGAGCTCACGTGCGGCGGCGGCACTCTGCCCGGAAAGCTGCAGGCAGAGCCCCTTCATCACTCTGGCCAGCGCGTCGCCCGGGAACATCGCGCAGAGAAGCTCGGAGATTTCGAGGGCTTTCGCTGTCTCTCCCGAGGCGGCAAGGGCGCAGCACAGGTCGAGCGAGGCGTAAAACCCCCTTCTCGCGGTTCCAGCCCGCGAAACCGAGATGGCAAGCTGTGTTGCGGCTTCACGGGGATTGCCGCCGTATAGCAGTGAAAGCCCCCTGGCCCTGTGATGAAGCCAGGGGTCGGGTGACTCAATTCGTGCGAGGGCTTCGGAGGCCTCGGTGCGAAGACCCGAGCCCCAGGCTATCCTGGCGAGCCAGAAATCCAGCAGAGCGCCCTCCGCGCCAAACTGGGAAAGCTCCCCCGCGAGAAGCCAGGCCCTTCGCACATCGGCTGAATACAGGGCGTCTTCGAGCATGTTGGTCATGACCCTGACCTGTCCCGGCAGATCACCGCGTTCTTCCCAGGCGGTCCCGGCCTCGGTCAGGAGCCCCGAAGCCTCCAGTTCGGCCGGGGAAGCTGCAAGAAGGAGAATGGCGAGCAGATGCGTCACGTCAGGAACCTCGAGAGAACTCTCCTGGATATGCGGACGTAGGCCACCACGCCGAAGACCACGGAAACGGGTGTGATCACGGTGAGCAGCCTTGCAAGACTGGCGAACACGGCTTTCATTGGGAATGCCAGCGCTCCGCAGGTTACGATGATGAAGGCGTAGCTGGTAACGATGACCAGCTTCTCGCTCGTGGGAACGGCGACTACCGGAAGCCTGACGCTCCAGGAGAGAACCGCTGTCGCGGCGAGAACGCCTATGTGATACCATGCCGTGATCATTGAACTTATGGAGTTGATGGCGTCTGTCCTCTCAAGCATGACCAGCATGATCGAAATGAAGAACTTGTCAGCCAGAAAATCGATGATCTTGCCCGGGTAGGAGGTCTTTTTGAGTTTTCTCGCCACGAAGCCGTCAGCGTAGTCACTAAGGGCTGCGGCAACAACCAGCAGGAAGAGCGTGCCGTACCTGCCGTCGAAGAGGAGCAGGACTGCCAGGGGCGCCAGAACGATTCGAAACCAGCTGATCAGACCGGGCAGGACGGGAACTCTTTCCTGAGCCTTTCTGATGCGTTCGAGGAAAAGAAGTGGATTGGTTTCGGGGTAGCTCATCTGAACAAGTCCTCCACCGGGGCATCGATGGCTGATCTTCCGACATGTGCGGCGGAGGCGCCGGGCAGTCCGAGAAGCATGAGATCCGCCCTGCCAAGCCTGAACTCGGGGTGAAAAAGGCCATCGGGCATCGCGGCCATCCAGCCCAGGTGAAGCACCGCCGCCGAGTGAGTCGGATATCTGCTGTCGATCATGTCAGGGGGAGCCGCGTAACCAAGTCCGAGGTGGGCCGTGAGAAGGGACCTGCCGAACCAGACCATTGCACCCAGAAGGTCGTTCCTGGTGGCGGGAACATCCCTGCCGCCTATGTTCCACTGAACCGAAGCGCCGCCTGGGTCTCCGTTCCAGATCAAAAGGGAAGCCTCGAAGGGGAGCTTTGAGGGGTCATCGGGAAACCTTCCCCCGGTGTTCCGGTAGGCATGCACCCTGGTGGAGTGGGAAGCCGTGGAACCGGCATCGTAACCAGCCCTGAGCAGCCAGATGGCGTCGGATCCCGTGGAAAGCAGGATGCAGGCAATGAGGATCATGTGAACTGCTCCCGTATGGGGGAAAAGAACGGTTTGGAGCGGGCAACGGGGGTCGAACCCGCGACATTCAGCTTGGGAAGCTGACACTCTACCAACTGAGCTATGCCCGCTCCGGAAAGCTCGGGATAGATATTCACAAGGGGCTCCATCGTCAAGCTTCAGGTCCGTTTTCGGGGAGAAGGATCCCCCTGTACACCGCCCGGGCCTCGCCTGAAAGCCACCATCCCCGGTCGTCGCGGCCCACGGTCAGACAAAGCCCGCTTGCGACATGAACAGAGGCGGGAAGGCGAAAACCGGGGTGTGTCTCCAGGCAGACCATCACTGCGGCCACCGCGCCGGTGCCGCACGCCAGGGTTTCCCCCTCGACTCCCCGCTCAAAGGTCCTCAGTGAAAGGGAGCCATCGGGCAGCAGCATTGCCCAGTCCGCGTTGGCGCCCGCCGCGCCTGTTCCCGGGTGGCGTCTGAGAACGGGTGCCATCTTCTCAAAGGTGCCGTCGTCCAACCCTTCCCGGAGGACAACAGCGTGCGGGACCCCTGTGTCAACAAGGCTGACGGGGCATGTAATGCCGAGATCAAAGGGCTTTTCGAGAAAGGACACTGTCGGTTCGGTCATCCAGATCCTTGCGGAATCGGGTGTGAGAACCAGTCCGTGGTGAAGTCCGGAGTCGGAGGTGAAATCGAAGGGCTCCCCGAGGTTCACGAGTCCCCGCGAATGCGCGAAGGAGCAGATGCATCTCGCTCCGTTACCGCACATTGAGGCCCGGCCCCCGTCCGAGTTGAAGTAGCTCATACGGAAGGCTTCACCACCGCTCGGCGGCAGCAGTTCCAGCAACCCGTCTGCTCCGACCCCCAGCCCCCGCCTGCAGACAGCGGCGATGAAGCCTGGGGAAGGCCCTCTGGAATAGGGGTTTCCGGTGCTGTCAAGCACAATGAAATCGTTTCCGGCGCCGCTCATCTTGGTGAACTCGAAACTCACCGGGCACCTCCTTCCTCAAAAGCCTGTCCGTAATGGAAAAGCGCCCTTTCCCGAAGGTTGGCCCGTTCCAGCAGACGCACCAGGTCAAGCCTCACCTCTCGATCGGGACCCCAGGCCGCAAGGTAGGCCACGAAATCCCCCTCGAGGTCGAGAATATCATAAACGCCTGCCAGATGGGCTTCGACAAGGAACTGAAGCAGACCGACCGATGCCTCGGGCGGTACGCCGGCCGGGTTTTCGGAAAGGACCAGAAGGGCTGCGGAGACAGCATCGGGGTCGCGGTGCGAAAGACCCGAGGAGCCGAGGCCAAGGGCCGTCCCAACCGGATCGGATATGCAGGCGAGGGCCGTCCCGTAGTCGAAGAATGCCCTGTACCTGAGGGTGAACAGCGGGTTGGCCGGCACGCTGACGGGGTTGCCGTCGAGCTCGAAAACGCGCAATGAAGGCCCCTGCCAGACAAGGGCAAGGCGTTCGAGCCGTTCGGGCGCGTAATGCATGAGGAAAGCGGCGGACGAGTCATCGATTGTGGTCACCCCCCCCAGATACGCGGCGCCCTGCCATGAGCGGTCAAGGAGAAAATCGGCCTGGTACACCAGGTAGCGGGCCTCACTCCCCTCCATGAACGAAACCAGTGATTCTCCGGTTTCGAAGAGCCTTGCCGAGAACTCGACGATTTTCTCACGGTTGCGCCGGTTCTCGAAGAAAGTGTGAAGGACCGTCGGCCTCTCACCGTACGCGCTGGTCAGACCCGAGATGTGCCAGTAGGCCAGAAAGGCACCATCAGGGGCGGACGATGTGCCGACCCACCGCAGGTAGCCGTTGACTTCGTTGTCTGTGAGAAGCGACGCGCCCGGACGGAACGCAAGCCCCGCCTCTGAAAGCCGGTGTCCCAGTGAAGGGGCGAAAACCGAATGCGCCCCCGCCAGAACGAAAACGACCGGCAGAATGGCACCCTTGCGGCCCGAAAGCGCCAGGACGGGAGCGAGGGCCACTGCCAGGAACACGTGCAGGCGGTCGAAGAAAAGGTAACCACCCATGGACAAGAACAGAAAGGGAACAAGCAGCCGCCCCCGGGCCTGTTTCAGAAAGCGGAAGACCCCTGGCAACGCGGCCGCGAACAGCGGACCGAAGAGCCAGATGAACTCGCCAGTTGTCGGGCTTGTGTAGCCCCCGACCCAGAACAGTCTGGCGTCCGGCGACAGGAGCAACGGATCGGCGGGGTGCCTGAACAGGAACCTGATCTTGGCCAATGCCACCGCGGTCACATGACCGCTTTCACCGGGCAGGAGAACCGACGCTGCCGCCGCAATGGCGCCGGCCCAGGGCATCACCCTTCGAAGCCCTGGCGGCCCGAGGCATGAAAGCATGGCGGCGGCAGCCAGGATCGACGCTGGGGAAAGGATGGCGGTGTCGTGCCTCATGTGCGTGAGAACAAGGCTTGCCAGCAGCTGGGCCGCTCCCAGGGGAAGGATAAGTGCCGGGTCACGCGGAACGCCGCGGGAAAAGAGCAGGTACGCGAAGATGAACAGGGCGAGGAAACCGGTTACCTTCCAGGACGCAAGGGCGGCAAACAGAAGAATGCTTGACGCAACCGCCATGTGAAGCCTTGCCGAATCCTCCCTCAGGGCCCGTTCGAGGGTCCAGCCCAGAAAGATGATGATGGGCAGGGCCACCGTCTCACGGTATAGGCTTTCCCCTCTCGCCCTGAGGATGGCCGGGAGCAGAATCCCGTAAAGCGCCGAAGCCGAAAGGGCTGTACGATGGCAGAACCCTGCGGCGCCGGTCCACAGGTAAATGCCGGGAATGGCAAGAAGCGGGAACGCAAGACAGAAGAGGCGCATGAAACGGCCGAAGTCCCCTCCCACGACCCTGTGAAGGCCACCCGCGAGATACTCTTCGAAGATGCTGTTCTGCCCAGTGGGGAACCCCTCAGGGTGCATGGACATGGGATCGACCCGCGGGATCCCCTCCCCCCGGGAGACCATTGCTGAATATCTGAAGGCCTGGGTCGCCTCACCCTGCATCAGCTGCGGAGGGGGGCATTACATTGACGGAGAAGAACGCCCTGAAAGCCAGCGCTGCGCCCATGAAAAGAACAAGCGTTGAGAAACGTGCGATTGGGGAAGAAAAGGGTTCAGACCAGCGCGCCATGGCGCCTGGCCATAACCCTGGCGATCTCCTTCAAGGTTTCCGTCGGTCCGGAGCCGCCCAGGGCGACGGATTCGACCGTGGGCCATCCGTGCCTGTTGAGGTCGCGGCTCATCTGTTCAACGGGCATTATTCCGGGAAGGTCGCGCTTGTTGAACTGAAGGACAAGAGGGATACGGCCGGCGTCGAGTCCGTACGAGGAGAGGTTGTGCTCAAGGTCGTCCATCGTGTTGAGGTTGGCCTCGGTGCGTTCCTTCTGGCTGTCGGCCACGAAGACTATGCCGTCTACACCGTCGAGGATAACCCGTCGGCTGAGTGCGTAGTAAGCCTGCCCCGGCACCGAGTAAAGGTGGAGTTTCACCCTGGTGTCTCCGATGCGCGCGAAGTTCACCGGAAGGAAATCGAAGAAAACGGTTCGTTCGCACCTTGTGCAAAGTGTAACCAGGCGCCCCCTGTTCTCAGGGGCCACGAGGTCTCTGATCCCCCTCAGGTTGGTCGTTTTTCCCGATAGACCCGGGCCGTAGTAAACGATCTTGTATGCCACGTCGTTACCCGAGCGGTGCATCAGCCCTCCGTTTCGAAAACAGCGAACGAGAAACTTTCACAGAATATAGTTATCTTCTGTCCGCCTTTCAACAAGTCCCGCCAGCCTTTCCCGGGCCACCTTTCCGGAGATCCGGGCCTTTCCTGTGAAAACGTCGGGAGCACCGAACAGATAATCATCCAGAAGGAATGAAAGAACGGGTCTGAGGCGTCTGGCCCCGATGTCCTCCAACTCCTGGTTCAGTATCTGAGCTGTCTCGGCGACTGCCTCGCAGGCGTCGGGGTCAAGCTTCAGGTCAACGCCGTCAGCCGAAAGGAGTTCGGTGTACTGCCTGAGCAGGCAACCCTCGGGTTCGGTGAGTATGCGAAGCAGTTCGTCCATGCCCAGGGGATCGAGCGACACACGCAGGGGGAATCGTCCCTGAAGCTCGGGTATCAGGTCGGATGGGCTGCTTCCGTTGAAGGCGCCCGCCGCTATGAAAAGGATGTGGTCGGTCTTGACCGGGCCGTATCTGGTGGCGATGGTGCAGCCTTCGAGGATGGGCAGTAAATCCCTCTGGACCCCCATCCGGGAAACGTCGGGCCCCGCTCCCCCGTCCGCTCCGATTATCTTGTCTATCTCGTCGATGAAGATTATGCCCTCCTCCTGCGCGAGCCGGAGGCCTTCGTGAACATGATCGCCCCCTTCGAGAAGCAGTGAGGTCTCTTCATCCATTAGCCTGGCCCTGGCTTCGGAGACCGAAAGCCTCGCCCTGCGTCTGCGCTGGCCCATGATCTTCTCGAACACTCCCTTGAGCTGTTCCCCGGCGGAGTTGTCCATCCCGGGCATCATGGGAAGGACCTCGAGGGTGGCTTTTTCCGCTACCGAAAGCTCAATCTCCCTCGAATCGAGGAGACCGTCCTCAAGCATTCTCTGCAGTTCGGCGTCGGAGCCGAAGTCGTCCCCCGATTTCCGGAGGGCCTCGGTGAGCCTGGCGTTGACGCGGGTCATGGCCTCGGTGAACTTGGCTTCGCGCGCGGTACTCGTGGAGAGATTGACCGCCTGCCTGACGAGGTCGCGGACCATGCTTTCAACATCACGGCCCACGTACCCGGTCTCGGTGTACTTGGTTGCCTCGACCTTCACGAACGGGGCGCCAACCAGGGCGGCCATGCGCCGCGCAATCTCGGTCTTTCCCACCCCGGTCGGACCCATCATGATCAGGTTGGACGGGTAGATCTCGGAGCGCACCGGTTCGGGCACCAGCTTCCTTCTGTGACGGTTCCTGAGGGCGATGGCGACCGTTCGTTTGGCCTTGACCTGCCCGATGACGTGCTTGTCCAGCCACTGAACGGTCTGGGTCGGTGTCAGGCTTCGGGCTGTGGACATATCTCCTCCGACTGGATGCTGCCTCCCGTGTAGATGCAGATGTCACAGGCTATGCTTATGGCTTCCCGGACGATCCTGCCTGGACCCATCCGTGTGTGCCTGTCCAGCGCTCTGGCTGCCGCCAGCGCGTACGGGTACCCCGAACCCACGGCGACTATCCCGTCGGGCGATTCCACGACCTCACCCGAACCGCCTATAAGCAGGGCATGACTGCGATCAACGGCGGCCAGCATGGCCTGAAGCTCACGAAGGTAACGGTCCGATCTCCACTCACGTGCGAGTTCGACGGCGGCCCTGGGAAGGTTGCCCCTGAAACCGTCGAGTTTCTCCTCGAGCCTTTCCACAAGGGCGAAGGCATCGGCGCCTGCTCCGGAGAAGCCTACCAGAACGGTGCCCCCGCACAGAAGACGCACCTTTCTGGCGTTCTGCTTGACCACTGTATCACCCAGGGTAACCTGGCCGTCCGAGGCCATTGCTGCTTTGCCGTCGCGAACCATGCCGATGACAGTTGTGGCCCGAAAAAGGTTTTCCATGGGGCTACAGCCGTTCAAACCCGAGAGCCTGGGCGACCTCGGGGAGACCTGCTTCGTGGCACAACCCGGCGACCACCCCTTCGGGCAGACTGCTCGAGGCAATGGAGTACCAGTAGGCAAGCCTGACCTGGTCGTCAGGGCTTCCGAGTATCCGGGACGCGTATGATTCAGCCGCACCCCCCGCATGGGGGTAAAGCGAAGCCATGACGCTTCCGAAGCATGCCGCGGTCATGGGCCTTCCCGCTGAAGCCAGATCCGCCATTCTGAGAGCGATGTCCCGTGTTGTGGGCTCCGGTGAGGTTTCCATGAATGAAAGGACCTCCGCGAGTGCGGTCTCCTGGGGGAAGATCCCCCCCGAGGAGCTGAGGTCGGCTGTCAATGAAAGCAGGGTTTCGCTCATGAGGGGGAGCGCCGGATCGGAGGGGTACGCAAGTTGTACGTCCGCGAACCTGTTCCGGGCGCCGAGGAAATTGCCGAAAGCCAGCTGCACCTCGATTAGAAGCCATTCCTGCAAAGGGGTTCCGTCGGAAATGGAATCAGCGAATGAAAGCAGCGCTCCCTGTTGAAGAAGCTCGTCGGAGAGCAGCCTGAGCTGGTTGCCGAAATCCCGGTGGCCGGCCGCCAGGGAATCCGCCATGGCCAGAAGGTAGGCGGCGGAGGCTTCAGGACCGTTCACGCCTCCGACAAGCCGGGCTTCGGCGTATACATGGAGCGGCATGATAAGCATCCACTCCTCCGGCATTGCGGTAAAGACAGCCGCTCCCCCGTCGAGGGCCATGCGGGCGCGCTGCGCGTCTCCCGAGGCAAGGTAGTGGTTGGCAAGCGCGTTCCATGCGCCCATGTAATTCCTGGCGATCTGCACGGCCTGGTCGTCTTTGTAAACGCCGGGATCCTGCAGCCCGGTGTAGCTGTAGCTGTTAACGAGTGACCATGACCTCTCCGGGTCGATCTCGGAAAGCTGCGGGGTGTCCATGACCCTGTAGGCGATTCCCTCCATGAGCAGATAGTCCTCGACGTAGACCCTGTTGTCCCTGGAGACCGTTCCTGCAAGGTAGACCGGCCTTCCGTGGATGGGAACCCTTTTCACCATGTCCAGAAGAAGAAGGTCCTGCATGGCCAGGGAGCCCTGTGAGCCACGACCCATTGAAGGCACAGAGATGCAGATGTCTCCGACAGAGACGTTCCAGGGCCACGATCCGGTGAACGTGAGGTCGAGGATCTCCCTGTCCCTTATGCCCGTTTCGGGCATGCCCTCGGAGGTGACATGGAAGAAGTTGGGACCCCAGATGAAAACGGGCCTCAGGGAGTCAACCAGTGGCACGGGATAGCTGAGAAGGAGCGAATCGCGCGCGATGAGCTGATGGGTGTACCATGGAGTGTTCATCAGGCTGAGGTTGGAGACCACCACGTCCCGCCTGACCCCCAGCACTCCCTGGGCGAACCAGAGAGGGAACGTGTCGTTGTCGCCGTTGGTTATGAGGATGGCGCCCGGCGCGCAGCTCTCGAGAAGGTTCACTCCGTAATCGCGGGCGACGAAATCACCGGAGCGGTCACAGAAGTGCCAGTTGACGAGGAGGGCGGTGAAAGGTAGGAGAAGCAGCGCCCACATGGACCTTCGTCCCCCCAGGAACCTGATGACGGTGCCTCCGCCCAGGGCAACGAGTATCGCGGAAAGCGCGAATGACGCGCCAAAGAAGTAGTCGCGTTCCCGGACCTCCCCAAGCATGGTGCCTTCGGGTCCGGTCTTGAAGTTCAGGTACGTAACGAAAACAAAACTGGCCATGAAAAAGGTTCCCCCAACAAGAAGAAGGAGGTCGGGTCTTCTCCTGCCAAGTACGACAAGGCCAAGCAAGCCGGCCATGGACATGACTATCCAGATGGTGGTTCCCGGGATCTGTCCACCCTGGCCCAGAGCCCTCTGCCACGCCTCGGGACGACCAACCTGCCAGGAGTGGTACTCGCCGAAGAGGGCCAACTGATCGATGAAAGGACCTTTCCGCTCGAAGATCGAGACCTGGCCGTACTGCTTGCGTTCCAGCGCGTCACTGAACTCGGCATACCTTGAGGGATCGGTCTCGTTGACCTCGGGCTGCTGTATTGCCCTGAGCGGCATGTAGAGGTGAACGCTGAAAGCCAGCATCAGAAGCCCTGCGAAGGCCAGGATGAAGGCGGGTTTCCGCCACTCGTGCGCCCAGCCCCGGAAAGCGTAGAGAAGGTACATCAGAGCTATGGGACCCACCACGATAAGAGTGCTCAGGTGATTGCCGATCGATATTGCCATGAAGTAGCCGACAAGCAGAAGGTGCCGGCCGGCCGCCTCACCCCTCAGCCTTCGTTCCAGCCACATGTCGAAGACCCAGAGGATGAGCATGCTCAGCATGAGAGCCATCGCGTAGGTCTCGGTGGAGTTGTTGTTCCTCCATATGGTGTAGCTGAAAGCGGCAAGAAGTCCGGCGGTCACCGACACGGGTCTGTAGAAAGCGCTCTCGAAGCGCAGGCGGCTGCACCACCTCTGAACGAGACGGGTGATCAGCCCCACCGAGACTACTCCCGCCAGAGCGCAGAGAAGGTTGACCCTTGCCGCGACCTCGGGGATGAACCCGAAGAGAAGCGTGCTGAAACGCCCCATGAGAACGAAGAAAGGAACACCGGGAGGATGGGGTATGCCCATCACCCATGCACACGTGATGTACTCTCCGCTGTCCCAGAAACTGACCGTGGGCGCGAGGGTCAACAGGTAGACTGCAAGCGCTGTGGCCGATACCAGGGCGGCCAGAAGCCTGTCCGTAAGGACAGAGACCTTCCGAGGTTCGCTGTTCGAGTTGCTCAATGCCCGTTCCTCCCCCTCGGGTGGGCGTTTCGGTACGATTTCATCAGCCTCTCCCCGGTGAGATGCGTGTAGATCTGTGTTGTTCCCAGGCCGGCATGACCAAGAAGCTCCTGAACCTCCCTGAGGCCGGCTCCCCTCTCAAGGAGATGGGTTGCGAAACTGTGCCTGAAAGTGTGGGGAGAAACCCCAGCCGATAGCGCAGCGCCGTCAACCGCTGCCGCAACAATACGCCTGATGTCCCGGGGGTCAAGCTTCCTGCCCCGTATGCTGAGAAAGACGTGTCCGGTGTCATGAGTGCTCTTTTGGAACAGGTATCTCAGTGAAAGCCAGTTCTCCAGATGGACAGCGGTTCCGGAAGGCAAAGGCGATATCCGGGTCCTGCCGCCCTTCCCGATGACCCTGATGGTGCGCTCGGCAGCGCTTATTGACGCAACGGTAAGGCCTGCGGCCTCGGAGGCTCGCAGACCGCAACCGTAAAGGATCTCGAGCAGAGCCCTGTTCCTGGCCGACAGGGCGGTTGAGCCGTCAAAGAACTCAAGGACCGCCATTACTTCCCTGACCGAAAGAAACCCAGGAAGCCTCCGGGGTTTGGCGGGTGGCCTGATGCCGATGGAAGGGTCAGAGCCCGCCCTGCCCGTTTCCGAAAGCCACGAACCGAACGAGCGCATGGCGCTCACGAGCCGGGAAAGGCTTCGGGGATCGAGCCCCCTTGAGGTCTCGTGCATCAAAAACCCCCTGAAGACCTCACGGGTCACTTCGGAGAGGGTGCCTTCGAACCACTCCGCAAGCCTGGCCAGATCGCCAGTGTAGGCCCTGACCGTTTCAGGCGAGAGGTTCCTGCCGAACCTGAGCTCCCGCGAGTACTCGTCGATCACAAGTCGGTTTTTTTCTTGCATCTCGGGCAGTAAACGCCTTTCGCCCTCTTCTCCTGTATCGGGAACCCGCACCTTGGGCAGGGCGTGTCTATCGGCGGGTTCCACATTGCGAAATCGCAGTCTGGGTATCGGCTGCATGAGTAAAAGGTCCGACCCTTCTGGGAGCGTCTGGTTACGAGTTCACCTGAACAGCCGTCCAGCGGGCAGTGGACCCCCGTGGGCATCGGGGATTTCTTTCCGCAAGATGCGGCAGTGCATGAAAGGTAAGCGCCGAACTTCCCGCTCCTGACAGTCATGGGAGAACCGCAGTCGGGACACGCCCTGACCGGCACGGCATTGTTTCCCTGTGCCCCTTCGTCTTCAACCGGTCGAGTGTAGCGGCAGTCAGGGTATCCGGAGCAGGCCAGGAACCGTCCGAATCTGCCCCATTTGTCAAGCAGGGGCTTTCCGCACTGTGGGCAGGTCTGGTCGGTCTGTGACGTCAGCTCGCGCCGCACCTCGGGAAGTTTTTTCATGGCGTGGGTCAGGGACGTTTCAAGAGGAACCGCAAGGCTTTTCACGGCAGAAACGTAATCCATGTCTCCCGAGGCGACCATGTCGAGGGTCTGTTCCATGCCGGCTGTGAACCCGACCTCGAACAGGTGGGGAAACAGTCCTACAAGGAGCTCGACGGTTCGCACGCCAAGATCCGTGGGATGCAGTCTCTTTTCCCTCAGGTCGATGTAACCCCTCTTCTTGAGGGTGGAAAGGATGGCCACATAGGTCGAGGGCCTTCCAATGCCCCTCTTCTTCATCTCCGTGACAAGGGATGCCTCGCCGAAACGGGTCGGAGGTTCGGTGAACCTCTGTTCCGCCCTGAGGTCGAGCAGGTCGGCCCCTCCGGTCACAGCGGCGTCTATGGGCCTGGGGATCCTTATCTGGCCAGGGTCCGCCGTGCTGAATCCGGGCTCGGTCAGCCGGCCTCCCGTGGCCAGAAAAACGAACTCGCCGCCCTGAAAGGTGACTGAGGTCTCCTCAAGCACTGCATCGGTCATCTGAGTGGCCGCGAAACGGTTCCATATCATGGTGTACAGCCTGTGGAGGCCGGTTTCAAGCCTGCCCTCGAGGGAGCCGGGAGTGTGGTTCATGTCGGTTGGGCGTATGGCCTCGTGGGCGTCCTGTGAGCCGCCCGAAGCCCTGAACCGTCTGGGCGAAGGGCTCAGAAGCCCGGCGCCGAAAATGCCTCCGACCACTTCCCTGCACTGATCGACGGCCTCGGGGCTTATCCTGACCGAATCCGTGCGCATGTAGGTTATGAGGCCCACTGACTCGCCGTCAAGCTCGACGCCTTCGTAGAGCTGCTGCGCGTTTCTCATCACGGTTCCGGGGCTCATCGATATGCCCGCGCCAGCCGCCTGAAGGGTGCTGGTGATGAAAGGCGGTGCCGGTTTCCGGAGCTTCTCCACACGGTCGACCGATGTTACCGCCCATTCCCGGGTCCTGATGGCAGGTGTTATCGCTTCCACCTGCTCCCGGGTTCCGGGCGCAAAACGGGAACCGTCGGCCCTCTTTCCGCCGATCCGGTGAAGCAGCGCGGTGAACCGGGAGTCCCCCTGTTGGAAGTCCGCTGTCACCTGCCAGTATTCGGTGCTTCTGAACGCCGTTATCTCGGCTTCACGGTCGGTTATCAGCCTGAGGGCCACGGTCTGAACCCTTCCAGCGCTCAGACCCTTCCCCAGTGTTCGCCAGAGATATGGGCTGATCCTGTAGCCGACAAGGCGGTCCATCACCCGCCTGGCCTGCTGGGCGTTCACGAGGTTCATGTCGATACTGCCCGGGTGGGCCGCCGCCTTTGTCACGGCCTCCCTGGTCACGGCGTTGAACCTGAGCCTTTTGAAAACCCGGGTTCCGCCGGCGAGAAGTTCAGCGAGGTGCCAGCATATGGCCTCCCCTTCGCGGTCGGGATCGGCTGCCAGGAAAATGGTTTCGAACCCTTCAGCGTCCTTTTTCAGCTTGGCGAGGGTCTTCCTCTTCTCCGGGAGGATGGTGTATGCGGGTTGAAAGTCTTCCCCGGCCACGCCAATCCTGTGAAGAGGCAGGTCCCTGACGTGACCCATCGAGGCCGTAACGGTCCAGTCTCGACCGAGATAGCTTTTAAGAGCCTTTGCCTTTGCCGGCGATTCGATTATCAGCAGTTTTTTTCTGGAACCCATGTTTTCCCCAGTCGGACGTTGTTGGATCGAGAGCCGGCTCCGGTGGTTACATCCCGCAGATCCAATCCTTCACCGGGCCGGAGATGCTGGCCCACACCGATTCGTGCGTGCCGGCCAGGTCCCTGAACTCAGCCGGGGTGAACGCCCCGGACAGCTCGGGGAAGTGAAGGCTTGTGTAGCTGAAGAGCTGGGGCTCATGGAACCGTGTTTCGCGGTAGCAGAGAACCATCTGGTCAATTCCGCCGGGGATGAGCCATCCCGCAGTGGCGGCCATGAATGCGAACCTTGTTTCGTTGTTCTCCGGGTGGTTGACCGCCAGGACCAGTACGGACAGATGGCTGGCCTTTGTGCGGTCACCGTAGACAAGGAGGGCCGCCCTGTCAAGCAGGATTCCGGTGTTTCCCGCAATGGCCTTGAGCTGGGGGAGAAGCGCCGTCAGCTCATCAGTGGCGCTTTCTGCGCCGCATTCCGAAGGAACGCTGGTGTAGGCTTCGGTAACCTGTGTCGAAGCGCCTGCCATCATGGAGTCCGGCAGGGAAAGGGCCTGCACGCCAATGGGGTCCGAGACCGGAGCGATTTCGAGCGACGCAAGTGTGTCGGGAGCTTCGGAGACGGTCAGGCTGTCGGTGCTGTCGGGCGGAGCGGCAATGGAAGTGTCCGGAGAGGTTTCGGTGCGTGGAACGCTTTCAGGTTCGGTCCCGAAAAGGTCGAGAGGGTCGACGAAGTAGAAAAGGGCCAGCACGGCGCAGATTATCACGGCGATCGCGGCTTTGCGCAGACCGGCCGTGTCGCGTGGCGAAGGAGCCTTTTTCTCGGCTTCAGTGATGGATGAGGAGCCCTTCCTGCCACCGGGGCTTTTGGCGGCAACGGGTCTGTCGACGGTATGGCCGTCAGCGGCGCATTTATGGCATACGTGGGCGCTCCTGTCAAAGCACTCGCGGCACGTGAGGTCACCGCATGCCCTGCAGGGGGCGAGCCTCTCCCCTCCCACCGGCGTCTTTCCGCAGATGTGGCACCGTTCGATCGTCAGCATCTCGTCGCTGGCAGTGGTCAGAAGGAAGTCTTCGGTTTCTTCCCCCTGCTCTTCCCCGTCTTCCGGAATTGCCGGGTCCTCCCCGGTTTCCCCGTCATCCAGCGACGTGTCGTCGTCTTCCGTAGAGTCATCGTCCGTCGCCAACTCATCGACAGGGCTAGTGACGAACTGCACCTTCTGCCTGAGGGTGGAGGTCTGTTCCTCCTCCAGTCTTGGAAGAAGATCGATGTACGGGTACAGGTTCTTCTGGATGATCCTGGCCTCGCCAATGGGAACGGACTCCCTCAGAACGACCGGAGAGTTCTCGACAGCCCTCTCCGCCTCTCCGACAGTCATGTCAAGTTCGGTGACAAGAAGCCTTGTGACCTTCTTCTTCTCCTCGTCTCCCCCAAGCCTGACAAGAAGAAGATCAACCTGAGGTTCACTCACAATGCCCTCCCCTCAAGGATCTCGAACTGGCGGTGCAACCTGGTCAGAACCAGCCTGCTCACCGCACGAAGGGTGGTGAAAACACCCTTGCCGGTGCTCGCCACGGCCTCAAGGCACGTAACCTTGGAAAGCCCCAGCTCGGAAACGATCTGAGAAACGGGAACAGCGTCGGGCATATCCCTCTTGTTGCACTGAAGCACCAGACTGACTCCCTTTCTCCGCTGGACCCTCAGGTTTTCCTTGAGGTCCCTGAGGCTTGCTATGTTGGCTTCCATCCTGCCCTCCTGGGAGTCGGCAACGAAGACGATGCCGTCAACGCCCTGAAGTATGAGCCTTCTGCTGTCAGAGTACATGGCCTGTCCTGGGACGCTGTACAGGTGAAGCCTGACCCTGAAACCGTTGATCTCCCCGGAGTCGATGGGGAGAAAATCAAAGAACAGAGTGCGCTCGTTGCCTGCGGCCAGGGAGATAAGCTTCCCCCTGGAGTCGGGGGATACCTGCGTGTGGATGTATTTAACGTTGGTGGTCTTTCCCGAAAGCCCCGGTCCGCAGTAGACTATCTTGCAGTCAATCTCCCGGGCAGTGTAACTGACAGTTGCCATTAGTCGTTCCGGTCTTCCTGCTCTTCGGTTTTGTCGTTGCCTTCAGGCATGGAATCGCGCATTCCCCGCCTGAACTGACTGATGGCCCTGCCAAGTGACCTGGCGATCTCGGGGATTCGTCTGGCGCCGAAAAGAAGCAGCAACGCCAGCAGTATCAGTATAAGTTCAAGAGGTCCAACCCGGCCCATCTTACCTCCAAACCGGAAGGTTCTCCGTCAGAACCACCTGTACAGAAAGCCCACAACCAGCAGACCTGCAAAGGTCATGATGTTGACCCTGACCGAAATCTCCTCCAGGCGAAAGCTCAGTATGAAAAGGTCGAAACCGAGCGGGCCCAGAGAGATGCCGGCGCTTCCGGAGAAAAATTGCCGCAGTGCGTAGGATGTGTCGGGAAGGAGAGCAGTTACGGCTTCCCCCAGAACTGTTCCACACACCATGCCAGCCACCGCGAGGAATACCCAGAATCCGGCGGGTCTGTCATGAAGCAACACGTCCCCCTTTTTCTTTTCACGCTATACTAAAAGATAAGCCTCACTCCGACAATACGCCGCTTCTTGCCAGATGCCCGTCGGTGAGACCGGCAGCCAGCCCCACAACGGCTCCTGACGCGGTTCCCCAGAGAGTTACCGGCAGTATCAGGGCATGCAGCGGGAGACCGGGCAGTACAAGGGAAGCAACACCCAGCTGGCTCCACACCGAAGCGCACGCCCCGCAGACGGAAACGCCCGTCATGGATAGAAGACAAGGATACCCCCTTGACACCGCGCTCATCACAAGCGCTGAAGCCACGGCACCGGCCAGCGAAAGAAGGAATGCCGGAGTGGCGAGGCTTCCGGTCAGAAGAGCCACCGCCAGGGCTCTGGTGGTGTTGAGTGCCATGGTGCGCCGAAACCCGAGACGTACGGAGCATATCACAGCCGGAAGGTTTGCGAGTCCCAGTTTCATGAAGGGAACGGGGCGCGGGATCATCGAATCGACGACACCAAGGGAGACCGCGAGCAGTATCAGCGCCGCGGTGAGCGGGATGCCGCCTCGGACAGGCAACTCTCCACCTCCTGGAAAAGCCTCCTGCTGTCGAACGTCCCCCGCGCTCTTTCCAGGGCACCCGCGGAAAGCCCGCTGCGCAGTTGAGCGTCGTACCGGATGCGGGTCACCGCTTCGGCCAGGGCCTTCGCGTTCCCCGGGGGCACCACGAGACCTGTTTTCATGTGAAGGTTAACCCAGGGCACACCTGTGGGCAGGTCGGTTGATATCACGGGGGTTCCACAGGCCATCGCCTCGAGCTGGACCATGCCGTACGCCTCGCTTCTCCTGTCGGATGGCAGGATAAGGGCCGCAGCGGTCCTGTAGAGCGCAAGGAGTTCATCGTCACCGGGATTGAGCACTATCGCGGCCGGCAGACCGGCGATCCTTTCCCTGATCCATCCCTCAAGGGGACCACCGCCCGCCAATACCAGGAGGGGAGGGTTCTCCATCATTCTCCATGCGTCCAGCAGGATATGGATGCCCTTGTAGGACCTGAACCTTCCGGCGAAGAGGAAATGCCCCCCCGGTTCTTCGCTCCCGGGTGTAAAATGGGAGAGGTCCACGCCGATGGGTACCACCCTGAGGTTGTCCAGTCCCGCCAGAAAGGGAGATGTCCGGGCGTAGCGACCGCTGGTGGCCAGAACAAGCGAGGCCCTGTTGAGGAACCTTCTGAGCAAAGGCCCGTACAGGGGAAGCAGGAATGCCTGCCTCACTATGTCGCTGTGGTAAGTGGCGATGAAAGGGGTCTTGCCGGGATCCATCAGTCTTGCCACCTCGGCCGTTGGAAGCGGGAGATGAAAGTGGGCAACATCGGGCCTCCACCGCTTCATGGCACTTCCGTACGAAAGCGATAAGGGGTTGGAAAGAACCCTTCCGAATGAGGGAAGCTCGATCACGCTGAAACCCGAGACGGAAGCTGACCTGTGCCTTAACCCCGAACCGGCCGTGATCACTGCGACTTCATGGCCCCTCTGCGAAAGAAAGCGGGAAAGGTCGTGAATGTAGCGCTCGATGCCTCCCGTCGCATAGGGGAACACATCCTTGTAAACCTGAAGGATCCTCATTCAATGCACTCCCGGTAGACGTCGGCCGTGTTGCGGGCCAGTTTCAGCTCGGAGAAGGAGGCCGCGAACTCCACCAGATCATCCGGTGAATGGCTGGAATCGAATTCGTCCAGCATGGCGCCCGCGAGGGACGTCGGATCGCCACCTGCGAACCTTGCCACGGAACCGTAGATCTCTCTCAGGGAAAGGGCCGGTCCGAGCACCGATGGCACTCCGAGAGCGGCGGCCTCAAGTGGTGGAAGCCCGAAGCCTTCGTAGAGCGAGGGGTAGACAAGGAAAGCGGCCTGGGCAACGGCAGAGTTCATCATCCGCCGTGAAAGTGGGCCGGTCCAGATGACCCCCGGTGAGTTTCCCACGGCTTCCCTGAGTTCCCGCTTTCCCCATCCCCACCGTCCGACGATGACAAGCGTGGAACCCGTCCTCGAGCTCCGCACGAGCCGCCACGCTTCCAGAAGCGCGGCGATGTTCTTTCTGGGCTCGATGGTGCATGCACAGACCGCGTACTCCCCTGTCAGCCCCATGGTTTTCCTGAAATCCACCAGTTCTTCCCTTCCCGGGCTTCCGTGAGAGAGGTAAACCGTTCTGACCCGGTCTTTGGATACTCCAAGCAGCCTCACCACCTCCCCCGCCGTGAATCCGCTGTCCGCGATTATCCGGCAGGCACTCCTGGCAATCCCGGGGAACAGAAGCCTGTAGTAGTGTCTCCTTAAAAAGGGAAACCACCCCGGATTGGCCAGGAACGCCAGATCGTGAACGGTTACGATCGTGTTTGCTCCGGGAGGCGCCGAACCGGCGAACGAAGGAAGATGGATGGCGCTGAAGCCCCTGGCGGAAATGGGTGTTGACACGAAGTCCCGATACGCCCTGGAGAGAGTTCCGCGGCAGTCGCCGCCCAGGGGGATCACCCAACCCAGCCCGGCCTGGGCGATCCCGTCCAGAAGCCTTTGAACGTAAACACCCGTTCCGCCGCGGTTTCCCGCTCCCGCGGCGTACAGGGCAACCTTGCCGTCATACTTCAAGTGAGCAGTCATCTCCGATGGAAATCGATTTCGGAGCCTGGCGGACATGCGTCCCCGCCCCCAGCATGGATCCCGTCATGAAGCAACCGTCGGCACGCGCTTCCGCCCCCAGAACGCTGTCGCGTATCACGCATCGTTCTATGACCGTCCCCTCTCCGACGCTCACATAAGGACCCACCACAGAGTCCTTCAGGATCACGCCCTGTCCGAAAGCGCAGGGCGGAAGGACAACGCTGTTCTCCAGCAAAGGGGTTCCTCCTCCGCCCCCCGAGTCCAGAAGAGCCCTGTTCGTGCCCAGAAGGGTATCGGTTGTGCCGCAGTCGTACCAGCTGTCGACCGCGATGGTCTCGAAGGCCTGACCGCCCTCAAGCATCAGCTGCATGGCATCGGTGAGCTGATACTCGCCCCTTGTCCTGATCCCGAGGCGCAGCAGATCATCGCACGCACGCATCAGTGACGGGCCGTCAGAGAAGTAGTAAACCCCGACTATGGCCAGGTTGCCCACGGGCTCCTTCGGTTTCTCCACCAGTCTGAGAACCCGGCCGTCAGGGTTTGTAACAACTATCCCGAACCGTTCCGGGTCATTGACCGGACAGACCGCCAGCATGTTTGCGGTGCAACCACGCAAACGCGCCAGGTCAGCTTTGAACAGAGTATCCGCAAGGGCAACCATGACCGGGCCTTCTTTCACGAGGTCCCTTGCGAGCCCCACGGCGGCTCCGAGCCCGTTTGCCTGCTTCTGTTCTATGAAATCAACGGTATGATCAGGATAGGTGTGTCTGGTCCAGTCCACCAGCATGCCTCCGAGGTAGCCAGTCACAAGCGTCAGCCTGTCCACCCCGATCCTGGTCAGGGAATCAATGAGATGGGCCAGGATGGGTTTTCCGGCAACCGGAAGAAGGGGTTTGGGTGTGGACCAAGTGTGGGGTCTCATTCTGGTTCCCATGCCCGCCGCGGGGATAATGCAGTGCATAGTTCTCTGCCTCTACTTCCTGATTCCCAGGTTTTCATCAAGGAGGATATCGGGATACCTCCCCGTGACCTGGGAGAATACCATGGCCCTGATCTCGCGCCCCGTTCCCAGCGCAAGGGCATTCAAGGCTATCTCGGCCGCGGATTCACTTGTGAAGACGCTTATCATCTTCTTTACCTCAGGGATCAGTGAGCAGGCAACGCTAAGCTCATCCACCCCCAGCCCCAGAAGGATCGGGACGGCCAGGGGGTCGCCGGCCATAATCCCGCAAACACCCACCCACTTGCCGTTGGCGTGGGTGACCTTCACCACATGGTCGATCTGGCGGAGCACTGCGGGATGGAAGGGGTCGTAGAGATCGGCCACCAGCGGGCTTCCACGGTCAACTGCGAGAGTGTACTGGGTGAGGTCGTTCGTGCCGATGGATACGAAATCGGCGTAGGGCAGCAGAAGGTCGAGAGCGGTGACGGCCGCCGGCGTTTCCACCATGAAGCCCACCTGCATGTTTTCGTCGAAGGGTATCCCCTCGCGGCGAAGACCTTCACATATGCCGGAAAGAAGCTGCCGGATCCTGACCATCTGTTCGACATGGGTTATCATGGGGAACATCATCCTTACGTTCCCGTTCCTGGACGCCCTCACAATGCCCCTGAGCTGATCACTGAACTCATCAGGGTTGTCGAGGCATATCCTTATGCCTCTGTAGCCAAGGAACGGGTTGGCCTCGTGGGATATGCCCGCCTTGAACTTGTCGCCGCCCATGTCGTAGGTCCTTACGAGAAGCGGGTCGGGAGCCAGGATCGCCGCAACTCCGTCGTAGACCCTGAAATGGTCTTCCTCGGTTTCCATGCCCCTGTTCAGAACCCTCAGGAACTCGGTCCTGAAAAGCCCGACTCCCCTGCCTCCGTACTTCCTGACAAGTTCCGCCTCCTGGGGGAACTCGATGTTTCCGGAAAGCTCGATGCCAACGCCATCAGCGGTCATCGCCGGGCTGAGGGCGTTTTCGGCTATGGTTCTCTCGGCTTCGATGTACCTCGCCCTTATCTCCAGGGCGAAGTTCAACTCGGCCTCGGTGGGGTTGACGATGACCTGGCCGTGTATGCCGTCCACCACGATTGTGTCTCGCGGGCTCACGACAGCGGTTATCTCGTCAAGGGCCACAACTGCCGGAATGCCCATGCTGCGGGCGAGGATCGCGGTGTGTGACGTGCTTCCGCCCCTGTCGGTGACGATGGCCACCACGAGGTTGGTGTCGATGCTGGCCATGTCGGAGGGGTCAAGGTCCTCGGTGACAAGCACCAGTGGTTCGCCCGACCTTGCCAGGGCTTCCTTCTCGGTGCCCAGGAGTTTCTCGAGAAGCCTTCGGCCGATGTCCCTGACATCCGCGACGCGTTCCCTCATGTACGGGTCGTCAAGGGCGATGAACCTGGAAAGGACCTCCTGAAGTACCGTGCTGACAGCGTACTCGGCGCATTCCATCCCGGGACGTATTCGCTCCTCCACATCCCTGTGGATCATCGGGTCCCGAAGAAGAAGCCTTAGGAACTCGAGGATCTGCCTGCCCTCGACGACATGCCCTATCTCGTCGGCAAGCCTTGAAAGGTCTTCATCCACGGAATCGACGGCTTCCCTGAGCCTTGCAAGCTCAGCGAGAGCCTCTTCGTCGGAGGTGAGTACCCGGCGCATGACTTTGAAATCCCGGACCTTCAGAAGGAAAGCCGGGCCTATGGCTATACCGGGAGATGCCGGAACTCCCTGAAGCCTCATCAGAGCATTTCCTCGCCGAAGCCTGTTTCTATGACGGCGCAAACGCCTTCAAGGGCCGAGTCCTCGTCGGGCCCGTCGGTTGCGATGGATATCTTCGTGCCCCCAGCAGCCGCGAGCGTCATGACGCCCATTATGCTTTTGGCGTTCACCTCATCCACGCCGTTTGAGATGAAAACCTCGCTTCTGTACTCGGATGCCTTTCTGACGATGAGCGCCGCGGGCCTGGCATGGATCCCCAGTTTGTTTGGAACAGTGAGCGTTCTGGTTTTCATGACGGATAGTCCGGTCCTCTCCTCTGTTGCAGCTTTTCAAGGAGTGTCTGGTTCAACTGTTCGGATGATGTGGAACCCGTGTTCTTTCTGCGTATGTTGAGCATGGCCGCCACCTCGAGAAGGACGGTCAGGTTGCGCCCCGGCAGCACGGGGATCTCGACAAGGGGAACGCTGAGGCCCAGGATCTCGGTGGTGAGGGTTTCAAGGCCGGAGCGATCCATCTCGCCCATGCGGTCGGCATCCACCAGGCGCACGACCAGATCGAGCTGCTGCCTCTCCTTGACGGCCCCCACACCGAACAGCTCGGGAACGTTCACGAACCCCAGCCCCCTGAGCTCCATGTGGTATCCGATGACGGGGTCGCCTGAGCCAAGCAGGGTGTCGCCATTCCTGCGGACGCTTACCGTGTCGTCAGCGATAAGACGGTGTCCCCGTTCTACAAGGCCCAGAACCGCCTCGCTCTTTCCTATCGCGCTGCGGCCCACACAGAGAACACCCTCTCCGAAGACATCCACCAGCGTTCCGTGAAGCACTTCCCTTGGAGCGAAAACCTCGATGAGAAACGCCGTAAGGTCGTTTATGAGGGGGGTTGTATCGCGGGGGCTGCGAAAGAGCGCCGCCCCCGCCTTCATGGAGGCATCGAGGAGTTCGGGAGGGACTCCCAGGCCCTTGGCCACGATGGAGCCTATCACGGGGAAGGAGAATACATTTGACAGCGCCCTGTTCCGCTTTTGGGGTTTCATCTCCGAAAGCATGGTTATCTCGGTCTCACCGAAGACCTGTATCCTGTGGCTCAGGAACTTGTGGGTGTAACCGGTAAGGCAGAGCCCGGGCCTGCTCACGTCCGGCGAGGTCAGCAGCCTGTCGAAGCCGAGGCGCCCCGTCAGGCACTGCAGCCCCAGCCTCACGCCGATGTGACCCACAAGGTCCTCGATGTTCATGCCCGATGATTCCGGATAACGGTCCTGCATTGAGGTATCAGCCTATCTTGTGGAGTTCCACCACCGATGTGGACCCGGCGCCCGTTCTGTAAGCGGCGCTTATCGCTCCCGTTTCCTCGTTGTAGAAGACAAGCATTTCTTCCCCGCCAACCTCGAGCTCCACCATTGCCTGGTAGGTGGAGAGGGATCTCAGCTTGACATGGTTGTCGATGGCGACAGGGCCCTTGAGTTCCGATTCGGCACTGGGTTCGTACAGGGAGACCGGGGCGGCTGAGACGTCGGTGTCCCGGTGAGGGTGATTGTGGCGCCTCTCCTTGAATCGGCGGAGCTGTCCTTCGAGAGAGGACACGCAATCGTCAAAGGAGGCGTACATGTCGTGCCCCCTGTGTTTGGCGTCAAGACGGAGCTGATCCCCTCTCATCTGGACATGGGTGGAGCAAATGCCCTTGGAGAGTTCCAGAATGACCTGGACATCGTCCAACCCATCGTAGTACCGCTCCAGCGAGGAAAGCTTTCCGTCGATGTGGTCCCTGAGAGCGTCGGTCAGATCGAAGTGCCTGGCGCTGATCTCGATGTTCATCTCGACTCCTCCCTGTTTTCCCGGACAGAAAAGACTAACCGCATGAACTGTCGCGGGTTTCGACAGACTTCACGCGGTTGTTTTCTGTTCGATGTCACGAAACAACTATGACGGTGTGGTTCGTACAGTGTCAACTCCCCCCGGTGTTGTTCTTTGGTTATCTTTGCGGCTGTTCACTGGTGAACCCGTTTCTTCTCCAATCCTTTTCCGGAGGCAGCGACATGAAGCCCCACCAACACGACTATACCGAACTGAGGGAACTTGGTTTCAAAGGCGGTCTGGAGACACACCAGCAGCTTGCCACGACTGGCAAGCTTTTCTGCCGCTGCCCGGCCAGGATACGCAACGACGACCACCATCAGGAGCTCCTCCGACACATGCGTCCCACCCTGAGCGAGTTTGGCGAGTACGACGGGACCGCTCTGATGGAGTTCAAGACGAAGAAACAGGTACACTATCTTCTCTACAACGACTCGGTCTGCACATACGAGATGGATGACACACCGCCCTTCAAGGCCAACCCCGAAGCCGTCTCCATTGCGCTCCGTCTGGCCATGATGTTCAACATGTCTCTGGTGGACGAGATCCACATTACCCGCAAGCAGTACCTTGACGGCAGCATTCCCACGGGTTTCCAGAGAACCGCAATCGTAGGGGTCAACGGGTGTATTCCCTTTCTCGGGCGGGAGCTGCATTTCATCCAGATGAGCATCGAGGAGGACGCGTGCCGCGAGGTTTCCGACATCGGGCACCACGTATGGTTCAGGACTGACCGGCTCAGCATCCCGCTTGTGGAACCCGTCACGGCCCCCGAACTCCAGACACCGCTGGAGATGGCTCTTGCGGCAAAACTCATTGGCGAGACCATGCGCTCCACCCATCTTGTAAGAAGGGGCATAGGCAGCGTTCGCCAGGATGTGAACGTTTCCATCCGGGGAGGGCACAGGGTTGAGATAAAAGGCGTCCCGAGGATTGCCATGATCGAACCCCTTTGCCGGATCGAAGCGTACCGGCAGAAGGCCCTTCTCGACCTCAGGGCAGACCTGGTCGCCTCCACCCTTCGCCCCGATGGCTTCAATGCCCTTCCGGTGCTTCTTTCAGACGAGCAGGCCGCGAACGAGGGCCTGCAGCCCACGGCGGGCCCTCAACGGGCTGCCGGTCTCGTTCTCAGGGGTTTTGCTCCATTCCTCTTCAGGCATATGCAGCCCGGACTGACCTTCCTCGACGAACTGGACGGAAGGGTCAGAGTCATCGCGTGCATCGAGGGCAATCCGACAGTTGCTCCCGGCTCGGAGAGGCTTCGCGAAAGTTTCGGCATTACTTCCGAAGACGCCCTTCTTGTGTTCAGGGGCACCCCGGAAGACATCGAAACCACCGGAAAGGAGCTTAACGCCCGAGTATCCGAAGCCTTCCAGGGGGTTCCCGCCGAAACCAGGCAGGCCCTCCCCGGCGGCAGGACAACCTTCGAACGGATCCTTCCGGGCGCGGACCGCATGTATCCCGACACCGATCTTCCCCCCGAACCCATCAGTCCCGACACTTTCCAGAAGCTCAAGGCCCTTCTTCCACCGCCTCCCTGGGAACGCCGGGACACATGGCGGTTGCTCGGTGTAAGCGATCACCTTGTGGACAGGCTTCTGAACCTCGAACTCGGGGACGAGTTCGAGGCCCTTCTGAAGAAGGTGGACTGGAAGCCTTCGGCTCTGGCCAACCTGCTCGCGGACAGGTCCAGGGCATCCAAAAGGGCCGGGTACGACTGGCACGGGGTCCTCGGAGCGGCCAGGGTGACAGGCACGATGGCGTGGGCCAGTGAAAGGCGAATCAGCCCCAGGGGGGCTCAGATGCTTCTCGACGCCCTGACAGGTGATCCCGGACTATCCCCCGAAGCGGCTCTCGAAGCCGTCAAACCTGATCGGGGCCCTTCAGACGGTTGAGCAGGGTGCGATAACTGATACCAAGAAGCTTCGCTGCCTTTGAACGGTTGCCTTCGCAACGTGAAAGGGCGTCGTGTATCATTTTGAGCTCCTGCTCGCGTGACACTCTGGCCGACTCTGAAAGCATGGTGCGGTCTCGTGCGGCTTCGTCCGGAACCTCCAGCATCTCACGGGTGATCTGGCTTCCCTCCGAAAGCACAGCGGCCCTCAGCAGGATGTTTCTGAGCTGCCTGACATTGCCGGGCCAGCTGCAGTTCAGAAGTGTTGCCATGGCGCCCGGGGCCAGCTCCCCTCTGCCCGCCAGGAAATGCCCTGCAAGGAGGGGTATGTCGTCAC
>Ga0351973_1020_pt1 | contig 50710 bp, 54 predicted proteins | sample BONcelFGM3001E14_FD_206745 | JGI IMG/M metagenome (GOLD analysis project Ga0351973, IMG submission 206745) | Enriched cells from coal bed in the Powder River Basin, Montana, United States - BONCAT cells FGM rep3 HSBNCT.FGM.300.1.E14 ...
CGAAAGGAATGACATGGAGGCTCATAACAATGAGCGCACGCTAAAAACCCCTGAACTTCTTGCGCGAATTCAGGATAGCCTGTAACAAGGGATTGATGACAACGACGAATTGCAGGAAGAACAGGGATGCACTCTCACAGCTTGGAATAACGGAGCGGCAGAGACTGGAAGAGATAAGCACACTGAGTATTACTGATTACTGCGGAATAGCATCTGAAAGAGTCGATGGCGAAGGTATCTGCTACATCTTCGGAAAGGAAGTTTGTGGCGGTTTGGTTTACATCAAGCTGAAACTTGAAGAACGAAACGGAATCACATTCGCCCGTGTCGTCTCCTTCCATCCGCCGGAAGGACCTTTGCGATTCCCTTTTAAAAGGAGCGAAGATGAAGAAGAGGGAATGCCCGGTCTGCAATGAACCCTTGCTGACGAAACCCGAGACTCTCAGTGAAACCTATGGCATTCGGGGAGAGGAAATCACCGTAGAAGCTCAGGGACATACCTGCACCGGCTGCGGGCATCGGTTCCTGGTAGACGGGAAGCCCTGGGACAGCGCTGATGCAGCGTTCCGTGAATACCGATCAAGGCACGACATGCTTCAGCCCGGAGACATCAGGTCGTTCAGGCTGAAAATGGACATGACCCAGGATGAGCTTGCCATGCTGCTTTCCTGCAGTCGAGTCACAATAAGCCGTTACGAGAACGGAGCGCTTCAGGAGGCCTCCCACGACTCCCTTCTGAAAACAGCCATGAGTTTGGGAGGCTTCGGAGCAATGCTTGCAAACTCGGCAATTCCAAAGAACCGCAGAGATGAGCTGCTCAGCAGGTTCAACAAAACCGGAACCACTCCCCAGGAAGCTCTTGAAGGCTATCTCGGATCATCGGCGCCATCAGAGTTCAACGGTTACTCAAGGCCCGACGCGGGAAAACTCATAGCAGCCCTGCTCTACTTCTGCAGAAATGGTGTATCCCGGACAAAGATAAACAAACTCCTATTCTATGCGGATTCCCTTCACTTCAAAGAGTTTGGCGTCTCCATCACCGGAGCAACCTATGCCCATCTGCCCTTCGGCCCCTGTCTGAATGATTACGAGCACATCCTTGCCATACTTGTTCAGGACAGAAAGCTTTTGAGAACGCGGGAAATCCCATGCAAAGGCGTTGACGAGATGGTTGAGCTTCTTGAATCAACAGAAAAACCAGACCTTTCGGTCTTCTCTCCTACTGAGATCCTGGTACTGGCATCCGTCGCGCATCAGCTGGAGAACTGCAGCGCGTTGATGCTCAGCGAAAAGTCACACAGTGAGAAGGGTTTCACCGATACCGAAACGGGGCAACTCATCTCCTACGAGTTCGCCCGCGATCTGAAGCTGAGTCTTGTCAGCAGCGGATAAGGGTGCAGATTCAGGTTGTCTGCCCATCGACCGGTTTGACCATCCCGATCTTCAGCCCGAGCCTGCCAAGGACCGGAAGCGGCTTCACGCTTCCTCCTGACGCATTCACCAGCCCGATTATGAAGATGGTGAGAAGCGGTATGCCGATGAACAGGGAGTAGATCACCAGGAAGATAAGCCCGATGATCGGGATGAAGCAGAGAATCCACAGGAAACCAGAGAGCATCCAGGTGAACATGATGGCAAGGCTCTGCTGGGCGTGGTAGAGAACGTACCTGTTTTCCTTGCTGATAAGGTACGCTACGAGGAAACCGGGCAGCCCGAAATAGGCCACCGTTGCCATGGCCTTGCCCTGCTGGATGTCGTCGTCGCTTATGCCGTACTCCAGAGCGTTCAAAGGTTCCCTCCCGGTTTATTCAGTGAGCGGGCTGCTCTCGGATGGAGAATCCCGGCCATCCTGGAATAATGGTGATCCGAAAGCATTCTGGAAATGGTTCGCATTATCGTACCTGGAAGCATAGTCAGACGTCTCATTCCGCCTGCCGGGAAATCAGCTCTCTTCATCACATGAGTTCCAAACAGTCGACTCTGACCACTCCAGAGCCTCTGACTCACGGATACAGTCGGTCGCCATTGCCCGGTAACCAACGCTCAGCTCGTCACCAAAGCTGCTGACAGCTTTCTGGAATGGGCCTATGCAATCCTTGTCGTCCATGCCTGGTGTTGGTTTCTTCTGCATCGAATGCACCCATCTGCTGAAGGTAATCTACACAAGCACAAGTGAGGGCGTCAGGCGAGTCAGGCAGTTTCGTCAAGCGGTCATTACATGTCTCGTTCCTGACAAACGGAACTGCGCTGAGAAGCATCTTGGTTCTGTGTGCGAGAAGCTTGACCCACGTAAGGAGCTGGTGTTGATTCCGACGAGATACTCACCTGAGCAGGTACAGCTTCTGAAAGCCCTCTTCCGGATCAAGCTCCCATGCAAGTATGCCGTTTGGGGCGATCTCCGTAGCCCAGTTCCGGCTTTCGCGGGGATACAAGGGGTGATGAAGAGGCTTGGCCTTGTTGTCATACGTTTTCTGAATAGGCGGTACCATTGCCACAATTCCATGTAACCCGTCCTGGTGCGGATGGCCTTGGGTCATCAGTCACAGGATACGGCCTGAAAAAGGATGCCGCCCTGAGCATCATTAGATGCGTGTGGCCGGTTGAGAATACTAATGAAATGCACAAATACATTAGTGTAGTGCACTAGTGTCCCATCATAAGTCGAAGAGAGACATCTGGTTGGGATTGTTATTGTTCGCCAGTTGAAACTCGCCATCCGTAAATAGTTGCTGTAAATCATCATAGCAAAAAGGTGACACGCTCAAAACCTGTAGAATGTTGTAGAGACTGAGCCGCTCAAGCTGCAGCCGTTTCCGCAGGATTGCCACCAGCACATAGACTGAAACGGCTATCCAGACCTGCGTTTTCACCGCATTCAGGTTGTGTCCGAAGAATGCCTTGATCCGCAGATGCTGCTTGATCCACTTGAAAAACAGTTCGACCTGCCAGCGGGCTTTGTAAAGGGAGGCGATGGTGGTTGCCGGAAGGTCGAAGTTGTTGCTCAGGAATACGTACACGTCACCGTCCTCCGGGTCCCGGTACCGAACCCGGCGAAGAACGCTGGGATACTTCGAGTAACTGTCCTCCTTCTCGGCAAAGACGACCTGGTCGGAGAGGACATCTGGAGACGGAGAGTTTCTGGGAAGCGAATAGCGCCTCTTGAGCCTGATGTTCCGCTTGAGCCGGGTGACGAAGAAGGCTCCACTGGTCGTGATCCTGTAAAGCCTGGCGAAGTCCATGTATCCCATGTCCATGACATAGAATGCACCCGGCTCAAGGATGAGTCGGTCGAGGAAGTTGACGTCATGGTGCTTCGCTGCTGTGATGTCGATGAAGGTCGGGATGGAGTTTGGAAGCTCGAGCAGGGTGTGAAGCTTGATTGCTCCCCGTGATTCCCTGAACTCAGCCCATGGGAACAGGGAGAGGGACAGGCTGATCGTGGTGGAATCCAGGGCATAGACCGGTTCGCTGATCTCTTCGCTGAACTTCTCGTCAGCATGAAGCTTCCTTGCCGTATTGATGAGCACCTGGGCGAACTCGGCGTAGATCCGCCAGTCCCTGTTCATGTTGGCGTTGGAGAGGTTGTTGAGGGATACACCGCCGCGAATGCCCATGTGGTGAAGTTTGTTCTGATTGGCCCTCAAACAGGCCACAATGTCCCTGAGGCTGTTCCTGTTGGTGAGTTGGCCGAAGGCCATGCAGTAGAACTGACTTTTGCAGGAGAAGTGCTGGCACTTGTAATCCCCGTTGTACTTCTCCACAATCCTCGTAAATGGCTTGTAAGGAATATTATCCATCACCTGAGCAAAGATGATTTGACCTGAATACACACTTCCTCCCATCGGATATGAAGCCGAAATATGGCTTGGGAAGGCGATTCAAGTCGTTACCCATCACAAATCTTCCTATCTGCAAAGAATTCATTATCTTACAACGACGCTACAGCAAAACGTTGGGACAGCAGTGAGTGTAGTGCTTTTTCATATGAAGTACTTTGATTACCACTTGCTTTCTCCTACACAATGTTATAAATTAAACACATGGGTCAATGTGCCGGGATTGGCACCCCTTTGCCCTTGCGGGTCGAGTCCAAATTGCTGTGTGTTTCTAAGAAGGTTACCATGGATCGCAGGAAAGAAGCCTTGGCTCTTCTGAATCTGCAACAGATCGTTCACTTCGCCACATGGGACGGGAAGCGTCCCCGGGTCAGACCGATGAGTCTGGTGTATGATGGGAAGAGATTCTGGATGTGTACCGGGTCGAAGGATGCCAAGACGAAACAGCTTGCCTTGTATCCGGTATTCGAGTTTTCCCTCATGCTTCAGACGAAGGGGTCAAGGGGAACCCTCCGTGGTTCGGGCCGGACCAGGATGGTCACCGAAACCAAAGAGAAACGGGTCGTAGCGGGAATAATCCCATTCTTCGCCGACTACTGGCTGTCTCCCGATGATCCCAGCTTCTGCCCCTTTGAACTGCTTGTTGATTCAATGGAGCACATGCGGCCCGGAGAGATCGATTCGAAGGCGATTGCGGTCTGACACTCCGGTCAATGCCTTGCCCCTTTCCGAGTGGTGATCGATGCCCTATGTTTTTCGGAACAAAGGAGGCAATCATGGATCGCAGGGAAGAGGCTCTGGGTCTACTGAGAGACGTTCAGAAGGTGCATGTGGCCACATGGGACGGAGAGTTCCCCCGGGTCAGACCAATGACCCTTGTGTACAGGGACGAAAAGTTCTGGGTCTGCACAGGGTCTATGGATGCCAAAGCCGGGCAGATAGCCTCACATCCGGTGTTCGAGTTCTCCCTTCTTCTGGAGGGGGATGGATGCATGGGGACACTTCGCGGCTCCGGGCGTGCAAGGATGGTCACCGAACCCGACGAGAGACGTGAGGTGGCGGGTTTCATCCCCTTCTTCGCCGACTACTGGAAATCACCTGACGACCCCAGCTTCTTCCCCGTTGAGTTGCTGGTGGACAGGCTTGAACACATGAGACCCGGGGAGATGCACTCGGAAGTGATCATACTGTGAAATCTTCATCCGGAGGGTGTTCATGAAACCTTTTCTGCTTGTGCTTTTCTTGCTGACCCTGCAACTCGGCGCCGATGATGGGATGTCCGAGCGCGAGCTTCTCGACCTTTACGCGGACCGGGTATTCAGATCGGACGACTCGACGCTTTGCATCGTTCTGTCTTCGGGTGATACCGTTACCTTCGTTGACGACAGGAAGCCCGTCTATATGGAGGACTACAACGCCCTCTTCCTTGTGGACCGTCTGCCTGAACCGAACCTCTGGGTGCTTGAACGGGATTACATTGAATACAGGCACTGGATACTGGTGAATGGCTCTGACGGCAGTAACGTGCAGGCGATAGCCGCCCCCGTCATGAGCCCGGACGGCACCCGACTGCTGTGTGCCAACGAAGACATCATGGCGGGTTTCACCGACAACGGGTTTCAGGTCTGGAAGCTTGTGCCTGATGGATTTATGCTTGAGTTTGAGGACATCTCCCTGCAGTGGGGTCCAAAGGATGCCATATGGGAAGATGACCATACGATTGTTTTTGTGAAATACGAGTTCGATGCGGGGAGCTACGGTTTCACGACCAGACCCGGCAAGCTTCTGTTTGTTGACAGTGTCTGGACGCCGGACGATCCCGCAGACTGGGAGTAGCGGGTCGGTCAGGACCTCCAGCCCCCTATGCCATTCCACCAGCGCTCGACGTAGCCCAGGGCGAAGGGCTGTTTCCTTCCCAGATCACGTGTTCTGCGGGCAACCTCGCGCATCAGGTCGAACCCGCCTGCGGTATTGATCTCTTCTCCAATGATCCTGGCCTCTTCACGGCCTATTGCAAGGTCCTGCACCCTGCTCGAACCCTCTGCGAGGATCAGTAGTTTTTGTGCCCACTGGTCAATCCTCGGGTCTGCCATGCTCCCTCTCCCGTTACACGGATTCGGTGCGAACGGCAAACTCCAGTTCGGATACCCGGTAGACATCGTGTGTATGGGAAGTGGTGAGCCCGATGGAAAAATGGTCACCCTTCCTACGCCGGCTGACAAGGTGGAAGCCCTGGGTGTTTTCCAGCTGGGGGATCACCTGTTCAAGGGTGAACTTCCTGTCTCCCTCTTCCTCGGGAACAATGGGAAGTGACTTGAGAACCGCCGACCAGACATCCTTCTCGGTGATGCCCAGCTTCTGGAGAACGCTTCGGGCGTCGTCGAAGACGTCGTAGTGCCTTGTCTGGGAGAACTGCTGAAGAAGCTCCATGGCCTGGGAATGCCGGGTCTCGGGGTTCTCGCAGAACTTCCCGAGCCCGTAAATGACGGCCTTCACCTGGGTCCGGCGGATCCAGCTGGTCATCACCGGGGCGGGCGGCGGTTCAGGCGCCTTTCTTCCAAAGATGCCGCTCAGAAAACCCTTCTTCGGCTTTGGAGCAGGCTCCTTTTTCTTCTTCTCTTCCTCATCCAGCACAAGCATTTCGTGGTAGAGCATGCGGGCATGCTTCACCAGGATCGGTACCGCCTCGGTCCCGAGGGGGAGAAGCGATTCCATTTTCTTTCGCGCGCTTTCGCTGAGTACCCTGGGGCTGTCGAAACGTGGTCCCTGGATGTTGTCGCCGGCTTCGATGCTGTCCAAAACAGCAGTGATCTGCTCCCTCAATGCTCCCCCCTTTCCCGGTCTGCCCGTCGGCAGATATCACCATGTACCCGAGTAAGCTAAATCCGCGGGCGCAGTATGGCAAGGAGCCGCGATGCCGGAAGGGGGACTGAATAGTCAAGCCCCGCGCACTGTATAATTGTCCTGTCACATGTCCCATAGCCCTGGAGGTTGCCGTGAAACAACTCGCCGTGCTTCTGCCCGTATCCATTCTTGTTCTTTCCGCCTGCTCCAGCGGGCTGGTCAAGCCCGGAGCGGAGGTCAGAAGCGCCCTGCCCCCGAAAACCCATACCCTTGCCGAAGCCTGGAGTGGCGCGGAAAGCGCTTTATCAGCCATCGGGCAGCCAGTGCCCCTGGATGTCTACACCCAGGTGCACCAGATCTCCGGAAACGGCATCATCGTCATCGAGGTCAGAAGCCATGACTTCGACGCCCTTGCCGCTGTGGTAAACGGCGCAGGTGAGCTCGTGGCCTTCAACGACAACTGGGGCGGAACCAGGAATGCCAGGGTGGTCATTGATGGCGCCCCTGCGGGGGGGAGGCTTCTGGTCTTCAGCCGGGACGACTCCAGGGGGCTTTACGACGTGGTCGTCACTCAGGGCACACCCGATGATCTTGAAGAATTCGTCGCTGCCTCCGACCTTCAGTCAGGTCAAGTGCGGGGATGGCTGGACCAGAGCGCGAGGAACCCAATGGTGGAGAACCTGCTGCGTACAGCCCTCGAGAACCAGGTCAGCATCTATAACTTCTCCCGCGCGTTGCTCTACCCCTTCACGATGGCCGAAGGAGGAATAGTCTCCCTCGCCCTTGAGTCCGATGCCTTCGATCCTTACCTGGTCCTCCTGTCTGTGGACAAGGGTGCATTCAGCTTCGTTGACTACAACGACGACTACTCGGGAAGCTGGTCACGTATCGTAAGGAACCTTCCGGCCGGCGAGTACATGGCGGTTGTGATGCCCTACTCCGAAAGCGGTTTCGGCGAGTTCGTGCTCAGGCTTGAGACGCTCGGTGAGGAAGCGTTCGAGACAACAGGCATCGAAGCACCCCGGGAGGGTGTTGACTATCCCGGCACGATAGCTCCGAACAGGAACCTCGCCATCGCCTGGTGGCCCGGGATGACAGAAGACTGGAATGCACCTTTTTCGCTGAGCCCCTTCTCTCCGGTGGCCGCCTACACCTTCAGCGTGTCATCCCCCGCCATCCGCAGGCTCGACGCCACAAGCGACGCTGACATCTGCCTTACCCTTCTCAGAAGGGATGATGACCAGGTTCACTTCGTCTCGTTCAACGATGACCACCCCGAGATGGGTACCAGCTCAAGGATCCGCGGTATCCTCGCCCCCGGTGAGTACATCGCCCTGGTCTCGCTTTACAGCGGAACCGAAGAGACCGATGTCACGTTCAACTGGATCACGAGCACAGACCCCATCCAGACCCTGAGAGCCGGGAGAACCGTTCAGGCCGACGCCCCCTACGCAATTGAAAGCCTTTACTTCGAGCTTGATGTCACGGCCGGCCGGGAATACTCGATCCTTGTTGAGAGCACCGACCTCGACCCGGTTATAACCCTCTTCCTGCCCGACGGTGAATCGCTCCAGGATGACGACGGCGGCGGCGGCACGAACTCCCTGATCAACTTCACGCCGGCTGAGGGACAATCCGGCACATGCTTCCTTCAGGTTGACAAGTACAGCCCGGGTGATGGAAGCTTCACGATAATCTTTCGTTAACCTAACTGAGGTTCAGGGGACCCGGACCGGGCCCCCTCCACTCAGGGTTTGACACCGTACGTACAGAGGGTGGGCTCAGACGAGGGAACCCTCGATTCATCCGAGAAAAGGAGCTGGGAGACACCGGTCAGACCAGCCCGTTCCATTCCTTCAAGGTATTCCCGCATCGACCAGAGCTGCATCGGAACACCAAGCTGCTCCGGCCATTCGTGGGAGGTAGTGTTCTCCCGGTAGAAGTCCACCATCACCATCAGCCACCCTCCCGGGCGCAGCAGTGAGAAGGCCTTCTCGATACCCTTCTGAATGCTCGGGAAGTAGTAGAAAACCTCCATCGAGAAGATCAGGGAAAAATCCATTCCCGCCGGAGCTATCCACTGCATGAAATCCGCCTGCTCAACAGTAGCATTGGGGAGGTCAGCCACCCTTTCCCCGGCAAGTCTGACCATTCCCGGAGCCAGGTCTATGCCTGTGCAGTGCCCGTTCCTGAAGCGGTTCGTTGCCATGTGGTGAAGGCCGTAACCGTTCCCCACGCCGATCTCAAGGTAGTTCCCGGGCATTTCAGGGACAAGTTCGAAGGCGCGGCTGACAACAGGCCAGTGCCCCTTCTCCATCCCCGGCGCCCTGTGGTCACCGGACCAATCGTCAAAAACACTGCCTGCGTGCGATTTTTCCATAGTCCTCCCTGCTGCGAAAAGGCCCATGAAAGATAGGACGGGCATGGAAAACCGGCAACGAAGAAACTGAAGAAACGTGTAAAGTCTTGATTACCTTACAACGACAAGCCTGACCCCGGCATTCAGGCCCGAACCCGAAACCCTCACGAAGTAGACTCCCGAAGGAACTGAAGAAGTGTCCCACTGCAACGAAGTCTCTCCTGCGGGAAGAAGCCCGTCGGACACTGTCCCGACAAGTCTGCCATCGAGACTGTAGACCGAGACAGTGCACTCCGCTGGTTCAGGAAGGGTCAACGATACAGTGGCAACTGAACCAACCGGGCTTGGGAATGCCCTAAGCCCGAGTCCGGTGCTCTCTTCAATTCCCAAAGGGTCGTAACTGACTGTAACAGAGTTGAGCTGGGGAGAAACATCTGGATTGTCGCTGAGCATGGTCACCCTGTACTGCATATAGCTTTCATTGTCAACAAGATAGGTGGAAAGGTCCGCAGGTTCGGTAATAAGACCACTCCACTCCCCAAGGTTCCCGGGATCGTCGGAACCCCTGACCTGAAAGTAGAGCTGGGTTTCTGCGGGAACAGAAGCATCCCAGGTCAGTTCTCCCCATGAGGCGTCGTACACGTAGAGAATGTCGCTGTTGAGCCAGCCCGAAGAGCAGTAGTCTTCACCAAGCCGCCACCAGTAGGAAGCTTCGCTTCTTGATGTTGAATAGAAAAAATCACAGACGAAATCATCAACTCCGTCGCCGTCGAAGTCGCCTGGGGCAACAAGACCACCTGCGCTTTCAGAATCGAGACCGTTTGAGAACGGGTACTCCATGAGAACCCTCTGGACGAACCTCTCCTGGGGGCTCCGGGTGTTCTCGAACATCCCCACGCTGTTCTCGCCCCGGTAGATGATGTCCATGTCGCCGTCGTTGTCGAAGTCGATGGTTGCAAGACCGTAGACGTTGTCATTGGTTTCCAAGGTGTAGTAGGGGTAGAATTCGGGTCCCCTGTACCAGCGGATGCGGCCGTAATCGTAACTCTGTGCTCCAGCAAGAAGGTCATATACACCATCATTATCCATGTCTGCAAAACTCAGAAACAGACGAAGTGTGTTTACACACGGTTGTGAAACAGCTTTGAATGAGTACCATCCTGATGGCCCGTCCCTCAGGATGTAGATCATGCTGGATGGGGTGTTTAGAAATTTCAGTGCGACTGACAGGCACGCATCCTCTGAAACATAGCCAACAGCCATCTCCGGGCCTGATCCACCAATTGTATGAACGTATAGAACGCTTTTCTCCCAAACCTGGCCGCTCCCGAGGTTCCTGTAGAGAAGCAACTCGCCGGTATTCTGCGGAGTATTGCTTGCACAGATCACATCATTCTCCCCATCACCGTCATAGTCCAGAACAGCGCCACCCATCAGGTAGATGTTATCTATCTCCCGCTCCTGCCAGTACCAACTTGAATCCGCAGGGTTTTCCCACCAGGAAAGAGTGCTCGTTCCCCCAAGTACATCGTCCAGCCCGTCTCCGCTCACATCGCCAGGAAAGATCACCACAAGAGTGTCAGTTAGTACAACACCCGAGCTGTTCCACGCACCTGCATCTCCCGATGAGTAACGGCAATAGATGCTCCCCCATGAAGTCGCACAGAAAACATCTGAGAAAGAATCTCCATTGGCATTAGAGCTCCGAAGAAAGTCTCCGCCAGAGTTCGAAACCATGTCTCCGGTCAACGCTTTCCCGAGAGCAAGGGTTCCGGATGTCTGCCATCCCATTCCCAAGCAGGAGCCGAAGTCCGATCCCCAGTCAGTTGTTGTGATCTCCCCCGAGGGACCGCCGCTCCAGTCGGTCTGAACCATTGATGCCCCAAGAACCATGCCTGTTGAAATGAGCAGAAGTGCTGCGCTTCTCATCCCTCATCTCCCCTGTTCAGCCCGGATCAACCAACCCCGGTTCCAATGCTCGCGTAAAACCGAGAAGCTGTTTCTTCTTCGGCTGCCTGTTGGCAGGATGACTTCTTCTCTCAGAATCACTCTATAGTCGCATTCACGTCTCTGTCATCCGTTTAAGTTCAGCTCCCGGGAATCAGTGAATGGTTCGGATGGAAGGAACCTCACCCTCTGGAAAGCGGGGCCAACAGGCTGTCTATCTGCTTCGTGCCATCCATGCCCCCGCGACAGAAGACGAATCTATCCTCCTGAGAATCGAATATTGAACAAACCTTTACGCCCCCGGAAAGCATGTTCTTGTTCACTGATACAACATATCTGTTTTCGATGGTCTGCATGGCTTCGGTGTAACAGCGATAAGCTTTCGCGGGAAAGGGGATCTTCTTCCCGGAAAGGGTCTCGATCCAATTGGGACGGCTGCTGAAATCAGTGCCCAGGTACACCCTTTCCCCAGCAGTTGCAGCAGCGGTGAAACCGGCGGAGTGTTTTCTGATCCTTTTTTCAAAGACCGGATTCCCGGCACGGATCTGCCACTGGTCCAGGGCTTTGCGCGCATCACCGGTGGAGACAAGAATGCCTCGGTCTGATTCGATTATGGAGTGAATGTGGCGTACATCAGGTTCACCAAGGTAGTGTTCACCCACCTTGCATGAATCCGGTCTCACGAGAAAAACCCTCTTGCCCTCAAAATACTCGCCAACCAGAGTGTACCCTTTCTGGAAGAGGATACAACTCCATCTGGTTCCCTGGAAGTCGCCCGGAAGCTGGGCGAATTCTCCTCCGAACATCTCGCACAGCCCTTCACGGGTAAAAGTATGCCCAAGCTTTGGATCAATTTCCTTCAGGATGCTTCTCCAGTCATTGATCTCTCCTGATACTTCCGATGGGTGCATGAATACTTCTCTGACAGCGCTCCGGACTATCTCCGGAATTCTTCCCTGACGAAGGGATATCAGGGCGGCTCTGGCAAGAAGGAGAGGGTTCCCGGTTCGCCTGAAAGCAGTAAGCGAAGAGGTTATGGAATCACTCAACCGAGGCTCCAATGACAATGCTGGCAGTAATGAACAGAACTGCTGCGCTTTTCACCGTGCTGTCTACTCCCGTCCGGAAGAACGAGCCTATACATCAACAATGATGTGTTTTCATCCGAATGTACAGTGATGCAGAGCTGTGAAGGATTGATGCCGGAGGCAGGTTCAGGGAAGGTTCACGGAGCCTTGCTTCCCATAGCTGCTTCCTGCATGGTTATGTTTACAATGTAATTCATGAAAGGTTGGCAATATGAGGGCAAAAGATCTGCCATTTGCATCTATCTTGCTGATCATGTCAGCTGGTTGTGGAACTCCATCGCCCGCAAATGAAGCGCCTGATGGTTTGCCCGAATACGATCTTGTAAAGGTTGACTCGATAGGTGTGGAACTGGGGGATTCCAACTACGTCTTCGGGGCTGTGATCGACGCGGTGGTTCTGACCGACGGGCGAATCGCGCTGCTTGACATCTTCAAGCAGAAGGTCTCGGTATTCTCACATGAGGGCGAGTTCATTGGATGCGCCGGGTCGGGTGGTTCCGGCCCCGGGCAGTTCACTTCCCCCTACTCCATCGCCCCGCTCTCCGGCGGAGGGTTTGCCGTGGCTGACGTTCAGCTTCGCAAGGTGGTGTTCTTCGACTCGAGCCTTGCTTTCTCCCGCGAGTTGAGCGGCTTCATGCCAGCGGGTCCGCTCCGGATCCAGGGCGGCCCCGAGGGTTCGATAATCGGGAGCCGGATGAACTACTATTTCGACGAGGATGAGGACACGGTCTACAGCGGAAATGAATACTGCCGGTGGCGGGATTCCCTTGAACCCGATCTTTTGTATCTGGAAAGCTACGCCCTTCACACATCCGATGATCATGTCTTCTACACAGTCGAATACACGGCCTGCGTGCGATTTCTCCATGGCCCTCCCTGTTGTTCGTAAAAAGCTCCGTGAAAGATAGGGCGGGCAGAAAGGACCGGCAACGAAGGAGAGCGAAAGGCCCAATGAAAAGGCTCATCTTCATTGACAGGTCGGGCATTTTGACATGGTTGCCCCATGCTTCCGAACCATGACAGAGATTGACGTGGTAGCCCGCAGAAGTCATCTTCACTCAAGATAAACGGAGTCCGAAGGGAGAGAGCGATGACCGATTCTTTCAGGCCTGTGTTTCCTCTCGTTACGATGGTTCTGCTGGTTACCTCGACTGCTGTGCTTGCACAATGGAACGGCGAGATCGTGGCGTGGGGAAGAAATGGTGAGGGTCAGTGCACTGTTCCCTCTCCGAACAGCGGTTTCATTGCCGTCGCCGCAGGGAAGATGCACAGTTTGGGTCTCAAGGCTGATGGCTCCATCGTCTGCTGGGGGAACAACCAGTACGGTCAGTGTGTTGTGCCTTCGCCCAATGAGGGTTTTTTGGCGATTGGGGCTGGCAGCAACCACAGCCTCGGAGTAAGGGAAGACGGTTCGGTTGAGGTGTGGGGCAGGAATGACTATGGCCAATGCGAGGTGCCTTCCCCAAACAGCGGTTTCGAAGCTGTTTGCGGCGGATGGGGTCACAGCCTCGGACTTAAGGTAGACGGCTCCATAGTTGCATGGGGTGCCGGAGGACCAGGGCAGACCGGGTATGGGCACTATGGGCAGAGCATTGTGCCTGAGCCAAACAGTGATTTCGTAGCGGTTTCCGCTGGGGAGATCCACAGTCTGGGTTTGAAGGCCGATGGCTCAATTATGGCTTGGGGTGACAACAGCGATGGTCAGTGTGAAACTCCTTCTCCCAACAGTGACTTCTCGATGGTTGCCGCCGGGAAAGCTCACAGCCTGGGCTTGAAGCAGGATGGTTCCATTCTGGCCTGGGGTTACAACGCCTGGGGTCAGTGTAATGTCCCGGAGCCAAACAGCGGCTTCATCGCAGTCGCCGGAGCATATCACAGTCTTGGTTTGAAGGAAGACGGCTCTATCTTGGCTTGGGGTCTCAACGATTATGGCCAGTGCATCGTTCCCGAACCCAATGATGGGTTTAACGCAGTGGCAGCCGGTGCCTATCACAGCCTTGGTCTCAGAGGCTGGACCTCCATCGAAGGCGAAGCATCTGCTGCGGTGCAGCCAGACGCCCTTCTGATTACCTCTGTGTTCCCAAATCCAGCAGCTTCCATCTGTTTTGTTTCATACCAATCCCCCAGCCTTTCCTCTGTAACCCTTGAGGTCTACGACACTGCCGGACGTCTGGTCAGAACCCAGTCACTCGGCAACTCCCCTGCGGGTCAGCACACAATCGCCTGGGACGGCAGGGATTCTCGGGGGGCGGAACTCGGTTCCGGTGTCTACTTCATCAGGCTTCGGGGTGCTGAACAGCAGGCTTCTGCGAAGGTGGTTCTGGTCAGGTAGAACCACTCATGTAGCGGTCTCCTCACAGGTCGCCAAGGTTGTTGTTTGTCGAAGAGAGGATGGCAAGATGATCGTGAAAATGATTCCTGCCCTTCTTGCATGCCTGGTCCTTACGGCTGGCTGCGGAGATGTCTCTCCCGTTGACGGTTCGTCGGGCGGAACGACCGAATACGATCTTGTAAAGGTTGACTCGATAGGCGTGGAACTGGGGGATTCCAACTACGTCTTCGGTGCTGTGATTGACGCGGTGGTTCTGACCGACGGGCGAATCGCGCTGCTTGACATCTTCAAGCAGAAGGTTTCGGTATTCTCACATGAGGGCGAGTTCATCGGTTGCGCCGGGTCGGGTGGTTCCGGCCCCGGGCAGTTCACTTCCCCCTACTCCATCGCCCCGCTCTCCGGCGGAGGGTTTGCCGTGGCTGACGTTCAGCTTCGCAAGGTGGTGTTCTTCGACTCGAGCCTTGCTTTCTCCCGCGAGTTGAGCGGCTTCATGCCAGCGGGTCCGCTCCGGATCCAGGGCGGCCCCGAGGGTTCGATAATCGGGAGCCGGATGAACTACTATTTCGACGAGGATGAGGACACGGTCTACAGCGGAAGCGAGTACGGTCGGTGGCGGGATTCCCTTGAACCCGATCTTTTGTATCTGGAAAGCTACGCCCTTCACACATCCGATGATCATGTGTTCTACACCTATGCCTCCTCCGGCGAGGGGGGTTCTTCTGCGCGCCGGTCTCCAGGACCGAGTACGTGATAACAGGGTTTGACCCCATGGGCAACACTCTTTTTACGACCGAGCTTCCCTGGTCAGTTACCCCAAAGACTCAGGATGAGCTTGATGTCGCACGGCCGCACATGGTGATACCGGGACCCGGGAGCGAGTCGACCTCCTCCGAGTTGAGCGCGAACTGGAAGCCGGACTCCCTTCGCTATGCGGCGCGGTTGCTTGGTGTTGACAGCCTGGGAAGGCTCTGGGTTAAGTCGGGCAGGGGAGCCGGACCGGCTCCCTGCTTCGACCTTTTCGACTGCACGGACGGCTCCCTGCTCATGAGCATCGAGACCTCACTGCCCGTCAGCGCAAGTGTTTGGGCGGTCAGGGTCACGGAATCGGGCATACTTGGTTGGGACCACAACCCTTCAGACTATCCCAGGGTTTACATGCTCGAGCTTGTGGAGCGCTGACGGTTATTGACCCGGTTGGGTGGTTCACCTATTCTCCCCGAGCGATGTTTGGAACCCGCTTGGAGGCCGGAACTGGACTTCTCGGTTCACCCGCTTGATCTTCTGCGCTGGAACGACCTTGAGAAGGTCTTTCTGTCAACGGGATGCTCCCAGGCCAGGAGCTGCTGGTGCATGTACTACCGTGAATCGGGGAAGGTTGCCATCCCCCCGGGAGTCAAACCCTCCGAATTCAGAAGGCAGAGGCTAAGAGGATTTGCCGCCTCGGAAACGCCACCGGGGCTGATCGGCTATCTGGGGGATGTTCCCGTGGGGTGGGTCTCGCTGGGACCCCGGTCGGCCTTTTTGAAGCTGGCCCGCTCCCCCGTGCTGAAACCCGTGGATGACAGGCCGGTGTGGTCGCTGGTGTGTTTTGTGGTTGCCGGGCCATACCGCCGGAGGGGTGTTGCCGAAACGCTTCTTGAGGGCGCTGTCGCTTATGCCGGGGAACAGGGTGCGGGCATCCTTGAAGCGTACCCTGTTGACAAGTACTCGCCAGGACGCGACGATGCTTTCTGGTTCGGCTCGAAATCAATGTACGACAGGGCGGGGTTCGTCGAGGTTGCCCGCCGACGCCCGGAAAGACCCATTGTCCGTCTGGAACTCACAGGGGTGCGACATGAGTGAATACACTGACTTTTTGCAGGAGGTCTTCGAACAGTTCGGGCCCGTCACGGTGCGCAGGATGTTCGGAGGGTATGGGCTTTACTTCAACGGCCTGATGTTCGGCCTTGTCTCCGATGAAAAGGTCTACCTGAAGGTTGACGCCGGGAACACCCGCTTCTTCGAGGAGCGCGGGCTGGGGCCCTTTGAGTATTCAAGGCGTGGCAAAACCGTGAAGATGTCGTTCTTCCTGGCCCCGGAGGAGATACTGGACGACAGGGAGGAGGCCGCCCTGTGGGCGGACCGCTCCTACCGGGCAGCCCTGCGCTCTGTGAATGCCGGAGGGTGATGACGGCCCTTCTTCTGGTCTGCGCGCTTGCAGACCCCGGGCTTGGCGGGATGTACGAGCTGACGGGATTCATTCCGCCGGATGAACGTCTTGCTCCATGCAGGGTCGAGCTCGAACACCGTTTTCTGGGGCCGGATGACCAGACCTGGACTGAAGAGGTGATCGGTGTCGCCCTTCTCTCTCATCTGTGGGGCGACGGGATGAGGGAGATGGGTTTTGGAGTTCCTTACTGCGCCCCCGTTCCGCTAACCCGTGACCAGGCCCTTTTGCGCCTCCCGTGCGCTTTGGCGGTGGAAGGCGGGGCGATTCTCTCTTCTGTCGGCGAGCATGCCCTCACTTACAATTTTGACGAACTGGACCGGACCGTTACGGTGGATTGGGACCCTGTGGCGGATTCAGGTGTGTACACCTTTCGTTACTTCTACGAAGGCGGTGCCGGTGTTTCAGCTGAAACCCGGCCCATCTGGATAGTGCCGGAGAGCCCTGAAGGGGAGTGAAGAATGGATTACGGCGATGTGGCATACTGCGGGCTTTACTGCGGGCTGTGTTCGACGAAGACCAGGGTTCCCGAGCAGGCGGCGGCCCTCCGCAAAACCCTGGCGCAGGACGGCTGGGAGGATTACGGGGAATACGTTGTGCCTGGTTTCGGGGCTTTCTGGGAGGGCCTTGGGAAGCTTGTCACTTTTGGTGAGCAGTGCCCGGGATGCCGGGGCGGGTGCGGCAACCCCGACTGCGGGATAAGGGTGTGCGCAGTTGATCGGGGAGTTGATCTGTGCCCCCTTTGCGAGGATTTCCCCTGTGGTCACATAAATGCCCTGGCCCGCAGGTACCCCAACCTTATCGCCGATGGCGCGCACCTTCGTGAGATCGGGATCGAAGCCTGGCTCGTTGAACAGAAGGAACGGCGCGCCACTGGCTACTGCTACTGCGACACACGCTTCCCCGCCCGCCCCGGCGGCTCCACCGTGTGAGTTTTGAAAGGACGGCCCATGCGTTACTTAGCCTTTACGGTCGTGCTTCTTGTAGGCCTCGGATGTACTGCTGATCCACCTGTCCCGGGTATGCGGTTCGTCACCATCCCGGGGGGATCCTTCGTGATGGGTTCGCCCGATTCGGAGCAGGGGCGGATGGACTGGGAGGGACCATGCCGTACCGTAACAGTCGAATCCTTCGAGCTCATGACAACCGAGGTCACCCAGGGCATGTGGTTTTCCGTGATGGGCACAACCCTTGCGGAAATGCGGGACCGCTCCCTGTACGACTACGGGCTTTTCGGCGAGGGTGAGGACCTTCCGATGTACTACGTCTCCTGGGACGACTGCATGGCCTTCATATCGGCTCTCAACGAACTCGATCCCGGTCACGTCTACGGTCTGCCCAGCGAGGCGCAGTGGGAGTACGCCTGCCGGGCGGGAACCGATTCAAGGTACTACTGGGGAGATGACCCCGACTCAACCGTGATCGACGGTTACGCCTGGTTCCAGGGGAACTCGGAAGGATCGGTACGGCCCGTGGCGCTTGGGCAGCCCAACGGGTGGGGTCTTTACGACATGTCGGGCAATGTATGGGAATGGTGCCGGGACAGGTGGATCGGCTATGAGACGGCACCTTCCGACGGCAGTGCATGGGAGTCTTCGGAAGTGGTGGACAGAGTGCTGAGGGGAGGCAGCTGGAGCAGCCCCGCCGCCCTCTGCCGGTCGGCCCACCGCAACTCGCACAGCCATGAGAGGACGATGATCAACGCGGGATTCAGGGTGGCCAGGACGGCAAGGTAGACCGATCGGGCTTCCTTGACCTCTGGGGCCGTCACATCTATTCTTTATCGGGCAGTGTGCGCTGTGAAAATGCCATTCTCGAGGGAGGAAAAGATGCCGTTCGTGCTGCTTGCCTCGATTCTGGGAGTGACGGGGCTGGTGATCACCGAGCCTGTCCAGGGGCAGACCTACACGGGAGACTGGCTCTCCGTCAGGGCCATCGTCGAGAACGACAACCAGGTGCCGGACTCCGTTGTCTGCATGCTCAACGGGGGTTCTCCCGCCATTGTTCCCAGACTTTCCACGGACTGGTACACCTACATGGCGGACAATGAGCATACAGGGTTCTCGCAGTCACCTGCGCCCCTGGATGCCACGGTACTGTGGACCGCACCGGTCACGGGCGACACGCACGAGTTCTGCGGCCCGGTAGTGGTGAACGGTATCGTTTACTTCGTGTCCGACGAGCAATCCATCGCATACGCCCTCGACGCCGTCACGGGAACAATCCTGTGGCAGTACGACGTGAACGACCACGTTGACGACGCTGTTACGGTTTGCGAGGGCAACGTCTACATCGCCGCCGATTCGGCGTGGTGCCTCGATGCCGTCACAGGTCAGAGGGTATGGGCATTCAAGCCCAGTCCGGGGTTCAAGATGAATGGAACGCCCGCCCTTGGGAACGGCGTGGCGTACTTCACCCATGTTCCCGATTGGAGCAGCGTCCAGGTATTCGCCCTCGACGCGTTTAGTGGAGAGGTACTCTGGTCTGTCCATCTCGCCGGCTACACCACGGGGTGCCTGACCCTGCACGACGGCGTCCTCTACCTTCCGACATACAACGGCAGCCTGTACGCGCTCAATGCCGGGAACGGCCAGACCATGTGGACCAACTCCGACGCTTCGAGTGGCTACTGGGACTCCTCACCGGTGTACGTAGATGGAATGCTTTACATCTGCGGAGTTGACGGCGTCGTTCGGGGTATAAACGCTGAAACCGGCGTTACCGAATGGGAGCGCAACCTGACAATGGGAGTGCGCTACATTGCCGCAACCCCGGCTTGCGCTTACGAACGCCTCTTCTTCGCCGATCAGGTGGATTCCTTCCACTGCCTGAGCGCGCAGGACGGCTCCACGGTCTGGTCGGTTCCCGGAGTTCAGCACGGCTCCACCGGTATTGCCGACAACGTTGCCTTCTTCGGTCAGGGCGCGGACAGGGCCAACGGCCAGGTCAGGGCGCTCGACTGCTCTTCCGGCCAGGTCATCTGGTCGTACCAGACCGGCGGGACCGAGATCTACTCCAGCCCGGCGATAACCGACGGCGTTCTGTACATCGCGGGCATGGACTGGAACCTTTACGCTTTCGGGACGGGGCTGAAGTTCACGTACCTTGATGACCTTTTTGCAGTGGTCGGCGAGAACCATCTGATCGTCACCTCCTACGTCGGGGGAGAAGCGGTTGCCGCTGATACTGTTGACTTCACCGTGACCGGAACGGGCATCAGCCTCGATCCGGGAAGGCTGTTCCATCTCGCTGCCTCACCCAACCCGTTCGCCACCTGTGCCACTGTGTCGTTCAGGCTCGGTGAACCGGGGTATTCATCGCTTGCGGTATTCGACCTGTCCGGAAGGAGGGTGACAACCCTTTTTGAAGGCGCGCTTCCATCCGGGGAACACTCTTACTCCTGGGACGGGAGCGGCCCGGGAGGGGAAGCAGTTCCGACGGGGCTATACATTTGCAGACTGACATCGGGCGGGGTTTTGGAGACCACGGGAATGTGTTTGCTGAGAAAGTGAGGAAAAGTACGGTATGAGACAACACGCAGTGATGCTTCTGGCGCTGGTGTTCCTTCACGGTTCGGCCTTTGCGGATGAGGAGGCTTCGAACAGGCCTATCGTCCGTTCTTCCGAATACGGGGCGTACTACGCAAAGAGCATACCATCAGAGGACTACGGAACTATAGGCGTGACCAGGGTCTACTCTGTTGGAACCGAAGAGGACACATTCCTTTACGAGTACCCGTGGTACGCCGCCGAGATTTACATGGGCGGAAGCGGCGACGGCACGATGGTCAGGTTCGGACCGTGGGCACGTGGAAGGGAGCCCCGGGAGGATCACCTGGCGATTGGTCTCTACCGCGAAGGCAGGGTAGTAAGGGAGTACTCCACGCTCGAGATCGCCAACCTGGGCAGCGGCGTCTCCCACAGCGTCTCTCACTACCGTGTGTTCGGAGAGCGCCTGGGCTTCAACTGGAGCGGCAGTGACGGTGTCTTCTTCGAAGTCATGGGAGTCGGCGGCGGGCTGCTCCGCTTCAACCTTGAGACCGGGGAGCTTTCAGAGTAGAGTTTTTCTTCTTGCGGTTCTGTTGAGCAAAGGCGGTAGTGAATGGTGTTCGTTCTCTGCTTCCTGGCAGAGGCTCCTGTTCCGGATGACGGGGTGCTTCTGTTCCGCGCCGTCGAGTTCCACCATACGATCTACGCCGAGTGGGGCGTGATGAACGACGAACCGTACGAGGACAGGTACAGCGGAATGCTGTTCGACGTCTTTCGGGGCGACTCGCTGCTGGGCCGGGTATCGGTGTGCAGGCACTGGTTCGATGAGGGGGAAGCCCTTTTCCCTGAGCAGGGTGACTCTGTCCTGGTGGAAGCCTTCGATTTCAGGGCAATGGTTCTGCCCTGTTCAGGCTACTCGGTCTGGCTGGCCGATTTTCTGGCGCACGTCCTGCCCGTCCAACCCTGAACCCGATTAAAGGTACTGAAGCAGACTCCCGCCCCTTTTCCCGGCGAACAGTTCGATGTGTGGTTTCACTGGGCTTGCCTTGATCTTCGGGAACAGAACCTGTTCGACCTGAAAGAAACCGGCGTTCTCGCTCATCGTAATGAGGATCCTGATGGGGCGGGACTCGCCCTGCTCAATGACCACCTTCTCAACCGCCGAGGCAGAGTACCTGTGTATGTCGCCCACCTGAGGACCCGGCGAGATCTTCTCGGGGATGCGTGAGCGTCCGTGCTCCATGTCGCAACCGTCACCGATGAGAACAAGACCGGCCTCCAGCGACGATACCCGCCTGTTCGTCATGTGACCGGCTATCCCCTCGAGCACCGTTGAGGTGATGGCTATCCTCCTTCGCAACGAGTCTGGATAGTGTTTGAGGAGGATCCTGTCGATCAGGGGTTTCGCCAGAATGAGGGCGTGCTCTTCGTGGCCGTCCCTCTCAACTGCCATGCCTATGTCGTGGAGCATTGCAGCCAGGAATACCGCCACCCTGCTGTCGTCCGCCGGAAGGCCCGACTCGGTCTCGAGGTTCAGCCTCACACCGCTTGCCACAAGAAGGTCAAGCATCTTCAGTGAATTCATCGCGGCTATCCGCATGTGGACAGGTCCATGGTCGTTCATGTTGAGCCGCATGATGGACACAACGTTGGCGTAGTCCTGCATGGCCAGTATCTCGTCATCGTCGAATACACTCTTTGCAACGCTGCCCGGAATGCCCGGAAGGTCTCTAAGAATGCGCCGTTCCAGCTCTTCCCTCTTGTGGTTCCGTATCACTGGCATCCTTCCGTTCGAATTGACCTAACATGCACCCCAAAAGGGACCGGCGGCCAGACCGGCCTATTGCCATTTCGCGCCGGATGCGGGATTGTTCCCACTGCGAACCGTTTTGTCGGTTTTCTTGAAAGGGAGGATAGATGCCCGCCTGGAGGCCCGCCGCAATCTCAAAGGAAGAGTTCGTCCAGAGCGCATGCTCGAAGGACTACGTGCCGTCGCTCACCGCCAGCCCCCCCGGGGGTGGCCCCAACCCGAACCTGCTCTGCTTCATAAACTCGGGGGGGCTTCTGGGGAAGGGTGTGTGCTGGTGGCACTCGCGGTTCACCCGTAACGCCCTCTACCTTGCGTACTTCCTTCCGGAGCGCCACCGTGCGAACAAATCCCATGCCCGGGAGATCATCCGTTCCCTGATGCTGGGGAACCGGGTTGTCGCGATCCCAGGCTACTCAAACCTCAGAGATTTCTCGGGCGACCGGAGGAACGAGATCCAGAAACTTCTGGAATGGCGGCAGATTTTCGAGGGGGTGGTTCAGTTCGCCTGGGTCAACGGGCTTGCGGGGTCATCGAAGGTGTCACCGGAGAAGCTCAAGGCGATAATGGACGGGCTGCACTCCCATACCTCTTCGCAGGGAGCGGCATATGTCAAGTTCCAGACGCCGGGTCTGGACGCCCACGCTCTCATCGTCACGGGAACCGACCCCGCGCCGGACGGCGGGTACACCGTCCGATACCTCGACAGCAATCAGCGCCTCGAGGCCGAGCTTGCGTACAAACCCGGCGACAGACAGCTGAAGCTCGAGACAGGCTCTGTGGGAGTGCCGCACCTTCAACGGGCGGGTGAACTGTCCCGGATCAGAAAAACCCTAAGGCGCTTCGTCGATGCGAGCGCAAAGCAGTGCGCCAGCGAAGGAGATGACTGATGCCGGACTCAGGCGGGGCTTTGATCAGCCCATCTTCTCTACTCCGGCCGGATTGTCTTGCTGTCAGTGGGGTCCAGCGCAACACCCTCAAGGTCAACCGTGACATTGACCCTGAAGTCGGACTTCTCGCTTGAGGCGAATACGGCGGCTTTGCCCAGGGCGCCAAGCACGCCGTCCTTCTGAGCCAGAGCCTGACTGCTCGAGAGCTTCATGGAGAAGGGCAGCGAGAATTCAACTTCTTTTACTTCCGCTTCGCTGAGATCAAATGGACTTTTCTCAAAAAGGACCACTTCACCCAGCTTGTACTCCTTGACCTTTTTGTCCTCGCCCCGGCCCGTGGTGTAAGTCTCATACATGCGCACGGTAACCGATTTGACCTTCTGGGGGCTTTTGGCGGTGATGGTCGCCTTGCCGGTGATGTTCTCGCCGTCCTTCTTGAAGAACGGCGGAACGTCAAGCTCCACTTTTGCCGTTCCGATACCGAGACCCTGTTTGATCTTGCCAAAGAATGACACTTTCCGTCCGCCTTTCCGTGAAAAGTTCGAGTTCAACCAAAGGGCTTCAAAACATACAAACACCGGGCTCTCACAACAAACCGGGAGCCCGAAGGGCTGAACCTGCTCATCAGAGTTCCTTATGTTCGTCAGGTCCGTTCGTGCCCGGAATAAAGGTTTTCCTGCACTGTAACACCACAGGAAGGGAGACAGTCATGAAGCAGAACAACAGGTTTCTTGCCCTGATGGGCCTTCTTGCAGCAACAGCGTGTTTCGGGGGCAACGACACCCCAATCACCGCCAGGGGTATCCCCTCAGGAGGCAGCCTGGTCTTCCCGGAGGGAGTTGATATGGCATCGTGCTTCGCAGAAGAGTTCTACGTACCTGTCCAGTCCCAGGTGGAGCCAGCGATGCCCTCCATGGGGCTGCCTTTTGATCCAGACGAGGTGTTCAACCTTGAACGACTGCTTCAGAACACCGGCCTTCACGAGGTTCCGTCAAGCCTTGTCAGAAACGGGTTCGTGGTGTTTGCACCGGATTTTCCAACGGATAACCCGGTGCGGGCCTTTGAGACCGTCGCGGGGTTCGACCAGCCCGTCTTCGTATCGGCGGGCATTCCCCTCCACATGCTTCACATCTTCTTCGACCAGATCCTTCAGCAGGTGGAGCAGGACCATCTGGCCAACGACCTTCATGTCCTTTGCGAATCTCTCTACCGGGCCAACATTGAAAGGGGCGCCAGCCTTGGAGCGGCGTACTTCGCCGTTCCCCTGGCCCTTCTGGATCCCGACTTCGTGCCCGATCCCTCCATAGCTGACGAAGTTGCCCGGGAGCTTGAGCTGATCGATGCCCACGCAGGTTTCGAGGTGAGTCCCGTTTTCGGTTATTCCGAGGACTACTCCCAGTACGTTCCCAGGGGGCACTACACGGCCAGTCCCGCTCTCGAGCGCTACTTCAGGTCGATGATGTGGCTTGGGAGGCTTACCCTTCTCCTTAACGGCGGTGAGCCGCATGGCCCGCAGGATACCTACCTGGTTTCGGAAGAGGCAGCCCTGGCAATGACCGCGTGCGCGGTGATGACCGTAAGCGATCTTCATTCGATCCGGTCAGGTGACGAGCGCCTTCTTGATCTATGGGCCAGGATCTACGAGATCACGGCGTTCTTCGCGGGCTTCGCCGACGACCTTTCGGTGCCCGAGTACACCTCGGCCGCCGTGGAACTCGAGGGTTCTGAAGCAACGGTCGACATTGTGTGGAGCACCGGCTTCTACCGCGCTTTCAGGGAGCTGGTGAACACCTCCTTTGCCGGACCATCGATCTACAGCGGTACCGGAGGGCTGGTGTCCATGCCCGATGCGCATGGTGAGTTCGACCCTGGCGATCTGGCCGGCGCTTTCGCCAAAACAACCGGCTTCAGGTTCCTGGGGCAAAGGTACACGCCTGACAGCGAGATACTTGGCAAGCTGGTCTTCCCCTCGGTGGGAGCCGATGCCTCCGGAAGGCAGCGTTTCATGCCGACGGGGCTCGATGTGGCCGCGGCCTTTGGAAGCAGCGCCGCCCGACACATCCTTGAGCGCAACGGCGATTTCGAGTATGCGAACTACGGTGATTCACTTGCAGCGATGACTGCAATGGTGGAAGCCTACACTCCCGGAGACTGGCACGCCACGCTGTACATGTCATGGCTCCACTGCCTCCACCTCCTGCAGAAGGACAGAGGCGAGGGCTACCCCGACTTCATGCGCACCGATGCCTGGGCTGTGCACACCCTCACCAATTTCCTGGCTTCGTGGGCGATGCTCCGTCACGACACGATCCTTTACGCCAAGCAGAGTTACAGCATGGAGGCGGGCTGCGCGCCGGGCTTCGACGAACCGCTTCCTTCAGCGGGTTTCGTGGAACCGGTTCCCGAGGTTTACGCCGAACTCACCGCAACACTGGAGATGGCGAGAAGGGGGCTCGAGCATTACGGGCTTATGGACAACGCCCTTACCCTGAGGTTCAACAACGCGGCCAACATCACAGAAAGACTGCAGGCGATAGCGGAAACCCAGTTGAAGGGGGAGGCCATAACCACGGCCGACGCCGATTTCCTTAAGAGCTTCGCGGGGTGGCTCGAGAGTGCAATCGCATGGGAAGGCGAAACTTCCGAGGGGCTGGAAACAACCCTGATAGCCGACGTTCATACCGACCAGAACTCTGGTTCGGTCCTTGAGGTGGCTTCGGGTAACCTCGACTACTGCATCGTTGTCTACATGAGACCGGACGGTCATGTCGAGGCTGCTGTCGGTCCGGTGCTGAGCTACTATGAGTTCACGCACCCCATGTCGGACAGGCTCACCGATGAGGCCTGGCGGGAGATGCTGCAGGACCCCGCCGAAGCGCCACCTCGTCATTGGGGGACACACTACTAAATTATGTTGAAAAACACGTTGTGATTTTTCAATAAAGTTCAAGTGTAGTTCTAGCTTTACCCGAGAACTAAAGTTGCTCTTAAACTTTATTGAAAAATTGAGCCCCAACTTTCAACATAATTTAGTAGTGTGTCCCCCAATTATAACACCCACGGCCAAGATGCTGTCATGCCTTTGGTGTGTTCACCTGGTGGATCGGCAGAGGGCAGCACATCAGTCTTGACAATCCATCTTTTAACACTATTTTGCCGAATGACCAACTGGTCGGTAATCTGAACGGTCACTTGGGGTGTGAGAGTTCGTTTCATGAAAGGGGTGCCCGGTGTTCCAGCTCATTTGGGTTCTTTCAGTGATGGCGGCAGCGCCAACAGGGACGATAGGCGCGCAGAGAACCGATCAGGCGCCCGCTATTGACGGAGTGCTCGATGATGATGTTTGGCAGGACTGCTCCGGGGAAACCTGCACCTCTGGCAATTCGCCCCTGACTATGGCACCAGCATGACCCAGCCCACCACCATCAAGGTGTTGTATGACGATACCAGGATCTACTTCGGGCTTATAATGCAGGACACGTTGCCCGACCGGATGATCGAAGCCCTGACCCCGAGGGACAACTACATCAACGGCGAATGGATCGCCGTTCTGCTGGACACATGGAACGACGGCCGCAGCGCCTTCAGCTTTGAGGTCAGCCTGGCGAACTCGCAGATGGATTCGCGCCTGAACGAACACGGAGGGTGGGACTACGGATGGGACGCCGTCTGGGAAAGCGGCACCGCAAGGAACTCCAGCGGCTGGTCCGCGGAGTTTGCCATCCCTTTGAGTTGCCTCAGGTTCCCCGACAGTGAAGAGCAGAGCTGGTCCGTGAACTTCCAGCGAATACTCAGCAGAACCTCCGAAAACGGGTGGTACATGCTATCCACCAGTCGACAGATGGCCGACCTTGACGACTTTGCCGGGATTCAGGGCATAAGCGGCGTACAGGGTTCACTGGGGCTTGAGTTCCGTCCCTACGCCGCCGGACGCTACTACGACTTCCAGACCCAGGAAGAGGAGGACGGTTCGGTCGACGTGGGCATCGACGTGAAGATGGGGCTCACGAGCGGGATCACCGCCGATTTTACCCTGAACCCTGACTTCGGACAGATCGAGGCGGACGAGGCCGAGATGAACCTGGGGCACTTCGAGCTCTTCCTCCAGGAACGCAGGCCATTCTTCATGGAGCGCAGCGAGCTTTTCGACATGCCCTTCAACATGTTCTACTCCAGAAGGATCGGCGCTGTCGGCTGGAACGGCGAGCTCATCCCGATCCTCGGGGGGGCGAAGATATCGGGTTCGTTCTCCGATGGCTTCAGCTTCGGTTTCATCGACGCGGTTAGCGGGAGGGTCTGGGAGGACGATAGCATCCTCGTGGAACCGGGCGCCAACTACAGCATTTTCAGGGGCATAAGGCAGTTCGACGGTTACAGCTACCTCGGGCTATCCGGGGTTTCCAGGGATGCCTGGGCGCAGGAGGGGCTGGACTCCGAGAGCAACAGGGCTTTCGCGCTGGACGGCGCAATCGAGTTGCCGGGCAACCACCTTGTCTCCGGGTCGGCGGCCCGTAGCTGGAATACGGGCGTAGAGGATGACGGGGCTTACAGCTTGGGGTTTGAGAAGATCCGAAGCACCCTGGGGTACTGGGTCAACGGCAGCCAGGTCGACCAGGGCTTCGACGTAAACGGCACAGGCTACACGACCTTCACAGGATTCAGGGATCTGGGTTTCGGTGCCTCCAAGACCTACAGACCCGAAAACACGTTCTCCACCATCAGCATCTGGGGCAACCACAACTACACGGAGCAGATCGACGGCGAGACACTCCAGAACTGCACCCATGCCGAGGTAGGGGGTTCCTTCAAGAACGGCTGGAACTTCACCGTCTCTGGCGAGCACAACGGCGACTTCTACGACCCCTACGAAGGTCCCGAGGGAAGGTTCTACGGTTCCAGCACCAGCTACTTCGCCGGGGGCGGATCCAACCCATACTATCCCCTGAGGTTCTGGCTGGGGAACGGTGGAGGCCAGTTTCAAAACGGCGGAACGTTCAGCAACTTCACCGGAAGCGTTCGATACCTACCCGTTCCCGTATTCGAGACCAGGGTATCCGGCAACTGGTTCCGCACCTTCGACACCGATAACTACAACTGGCAGGCCGGAGCCTTCGATACCCGCTCGACCGACTGGAGATCGGCAACACTTCGGCTTGCATACATGTTCAACCCCGACATGAACCTGAGGCTTTTCTCCCAGTACTCAAGGTTTACCATGGACTACCAGGCCACGGGCAGGACCGCGGGCGACGAGGTGCGAAGCAACCTCCTCTTCGCCTGGCAGTACCTGCCGGGAAGCATGCTCTACCTGCTGGGTGAGACTGTCTTCGACGGCGATGGAGATGGAAGCTTCAGCGATCCCGACCTGGGCGTGTACGCAAAGGTTACCTGGTACCTGCCCGTGTGATTGGGGGACACAATACTAAATTATGTTGAAAACACGGGTTCGTTTTCTTCAATAATGTTAAAGATTCACTTTGCGTTCTTGGACAAAGACAAACCAGAACTTTAACATTATTGAATACGCACCTTTCCTTTCAACATAATTTAGTATTGTGTCCCCCAATCAGATCCAGTGCTTGCGGCGCACGAAGAGAACGAAGGCGAGGACAAAGAGGGCCACGAAGATCCAGAATGCGGGGTAGGCGTACTCCCAGTTCAACTCGGGGAAGGCCTTGAAGTTCATTCCGTAAACGCCGGCCAGGAAGCTCAGGGGCAGGAATATCATGCTGAACACGGTGAGCCTGTTGATGATGCGGTTGGTGCGGTGGCTCACCATCCCCATGTAGAGGTTGAGGGTTTCGTTGAGAACGCTGCGGATGCCTGCGATATCTTCGCCGAGCCTTCCCAGACGGTCGGACAGCATGTCGAGGGATGGCTGGGTGGTTTCGGAGACGAATGCGGACTTTCTCGTGGCAAGGTCGTTGAAGAGGTCGCGCGCCGAAATGACCGACCTGCGGAAGGCCAGTATGTTGCCCGTGAGATCGGAGACCTCGGAGAAGATGTCGTCGGTGACCTTGTCGAAGAGGCGGAGCTGTATGGTCTCGGCCTCTTTGGTGTAGTGTTCGAAGACACGCCTCTGGCTCTCGAGAAGACACGATCCCAGTTCGAAGAGAAGAAAACCGGAAGACCTTGCGAACTTCCTGAAATCGTCGTGGTAGATCCTTTGGATCTTCTCGATGATCCGGGATTTTCCGGGAACGACCGTGACAAAGAAGTGTTCTCCCAGAAGGAATGACAGGACACTGGTCCCAAGAACACGTTCCTCCACCCCGGCTTCAGTCACCGTGAAATGAAGGGCTTCCCCATTGATCTCCAGGTGAGCCTCGGGTTGAGGTCCTTCGAGAAGCGACGCCACGTCGCGTGAGACACCAAGGCGGTCAAGGGCGTCGCGGGCGTCGGACTGCTCTTCGGATCCAGCGACTATCCAGTAGAAGACCCCGGGGGCGGGATGCCGTGCCCAGTCCCCAGGGCTGAGAGTCCACTCCCTTTTGGCCGCGAAATCAAACGCGACTGTATGCATTTGTCCCCCTCCGCTCGACTAAAGCTTTCCGTCATCCACCGAATCGAGCCAGGCCGCCACAGGCGCAACAATGGACTGTATGGCGCCGTCAGAGAACGGATCGTGAAGCCCGGCCGCCTTCACAAGCTTTGTGAAGGGAAGGCTGCCCCCCAGCCCGCATAGTTTCACGTAATCGCGGAACGCAGTTGGTCTGTCCTCCCTGCTTCGCCCCCAGAACTCGAAGGCGCAGACCTGGGCCAGTGTGTAGTCGATGTAGTAGAACGGGTCTTCGAAGATGTGCCCCTGCCTGAACCAGTAACCACCGCCCTCGAGGAAACCGTCATCACCGTAGTGGCGGTGGGGAAGGTACTTTCTTTCGATGGCCCTCCATGCCTCCCGGCGACGGGCGGGCGTTGCCTCGGGGTTCTCATACACCCAGTGCTGGAACTCGTCCACCGTGACGCCGTAGGGGATGAAAAGCAGAGCCCCCGCGAGGTGCGAGAAAAGGTACTTCTCAAGGTCCTCGCCGAAGAACCTGTCCATCCAGGGCCAGGCGAAGAACTCCATGCTCATGGAATGGATCTCGCACGCCTCCAGGGTGGGAAAGTGGTACTCGGGAACCTCGAAACCCCTTGAGCGGAAGGCCTGGAAGGCGTGGCCCGCCTCGTGGGTGAGTACGTCTACGTCGCCGCTTGTACCATTGAAGTTTGCGAAGATGAAGGGCGCTTGTTCGTCGGGTATGTACGTGCAGTAGCCTCCCCCGGCCTTGCCTTTGCGCGTGACCAGATCAAGAAGGCCCCGCCCGGTCATGTAGTCGAAGAACTCCCTGGTATCCGTGGACATTTCTGAGTACATGACCCTGCCGTTTTCGAGTATCCAGTCAGGGTCGCCCTTGGGGGTTGCGTTCCCGGTCAGATACTCGAGCGCCTCGTCGTGAAAAAGCATGGGCGCGACACCGAGCCTTGCCGCCTGGCGCACCCGGAGACGGGTCGCCAGGGGCACGATGGTTTCATGGACCTGCCGTCTGTAGTTTGCCACCATGGCCGCGTCGTAGTCGGTCCTTCCCAGACGGGCATAGGCAAGGGGAATGAAGCTTTCGAAACCCAGCTTCCGGGCGATACCGTGCCTGAGTTTCACAAGCTGGTCGTATATGAGGTCGATCCGTTCACCATTATCGTTGTAGAATGAGCTGACGGCGCTGACGGCTGCTTTTCGCACCTCCCGGTCAGGTGACTGGACGAAGGGCTGCATCTGTGAGAGATTGCGGTCCTGTCCCTGGAACGGTATGGCTGCTGAAGCCTTGAGCTTCACATACTCACTGGCAAGAACGTTCTCGGCCTGAAGGTCGGAAAGTACACCGGGACTGAATGTCTTTATCTGGAGTTCGGCCATTCGGAAAAGCTGTTCTCCCCATTGCTTTTCAAGCTCGGGCCTGAACCGTGAGCCCACCAGGGCCCTGTAGAAATCGCTCTTGAGCCCCTCGTAGACAGGGCCGAGCTGATCGAGCGCATCGTTCTCGGTGTCGTAGAACTTGTCGACCGTATCGATGGTATGCCTGATGTGCCCGATGGAAACCATGGATTCGAAGGAATTCCGGGCCTGGTTAACAAGGGCCATCACCGCGTTCTGCTCATCCACGGACTCCGCAAGGGTGAACCTTGCGATCAGCTCTTTCATGGTTTTCTCGAATTCGGCCCGGTCGGGCCGCACGTACTGGAAGTCGCCAAATTTCCTCAAAACTTCTCCCCTGCGCCCGTGACGGGCCTGAATGGGAACGGGCACCACTGGTCATTACCCGGTCTTCCTGGTTCGTGGCATTATACGATGATGCCTTGGTTTTGCAATTTGAATGGAACCGGGCTTGTAAGCCGATAACCGGAAAAGTGCGACTTGATGATCAAAGCCCGCAAGCTCTGTGAACCCGACCTTTCACTTCACGAAAGGGACTGCCCTCTTCTGGATGTGATTGCGCCCGGGGGCAGGGATTTGTTCATGGACTTCGCCGGAGGGGTTCCGGCGCCGGGCAGGGGTGCGCACCCGCCGGTGAACTTTCATGGAATGGCTGCGGCCACTGGCGGAGCGTTCCATAACCGCCCGTCCACGGTCACTCCCGACGGAAGGGCCGTTCTGGTCCTCATACCGGGCCGGGCCGAACTGGCGATCGAGGCCGTTCGCAGGCTGAGGGCAGCAGGACACACTGTGCTGGCCACGTGGAAGGAATGCGGCCGTCACCAGTTGGCGGGGTTATTCAGAAGACCAGGCAATCTGGGGGCAATCGACATTATCAGGGGTTCCGTGAACGCCTGGGTGGCCCCTTCTCCCGCGGCACTGAACATGCTTGAGGGCTGGAAGGGCGATGCTCCCATCCTGGAACTGCCCACACCATACCCTGTGGATCAACCGGAGTGGCGCATCGGTTCAGATGAAACCTTATCACGAAGAGGTGTTTTCATCGGTACAAGGGAATGGCGGGTTCCTTCCAGACGCCATGGCCGCGCAGTGAGAATTGCGGCGCGCCTCGCCCGGGAGCTGCCGGGCCTGACCGTAACCGTGGTGAACAGTGAGGGCGTGAGCGCATTCCTGCGCACTCTGGCGGCGTGCGGCATGAGTCAGGCGGTCCGTCTTGTGCGCCGCATGCCGTACCCCGGCTATCTTCGCTGCATGGCCGGATGCCGCATCGTTCTTCAGCGGGACGAAAGCGCCGTTCCGGGCCAGGTCGCGGGTGACTCCCTGTTGGCCGGGGTGCCATGTCTGGGTGGCAACGGAATGGTTGACGGGCTGGTTTTCCCGCACCTGCCCGGAGCCGGGGCGGATGATGACGAGGTGGCTGCCCGCGCTCTCAGGCTGCTTACGGACGACGCTGACTGGAGCGCGGCGGTGGCGGTTTCCGTGGAGAACGGCATGGCACGGGCCTCCTTCAGCGCTTTCAGGAGGCTCTGGTCGGAGGCCCGCCGGACAATCCCGTAAAGGCTACGGATTCCTGTCGATGGTGATGGCGCCCCTTATGTTCTCGAGCTTCCGGGACTTCGAGCCAATGCCCCACACGAGCATGCGGAGGGGTTCCTTGCGCGCGTCGTGGAACCTGACGACAATGCTGCCGAAGCCCAGGAGCCGCTCGAGAAGGTCGCTTGTGTCAACAAGGGTGTCGAACTCCTCGCGGCCTATCTGCTCACCGCTCTCCGTGGGCCCCCGCTGAAGGTTGACGTAGTTGGGCGTGAACGCGGCGTAGTGGAAAAGCCCCTTCACCCATGAAGTCCCGATGGCCAGAAGGAAGATCAGGGAAATGAGAAGGTAGGCAACGCCGCCCATCTCCGCGCTGATACCCCCCAGGAAGTCCCAGAAGCCGTCGAGCCAGTTCAGATAACTCAGCCAGAGGGTCAGCCCTGCGATGGTAACGACCATTAGCAGGACTTCCTTTATTCCGGCCTCGTACTCCTCGATCACGAAGTTGAGAAGAAAAAAACCGAGCCAGATCGCTCCGAGCGTCCCGGGATTCACGGCACCCAGCGCGGAGAGAATGAAGAAGAGCAGAGAGAGAACAACGGTGGGAAAGTAGATGATCTTCCCGGTCCAGCCGAAGACGACAAGCCAGTTCTTGATGTCGGGGTCGGCATCGAGCTGCTTTATCATCTGAAACCTTGTTCTGACAGTCTTCCGCATAAGCATCAGAACCCCGAAGCCGATGAGGAGAAGCGCGAAAGGCGCGGCAAAAACGATTATCTGGGCTACGGTCCAGTCAGACATAAACCCTCCCCCGTTCACTTTCACGAGCTGTGAGACAGTGCGTCCCCGGCTGCACACAAAAGATGAAACTGCATTATAACGAAAGGCGGAGAGCGGTGAGCCGGTCAGTAGTGGCTCCAGTCAGGGGGACCGCTTTCCTGAACGGCTTGCCAGGCTGCTTCCTGCAGAATGAGCCGCTCACTGCCGGTCATCATGGGGTCGTTGCCGTAGAGGATCCCTTCGGGGCTCTCCCCCATAACGGCGGCGAACATGGCGCATGCGGTGAGGTAGGTTCCACGGAGGCTCGGATGGCTTCCGTCGGCATCGTAAAGCTCTATCTCCGGGTGTTCGACCCTCACCGCCTCCCAGGCAAGCCCTGCGGGGGCAACCATGCCGTCGGTCAGTGCTCCCGCATGGAAGTACGCCTGCGAAAGCGGCAGGATCATCGAAGGATCGTTCTTCCTGGCCCATGTCATGAAAAAACCAGGCGACCCGCCGGCGTTCTCCACGGCCTGGCCAAGGAATTCGGCGAAAAGGTACATTAGCCCGGGATGGGTGACCGGCCTGGTGCTCTGTTCCTGCAGGATAACAAGGTCCCAGCCTCCCCGGGAAATGGCGCCCATGGTGATGGGGCTGTTCCAGTGGTTTTCGAGGGTATAACCTCCGAAGGCAATGGTTTCGCAGTGGATCTGCGCGCCTGGGTCGGCCGAAAGGACAAGCCGGGTGAAAATGCTGTCCAGCCCTCCGTTGGCCAACGTGTAGCTGTTGCCCACGAAAAGGATCGAGCATGGCGGGGCTGGAATGCCCGCGCCTCCCCAGGAAGACTCGATCAGAAACCTGTCCCCGGAGCTTTCGTATCTTACCCTGAGGTCGACGAGGGTCGTGTCGCCGGCGCTGGAGAAGCCCTGGACTGCCCCCCCGGCGAGCACCGAATCCCGGGAGCATACGGTTGATGAGAGGAGGGTGTTCCCATCGGCAAGCCCCGGCAGAACTGTTTCGGTGAAGTCGGAAACGACTGTGGCGCGGGTCTTCAGTGTGTCTCCGCCGGAGACGGTCGTGTAAAGGCACGAATCAGCCTGGTATCCAAGCGCCGAAACCGCCCTGGTGTCGAGGTGACACCTCAGAGCCGCGGGACTGGCCTGGTCGGCGGGATTGTCGCAGCCCGCGGCCAACAGACAGAAAAACACTGCGAACGGGGTTGAAACCCCCGTGAGCAGGTTTGATCCGGCTCGCTTCTTTCCCATGCGGGGAACATACAATGGCAGCAGCATGCGGTGGAAGATGGTTTCACAACACGGAAGAGGTTAGTTTCCCGCCCGGAGATAAGGAGAGAACATGGCAGTGCATTTCAGGGATATCAACGGTGAGAACCTTGATCAGTGCGTTGATCTGAAGGTTCGCGACGACCAGCCCTTCGTGGCCCCCAACGTTTACTCCATGGCCCAGGCGGGTGTGGAACCGGGCTGGGTCACAAAGGCGATACACTCCGATGAGACAATGGTGGGCTTCGCGATGTACACCATCGACGAGAAGCTGTCCGAGCTGTACCTGTGCAGGTTCATGATAGACAGGGACCATCAGGGGAAGGGCTTCGGCCTGGCCGCGCTCGAGCTTCTGAAGGAGGTCGCCGTCGCCACGCCGGGGGTCAGCCGCATGCGGTTGAGCACATCGCCTGAGAACCAGAACGGGATAAGGATCTACGAGAGGTTCGGTTTCGTGGACACGGGCGAGATGGAGGACGGTGAAGAGGTCTTCGTGCTGGAACTCACCTGAAGAGGGCTGACACCGTTCTCATCGGCAGGAAAAGCCGTGTGCGGCCGCTTGTGGAACACATGCGGGAAAAGCCGTGCTTCAGGTGGAATGCTTCGGCAGAGTCATTAAGACAATCAACTACAACCGCATAGGCCTTCATGAATGAGTTGACCCGGTGGAGGTGTTCGAGAGCCCGAACAAGGGTTATTCCACCGAGCCCGGTTCCCCTGCACCGAACGTGTACCGCAAGCTGTGCCAGCACGAAAACCGGAACAGGATACTGTGGCAGCTTCCTTGCCATATCCTCCGGAAGGTCAACCCGTTTGACCGAACCCGGGGCGACTGCAAAGAACGCACAGATCGGCAACTTTCCTGACGATTCAGGTGAGTCCGCCGGCAGGACCATGGTATGCCCGACTCCTGCCCGAATGTGAACGGCCGCCATCCTGCGGATGTAGTCGTTGAGTTCATGTCGGCCGCAATCAAAGGACTCGCGGTCATGCAAACCCTTGTCGAGTGGAACAAACAGTGAGGAGGGCGTCATCGAATGCCGCTCTCCCTGGCAGCCATGTGTGCCTTCCTGAGATACTCATTTGGATCGGCTGCTGTTTCACACGCTTCCATGAAACTGTCGAACGCATCGTTCCCGAGGGTAAGACCTTCATTCTCTTTGATGACCCTTTGCGAATCACTGTCCATGAGACGAACGATGTACTCGGTCAGGCTGGAACATCCCAGAAGCGCGGAAGCCTTTTCAGCGCGCTTCTTGACCCTTTTGTCCAGTCTGATGTCAAGCCTGGCGGTTGCCATTTTTCGCTCCCGTTCCCTATTTGTACGGATATTTACTGTACAGCAAGTTACAAGCAACACAACTGTTGTCAATTGCTTCACTGGCCGGGACTGATCTTGGTCGTGATGGAACGAAACTGGCTGGCATCCTTTCCGGGCAAGCCCGACTGAAGTATGATTCAAGAGGCATCCAAAGATTCTGTTGTACGAATTGCAGGCATTTAGCATAGTTTGCAGGATGCTTGAACAAGTGCGAGTGTTACGTAAGGAGATCGTCTAATGATCGCGTTGACCCGGACGAATGTGTTGAGTTTGAGCATACCTGAACGCATTCAGCTCGTCACTGACATCTGGGACACCATTGCCGAGGTTCCGGAGGAAGTTGACCTGAGCGAAGAGCAGAAAGCCGAGCTTGACCGTCGACTGGAAGCGTACAACCGCAATCCTTCGGAAGGTTCCCCCTGGAGCCTGGTGAAAGAGCGGATCAGGAACAGACGATGAGTCGCAGTCTCTTGTTCCGCCCCGAAGCGGAGATAGAGACCACCGAAGCCTTTGACTGGTACGAGAATCGAGTTCCCGGACTAGGCGCGGAATTCTTATTGTGCCTTGACGCCGTGCTTAATTCTATTTCCCGAAATCCCCGGCAGTATCAGCCTGTTCATCGAAGTGTTCGTCGAGCGCTCATGCGCCGTTTTCCGTATGAAGTTCTTTTCATGGAAGATGACGAACGGATCGTAGTTCTCTCGGTGTTTCATGCCAGACGTGACCCTGCCCACTGGCAGGAAAGGATCTCCCCAGAGCCGTTACACAAGTAACAGGATTAGGAAAGGAAGAAAAGAATGACTCACAACCGTTTTCGATCCGGATGCTTTTTCATCGCATGTCTGGTGCTCACAGCAGGATCGTATGCGCAAAGCACTGAGATGGTGCTGGATGACCCGGGCAACCTGGTTGACTTCAGGGGCCAGGAGGGCCAGACCTACTACTTCAGTGTCACCGGCAGCACCCAGGGAAGCGTCTGGGGAACCGACACCTACACCGATGACTCGCAACTGGCAGCCGCGGCCGTTCATGCCGGGGTTCTGCGGGAGGGTCAGGCCGGCGTTGTGAAGGTAACGATCCTCGCCGGTCAGAGCGGTTACCAGGGAACAAGCCGGAACGGCGTAAGCTCGATGAACTACGGCAACTGGTACGGCAGCTATAAAGTTGAGGCAGTGACAAAAACCGACCCGTCATCCCTCTCCGAGAACGCATATCCCGACCCGGGCAACCTGACTGACTACCGCGACCGGCTTCACGCAACCATGCTCTTCCAGGTCACGGGCAGCACCCAGGGAAGCGTCTGGGGAACCGACGTCTACACCGACGATTCGTCCCTGGCCAAGGCATGCGTGCATGCCGGCATCCTTGCCTCAGGTGAGACAGGTCTTGTACTGGTGACAATACTTCCGGGAATGCCCGCCTACACCGGCTCGTCACGCAACGGTGTCACTAGTAACAACTACGGGAACTGGTACGGCAGTTATTCCGTAACTGCGCCCTGAGAAACAGTTGTTCCATCTGGGCATCCGCGGGGCTTCTGCTCTGCGGATGCCTGAACTTCGGGGAGGATGTTCTCACATCCGAACCCACTCCCGAACATGTCGAGTACTGCCGAGCCCTTCTTCACATCGCGGAGGGGCTGGAGATCGAACCCCTCGGCATGAAGATGCTCGGATCGGGTATCGATGACGCGGTCTGGTTCGCATTCAGAAGTTCCGAGAATGACCGGGCACTGTTCTTCGAACCCGGCGTGGCTCCCCCCGACTCCCTTCATGAGAGGGTTACGCTGCCATGGGATGATTCCATGCCGGATTGGTGGAATACCCGGGACAGAACATTTCTGGGCTGGACGGTTGAGCTGCCCGCCGGAAAGTGGATGACCGTCGGTTTTCAGCCAACATCCGACGGTACGCTGTGCTACGTTTTCTGGCACGAGACGTGAGCGGAGAGAGTGAGGAATGATGAAGTGGGCAATGTCGGCGCTGTTGTTCTCTTTGCCCCTGCATGCAAGTCAGATCTTCCACATGAGTCTGGAAGAAGTCCTCGGACTCGCCGAGGCAATACTTGTTGCACGGGTGGAAAGCGTTGAACAAACCTCTTTTGAATACATTGTCATGGTTGACCTTGGCCTGAGCGTGACAGAGGTATTGCTTGGCCCCGATTCACTTGCCGGAGCCAGTCTGCAGGCTTTCTACGCCGCAGACCTGCCCAGGGTCTACCTGGATCCCGACGGCAACGAAGTCACGGAATCGCCGATCGTGTTCGGCTCAGGCATTGAGATGGGCGTGAGTGCCGGAGACACGGTTGTGGCGCTTGCGGGAAGGTTCATGGATGACCACCGCCTGAGCCTTGTCAGACTTGAGGGAACTGAACTGCTTGGTGAGATACATGAGTTGATCAGACCGAGGGATCAGCCGTAGGCGTACTCGGCGAAGATGAACGTTCGTCCATCATCTGTGACCATCAGGTAAAGGTACAGGAACCTGCCACCGTCTTCGAGAAGAAGTCCCGGTGAGCCGGTAACGCCCCAGACGGCCACCGGGGTTGCTTCGGTGCGTTCGGCAAGGTCGGCCGACAAAGGGTCATGATGGTCGATGGGCGTCATGTCGAAGGCTTCCACGATCATGGCCTCCAGAGCTTCATCACGCGCGATCCGCACGAAGCCCGACCTGCTGTCGAAGGGAGCGTCTGACTCCAGAATGTGAATCGCGATACCCGAATCGGCAAGAAGTGACTCAAGGTCCCCCGGAAGGCCGTTGTTCACGGAGCATCCGCACGCAGCCGCCAGCAGGACGGCAGGCAACGCCTTCAGGCATCCGTCACGGCTGGGAATCATGCTCCTCCTCTTTCACCGGCTCGACATGGATCGAAACGAACGACGACTTGCCGAACCTTCTGCGGATCAGCCCTTCGATGGCGGAAGAGATCCCGTGGGCTTCCTTGACAGGCATGCCGCCATTCACACGAATGTGAAGGTCAACCGCAATATCCCTGCCTATGCGCCTGGTTCGAAGGTTGTGCGGGTCGGCCACTCCGGGGACCGACATGGCCAGCCCGATGATCTCGGTCTCCACCTTTTCGTCCAGGGATGATTCGATCAGTTCCCCAATGCAGCCCGAGAGTATCTCGAACGCCGCCTTCACTATGAATACGCTGACTACAACGGCCGCCACGGGGTCGAGGATGCGCCACTTCTCCCCGAGGAAGATGGCGCCGCCGATGCCTAACATCGTCCCAACCGATGAAAAGGCATCGGAACGATGGTGCCAGGCGTTCGCTGTTACCGCCCTGCTGTTGATCCTTTTCCCGGCGGAAACGGTGTAACGGTAAAGGCCCTCTTTTACAGCGATGGAGACGAAAGCCGCCGCCAGGGCGATCCCCCCCGGGGCTTCGGGGGTCTGCCCGCCGATGCACGCCCATATCCTGGTGGCCCCGGCCCAGAAAACCCCCGCCCCTACGAGCAGCAGCACGGCCCCGATTACGGTTGCCGCCATGGTCTCGAGCTTGCCGTGGCCGTAGTCGTGGCTTTTGTCGACCGGTCTGGCCGAGAATCTCAGGCCCGCCAGGACCACAATGTCCGTGGCAAAATCCGAGACCGAGTGTACACCGTCGGCTATCATGGCCGGGCTGCGCCCGACGACACCCGCCGTGAGCTTGAACGCAGTGAGGACAAGGTTCCAGACGAACCCTATCCAGGTCACACGAGCGGCGGATACCCGTTCAGCCATTTTTCCTTATCAGAGGCTCGGGTCAGTCACCCTTCCCATGAAAAGAACGGTGTCCGACCGATCGTCAATGATGAGGAACACGAAGGGTCTGTCCAGAAGAAAGAGCTCGGGCGGGTCAGACGGCATGGCGGTGGTGGCCATTATCAGGCCAGTGGCGGCAGCGGCTTCGGTGCCCGTCTCGTCCACCTTCACGAAGGCCTTGTGAACCACTGCGGTTATGAACAGGTCACGCTCGCCAGTAAACCCGCTGAAGTCAGCCCGGGAGGCGTCGAAGGCGTCACCCATCCCCATCTCCCCAAGGACCGGTGTAAGGGAGTAGTCGGTATCGAACTCGAACGGGGGCATGACAACGGCAACCTCACGGGTCGACATGCCACCGACCACCTCTTCCAGCATCTCAGGGTCAAGGTCCTGCTGGAACTGCAGGAAGTCGCCGTCGGGGAACACGATTATCATGCGGCTCTGGAGGTCCGAGTACTGCATGGCCACGGCCCTGAAACCGTTCCCCCGGTAGAACGGGATATTCATCGTGCGGCTCATGAAGGGGACCGTGATCTTCTGGCCGGAAAGAGTCGTGAACGAGCCGTCGCGGGTAAGTTCGGGGTTGAACTGGAACCGCCAGTTCCCCAGGAAGTAAACGGCGCTTGTGAGAACCACCCTGGTGGCCGTGGTCACCGTACCAGGGCCAAGAAGGTCGGAAATGCGGTCCTGAGTCTCATCCTCCACCCAGGCGTTAATAACCAGTCTTTCGGCGTCGGGATCACCCGAGAAATCCATGTTCCGGGCCTCGGCGCCGTAGTGTTCGCTCACAAGGTTCACGTAATCGTCCAGCAGAGGGTAGTTGCGGTCTACCCACAGGGCGTTGGCGATGTTGAGCGTGATTGCCTCATCACCGGCATCTGCGCCTTCCCGCGATATCAGGCCGAAGAGGCGGCTGAAGCCGTTGTGCACCGCGGGCTGTGAGCTCCCGAAACCCAGCACCGCAGCCATACCGGCTTCGGTCTCGCCCCGGGCGCCGGCCCATGCCATTCCAAGAGCCGATGAGATGCAGAAAGGCGAGAACATTACATTGTCTTCTCCGGCATCCCGGCACAACCGGCCGAAAAGCTCAAAGGCGAAATCGGTGTTCCCCTCCCGCAGGTCCTGATAGCCCGTTTCGGGAACGACACCTTCGGTTGGCCTGGAAGCTCCGCAGGACACAAGCAGAACCACGCAAAGAGCAGGGTGGACAAGCTTTTTCATCTGATCTCCTCCAGATTTTCTCATGCAGTTCCGGTTTCCGGTCTCTATGAAACTAATACAACGCTGGGCGGGAAGCATTCCCCGCCCGTCTTCTTTTCAGTTGGTACGCCGGGCCATATAGTCGGAGCCTGGTAACAACGTGACGCTTTGGCAACGATTGGGGGAAGGTGTGTCTGCAGGCCTGATCAGTCTGACCGTATTGATCCTTTTTACGGGGTCCGCCGCCGGCGGGGAGGTTCGGGCGGTTTTCAGCCTCGAATCCGCTGACTTCAGTGTCCGGAGCTTTGAAGAAGGCGTTGTCCCGTGGTGCCGGTCGGGCGTTGTGGGTTTCGACCAGGGTCTGCCGAACCTTCCCGTTGTTTCCATGTGTTTTGTCATTCCCCAGGGTGCTTCCGTGGATGGAGCATCGCTTGAGATCCTGAGTGAGACAGCTCTGGAAGGCTTTCACGACATCCTCCCGGTGAGGTTCACCCCGTTCTCACGTATTCCTGCGCCCTTCTTCCGCCAGCCCTCGGTATACCTTTCGGAAAAACCATTTCCCGCCGACCCCGTGGTCGCAACCTCAACAGGCAGCAGGACCGGTTTCCAGCTGGGAACGGTTTCATTCTCGCCCTTCCGCTGGCACCCCCTGTCCGGCAGGCTGCACCTGATCACAAACGCCACAGTGGTTATCACTTGCCGCGATGACCCAAATGTGGAACGGCTTTGTCTAACATCAGGGCAGGTTGAACACGCGTCACGTCTTCTGTCGCACTTCGTGACCAACCCCGAAGACCTTGCGGCATGCGCGCCGGCCCTGCGCCCGGAAAGCGATGCTTGGCCCGTGTGGGTGGCGGTGGGCCCGGAAGCGTTCGAGACGGTCCTCCAGCCTCTGGTGGACCACCGGAACTCCACGGGAATGTTGTCCGAGTTCGTGACACTTGAGTGGATCTACGAGAACTACTCAGGGTGGGACACCCAGGAGCAGATCAGGAACTACCTGAAAGACTCGTTCCTGAATCGTGGCCTCCAGTACGCGCTTCTTATAGGCGACTGGGGACCTACCCAGCGCATTTCCAGCCTTATGGTGGGAAGTGACAGCCTTGTTCTGAACGAGACAACCGACCTCTACTTCTCCGACCTCACCAGGATGTGGGACGGCGACGGCGACCACCTGTACGGCGAGAACAGCGACTGGATCGACTACTACGCCGACATCACCGTGGGGCGCTTCAGCTCGGACAATCCGAACCATGTAGGGACCATGGTGAACAAGACCATCGCCTACGAGACCCAGTCCGACCAGGGCCAGTGGCGCACCACCGCCCTCCTCCTCGGCGCGGGTCTGTGGCCCGATGTTGAACCAGACGGGTACTGGGGCAGCTTCATCTGCGACTCGATCTCCAACCGTATCCCCGGGGACTGGACGCAGCACAAGCTCTACGAGACCTGGGACGGCCACCCCACCAACCAGATCGACCTCCTGAACCAGGGCGCAAGCTACGTCAGCGATCAGGGCCACGGAGGCCCGGGAGGGGTGTACTGGCTCTACGAGCCTGGCAACATGATCACCAACCAGAACTACACCGGCCTTGAGAACATCGACCGGCTGACGATCCTCCACTCCATGGCGTGCAACCCCGGCCAGCTCTCAGTCAACGGGTGCAGCGCCGAACGGCTTCTAATGTGGCCCCAAGGCGGAGCTGTGGCCGTGATGTACAACTCCAACTACGGATGGGGAACGCCCCCCTCCATGGGGCCCTCTGAACACCTTGAACTGCACTTCGCCAAGATGCTTTTCGAAAACGGCGTGGAGCGCATAGGCGACATTCAGGCCGCGGCGAAAGACGCCTTCAAGGCCGCGGGGGGCATGGTGCTTCAGAACTGGGTGTTGCAGGAGAACAACATGCTGGGTGACCCCGCCACCGTGTTCGTTTCGGTTCAGACCGGCGTCGTAGAGGAGGGCGGGGCAGGAAGCGGAGCCCTGCTTGGAACACCGGTCCCAAACCCGTCCACCGGAACTTTCAGCGTTGCATGGAGCCTTCCCTCCCCTTCGGGGTTCAGGCTTCACCTCTACGATCTCGCCGGGCGTCTGGCGTGGAGCGGAGAGCACGCAGCCGGCCCGGAAGCTTCCGGGCAGTTCACGGTCTCCCCCTCCAGAAGCCTTCCACCGGGGTGCTACATCCTCAGGCTCGACGCAGATGGCGTGTCCGCCTCGACCATGGTGGTGCTGCTGGGGAACTGATCCTCAACTTCAGATATCAAGCGCTAGCTGGCCATCTGTTGATTGCGGTGGATAGAATACCCCAACAATCATGAAGGGGTTGCCAAACCTCCGATAGTGACTCTCGTAATTTGTTCCGAGGAAAAAGAACAAGTCACGCTTCTCAACAAAGTTGTTATAGTACTTGGCATGAACATCATTCAATGCAGCAATTTCACAACCATCATGTCTGGCCAGGCAGTTCCAATACAGTGCGCCAACTTCCCAGTCTGTTATCATCAAGCGATGGACAGAACTCTCATCCTCAGTTTGAAATGTGTAGTAAAAATCATAAGGGACCTTGCGAACAATGCTCTTCAAATCGAGATCACTGAAGAGATTCATCTGCCTCATTCTTCTCTTCCAGTTCTCAGGCCAATCCCTTTCCGCCTTATTCCAGGTAAAGTCAATCACTTGACTCGGTTTCAGCGTCGCCAGAGACACCCTTTTCTCACCATGACTGTCCTCAAGAAGATTGGGCAATGATGTGTAAACGTTTCCCAACACAACCGATTTCCTTCTGCGCCATCTGTCCTTTGTATCCAAGAAACCGAGCAACTCATGCTTACTGGCCGGGCTATAGGTTTCTGGACGGAAGTCAGATGACTTCTTCTTCAAGTCCAGTCTTATCCACTGATACTTGCTGAAAAGCCTGTAGTCTTCAGCACGGAATGGGATTGGGTAAATGCGCACCCAGTGACCCGAAGAAAGCAACCCCGCAGTACAGACAACCTCTCCAAAAGAGGTCAAAGGCAGGGGATACGTCTTGACAGTAACAAGGACTTCTGCTGCGGGCAGCCAGGCTGGCAGTGTTTCATCCATCATAAATGAACTGGCATTGTCTCCCCTGAGAGCAATTCAGAGACTTTCTCGGAGACGAGACGTCTATGGCACATGGAAGGATCAGCCTCGAAACAAGTCAGGGCGATACGGTCGTGATTCCGAATAGCATCGACGATCTTCTGAAGGGCCTCAACTTCGTTTGACAGAATTTCCTCACGGTACCATTGAAACAGCATCTCGTAATCGGCAGATGATTTGAGGGTTTTCCTGCGGACTGAATCAATTCCAAGCTGCGGAATGTGCTGATACTCAATTCCAGCGGCCTCAACAAAACTCTTCATGAATATTTTTGAAAAACCGCGTTTCCGTGATATCGGATTCTTTCTGACATCAATCAACATACACACATCATTTGCAGTTAGTATATCAAGATAGTCTTTTAGTGTTCGGCCTTCATAACCAATAGTGAACATGGTCATTTTCTGTTCTCCCCGCAATTGACGGGATTGCTGTTCTTCCTTTTCAACTATCTTGGATTTTTCTGGTTTTTTCAACCCGTTTCGTTATTCACTCTGTCACACTTGCCAGTCCCGGTGAACCAACAGGGCTTCGTCTTCCATTGCTCTCCTCCTGGAGTCACTAATGGTGAAACACGGCTCGACGCAGATGGCGTGTCCGCCTCGACCATGGTGGTGGTGCTGGGGAATTAGAAGAACCGGCTGACCTTCGTGTAGACCGTGAACCCGGTTTCCTCTCCGGGAACGACGTCGCCACCCGAAAGGAAGTGGAAAAAGCTTCCCGGAAGGTACTCCCAGCTGAACAGGATGTTGGCCCAGGTGCGACGGCTGATCTCGGGTGATTCACCGTTTTCCCATAGCTTTTCGAAGCGGGAGGTCTGGCCGGTAAGCCTCAGAAGCATGAGGTTGGTGAGCATCCAGGTCGCGGAGACATTCAGTGACCTCCAGTCCGTCTCGACGCGGTCCCACTCTTCAGTGTCCCGGTTGTACCGGGTGGCGGGGTCCTGAGTGCGCCACGAGGGTTCGATGTCGACTGACAGCGGGGGAAGCGGCCTGAGGAACAGGCCGGCCGAGTACCTTTCGGTGTGTGCGTCGAGGTAGGTGTTGCGGCTGCAGGACGCCCATCCGGCGACCGACCTTCTGTAATCCGTCGAGGCTGAAACCCCCCCGTTGAAGCCTCCTGGGTACCACGCCCCTTCCGGCCCCTCGTACCTGTCGAACCAGCGGTCGATCCAGCCCGCGCTGATGTTGAGATGATACCTGTCAACAGTCATGGCGCCAGTCCAGACATCGACTCCGCTGCCGCTGTTCCTGCCTTCGGCGTCATGGCTCGTGTAGGGGTTGGCGCCCAGCCAGGCGCTTTGGAAAAAGCCTTCCTGAAAGCTCCTGGACGCGCTTGTATAAGCAGACCAGACGGTCTCGCCCGTCGCCTGTTCGTAGCCCATCACCCCCGGGTCGAACCCTTCGCCCTTTCTCTCGCAGCGGAGGTTGAGCTCAAAGTTCTCGGGGAAGTAGCCGACATCGACCCTCGCGGCGCTGTTGTCACCGGTATCCTGGAAACGGTTCCAGGTCATGCCCAGCCTGCCCTTCACGAAGATGTCGGGCAGCGGTTCAACCTCTCCCGTGAAGGCGCCGGAGCGGCCGTAGAAGTAGTCGCCCCCCTCCTGAGCGGGAAAGTCCGCGCTGGTGCCGGAGAACCTGAGCCAGTTGCCCGGTGAGAACTCGTGAAGAAGGGCACCGGCGGCGTAGGAACCCGCGGGTTCAGCGATGGTGGTGTCCTGACTGACCCTTCCCGTTACCACTTCAAGGAAACCGTAACGAGTTCCCCCATCCACCCCGGTTACCTTCGCGCCCCCCAGAATCGGGATGATCTCGCCATTCCAGGCCACGGAACCGATGCTTCTGGAATAGAACATGTTGAAGGGCATGTCGAAGATGTCCGTTCCCTCCATGAAGAAGGGGCGCCTCTCGGAGAGCCAGGGTGCCCAGTGGGAGATGCTTCCCTGGTCGGCGTCGGACTCGACCTGACCGAAGTCGGGGTTGACGGTGAGGTCCATCACAGCGTGCATGCTGATGGGAACCTTCAGGTCGAAACCGGCGCTGCCCCACAGGTTGTCCCGCCAGGGTTCGCCGTTGTTCATGCTGAGCCTTCCCGCACAGAAAGGCCGCCACTCGATACCCGAGACACGGGGAAGGCCTGAAAGGCCCGTGAGTTCGCCGAAACAGGAGATGTCCATTCCCCCCTGTTCCCTCATGCGGAACAGGTAGCCACCCTCGTTGGACCTGTTGATGGTCCTGCCGAAGTTGATCCCCCAGACGTGCGCTTCAGTGGCCGGGTACCGCAGCACAGCAAAAGGGATGGCTATCTCGGCGCTCCACCCTGAGTCGTTCACCGCCACGGCGCTTGACCATACCCCGTCCCAGTCACGGTCTTCCCCGCCAATCTCGGTTCTGCGGGAGTCGACCTGACTCCCCCCCACGGACACCGCGAACATGAAGCAGTTGGAGTCGTCGTTGAAGGTATCGAGGTATACGATCACCCTGTCGGTTGCCAGGTCGACGTCCCTTGAACCCATGGGTCTTTGTATGCCGTACGGGTCCCGGTCGTGCATGTGGAGCCCGAAAAAGATGGAGTTACCGTCGAAGAGCACCCTGATGTCAGTGAGCTCGGACATTGGGCAGTCAACCCTGGGCCGGAAAGCGTTGAAGTGCTGAGAAAGCACTTCGGCATCGGCCCAGCACCGGTCATCCAGGATGCCGTCGATAACGGGTGGGGTTTCGGTTCGGAGCGCGGTTATTCCGCATACTGCGCCAAGAAGCATGTATCCAAACATTGGTGAAACATTCCCCGGGTTTCGGATTTGTCAAGCCTGATGGGCGTCGGGGTTATGACGGGCTTTCGCCGAGCGCTGCCCTCAACTCGCCGAGCATCTCAAGGGCGCGGTAGGCGTTGCATTCGCCCGGATTCGGGGCAAGGCAGGCCATGGCAGTTCCTGCGCTGCCGAGGTCACCGGTCAACTTCCAGTGCCAGTATCCCGAGGTTCCGCGGACGGAGCGCCACGGCGAACAGGCGGAGTGCTCGAGCAGTTCATCGGGGGCCGTCCGGTCCAGAAGCGCCCGGCAGGCAGCCAGGCATGCCCTGGCGGTGTCGGCGTTAGGCTGCTGGTCGAGGTTCCCGCTCTCCTGTGCCGCGGCGGTCAGTGCTTCAGCGGCTTCCTGCATCCTGCCTCCGCTCATGAGAAAGAGGCCGCGGTACAGGCTGTAGAGCCCGGCATTCCTGGTTCTTCCGGCTTTGACCGCCATCTCCGAGGCCTGGGAAAGAAGATCCAGGGCCGCGGCGCAGTCGCCTTTCAGGTCCTGGACCCTGGCGCCCAGGTAGAGGGCGCTTTCCACGAGCTGGTCGGGGCCCGAGCGACTCACGAGTTCCAGCATGGTCTCGAGACAGTCTTCGGCATTGCCGGGCCTGTTCATGTCCAGGAAGATGCGTGTCATGTTGCCGTAAGTGGCGGCCAGCCGCAACTGGTCTCCCACCTCGGATGCAAGGCGCACAGCCCTCATGAAGGTCTCCAGTGCCTCTTCGTACCGTCCGTCGATCATTCTGGCCACACCCAGGTTCGCCGCGGCGGTTGTGGCAAGCCGGTGGTTGCCGGCCCTTTCAGCTATCCTGCCCACGCTTGCGTAGCAGCGGGCAGCCTCGTCGTGAAGGCACTGCGACGAAGCTATGCCACCCCGGGTATTGAGGGCGTAGCAGAGAGCCTCGAGATTGCCGCTTCGTGACGCGGTTCGCATGAGTTCGTCGCAACCGGCTGACGCATCCCCCAGCATGCCCGCCTTTCTGAGGCACGATACCCTGAAGATACTGCAGCTCTCCGCGAGCCAGGTGAACCCGTGGGCTTCCGACTGCACCCGTGCGGATTCAGCCGCCTGGAGGGCCTCGTGCAGCATGCCGTGGCGTGCCATGGCCCTTGCCTCCACAAGAAGCAGCCTGGTCCTCTGTCTCTCGGAAAGGCCCGTGCCCTCAAGGCGTTCGATCTCAGCTCGAACCTGGCCCGGCTCGGCGTTCCGGCGATTGAGGATGATTGAGAGTATGGCCAGCTCCGCTTCCTCCGCAGGGCTCAGGATACCGCTTCGCCTGCCGTCCTCCAGAGCTTCCGCCAGCGCCTTTGCCCGTGGTTCGTCGCCCATGTGTATGAGGATCTCGAGCATGAGAAGCTTCGCCTGAGTCTCGAAACCGGGCATGGCGCACGCGGCGGCTTCGAGGGCCTGCTCCATGAAACCGCCCTTGAAGAGGTGGATGCTTCTGTTCAGCTGAGCCCTGTAGAACTGACCGGGGCAGTGGGCGGCCACAAGGCTCCACAACCGCGCGGCCCTGGGATGGGTTGACCTGGCCGAGCAGGCCGCGGCCTCGAGGTATGCCGCCCCGGCGGAGGCCTCATCGCCGCTTCTCAGAAAGAGGTCGCCGGCGAGTTTCAGGGCTCCAGGAGAACCCTTCGCCCTGCCCGAAACGATGAGAGCTGCCCCGGCATGAAGCATTTTGGATTCATCCGGTGTCAGCAGGGAAATGACACGGCTTCTTGTCCCGCCGCTTCCGAAGCGTGTCGGCCCCCCCTTCGTCGAGACCCAGACGCCGGAATCGTAAAGCGGGGATGGGTCTGCATCGCAACGGGACAGCTCCGCGGCTTCCCCCGGATCGAAAAGATGGCCGAGGACCGCCGCCGCTTTCACAAGCCCGATGAGATCAACCGGTATCGCAAGGAAGTCGTTGCCGTCCTCTCCGGATATGCGGACCAGTTTTGCCCGAAAAGGCGGCGTACCCTCGGAAAGGGCACCGAGAAGGGGCGGCAACCTGAGGCTGCGTCGCGCCTTCTTCTGTACCAGGTTTATGAGCTCAAGGGTCAGCCCGTCGGCCTTCCGCAGGTCCGCCATCAGAAGGACCGCCGGAACGAACCTTGCGATGGAGTCGAACAGGCAGCACAGGGCCTCCGGGGTTTCACGCACTGCAATTCCCGATTCGAGAAACCCGCCAATGACTTCGCGGTGCCTTTGAAGCCCGGCGGCGACCTCCATCCCCTCGGCCCGTCCCCTGATGCCAAGCGAGACTGTCAGGGCTGCCCAGGAGTCATGAAAGGTCGCGGGGCGCCCGGAAGGGCCGAACAACCGCTCCAGTCCGCCCCGGATGCCTTGATCAAGCTGGATGTCAAGCAGATCGGGCCTTCTTCCGCGAACCGTGTCGAAGAGCCGCTCCGCTTCTTCGGGAAGAAGCCCCTGAAAAACAAGGGGAATGGGGTCGCCCTGATCCAGGTGCGTCAGGGCGATGCCTGGAAATCTGTCAGGGTTCACGGTACCAGGAGGGCCGCACGGCCCCGGGTTCGGAAATGAGCACTGTTTTATTGCGGGAACGCGCCCCCGCGATTATGCTGATACTGCCGGGTCTTGTGCCGAACTGCCCTGCGAGCCACTCCGCCAGTTCCCTGTTGGCCTTGCCGTCAACGGGAGGGGCGTTCAGTGTGATCCGTACCGTGCCGTCGTCCATCACTCCGGAAAAGCCTGTCTGGCGCCCCCGGGTCACGACCTTCACGGCAAGGACTATCCCGCCGGTCAGTCCTGCTCCTCCAGTATCCTGGCCTCCTCGATCAGCATCACCGGGATGTCGTCGCGAACCGCGTATGCCAGTCCGCAGCTGTGGCATACAAGCTCCTCCGAAGGGGAGGTGGTGTACTCAAGCTCACCCTTGCACTTCGGGCAGGCCAGTATGGCAAGCAGCCTCTCATCAACCATGAAACCCTCCTATACCACGAAAAGCCCGTCTTTCATTACGGGTACTTCCCCGCCGCTGCGGGTTACGCCGAAAACGCTCACTTCGGGTGACCCTATCATGAAATCGGTGTGCACAAGGCTTGTGTTGCAACCGGTCTCCCGCAGTTCTTCATCGGTCATCCCGGTTCCGCCCCGGATGCAGTCCGTGTATCCGTTGCCGAGGGCTATGTGGCAGGACGCGTTCTCATCGAACAGTATGTTGTGGAAGATCCGACCGCTGGTGTAAAGGGGCGAGTCCACGCCAACAAGGGCCACTTCCCCGAGGCGCGTCGCCCCCGCATCGGTCTCAAGGTATTTACCAAGTATCTCGCCGTTTTTTCCGGCTCCGAACTCGGTAACCACACCTTTTTGGAAAACGAACCAGGCATCCTCGACCTGCGCGCCGAGAACCGTCACGGGTCTGGTGCATGTTACCCGGCCCTCGGTCCTTTGCATGTGGGGAGTGCTGAAAACCTCTTCGGTGGGAATGTTGGGGAAAAAACGCGTGCCGTCGGAAGATGCGCCGCTGCCCCCGAGAAAGAGCCTGTTGCTGTTCATGCCTATGAAAAGGTCGGTTCCCGGGCCGCGGAAGCGTATGCCGTCGAAACACATTTCGTTCATGAAACCGGCGCGCCTCTTGAGGTTTGCGTCATGCTCGTTCCAGGCCTGCACAGGGTCGGGCGTGTCAAGGCGCAGTATGGGTGCAAGCACCTCCCATATCGCTTCCTCCCAGTTTTCGGGGCTCCCCAGTACTTTGGCCGCCCACCGGGGCGTGGGCATCAGGAACACGTTCCACGGCATCCTGTTCGAGGCTACCGCCTTCATGAAACCCTGGTATGCCTCGGAGCGGGCTTTCTGCATCCTTCCCAGCCTGCCCGGGTCAACTCCCTCCATGATGTCGGGGTTTTCGGGACCGCGCAGGGCAAGGCTTCGCCAGTTATCATTCACAATGGTGTCAAGCATGTTCTTTGTATAGCCCGGAACATGATCGAGGAACTCGGGCCTGGTGGTCCTGTCGACCCTGATCCTCTCCAGAGCGGGGTCATCCATTGAAAGCTGGACGTACATGGCGCCCAGGTCGTACGCCCTCTCCGCCAGAAGCCCGGCGAACTCCCTGTGGCATGGTTCGGTCCTGATCCAGAGAACCTGCCCCTCCCTTATTCCAAGGGCGCCCCTGAGGATCAGGTCGGCACAGGACTGGTGATATCGGGCAATGCTGGTCATACGCGCTCCCTTTGTCAGATAAGGCCCAGAAAGTCCACGGCGAGAGCCCTGTAGGGCTCCCCCCCGGTTTCAA
>Ga0351973_1018_pt2 | contig 50035 bp, 37 predicted proteins | sample BONcelFGM3001E14_FD_206745 | JGI IMG/M metagenome (GOLD analysis project Ga0351973, IMG submission 206745) | Enriched cells from coal bed in the Powder River Basin, Montana, United States - BONCAT cells FGM rep3 HSBNCT.FGM.300.1.E14 ...
GGGAGTTGAAGCCCATGGCGCAGATTGAGACGGCATCACCGGTTCAGGCGTTCAAGGCCCTTTCCAATGCAAACCGCCTCAAAGTATTTGAAATCATCCGGGCCGGGTGCGGGTGCACAGATTTGTGCCGCACGGCGGAGCGTCCGGGGGATATCCCGCGGGATTCTGTGTGTGTGTGTGAAATCCTCACGCTGATGGATGTGACCGGGCCCACATTGTCCCACCACCTCAAGGAACTGCGCAACGCGGGGCTTGTGGACGTGTTTCAACGCGGGCAGTGGGCCTATTACGCGGTGCGGCCCGGAGCGCTCGACGCGCTGGCCGACTATTTCCGATGTCGCATGCGGCCCGGAAAATGTGCAAAGGAAGACAAATCATGAAAGAACAGACCCCTCAGGAAATCAAAGACAATGTGAAGCAGAATTACGGGGCCGTGGCGCGGGGCGGGCAAAAGAGCTGCTGCGGGCCGTCGTGCTGCGGCGCGGGTGATGCGGATTCGCAACAAGTGAGCGCATTCCTCACCTCATATGCGGATGACCCGCAAAGCGTGGCCAAAAAGATTGGCTATACGGACGCGGACCTGGCCGCGCTGCCCGGAGAGGCCAACCTGGGCCTGGGCTGCGGCAACCCCACGGCCATGGCCGGCCTCGAACCCGGACAGACTGTGCTGGACCTTGGCAGCGGCGCGGGCATGGACTGTTTCCTGGCCGCGGCCAGGGTGGGCCCGGGCGGTCGCGTAATCGGTGTGGACATGACAGCGGACATGATCGCCAAGGCTAATGAAAACCTCAAGCAGTCTCAGTTTGGCAACATTGAATTCCGGCTCGGGGAAATTGAGTCCCTGCCCGTGGACAGTGACTCCGTGGATGTGGTGATCAGCAACTGCGTATTGAACCTGGTGCCGGACAAGGCACAGGCGTTCAGGGAAATATTCCGCGTGCTGCGCCCGGGCGGGCGCATGGCTGTGTCCGACATTGTGAAGCTGCGCGCCTTGCCTGACGCCATCGAGAATGATCCGGAAGCCCTGTCCGCGTGTATCTCGGGCGCGCTCATGGAGCGGGATTACCTGGACGCCATTGCCGCGGCCGGGCTTGAACAGATTACCGTGGAATCCAAAGAGGATTTCGGGGCAATGTTTTTCGTGACCGAGGGGCCGGTAAGCGACATGATGCGCGGCGTGTTCCCGCACGGCAAAGCCGATGGATATATCGCGAGCATTAAAGTCACGGCGCGCAGGCCGGACTGACAGACTCCCCAACGAGGTGGAAGAAACCATGAAAAGGCTTTCATTCCTGGACCGGTATCTGACCCTGTGGATTTTTATGGGCATGGGCGCGGGCGTGGCGCTGGGCTACTTCAGCAGCGCGTGGGTGGAGTTCATCACCCAGCCCGCGTTTCAGCGCGGAACCACGAACCTGCCCATTGCCGCGGGGCTCATTCTTATGATGTACCCGCCCCTGGCCAAGGTGCGGTATGAAGAACTGGGCAAAGTGTTTCGAAACGGCAAAGTGCTGGGGCTGTCCCTGGTGCAGAACTGGATCATCGGGCCGGCGCTCATGTTCGCGCTGGCCGTGATATTTTTGAGGGGCTATCCGCATTACATGGTGGGGCTCATCATGATCGGCCTGGCGCGGTGCATCGCCATGGTCATCGTGTGGAACGACCTGGCCGACGGGGACTCTGAATACTGCGCGGGCCTGGTGGCATTTAATTCCATTTTCCAGGTCCTGTTTTTTTCGGTGTATGCATATGTGTTCATCAAGGTGTTTCCGGTGTGGATCGGGCTCGGGGACACGGTTGCCAAAATCAACCTCGACAAAATTACAATCGAAGAAATCGCCAAGAGCGTTTTCATCTATTTGGGCATCCCGTTCCTGGCGGGCCTGTTTACGCGCATCATCATGGTGAGGGCCAAAGGCAAAGAATGGTATCACAAGGTGTTCGTGCCCAGAATCGGTCCCATCACCCTGGTGGCGCTTCTGTTCACAATCATTGTCATGTTTTCCCTCAAGGGCGAATATATCGTAAAAATTCCGCTGGATGTGGTGCGCATCGCCGTGCCGCTTCTGATCTATTTTAACGGCATGTTTCTCATCACGTTTTTCATGAGCAAAAAAGCGGGGGCCACATACGGGCAGTCGGCCACACTGTCGTTTACCGCCGCGAGTAACAATTTCGAACTGGCCATCGCCGTGGCCGTCGCGGTATTTGGAATAGACTCGGGCGCAGCCTTCGCCGCAGTCATCGGCCCGCTCGTGGAAGTGCCCGTGCTCATCGCCCTGGTGAACGTGGCGTTGCTATTCAAAAAGAAATATTTCGCAGCGGAAATCGCTTGAACAGTTAGGGCTCTAAAACTACCATAAGCAGTTCAAATATGTAAAAGGAAACACAACGTGGTATGGTAGAATACATGCATGTAAAAATCAACGAGGAGACATAAAAAGATAAAATAAACAACCCCGGATTGAAGTCCGGGGTATCTCATTATTTGATAAAGCGTCAAACCTTCTCAAACTGGATGGGGGCGGTTTATAAGCAAAAACCTTTTTAAATCAAATTGTTCTTGCTTTGGAGTGCGACAATTCATTAGTGGCTTTGCGTGACGGGAATTAATTCCCGTCACATGGCGGTGCATCCCGGATGTTCTCGACCTGCGAAAGCGGCGATAAATCGCCGCACTCCAAAATCAAACCCGCTTTTGCCCACAATATTTGTGTAAGTTACTGCTTGCAAACCACGAACTGAAGTCCGAGAAATTCTTTTCGATTAAAGTGAGACAGTTATTATGAATGTCCCCAGATATCCGTCATTTATCGGCAAGTGTCATGATTTGTTTTGCGCGTGTGATTTGTTTGTAAGGATTAAGCCAAATTGCTGACAAATTGCCAGACTCTATTACTGCAATACCCCCCCCCCCTGTGCAAATCCAACAGCTTCAAACGATGAGGAATACATTGTTTTTAAGCTTTATAAAAACTCAAAAATGTTCGGGCATTGTTTTTGAATAATACATCATTGCAATCCACGCGGCGCACGCACCCCGCACGCGGCGCGGAGTTGTTATATAATATGCGCATGCTGGAAGCGAACCTTTTTGCGCTTGCCCAATGCGACCCCGCATGCGCGGAGTTGCTGAAACAAGAAACGCGCGACACGGAACTGGAACTATGCCCAAGCCGCAGGGGCGGGCCCACCGCGGCCCTGCACCGGGCGGGCGCGCCCCCGCGCGCCCTCTATAGCCGGTTCGACCCCGCGCGCCAGGCCGAACGCGAAGCCGCGCTGTTTGACACGGCTGCGGCGCGCGCGGCCGGGGCCGTGCTTGTTCTGGGCCTGGGCCTGGGTTATCACCTGGATGCGCTCATGCGCCTGCTCCCGGATACGCAGTTTGTTGTTGTTGAACGCCGCCCGGCCCTGGCGCGCGCGGCGCTGGCGCGCACGGACTGGTGCGCGGCCCTGCGCACGGGCCGGCTGTGTTTCGTTGTGGGCGCGGCCCCGGATCAGGCCCGGGTTGTGGCTGCGCGCGCCGCGCATGCGCACGTGTTCCGGCACCCCACCCTGTTTGCGGCGGATATGGATTATTACTACCCGCTGCTGCGCGCGCACCACAGCGCCGCGCACCCGGGCCAGGGCCTGCGCGTGCTGTCCTTTTCCGTGCCGGGCGCGGCTGTTCCATTTTCATTCATGGACTGCCACGAGGCCCTGCGCGCCCTGGGCCATACCGTGCGCACTGTGGAACTGCACCGGCACATGCGCGACCGCGAGGTCCTGGACGCCCTGCATGCGGCGGTCACGGATTTTGCGCCCGACCTGGTGTTCACCATCGACGTGACCGGCCTTGTGCCCGAGGTGCTGCGCCCGCTTGGCATACCTATCATATCCTGGTTCTTTGATGACCCTGTTGGGTTTTTCACCCCGGATGCCGACGGGGATCGCGCGCAGGCCCTGTCCCTGGAGTCGCTGGGGAGCAACTACCGTATTTTCACCTGGGACCGCACCTATGTGGAGCCCCTGCTCACCCTGGGCGCGCCCCATGCCGCGCACCTGCCGTTTGCCGCCAATCCGCGCGTGTTCCGGCCCATGGAGATGTCCGATGAGCAGCGCGGGCAATTCGCATGCGACGTGAGTTTCGCGGGCAATTCGGGAAGCGAACGCCAGGGCTTCACCCGCCGCGACGTGATCGGCAGCCTGCATGCATTCGATGTGCGCGTGTACGGGGACGCAGGCTGGGAGCAGGTGGCGCGCGGGGGCGTCCGCTTCCTGGGCCGCATTCACAACCGCGAGGAATTGCCCCTGCTCTATACTGCGTCGCGCGTGAATCTGAACCTCACGGCCAAACAGTTGCGAACGGCCGTGCCCATCCGCGTGTTCGACATCCTGGCCGCGGGCGGGTTCCTGATCAGCGACTATCGCGCGGATTTCATTGAACTGTTCGATGACAGGCGCGAAGCTGTGTGTTGCCGCGACATGGACGATCTCCCGGATATGATCCGCTACTGGCTCGACAGGCCGGACGAGCGCCGGGCCGTGGCGCGCGCCGGCCGCCAAAAGGTGCTCGCCGCACACACGTTCGAACACCGCATCGCCTACATTCTCGATTCTGTCCAATGTGCGGACTCCCGTTCCGCGCCCCCGGATTCTGCTATCTGATTCCAACCCTCGCCGCTCCTCCCCAAACTTTTTGTTTCCTATATGTTAAAAAGGGGATATCAAGTATAATTTAGATCTTGTCGGATTATTTCATGCCATTAATTGAGGTTTTCAGATGAAAGAAACATCACGGGTTCAGGCGCCATGCCGGTTGCCGTGTTTGCATACCGAGCACACGCTGCTGGGGTGGAATCGAACGCCCGAGCCCGGGAATCGCGACACAAAACAAAGGGGTTTCCCCATGAGACACATGAAGCTTTGCCTTGTTGCCATACTGATTTGCGCTGCGGGACTGGCTGCGGGCTGCGGCGGATCGAACCAAGACATCGGCAGCACCGCCACCCTGCCCCCGGCCTGGGCCGCGGGGCGAGCCAATATTTCTGGAAGGCTCTATGCGCCAGCGGGCGTGAGCGGAGCGGCTGCGGCCCGGTCCGGGATGCGCACGCTGTTTCAGGCAAACACCTTTCATGACATCGCCGTGGCCTTTGCATCCCTGGCCGTATATACCATGAACGCCGACGGCCAGCTCGTTCCCCTGGACAGCACATACATCGCCACCACGGACATTAATGGAGACTTTACCATTTATTATGTGCTGCCCGTAAATAACGCCATCATCCTGGGTACAAAAACCGTGCAGATCAACGGGCAGAGCAAAAACCTCAATCTCAAAAGCATCATCTCGATCCATCCCAGCGATGTTATGAAAGGAATCGTGACCGGTGTGGACGTGGACGCCGCCACATCGCTCACTGTGGCGGCCATGCAGCAGGCGGTGCAAACCATTAACGCCAACCTGCCCGCGGACCAGCAGATCACGGGCGCCGACCTTCCCACGGAAACATTGAACGGCATCTATGATGCGGTCCAGGCCGCCCTGGCCGCGGATCAGGCTCTGGCAAGCCCGGCCGTGGACATTCTCGGCCTGGTGACCGAAGACATCACAACCACCCTGACGGGCACGGACACTGTGGCTGTGCAGCAACTCACGAATCTCACGAACTCGCCCGGCGGCGCCACGCTGGCCACGGCCATCACCGACCTGGCCACCAAGGGCAGCATCCGGGTCACTGTGCTGAATGCATCCGGCGCGGCAATCCCCGGCGCCACAGTCACGGTGACTGTGGGCGGCGCAGCGCAGTCCAAAACCGCGGACAGCGCGGGGCAGGCGCTCTTCGGCGCTCTCACACCCCTGGCAACCGCAACCATTTCTGTGAGCGCGCAGGGATACGCCTCCACCACAACCTCGGCCACAGTCAGCAGTGCGGGCCGGGTCGCCTCTGTCACATTAACCCTGTCCGCGTCAACCACAACAGCAGAACCCAGTGTCAACGGCGTGGTCACATCAGGCGGCCAGCCTGTGGCCGATGCCGCGGTGGCTCTGTATAACAGCGCGTTCAGCGCTTCCACAACCACGGACAGCGCCGGGGCTTACGCGTTCTATGATGTGCCTTCGGGCACTTACAACATCCTTGCCACCAAAGAGAATTACACCCTGGAATCATCCACGGTTGTTGTGCCTTAAATCATGATTGAACAATGGGAGGACCAAACATGAAACAATCCATGAAACATGCGGGGAGAATTTTACCGGTGGTGCTGCTGTGCGCCCTGGCCCTGTTCCTGGCCACGCGGTGCGGGGGCGGAGGGGCTGAAAAGAGCGCGCCAGCCGCCACAACCACGGCCGCGGTCCAGGAGACGCCGGATTCTCAGATCTCCGGGCGCGTGACCATTCAAGGCGTAACGGATTATTCCGACGTGATTGTGGTCGCGGAAAAAACCACGGACGGCGTGACCGCGCGCGTGCTGGGCATGATGGCCGCCGCAGAAAACGGCGGGCGCCTGGCCGCGAAACAGGCCCTGGCCACTCCGGGTGTATACACCACCACCACGGGCGCGGACGGCGCTTATACCCTCACAGTGCCTGAAGGAGAATACACTGTGTCCGCGTTCAAACAGGACGCCGTGGCCGCCCAGCCGCGGGCCGTGTCCGCGCGCGCCGCAGCCGCGGTCACTGTAAATTTTGAACTCGTGGCCACGGGCAAAATTGCGGGAACCATCACGCTTCCGGCCAGCATCAAGGCCGGCAACACCGTGGCCATGTGCTATCTTGAAGGCACATCCTTCACCGGGTACATTGATGCCAGCGGCGCGTACACGATCAGCAACGTGCCCGTGGGCGCATACAACCTGGTTTTCGTACTCGGAAGCACCAAGCTTTCCACGGCGTCCTCCATTGCCGTGACCGCGGGCGCCACAACAACCACGTCAGCCACGGCCCTGGCCATCGCCTGCGGCGCGCATTCGGACTGCCCGGCATCTGGAGCGCAGCCGGGATATTGCCTGAATCCCGCAACAACCCTGGCATCATGCACCAACATCGCATGCAACACCAGCAGCGACTGTGGAACTAACAAATTATGCCAGAACGGGGGCACCACATCCGCTTCGTGCGCACAGTTTGCCTGCGCCACGAATGCCGACTGTAATGACAACAACGCAGCAACCATTGATCTCTGTTTGAATCCCGGTGTGTTAACGGCCAGTTGCAATAATTATGTGCCAGCCACCGTGATTTCCTTCAGCCCGGCAAACGGCGCCACGGGAGTGCCCACCCTCAAAACACAGTTCCGGGCTGTTTTCAGCCAGTCCATGAATCCGAATTATTTCCATACAGGTTTGTGTTTCCGTGTGGAAGACACAAGCACCGGAGCATACAATAATGTCGGTCATGGTTGGACAGCATCCTATGCGACCTATGACAACAACTATGGCATTAGGGTGTATTGGACAACCACAAACATCCCGAATGACACTCTGGTCCTTGTACTGGGAACAAAATATAATCCAGCATATTTTGGAACCGCCAGATACCTGTCTCTGAAGCTGTCCACCAATTACACAATCCAACAGGTATCCAGTACCAACTGCGGCGGCACAGGATTGGACCTACAGGACCAGTACGGGAATCCTCCCGACCTGTCCGGGGTCCTGACAGCGGGTTCATTCACAACCGCTTCATATCCTTTGTCGCAATAAACGTATCGCCAGATTCCCGAGTCACACAACCCCGCCGGGCATATCCCGGCGGGGTTTTTATTTGCGGGGTTTTTGAGGCTGCGCCGCGCAATCGATATAATCTAATCCATACATGGATGACGCGATCAACCCAACCGCGCCGCGCGCGCCCAACACTTTGTGGCTCATAGTCCTGGGCGCGCTTGTGGCCATGCTGCTCACTGCGGCTGTGCGCGTGTGTCCGCCGTTTGAAGGCGATGCGTACGAGTATGGGGAAATCGCCCTGCACTGGGTTTCGCACGGAACCCTCACCGAGCGCCATTTGCGCAATTTCAATGTGCCGGATTTAAAACCCACGCACGCGGCCGCGCAGCGCGCCAATTACTACACCGTGCTCGTGGCCCCGTTCGCCGCGGTTCTGCGCGATTCCCCGTGGACCATTTTCCTGCCCGGTCTGCTTGGATTCCTGTTCGCGGCCTGGGCCGCGCACCGCGCAGGCATGCGCCTGTTTGATGCGCGCGCGGCCTGGTGGGCCGCCCTGCTCGTGCTCCTTCACCCGCGCTTCATTTACCTCACGGTGCAGGACCCCACGCCCGCCCTGTGGCTCGCGGGCCTGTGCCTGTGCAGCGCGTGGCTGTTCCATGACAAAAAATACATCCCGGCGGGCGCTCTGCTCGGCGTGGCCGTTTTTGTAAAACAAAGCGCGGCGGCGCTCCTGCCCGCGTATTTTCTATACGTGCTGTTGTTCGACCGCGCCGAGCTGAAAAAGGCCAAACTATGGCTTGGCCTGGGCGCGTGCCTGGTGTTCATGGCCCCGTTTCTGATTCGCAACGCCGTGCTGTTCGGCAGCCCGTTCTATACCGAAGAGGCGGCCGCGCGCCAGAATTTCGACCCGCAGACATTGCGGAACGGCAACCTGCTCCAGACCACGTTCGCCCTGCGCGACCCCGCACCCGCGGATTCCGGCAAACAGCCTTTCTTCCTGTGGAAAACGCTCCAACTGTTCGATGTGAATGTCAAAGATGTGCTGCTTGGCGCCAACTACATCGATTACGGCCCCGGGTTCGTATCGCTCATTTACTTCGCGGCGGTCCCGTTCTTTTTCCTGGGCCTGTGGTTCGGGCGCGGGCACGCGGGCGTGCGCCTGTGCGCGCTTATCATTTTCTTTTTTCTGCTGCTCGTGATGCTCGTTGTGGTGCCCTATGAATCGCGCTACATCTTTCCCGTGGTTCCGTTCGGTATCCTCATTTCCATATTTGGAATTTACGAAACCGGTCGGCGTATAGCCTGGATGCGGCCACGCGTTATTCTGCTGTTCGTGCTGCTCACCGGCTCGCTGCTCACCCTGCCGTTCCTGGCCCTGCACATGATGCAGAACCGCACCGCGTCCATGGAGTACATTGCCGCGGCGAAATTCCTCAGGCAGGCCTCTCCCGAATCCGCAACCATCATGGCCTGGCCCCCGTTCGCGTCCGCGTTCTATGCGGACCGCGAAACCGTGCCCCTGCCCTACGGCGGGCTCGAGCAGATTCACAAGGGCATCACGCGCTACGGCGCAGACTATGTTCTGTTCTCGGATCTCATCGACGAGGGGGAACCCCCTGCCGTGGATTTCCTGGAACCCCTGGCCAAGGGCCGCACGATTACGCTTTATAAAGTGGATCCCGATGCTCCGGGTTTTAAAAATTTTGAACAAAACTACGGCGTGATCCGCACGTCGTTTGATCCCCTGTTCTCCATATACAAACTGTTGCAGCGCATTCCCCTGCGCCTGGACTGGTACTGGGAGGAATATGCGCGGCGCTATCCCGGGGGCTGGGCCGCGGCGTTTTGTTTCTTTATTCTGCTGGGCGCGGGATTCACACGCCTGGCGGCGGCGCACAAGTACGGGATCATCGGGTCGGTTTTTTTGTTGTGCTGCGTGCTGGCAACGGTTTTCGTGGTGTACGTGCAAATTATCATTGGCGCGCCGCAAAGCGCCATGCAGCCGCGCCGCGCGCCCGTGAACCCGGCGCAGTTGCGCGCGGCCGTGTCGGGCGGCACACACACCCTCCTGGTCACGGGCGATGAAGAATGCGGGACCGCGCCATGCACATTCGGGCAGGGATATAAAACCGTCCTGCAGCTCAAATCATTTGAAGAGAACCCCGAACCTCTTATCCGGCAATTCGCTCCGCAAACAGAATACGCACCCGAACGCACGGCCTGGGTGGTTCTGGTGAATGAACGCGGCATCCTGGATTCCCCGGCGGCCGTGGCCGCCTGGCCTTTGGTGGGAATCAAGGCGCACAAGCGCGCGCTGCCCACTCTGGAGCAGGCGCGGCGCGCCGGACTCATCGCCGTGCGCATCGGCGGCGGCTATGTGCTGCGCCCGGCCCAGGACTTCGGCGTGAGCGCGGCGCCCGGCGCCCGGCCCGCTCCCTTTGTTTACACGGCAAGGCGCGCACAGGTAGAATAAACAGAAGATCAAAAGGCAGCGCGGGCCGCGGCCCGCGCGTGAAATACGGAGCCAAACCCTATGCTGCTTCACGGCCACTGGAAGGCAATCGACAATTACGGCGCCACACTGGACTTCACGCGCATCGATTTCGATGATCATGACTGGCAAAACGTGGTGGCGCCCGGCCACTGGCAGGAGCACCCCGCATTCGCGCATTATCCCGAGAAGATGCTGTTCCGCAAAAAATTCGAGCACAACGGGCCGCGCCCCGGGCAGAGGTATTTCCTGCGCCTGGCCGGCGTGTTCTACACGTGCAAAGTGTGGCTCAATGGCGCGTACATGGGCGAGCACGAGGGGTATTTCGAGCCGTTCGAGTATGATGTGACCGGCATCCTGCGTGAGGGCGAAAACGTGGCGGCTGTGTTCGTGCGCTGCGAACGCGAGCGCGACCTCAACAACAAAACCCAGGTGCTGGGCGTGTTCGGCAACTGGGACTGCATTCCCCCGCACATGCAGCCCGGCGGCATCTGGGGCGACGTGTCCATCGAGGAACGCCCCGCCGTGTTCCTGCGCGACCCGGCCGTGGACGATTTCCACATCGACCCCGAGGAAGCTGTGTTCCGCGCGCGCGTACATCTTGACGGCCTGAGCGCAAACACCGCGCACGGCCTGCGCCTGGCCTGGACCCTGGCGCCTTTCAATTTCGACGGCCAGGCCCTGGAAGGCGAGATCCTGCTCGACACGGTCAAGGCCGACGACCCCGAAGCGTCTTTTGAAATCGCCGCGCCAAAACCCCGCCTGTGGTGGACCTGGGACCGCGGCGAGCCCAACCTCTACGAACTCACAATCCGGCTCACCGACGCGGATGGCAACGCCAACCATGAAACCTCGTTGCGTTTCGGCATCCGCACCGTGGAAATGGACGACTGGATCCTGAAACTCAACGGCGAACGCCTGTTCTGCCGCGGGTCCAACTACGGGCCCGGAGACGCGCGCATCGCGTCCATGGACCGCGACCGCTACGCCCGCGACATCCGCCTGGCGCGCGACGCCAACCTCAACATGCTGCGCGTTCACGCCCACGTGGAGCGCCCCGAATTCTACGACCTGTGCGACGAGGCCGGCATCCTGGTGTGGCAGGATTTCCCGCTCCAGTGGACCTACGCGCAAACCATCGAGACCCCGGCCCTGAAACAGATCCGCGCCATGGCGCGCCTGCTGGCCCACCACCCCTGCGTGGCCGTGTGGTGCTGCCACAACGAACCCTTCACGGTCATGGAAGCCTACACCCTGCAGGACCTCATCGCCGGCAACAAGTGGAAGGACCTGCTGCGCCTGGGCCGCTCCGTGTGGTTCCGCAACTGGAATAAAACCGTGCTGGACCTGCGCCTGCACGAGGCCGTGCAGGACGAGGATTCGGACCGCCCCATCATCACCCACTCGGGCATACCCGGCATCATGCGCGAGGGCACGGACGCGCACCTGTATTTCGGCTGGTACATGGGCACCATGCGCGGCCTGGACATGGTCGCCAAAGTCAACCGCCGCGCCTTGCGCTTTGTCACCGAATACGGCGCCCAGGCCTATCCCCTGCCCGAACACTTCCGCCGCATGTGCGACGTGAACAAAGTCGCGGACATCGACTGGGCCAAACTCGAAACAGAACACATGCTGCAAAAAAATCTCATGGACAAGTTTTCGCCCCCGCGCCCGGACGCGTCCATCGAGGACTATGTCGGCATGTCCCAGTGGTACCAGGCGCGCGTGATTCGCTATTACAATGAACTGCTGCGGCGCATGAAATACAACCCCTGCGGCGGCGCCGTGCACTTCCTGTTCAACGACTGCGCGCCCGTGATCTCCTGGTCCGTGATCGATTACTGGCGCGGGCTCAAACAGGGCTACTACGCCCTGCGCGACAGTTTCCGCCCCATCCTGCCCATGGCCCAGATGCCCAAGCGCTGGTACCCCCAGGGCGAGCTGGTCAATGTGCGCATGTTCGTGGCCAATGATTTCCGCGACGCGTTCCCGGGTGCAACCCTGCGCGCGGCGTTCGTGAACCAGGACGGCGAAATCCAACAGGAAGACCAGCACGCCATTGATGTGCCCGCGGACGGCGTCCTGGCCTGCGGCCGCGCCAAATGGGACACAGCGGACGCGCCCCCGGGCGCCTACGGCCTGGTCCTTGAAGTCCACAGCCCGGGCATGGACCACCCCGTGGTTAACCAGTACGAATTTGAACTGCGGTAACATTGGTTATTGTCATCTTCCAGCAATCCCGGAGATTCATAATCGCCCGCATGGAAGCCGCCATTTCATGATGTGCAATTGCCCATGTTCGGGCCTTTATCCACCCTTTTCAACATTCAAACCGCGCCTTATTGAAACGCCCGGCGCCATAATTTATTGATGCAGCCAACGCCCATGCATATAAATCCATAAGGGCGGCGCCCATAGGCCCCGCGCACATCCATTCCCCGGAGGCGTAGACTCCCCATGACATACGGCAAACGAAATTTCGCAGCGCATTGCAGCATCCCCCTGCTGGCGCTGCTGGCGCTGCTTCTCACGCCCGCTGTTGCGCGGGCTTCGGCCGCGGACTGCACGGCCGTGCCCACGGGCGCGGGCCCGATTACAGGCGAGCTGCTCCCCAAGCCCGGCCTGTGCGTATACAAGGGCGTGCCCTACGCCGCGCCTCCGGTGGGCGATCTGCGCTTTGCTGTTCCGCAACCCCATAAGCCCTGGACCGAACCCCTGGAGGCCGTGGCGTTCAGCCCCATTTGCTGGCAGTACCCCTTCGGCCTGTTCCCGGCCAAAGAGCCCGCGGGCAGCGAGGACTGCCTGTACATGAACATCTGGCAGCCCACGGCCGCGGCCGCGGCAAAGAAACCGGTCATGCTTTATATTCATGGCGGCGGATTCGTGAACGGGTCCGCGGACCAGGAGCTGTACTACGGCGAACGCCTGGCCGCCTACGGCGATGTGCTCGTGGTGACATTCAACTACCGCCTGGGGCCGTTCGGCTATTTCTCTCACCCGGCCCTGCGCAAGGGCCAAAACAGCGGATCCAATTTCGGCCTGTACGACCAGCTCGCGGCCATGCGCTGGGTCAAGGAAAATATTGCGAATTTCGGGGGAGACCCTGACAACATCACCCTGTTCGGGGAATCTGCGGGCGGCGTGAGCGTGAGCCTGTGGCTCCTGGCGCCGCAGGCGCGGGGCATGTTCCAGAAAGCCATCGTCGAAAGCGGCCCCCTGGTCATGCTCAACACCCCGCAGGCCCAGGCCGACCAGATTTCCATGGAAACGGCCGCGCTCCTGGGCTGCGGCCCGGATGCAGGTGACGCAGCCGCATGCCTGCGCGCCCTGCCCCCCGAAATATTCTTCGAACATGTGGCCCACGGCTTTGCCCGCCGCGACTCCGACGACGAAATATCAAACGAATCCAAACGATTCTCGTTCCAGCCCAGCATTGACGGCGTCCTCGTGGAGGACAAGCCGTTCGCCCTTCTCGCACGCGGCCAATTTCCCAAGGATGTGCCCGTGGTCATCGGCATGAACAAGGATGAAGCGTCCATCTTCATTATGAGCAAGAAACTGGACACCCGCGAACAGTTCAGCGCCGCGCTTGAAGAGGACCTGGAACTGATCCGCGACCGTTTCGGCATGGACCTGGATGTGGACGCCATGACAGAGCTGTTCAACCCGGACAAATACGAATCCCCGCGCCAGGCGTACAGCAGCATGTTCACGGACATGGGGTTCGTGTGCCCGTCGCGCAGCATGGCCGAAACCCTGGCCGCGGCCGGCGCGCCCGTGCGCATGTACCTGTTCACCAAATCCCCGGACGAAAAAGGCATGGCCAAAGAATGGGGCGCGTTCCATGGCGCTGAACTGCCGTTCGTGTTCGGCAACTTCAGTTTCCTGGGCCTCAACTTCAAAAGCAAAGACAACACGGCGCTGTCCAAAGACATGATCGCCATGTGGAGCGCATTTGCGCACACCGGCGCACCCGCGGCTCAGGGCTGGCCCGAGTGGCCCCTGTACACGCCCGGCGGCGGCCCATACCTGCGCATCCACACCCAGGGCGCAATCGAACAGGACATTCGCCCCCAGGCGTGCCGGGCTTTCGAGGATTTGATTCAAAAAGAACTGGCCGCACAGTAAGCACTCGCGAGCAAGCCACACATTATGCTGCCGCAACGCATCCGGACTTTCCCCTGTTTGTCATTGACATAATACCGGCAATTATTGTACTTTCTTATCCAAACTAAATAGATACCAACAACTGAATAGCCAGCAATTTACCGTTAAATCAAAACACCCGAAACTCTATTGCACAAAAAGGGGGCAGTTGCATTATGATCCGCTTGAATTATATGGGCCTGGATTTCCAGGAATGCGAGCAAGGTCTGGATGTATTCGCCAGCGGCGAGCTGCAATTTTACGATTCACAGAAATTCATGAAACTGGTGCCCGAAGAAGCCAAAGGCAGGGGGCGTAACGTGACCATCGACATGCGCGAACTCAAGTTCATTGATTCCGCAGGCCTGGGCGCGGTGCTCTATCTGTCCGAAGCCCTGCGCATGCAGGGCCAGCGACTATGCATGCGCAACGTCAATGAATACAATCGCCGGGTGCTGGATAAAATTGCGCCCGTGGGCACATTTGAAATTCAGGACTGACACGCGCGTGCGCCCAATGCAAAACGCCGCCCCGGAGATGGCCGGAGCGGCGCAATGATTCTCAACAGCTACTACCAGATAATCATTCCGAGCCTATTTTTTTCCGCGCGTAGTACTTTTCTTTGCTGATGCGCGTCGCTTCCCGGAGGCCGCGCCTGCCCCTGTTTCGGACTCATCCTCAAACGCATACTTCACGAGCTGATTTAAAGTCTTGATAAAATGGACTTGCAGCTTCTTGCGCACTTCGACGGGCACTTCCTCATAATCCACCTTGTTTTTGTCCGGCATGAGAATCGTGGTCACGCCCGCGCGTTGCGCGGCCATGACTTTTTCCTTGATACCGCCCACGGGCAGCACCAGGCCGCGCAGGGAGATTTCGCCGGTCATGCTCATGTCGTTGCGCACGCGCCTTCCGGTGAGCAGCGACACCAGGGCCGTGAACATGGTCACGCCCGCGGACGGGCCGTCCTTGGGAATGGCGCCGGCCGGCACGTGGATATGGATGTCATTCTTATCATAAAAATCTTCGGGCACGCCGAGTTTCTTGGAGTTGGCGCGCACATAGGTGAGCGCAATCTGCGCGCTTTCCTTCATCACGTCGCCAAGCTTGCCGGTTAGGGTGAGACGCTTGCCCCCGGGCATGGAGTTGGCCTCGATGAACAGGATGTCCCCGCCCACCGGGGTCCAGGCCATGCCAATGGCCACGCCGGGCACGCTGAGGCGCTCGGCCTTGCTGGGCTGGCGTTTGGGCTTGCCCAGATATTTTTCAATCTTCGCGGGCGTGATTAGAATCTTGCGCGATTTGCCCATGCTGTAATCGCGGGCCACCTTGCGGCACACGCGCCCGATCTCGCGTTCTATATTGCGCACCCCGGCCTCGGCCGTGTATTCCTCGATGATATGGCAGACGGCCTTGTCTGGAAACACCACATGCCCGGCGGGCAGGCCGTTGGCGTCGATCTGCCGTGGAATGAGATACCGTTTGGCAATCTCCAGTTTTTCCTTCTCAATATACCCGGGCAGTTCGATAACTTCCATGCGGTCGCGCAGGGCGCTGGGAATGGTGTGCAGCACGTTGGCGGTGACAATGAACATCACCTTGCTGAGGTTGAAGGGCACGTCCAGGTAGTGATCCAGAAAATCCACATTCTGCTCAGGATCGAGCACTTCAAGCAGGGCGCTGGCCGGGTCGCCGCGGAAGTCGTTGCCGATCTTGTCCACCTCGTCCATCATGATCACGGGGTTGTTGGTGCCCGCGCGGCGCAGGATGTGAATGAGGCGTCCGGGCAGTGCGCCCACATAGGTGCGGCGGTGTCCGCGGATTTCGGCTTCGTCGCGCACCCCGCCCAGGGACATGCGGTTGAATTCACGGTTCATGGCCCGGGCGATGCTGCGCCCCATGGACGTTTTGCCCACGCCCGGGGGGCCCACGAAGCATAGGATCGGACTCTTCATATCCTTCTTGAGCCGCCGCACGGCCAGAAATTCCACGATGCGGTCCTTGACTTCTTCAAGCCCGTAATGATCTTGATCCAACACCTTCTGCGCGTGTTTCAGATCCAGATTGTCCTCGGAAGTCTTGGCCCACGGCAGATCCGTAAGCCACTCCAGATACGTGCGGATCACATTGTATTCCGCGGCGCTGGGCGGCATTTTGGCCAGCCGGTCCAACTCGCGCAGGGCGGCTTTGTTGGCTTCTTCGGGCATTTGGGCCGCCTGGATTTTTTCTCTGAACTCATCGATCTCGACGCTCTTTTCATCCTTTTCGCCGAGTTCCTCTTGTATCTGTTTCAGTTGCTCGCGCAGCACATATTCGCGCTGCGTCTTGCCCATGGAGTCCTTGACCTTGTTCTGGATCTTGTTGCCGATCTCCACGACTTCGAGGCTTTTGAGCAGCAGGCTGTTGACCTTGCTGAGCCGCTTGCGCAGGGGCACGGTTTCGAGCACCTTCTGGCGCTCATCGGGCGTGATGTTGCCGACCGTGGACAGGACATCGGCCAGGCGGTTCGGGTCGTTGAGGTTCATGACCATCATCACAAATTCCTGGGGCACGTTGCCGCTGGCCTCGGCGAACTTGCCGAAATTCTCACGCAGGTTGTGCGCGAGGGCCTGCAGCTCCTTGTCCCTGGGGTCCGGCTCTTCTTCCTCAAACGGTGTAACCCGGGCGGTCATATAGGGATTTGCGGGCGTAAAATCGCTGAGCCGCGCGCGAGACACTCCATGCACGATGCACTGCACATTGTCGTCGGGCAGGCGCATCATCTTGACCACCGTGACCACGCTGCCCACGGCATACACGTCCTCGGGCCCGGGCGTCCATTCTTCTTCCCTCTTGGGTCCGTTGATCATAGAGATTGCGAACATGTTCTGCTCGGTTTCCATGGCGTCATCAATCAGCTTGACGAATGTCTTGCTGGAAATGGTGAGGGGCAGCGCCATAAAAGGAAACACCACAGCGTCGCGCAGGGGCAGCACCGGGAGCCGGTCCGGAATACGGGTTTTCTTTTCATGGATTTCCCCGGCCTTTTCCATATCGCCTGCCTGGTCCTGATCCGGTTTTCGCACTTTATCTTTGTCTGCCATGTTATCCATCCTCTTTGAGATTGCCGGCGCAATGCATAAACAGCGCGCGCCGCACCGCCGGAAAATCTTTCAACCCCGGCGGACTGAATACGTTATGCCTTGGGCAGGGTCACCTTGAGCATGCCGTTGTGAAAAACCGCCGCGATGTTGTCCGTGTCCACGGGCAGATTGATCTTGAGCATCTTCTCAAACGGGCCGGTCACGGTTTCCTTCTGAAGGATGCGCTTGCGCACATCCCCCATGGGATTCTCGCGGCGGCCATAAATAGCGATGATATTCTGCCCGGTGTCGTACGAAATTCGGATGTCGTCTTCCTCCACGCCGGGAAGCTCCACGAAAATCAAGACCGAGTCCGAAGTCTCATAGATATCGCTTTTAGGCACCATGCGCATATCGTGCATGGACAGGGGCGGCCCTATCTGCATGAATTCACTCACCATGCGCTGCAGGCATTCCCCCTCCGCCTTTCCTTTGTGGACGCATTGCTTTCGTATGATCAGCATTGTATCTCCACCTGTTCCGCAATCATTTTTGTTGTGTCTAATTATATGGATCCGCGCGGCAAGCATAATCCCCGGCGGGAAAAATCCGCGCATAGTGCGCGGGCCGCGCAAGCGCCGGCCCTTGGATGCATTATGCAAAAACACCCTGCCCGCGCATATTGTTCGCTGGGCGCGCCGCCAAAACGCCCCGCACGCGCCGCGGCCTGAAGCAAAAGCCGGCCCGGCTGCCTGGAAATGCTCGAACAATCCCTATAAAAATTATCGAATTTGTGGTATTCTTGTCTTGTCGGAGACCTAGCAGGCGACCCGAATCCCTTTTTGCTGCTTCTCTGAACCATAGCAATGACATGAAGCAAAACCTGATAAAAAAACACGGCGTGCTTGCGCGGATTAAAATGCACGGCGCCCTGGCCGCAGGCTTTGCCCTGGCTGTGGGCTACTGGTTTTTCGAAGCGTTTATCCATATTTTCGTGCTCGACAAATTCGCGTACAAGCAATATGTGTTTCACATGGACGCCAACGAGCTGTGGATGCGCACAACATTCAGCGCAATGATCCTGATATTGTTCGTGGCCCTGGACAGGGCCATGAACAGGCAGCGCCGCACCCAGGCCAGGGTGCGCGGGGAACGCGACATGCTGGAGCAGATCACGGCAAGCCTGGGCGCGGGCATGGCCGTGTTGTCGAGCGATTACACCATTCAATGGATAAACAAAGAGCTGCTTGCGCTCAAGGGCGACATTGTGGGGGGCAAATGCTATGCCACAATTGAAACACAGGACGCAATCTGCGAACACTGCCCTGTGCGCGAGGTGATGGAGGGTAACAGGCAGAACGCGCGGCGGGAGCGGGAAATCACGCTTGCGAACGGCGCCAGGTGCTGGATGGAAATCATCGCCACGCCCGTGAAAGACCAGCATGGGAGCATTACCGCAGTCCTGGAACTGTTTGTGCCCATTGATGCGCGCAAGAAAGCGGAATGCGCCCTGGAGGATACGGCGCGCGAACTGCACGCCCTGTCCCAGCAGATCCTGGAAGCCCAGGAAAAGGAGCGCAGCCGCGTGGCCCGGGAACTGCATGACGCCCTGGGCCAGCAACTCGTGGCCGTGCATCTTGAAGCAGGCTGGCTCAAACACAAATTCGCAAGCGCAACCGGCGCGGATTTCGAGCCGCTCATGAAACAGATCCTGAGCGCCACCGAAGAGATGCAGCGCATCGGCAAGGGCCTGCGCCCGCCCATCCTGGAATCATGCGGATTCCCCGAAAGCCTGAGCGGACTGGTCAAGGATTTCAATAACACATCCGAGACTAAAGCCATGCTGCACATGGCCATGGCCGCGGATCAAGCATTAACCCAGCGCTGCATGATCAACCTGTACCGTATTGTGCAGGAATCACTCACCAATGTGTCGCGCCACGCCCAGGCCCAATCCGTGGACATTTCCCTTGAAATACAGGACCAGAATATTATCCTCATGGTGCGGGACAACGGGCGCGGCATGACCCGGGGCGCGGATCACCCCAGGAGCGGATTCGGCATCCTGGGCATGAAGGAACGCGCGCACCTGTGCGGCGGAACCCTGACCGTGTCCTCCGAACCAGGCGCCGGCGTTTGCGTCACGGTTTGCCTGCCCATGGATAAATGCGCCGCGCACACACCGCAACCGCCACAGCAAGGAGACACCCCATGATTCGCATCGTGGTTGCCGACGATCATTCCATTGTACGCACCGGCATCTGCCGCCTGCTTAATGCGGAAAGCGGCTTTGAAGTTGTGGGGGAAGCGGATGACGGAAACGGACTGCTGGACAAATGCAGGGAATTGGCCCCGGACGTGGTCATTGTGGACTTTAATATGCCCGGCATGGACGGGCTGGACGCCACGCGCCGCATTGTGCAGGACCACCCGGATGTGCGCGTGCTTGTGCTCACCATGTACGACAGCGAGGAATTCGTGTACCGCTTCCAGCAGGCCGGGGCCGCGGGATTCCTGCCCAAAAAAGTGTCTTACGAGGAACTGCCTTTTGCCGTGCGCAAAGTGGCCGCGGGCAGCACGTATTTTACCAGCAGCATCTCGCGGCCAGGGGCCATGGCCGCCGTGGAAACAGGGGAACAAGCCCCTTCCGCGCTGCTTTCCGAACGCGAATTTCAGGTCCTGCTGCGCCTGGTGCGCGGCATGGCCCTCAATGATATCGCCAAAGAGCTGGTCATCGGGTACAGCACAGTGAAAACATACAAAAACAGAATTATGGATAAACTTAATATATATAATATTCCCGATCTCACACGCTACGCTTTGCGCATGGGCCTGATTGAACAACTTTAAACAGCTAAAAACCCCCAAAGCTTTGAATATATTTGTCGCATTTTAAGCTACAAACAAAAACCCGATGGCTACACAATATAGCTTATGTGGCTATTTTAATCGTATTGTCGATTTGGTATGATTTTAGCATAAGTTCCAACTATGGCCGCATTTAGCAAAGTGGGGCCAGGATAAAGGAGACATTGAACATGCATAAGATACAACAGGCCGGAGATCCCTTCTTTTCATTTCAAGTGGATGACCAGTGGCTGGCCATTGACCTCATCCGCGTGCGCTCTGTGGCGCCTGCGGCGCGCATGGAACAAACAGGTGACGCGCCATTCTCACCCGCACTGGCGGGTTTCATCAACACCGGGTCCGGCGAAAAAGTACCGGTTCTTGATTTCAAGGCGCTCATGGGGCGGGCGCAGGCACAGGAGCGGAATCAAGGGGAGATTATCGTGGTATCCCTGGGCGCAGGCAATGCCGGATTCCTTGTGGACCGGGCGGGTGGAACAATCAGGATTGAGCCCATTGCCGGGAATCGCGGGGCGCGGCCCCCGGACAACCCGGTGCTGGGCACTGCGCAGAGTTCCGAGAAGACCTATCTGCTTCTTGACATTGCCGCATTTGCCGGCTGGCTGAAAACGGCGCAAAACGCCGGTGAAAATAAAGAATCTTCCAGGGGCGCGACTTGCCGGGAAGAAAATATTCTGGAGGTGAGCAATGTTTAAGAACATGGCATTGGGCGTCAAAATCATGAGTGGGTTTATTCTTATGATTCTCATTATGACTTTGCTGGGTGGGATTGCGGTATGGGGCGGCAGCCGCATGCTGAAAACCAGCGATAATCTGGAAATGCGCCTGCACTCTTCGGTGCTGGCCCATGAATCAACATACTGGGCCATGAAGCAGTACCGCGCCCAGGCTGATTCCATTATTAACATGGATATCAATCAGGTGGGCAATTTCGATGAAGCCGTAAAAAGCATGGATGCGGCCAAAGAAGAGCTTGCAGCGTTTCTTGACACCGGGGAAGAGCAGACCTGGCTCAAGGAATTGAATGAGGCGGATGAGAATTTCGACAAGACATTTCACGAAAAAATCCTGCCTGTGCTCAAGAAAATCGATAAGCAGGGTGCGGCCACGGAAGAGGATATGGCCCTGTTGCGCGCGCTGGACGAGGAGTCCGACGGGTATCTGACAGCCGTAGATGAGAACCTTGAAAAAATCGCGGTATCGCTTGAAAAAGAAGCCGGGGAGGCCATGGCCGTGACCGACGCCACGGGCCTGCTTGTGATCCGGATCATGATTGGCGGCGCCATCCTGGCCATGGGCCTGGGCCTTGTGCTGGGAATCACCATCACCCTGTCCATCACCCAGCCCGTGAACCGCATTATCGACGGCATGTCCGACGGTTCGCAGCAGGTATCCACGGCGTCCGGACAGGTCTCGAGCGCCAGCCAGCAGCTTGCCGAGGGCGCGGCCGAGCAGGCGTCATCCCTTGAAGAAATCTCCTCCTCGCTTGAGGAAATGTCGGCCATGACCCGGCAGAATGCGAACAACGCTGAAAAGGCCAATGCCCTGGCCAAGGAAACGCGCGAAGCCGCAGACAATGGAAACCAGGCCACAAGCACTATGCTGGATGCCATGAAATCCATAAGCACGTCAGCGGAACAGACGCAGAAAATCATAAAAACCATTGATGAGATTGCATTCCAGACCAACCTGCTGGCCCTGAATGCGGCTGTGGAAGCAGCGCGCGCGGGCGACGCGGGCAAGGGCTTTGCCGTGGTGGCCGAAGAAGTGCGCAACCTGGCCCAGCGCGCGGGCGACGCCGCGCGCAGCACAGCCGAACTTATTGAAAGCTCGGTGTCCAACACATCCCGGGGCGAAACCATTGCCGTAAACATGGCCACGGCCCTGGGGCAAATCACAGAGCGCGCCGCCAAAGTCAGCGACCTGGTCGCAGAAATCGCCGCGGCCAGCAATGAGCAGGCCCAGGGCATCGATCAGGTCAACACGGCCATCGGCCAGATGGATTCCGTGACGCAGAACACTGCGGCCAATGCCGAGGAATCCGCGTCCGCGGCCGAAGAAATGAATGTGCAGGCGGAAACCCTTTCGTCCATGGTGGGCGAACTCATTGCCCTGGTCGGCGCAAAGCAGGCGGTCGCACAACCGGGCCCTGCGCGCATTGGAAACGAAAACGGCCGTTTTCACGGCCTCAGCGCCGCAGCAGTGTCAAAAACTGCAGTGCGCGCAAATGGGCAGAGCAAGCCTCGGGCCCTGCGGATGCATGCCGCCGCATCGCCCGGCCCCGCGCGCAAAAGCGCCCCAGACATTGAATACAATGATGAGTTCCGGGAATTCTGACCCTTTTCTCAAACTCCACATAAATTCAATCCCATGGTTGCCTTGCGGCAACCTTTTTTTATGTTGCCGCACAGATTCCGTATTTTGCGCGGTTCTTTTATAATTTACGCATGGCTGAAGCGCCCAAACCCAGACTCACACCTGAAGAAGCGGTTGCGCCTTTTCTCTTGTCGTTCGATGAGGATTCCCTCAGCGACGAAGAATACGCGCTTCTTGACATTGACCGCAAGCTGGCGGCCAAGCGCGGGGTCACGGACGTGGCCCCGGGCACGGGCATGGGCGAATACGTGACCGGCGTTGAGGAACAACCGGACGGCCGCATATTCGTACTCACCCAGTTAAATGTGGTGCGCGACACCCAGCGGCGCTTCACGCTGCGCCCCAAGGGCCTGCGCTGGGTCATCGAACGCTGCGAGGAGCCGTGCCCTGTGTGCCACGGCGCGGGCCGCTGCCACTTGTGCGGGGACTCGGATACGCCCGGGCACTGCCACTGCTGCGCGGGCAAGGGCTACCACAAGGACCGCATCCTGTTCATCATACCGGCCGTGCGCACATGCTCATTCTGCGAAGGCACGGGCAACTGCCTGTCATGCAATGACGGCACCTGCGCCTCATGCCGCGGACGCGGATGGATCAAAAGCCCGTCCTTCCGGCCCGCATCAAAATAGGCCGCCGGGTTCCGGGGCCGAACAACATTCGCGCGCCGATTCGCGATATTAACCATAAGCAACCCCGCAGCATACAGGTTGCATGGGAGGCCGCTCATGTTCGCCGTGATCATGGCCGGGGGCCGCGGTTCGCGGTTCTGGCCCCGAAGCCGCAAAAAAACATCCAAGCAAATCCTCAACATCGTGGGCAAGCACACCATGATCCAGGACTCGGTGCTGCGCCTGCTGCCCGTGGTGCCCGAGCACCGCATCTTCATTATCACCAACAGCCTGCTGGAAGACGAAATCCGCAGCCAGCTCCCCATGCTGCCCCCGGAAAACGTGATCGCCGAACCCGTGGGCCGCAGCACAGCCGCATGCGTTGGCCTGGCCGCCATTTACCTGCGCCACCTCGAACCAGGCGGGGTCATGGCCACGTTCGCCGCCGACCATCTCATCCGCGATGTCCCCATGTTCCAAAAAGACCTGATTTTCGCCGCACGCCTGGCCCGCGAGCAGAACGCACTCGTGCTTTTCGGCATTCCCCCGGAACGGCCCGAAACCGGATTCGGATACATCCGCACCGGCGAGGCTCTCCACATTCCGGGGCTCAACCCGGACCGCGCCGTACGCCGCGTGGCGGGTTTTGTGGAAAAACCGGACATGGAAACTGCGAAACAATTTTTTGAAAGCACGGATTACCTGGTCAACAGCGGCATGTTCGTGTGGCCCATCAGCACCATCATGGAGGAAATCCACAAGCATATGCCCGCCATGGGCCAGGGCCTGGAGCGCATCGCCGCGGCCATTGACACACCCCTGGAATTCAAGGCCCTGGGCGAGGAATTCCCCCGCTTCGATAACATATCCATTGACAAGGGCGTGATGGAGCACACGGACCGGGCCGTGGCCCTGCCTGCGCGCTTCGGCTGGAGCGACCTGGGCTCATGGAGCAGCCTGTACGATGTGTGGCCCAAGGATGAAAACAACAACGTCTGCATCGGCCGCAAGCTCATCCTCAACACCACGGACACCCTCATCTACAGCCCTAAAAAGCTCGTGGCCGCCGTGGGCGTCAAGCATCTGGTCATCGTGGAAACCGACGACGCCATCCTCGTGTGCCACAAGGACCAGGCCCAGGATGTGTCCGAACTCGTGGACATGCTGCGCCGCGAACGCATGGAAGAGTTTTTATAAATGGAATCGAACAGCATACACATCCGGCCCCTTGCCGAATCCGACTATGACGCGCTTGTGGCCCTGTGGGTGGCGGGCGGGCTGGGCATCAAGCCCGCCGGGCGCGAGAGCCCCCAAGCCTTTGCGCGCCAGCTCGCCGAACAGGGCGAATTCATGATGGCGGCTGAAATCCGCGGGCGCCTGGCCGGGGTTGTGCTGGGCAGCCACGACGGGCGCAAGGGCTGGGCCAACCGCGTGGCCGTGCACCCGGATTTCCGCCGCCGCGGCGTGGGCGCAGCCCTGCTCCACGCCCTGGACTGTAAATTCGAAGAACACGGCATCCAGGTGCGCGCCGCGCTTGTGTTTCACAATAACACGGCTTCGCGCGCCCTGTTTGAGAAATGCGGATACACGCGCGATGAAGGCGTCACCTATTATTCCAAGAGACCCGGGCCAGACGCCTGAAAATCTCCTCATTTCCGAATAAAACGTCCTTGTCCTGCTTTTATCCTTAATTTATTTGATATATAATGGGTTCCGCTTTCCTTATCCGATTCATATTCAGGTGAGTTATGCCGCAAGACAACAAAGAATCCGAATCCACACCAGGCGCGCCCGCGCATGATGCCGGGGATCCCATGCAGCAGGAAATCCTGCGCCGCCAAAAAGCTGAAGACGTAGCGCGAAAAGCCGAAGCCAAATGCCGCGCCCTGTTCGATGCAACCTCGGAATCCATCGCCCTGGTGGGCCTGGACGGGCGCGTGCTCGAAATCAACCAGGCGTCCAGGGCTCTCACCGATTTCGACCCGGCAGACGTGGTGGGCAAACATTTCACAGATCTCGGATTCCTGCCCAAAGACGATATCCAGACGCACATCCAGACTTTTTCAAAACTCCTGCTGGGCCAGGACCCGGGCGCGGTCGAGGTCTCGGTTTCCGATATACGCGGGCACATGCGCATTCTCGAAGTCAAGGCCTCCCGGATTAATGACGGCGCCGAGCTGCTGGCGTTCCTTATCGTGTGCCGCGACATCACGGAACAAAAACACAGCGATCAGATCATCCAGCGCAAAATGGAGTTTGAACGCACCATCTCAACGATTTCCTCGCGCTTTGTGGGGCGCGTGGACCTGGACGCGGCAATCCACAATTCCCTGGGCGACGCGTGTGTACACACAGGCGCCACCCGCGGCTACGTGTGGCTTATCGATGAGGACCGGAACAACGTGCGCTATGCGTACGAATGGTGCGCTCCCGGCCAACAGGCCCACAAAGAATTGATGCCTATTCTCCCCAATAAAGCCTATGCATGGGGTGAAGCCATACTGCAAAACGGAAAGTCCCTGTATATTCCGGACTGGCGCGAACTGGATCCCGCAGCCGGCGCCGAGCGCGCCCTGCTCCGAGCCATGGGCATTAAATCCGTGTTCATGCTGCCCCTGCGCATGAATGACCAGATTCTCGGCTACATCGGATTCAACAACACGGATACCACGCTCACCTGGACCGAGGACGACCTGGCCCTGCTGCGCCTCACCGCCGAGATCATCGGCACGTCCCTGGAGCGTCGGCGCGCGGAAACCGCTCTGGCGCACAGCGAGGAACGCTTCCGCCGCCTGGCCGAAGCGTCACCCGATATTATCATGCGCGGCATGCCCATACACGGCGTTGATTACGCCAACCCGGCCCTGAAAAAAATCCTCGGCTATGAACCCGAGGAGATTTACGGCAACTACGGGCTTCTCGCCTCCCGGATGCACCCCGAAGACTCCGCGTCCTGGCTGCGCCAGTTGCAGGAAATCGGCCTGTCAGGAAACCCATCGAAGCCCACAGAAGTACGGATAAAAGCCAAATCCGGCGATTACGTCTGGATCGAAACCGTGTTCGTGCCCCTGTATGATGAGGCCGGAATCCTGTTCGCCATGGAAATGCTGGGCCGCGACATCACCGAGCGCAAACGCGCCGAGCAGGAGCGCCAGGCCCTGGAGCAGCAACTGGTGCAGGCCCAGAAAATGGAAGCCGTGGGCACCCTGGCCGGGGGCATGGCCCATGAGTTCAACAATATGCTCGCCGTGATCATGGGTTCCGCGGAGCTGTGCGCCAACGATTTCCCGCCCGACGACCCCCACCAGAAACGCATCAGAAAGATCATGGATGTGGCCGAACGCGCGCGCGACATCACCATGAAAATTCTCACCTTTGCGCGCAAGGAAAAAGTGGACGTGCGGCCCGTGTCCCTCAACAGCATCGTCGCGGACGCCGCGGACATGCTCGAACGCTCGATTTCGCGCAAGATCAGAGTGCGCGTTGTCGCGGAAGAGAACCTGCCGCCGGTAAAGGCCGACACCACGCAGCTTGAACAGGCCCTGCTCAATGTGGGACTCAACAGCGCGGACGCCATGCCCGGCGGAGGGCAAATCACATTTAAAACTTCGCTGATATTCGCGGATGCGGACTTCCGCGCCACTCACCCGCACCTGCCGCAAGGCGCATGGTGCGCCATATGCATCAAAGACTCGGGACCGGGCATTCCCCCGGATATCATCGAAAAAATATTCGAACCGTTTTTCACCACCAAGGACACGGACAGCGGCACCGGCCTGGGCCTGGCCATTACCCTGGGCATCGTGCGCAACCACGGCGGCTACATCTCCGCCTGCAACGAGCCCGGAGGCGCGGCCGTGTACATATTCCTGCCCCCGGCGCCGTTCGGCGCCGTACTGTCCGATGCCTCGCCCGCCGCCGCATTTTTGTCCAACACCGAAACGGTCCTGGTCATCGACGATATCCCGGATTTCCTGGATATTACCGTGGAAGCTCTGGACACCGAGGGCTTCCGCCCCATTCCCGCCCTGGGCGGCACGCGCGCCATTGAGCTGTTCAGGGAAATGCGGGACCAAATCGATATAGTGCTTCTGGATATGGTTATGCCCGAAACCGACGGCGCCAAAGTGTTTCACGCCATCAAGGACATGGACCCCCAGGCCCGCATCCTCTTGTGCTCGGGCTACTGCGTGGACGGGCAAATCAGCGAACTCGAAAATCACGGCGCCGCCGGGTTTATCCAGAAACCATTCCGCGTGAATGAACTGTGCGCCAGGATCCGCGAAATCCTGGACAGGGATTAGCCGGGTTGCGCGCAGGGCGCGGCCCCGCGCTGTATAATGCAAACCCATACAAGGAGGCGTAAACGCCATGCCCATGATGGATACAATCATGCAGGACCTCAAGCAGGCCATGAAAGCCAAGGACACCGTGGCCCTGGAAACTCTGCGCGGAATCAAGAGCGCTCTGATGTATAAGAAATCCGAGCTGGCCCGCGACTTGGAAGAATCCGAAGAACTGCAGGTGCTGCAAAAAGAAGCCAACAAGCGCAAGGAGGCCGCCGGCGAATACGAGCGCGGGGGCCGCGCCGAACTCGCGGAAAAGGAAAAGGCTCAACTGGCTGTGGTGGAGCGCTACCTGCCCGCGGCCATGTCCGAGGCCGAAATCCGCGAGCACGCGGCAAAGGCTGTGGCGGACACGGGCGCCGCGGGGAAAAAAGACATGGGCAAAGTCATGCAGGCGCTCATGCCCCAGTTGCGCGGCCGCGCCGACGGCAAGCTGGTCAACCGCATCGTCAGCGAACTGCTTCCGTAATCAAATGTATTCGGGATTATTCACACCGCGTTTTACAGGCCCGCCATACAACGGTTCATTGCCCCCTGCGGGGACCACACTATAGCTTTTTATATGACTTGCCTGCGTTGAGATCGCCATGCTTGCCGATCCATGCGTCCAGGGCCTTTGCGCTCATCACAAAATCTTCTTCGGCATTCTGCTTGATGTACTTGAGCAGGATGGGTTCCATGACCGGGCCCACCACGGGAATCTTGACTTCAAATATGCCCAGCAGCACACGCTTGGTGCGGCCGTCTCCGTTGTCGTAAAATTCCACTTTGTGGCGCGCATCGATCTGTTTGTTGAAATGGTGCGGGATGATCTTGGCGGTGTAGGTGAGGGCTTCGCGATCCCACACCGAGTCTTCCACAAATGTGAGCATCTCGGGCTTGACCACTTTCTGCACGATTCGCGGCATCTGCCCGTGCACGCACCACTCGTTCCTGATGTATTTCCTGATTCCTTCATCCCGCTCTTCCAGGGGCTTGATGCTGGCGGCGTTGGGCAGGTCCAGCAAATCGTAAATGGGCTCCTCATTGTCCATGAGCAACTTGGTCACAGTGTCAATGTAATAATCGTAATAATGAGTAATCTTATATTTTTGCATGTGCGTCGCTCCTTGATGCTTTGTCCGTCAAATATTCTACCCATGTCTGAAATAGTATCCAGATCCCAGTGATATTTCAGGACCGGCAATATTCCCCGGAAACGCTCCATGCCATCACGTTGTGATGATATAATCAACAATAGTTAAATATCCATAGACGCGTGCGGCCCGGCGCAGGCGCACCCGCGGCCGGTTTCCCTAACTCCGTATTCATTTCTGTGCATAGTATAGGTTAAAATACGGGCGCTGAGGCGCCGCGCAAACCGTGGCCGCGGCATAGTACGATGACGAAATGGATGGCGCGCCATGAGCGGTAAAAAACCCACCTGTGAAGAACTGGCCGCGCGGGTCAGTGAGCTTGAAGGGCATCTGCGGCGCAACGCAAGCGCATCGCTGAACGCATTTCACCAGGCCCTGGATTCCATGCAACTCGATGAATCCACACTGCTCGAAATCGTGCGCCTCAACCCCTACGCCATCGCGATCTTCAACCACGAGGGCCGCTACATCGAAGGCAACGCCGCATACCGCAAGCTGTTCCCCGAAACACCGGTCCCCGAATATTCCCTGTTCGAGGACAAGCTGCTGCTGCGCCTGGGTTTCGCCGACAAGCTGGAAAGTCTCAAACGCGGTTGCGTGGCCAGCTTCCCGGAACTCGATTACAACCCCAAAAACATAAACCCGGACTGGCCCGATATCCAGACTTACATGAAAGCCGTTTCCTTCCCCATCATGGACAAATCCGGCGCCCTGGACAAAGTCATCTGCATGTACGAGGATGTCTCGGATCAGAAAAATTCGGAACGCGCTTTGCGCGAGGCGCAGGACAAATACCAGGCATTCGCAAGGCAAAGCATCTACGCCGTGGGCACGCTCGACACCAGGGGCAATTTCCTGGAGGTCAACCGCAAAGCCATGGAGATAACCGGATACTCACTCGCACAGTTTCGGAGCATGAATATCGCCGAACTCGTGATTCCTGAGCAGGCGGATCGCGCGCGCGCGGTTCTGGTGCGCGCGGCGAAACGGCCTTTCGAAAAACCCGGTGATTTCACCCTGCGCTGCCGCGGCGGCGCCCTGCGCCATGTCCAGGCCAATGTCGTGCCCCTCACACACAGCGGCCTCAGCGCCGGCTTTCAATTCACGGCTCTGGATGTCACAGAAAGCAGGCGGGCGCAGGATGAAATCCACCGTCTTAACCAATTCCTAAGCGTGGCCATCGACAGCGCCAATGTGTGGGTGGATGTGCTGGATACGGACGCCAATGTGGTATTGTGGAACCAGGCCGCGGAACAGATCTGCGGCTACGCGCGGGACGAGGTTCTGGGTAATGCGCATATCTGGGAATGGCTTTACCCGGACCCCGCCTACCGCGATTTCATTACCCGCAAAGCCGCGGAAATCATTCAAGCCGGCCGGCCCGTGGAAAACTTTGAAACCACCATCCGGACAAAATCCGGAGAGGTCCGCATCATTTCCTGGAATTCGCGCAATCTGCTGGATGAAGCCGGCGCGCCCATGGGCTCTATCGCCCTGGGGCGCGATGTCACGCGCATGCGCCGCGCCGTGAAAGAACGCGAAAACCTGGCCGAACAACTCGTGCAGTCTCAGAAAATGGAGGCGGTGGGGCGCCTGGCCGGGGGCATGGCCCATGAGTTCAACAACATCCTCGCGGTCATCCTGGGCAACTCCGACATCATTCTCAAACACATGGCCCCGCACGACCCCAACTTTGTGCGTGTGGAAAAAACCATCAAAATGGCGCTTCGCGCGCGCGACCTCACGCTCCAATTACTCACCTTCGCCCGCAAAGACAAACTCAACGTGGCGCCGGTATCGCCCAATACCCTGGTGCGGGAAACCATGGATATGCTGGACCGCGCAGCCCTGCACGGCACGGCCCTGCACACGGACCTGGCCCCGGACATAGGCCTGGTGGAGGCCGACGCCAACCAGATTGTCCAGGCTCTGCTCAATCTGTGCATCAACGCCTGCGACGCCATGAGCAGCGGAGGCGAATTGCTAATCCGCACCCGAACCGCCACCCTGGGCCCCGGCGACGCCCGCCTCAAGCCGCCCATGGCGCCGGGCTCTTTCGCGGTCCTGGAAGTGCTGGACACGGGCTCGGGAATCCCCGAGCAAATCCGGGACAGAATCTGCGAACCGTTCTTCACCACCAAGGCGCGCGGCCAGGGCACCGGCCTGGGCCTGTCTGTGACCCTGGGCATTATCCGCAACCACAACGGCATTCTGCACGTGACCCCCCGCACGGGCGGGGGCACGCGCGCCTCAATTTATCTGCCCCTGGCCGCAGCATCACAAACCGCACAAACGCCGGCCGCCGCCTGTGCGCGCAACGCCGCGCCCGCCCCAGGCCAAACCGTGCTGCTTGTCGATGACAACCCCGATGTCCTGTCCATGCTCCATGATATTTTCGCCATGCGCGGGGACAATGTTCTGTGCGCCGCGTCAGGGCCCGAAGCCCTGGACCTGTTCCGCAGGCGCCGCCACGCCATCAGCCTCGTAATCCTGGATATCGTCATGCCCGGCATGGACGGCGGCGAGGTCTTTACCCGCATCAAACAGGAGAAACCCGACACCGCGATCATCGTGTGCTCGGGATACAGCATGGAAGGCATGGCCGAGGACCTGCTCGCCCGGGGCGCAGCCGCGTTTCTTCAGAAACCTTTTGATCTTTCCGAACTGGATGCAGCCCTGGACCGCGCGCAAAGCCGCTGAACAGCACCCTCTTACAGCGGCCCGAACTTGCCGCGCGCAGAAAATCACTATACTTTAAAACATGCGTAACCGCTGCGGCACACACATGACCGCCCCGCAGGAGGCTGCCCCATGCCTTCACCCCTGACATTCCGCAGGCTGCCGCGCCGCGGCCAGCGCCGCATTGATATCCTGCCCTGGATGTGGCGCATGCGCTGGTTCGCTGTGGCTGTGGCCGCGTCCGCGCTCGTGTTCTACGGCTTGCTGTGGCTCCTGTTCGCACGGGCCAGCGCGCGCACCGGCGATTTTCTGGAACAAACCCTGGGCGGAAAAGTTCAAGTCCAGCGCGTGCATGTGACCCGCGGATTCCGCGTGGACCTGTACGGAATCAAGGTCTATGAACCCGGACAAAAACACACCGCAGATCAGGCCTTGATCGAGGCGCAGCGCATAAGCGTGTGGCCCGAATGGACATCCCTGCTCACCGGGCGCATGAAGCCGCGCCGCATCGAAGTGTGGGCGCCGCGCCTGCATGTGCGCCGCTTGCCCGATGGCCGCACATCCATGGACCACTGGGTCAAACGCGCCACGAAAACCAAAACCCCGGGCGCGGCGCGCGCCTTCCCCGCTCTCGTGGAAATCCACGATGGCAGCATCTTCGTGCAACTCACGGCCGGCCCGCGCCAGCGCCACGCGTTCCTGCTCATCGAACACATCAACGGACGCGCGGGCCGCGCGCCCAAGGCCAGGGTGGCCTTGGATTTCAAAGCCGCGGTTTTCGGCTCGCAATTCTCTGTTCGCGGCCTCATGGCCCCGGACGCCAAACAGGATATTTTCTCTATTAAGCTGCACGCACCCTTTTTTGCTTATTCGGAACTGGCCGACCTGCTGCGCCTGTCCTCGTCCGGCGCCCTGAACAGCTCCGGGGCCATCACCCTGGGCACGGGCCGCCTGGACGCCGAGATTACCGGCGCGCTCCAGGCCCCCCGCGTCAGCGGAGCCGCGGCCCTGCGCGATTTCGACGCCGACTTTGTTTTTGAAAACAATCTGCTCAGCCTCTCGAACATCAAAGCCGGCGCCGGCGCAAACAAGGTCACAGGCAGCGCAACCCTGGACTGCACAGACCCGAACCTTCCGTTCCTGCTCGAACTCGACATCCGCGCCCTGGACCTGGCGGCCATGCTCAACCCGGCCATGGGATTCCAGTTCGCGCCCCAGGGCATGCTCGGCGGTGTGCTGCGCGTGAACGGCGCCCTGGCCGCAGACGCGCCCCCCAAGGTGAGCGGTCGCATCGATGTGCGCGGCGGCATCCTGCATTTCCCCCTGCTGCGCGTGGGGCCGGGTCCGTTTCCTTACGGCAACGTGGCCGCCCTGCCCTTCGAGCGCCTGGGCGCAGACTTCACCTCCACGGACGATTCCATACGCATCGAAAAACTGCACGTGGCGGGCGCAGGATACAGCATGGACGGCAGCGCGGTGCTGGGCGCGGCCCCGGCGTCCCTGGCCGGATTCAATGCGCCCTTCACCTATTCCGTGGACCTGGCCATTGCTGCACCGGACCTGGGGCTTGCGCTGAGCAATGTGCCCGCATGGCAGGGTCTGGCCGCGGGCGCGCTCAAGGGCAGCCTGCACCTTGAGGGCGATTTGGGCCGCACGGGCTCAGCCGCGGGCGCGGCGCGCTTCACTGTGTCCCGCGGCATGATTTACAACCCCTATTATATCTCCGGCCGCCCCTGGGCCGCGCCATCGCCCGAAGCCCCGTTTGAACAACTCACATGCCACGTGCGCCTGGAAAACAAGGTTCTGTTCCTCAGCGGGTCCTTGAGCGACAATGGGCTGGACATGTCGTGGGACGGCCGCGCAGACACGGAAACCGGCGCATTGCTCATCACCGGCACGGTGGATGCGGCCACAGACGCGGCAGACCGGTTCCAGGGCCTGGCCCCCTATGTGCAGCCCGAACCCCTGAGCACGTTCACCAACTACAAAGCCGCGGTGCGCGTGTCCGGCTCCCTGCACGCGCCCATCACCACCTGGTCGCGCCCACACGCCACGCGATGGCGCCCCGCGCCCCGCGATTGACCCCCCCCTCGACACACACGCCCATGTTCTGCTAACATAAAATTGACAAACCGTTTTCGTTTATATTCGCCGCCCCACACCCCGGAGGATGCCGGCAATGGAACCGCTGCTCAAGGTCAAACCCCACGTGTTCCAGCGCATGGCGCCCCTGTTTGCGCAAGGTGAAGAAGCGCTTGTGGCCCTGCACTGCGGGCGCATGGACCTGGACAGCCAGTCCGTGCGCGCCGGGAGCCGCGATTGCTTTATCGTCACAGACCGCCGTGTGCTCAGCGTGCCCGGCGCATGGTTTAAAACCGGCAAGGGCGCGTTCGCTTTCCTGCGCTCCATGGTGTTCGATGTGGAAATGACAACCCACGTGCTGGGCGCCACCATCACCGTGCACGTGCAGCCCAAGGGATCGGCACCGGCCCGGGACGTATCGTTCACCAATCTGAAAAAAGCCGACGCCGAACAAGTGCTCAAGCTGCTGCGCGACCCCTGCACCGTGCGCCTGTGCAAAGCCTGCGGCAAACCCCTGCGCGGCGACTTCGCCATGTGCCCCTTTTGCCAGGCCAGCCTCAAGCGCGTGTGCGGCGCGTGCGGGCGCCCCATGCAGGACGCCTGGGTGAGCTGCCCGTTCTGCGGCGCCTGACGCGCAATCCGCACCCCTCTTTCCATTATTTGATTTTTCATTATGATCATGGAAACGGATTGCCGAGTTCGTATATACTTTTTAGTTATAGCCGGTGCGCTCAGCGCCCGGCCGCAGGAAATGAGTATTCACAGAGGATGATAAACCATGGATAATTCCTTCTGCCCCAATTGCGGTATGGAGGTGCAGCCCGACGAAGCCTTCTGCGGCACGTGCGGGTTCAACATGCAACAGGCCGCGGGTGCGCCTCCCGCAGCAGCCGCTCCGCCTGCGCCGGCACAGGCAGCTCCGCCCCAGGCACAAGCGCCCGCTCCGCCTCCTCCTCCGCAGCCGCTTCAAGCCGCTGCTCCGCCCGCGCCGGCACAGGCTCCGGCCAGGCAGCAGCCGCCTGCCGCGCCCGCAACGCCCGCCGATGCCGCGCAGAACAAGGCCGCCAAAGGCAAAAAAGCAAATAAAGAACCCAAAGAGCCCAAGGAAAAGAAACCCGGCGGCGGGTTCCTCAAGATGGATCTCAAAACCCTTTTCAGCAAAGGTAAAAAGCAAGAAGAAACCGGAATGCCCAAAACCCCGGGCAAAGCAGCCGCTGCAAAACCCGACAAAAAAGCAGCCAAAGAGAAAAAATCCAAACCCGCAGCCAAAAGGCCCGGCCCCGCAGCAGACGAAGGCAAAAAGAAAATCCTTCTCGCCGTGCTCGGCGTGGTCGCCGTGGGCGCTATCGCGTTCTTTGGATACAATACCTTCTTCGGCCAGACCCAAAAACCCGCAACCATGCCCAAGCGCACCACAGCCCGCAACACCGGCACGCAACCCCCGAACATGGGCAAAAACGGAGCAACCGCGGCCCTGGTTACCGAAGAAGACCTGGCCAACATGAAAGCCCAGCGCCGCGGCCGTTTTGAAGATGTAATCGACCTGGCCGCAGCAGACTTCTCCTTTGCCGGCTTCGCGGCCCCGGACGCAGCGGGAACAGCCGGAGGCGAACTCAACATTGCCGCCGACACATCAGACGCGGGCCAGCCCACAGACACCCTCGAAATTGAAAAAGTGGAGCCAGGCACCCTCACCGTGGACATGGCCGGCGCAGACGGCTCCTACCAGTCCATGAACCAGCCCGGAACCTACGACAAACCCGCGGAAGCGCCGCGCGACAGCGCCTACGCCTATCCCACTGTGGACACTTCCAGCGAACCCGCCAGAAGCACCACCCCCTCTTATAACAAACCAGCACCCGCGGCCCAGGACCATAACAATCAGGTCTATGCCTATATCCCCCCGTCCCCGCGCAAAACCACGGGCGGCGCATCTCCCAAAACAGGGTCCCAGGCCACCGCATCTTCCGAACTGCGCGCCTATGGCGCCGGCGCCGGCAGTATGGACTCATCCAGCGCAGATCTCTACGGCTGGAAAAACAAAGGCACCGTGGACAGCAAAAACCTGCTCGCCGTGCGCGACGAATTCAACGGCCCAGGCAAGCCCTCGGGGCCGGGCGGCAGCTTCGGACAATTCACCACGTTCCACAAAGTGCTCGTGGCCGAAACCACAAACTACGCGGAAATGGAAACCGCCCGCGATGAACTGACCAAACGCAACCTCTCGCCCGAAGTGCACCGCTACGATATCGCCGGCGATACCTATTATGAAATCACCGTGGGCCATTACACCACCAAGGATCTCGCGGAAAATGTGGCCAATGAAATCCGCGGCAAAGGCTACACACCGCGCATCGTGACCGAAAAGGTATACCACTAAAACCAGCACGGTGCGCGCACCCAAACTGCCACATGCGCGAACCACACAGCGCCCCCGGGCCACGGCCCCCGGGTTGCCTCTGGAAGGAACCATGAAAACAGCAGCCACGGTTATTCTCGTCATCGCCCTCATCGGCATGATTCCCAAAAAGAAAAAACACGAGCCGCCCCCGGCAACAGCCCCGGTGGCCGGCTCTGTGCAGGCCCGCTCTTGCCCCGAATTGCAGGCCTCAGACGACTCCGTGCATGTGGAACGCATCCTCAAACACGCCGCAAACCTCACGCGCCGCCGCGCCGTGGACCAGGGCCAGCTCCGCTTCATCGCGGAAAGCATCGTCAAATACTCACGCACATACTGCATCGAGCCCGAATTGGGCGCAGCCCTCATTGCACGCGAATCCGCATATAACCCCAAAGCCACGTCCGGCTCCGGCGCCTGCGGCCTGGGCCAGATGCTCCCATCCACCGCTCGCAAAATGGGCGCTTCAGACTGCTATGACATCGAACAAAACCTCAATGGCGCCATGCGCTACATGCGCCTCATGCTCGATATGTGGGACGGCTACAGCGACCAGGTGGACCGCGCCCTGGCCTCGTACCTTGTCGGACCCGGCACTGTTAAGAAGCACGGCGGCGTTCCCTGGGGCAACAGCACCTGCAAACGCTATATCACAGATATCTATTCCTATAGGGATACTATGCTTTCCTACTGAAATCCCATAAATCCGCACAACTTATGTGGTTTTTAGGTTGCGCCAGCCCTCGGCGCGCGCTTATAATTGTTGCTATTCAGCATATTAGCCGCACTCCGAGCGCCTTCAGTACCACATTGTGGCACCAAAAAACGGCTCTAATAAAGGTTTTTTTAGTTTTAACACTTGACGCTTCTGTTTTACGGCCTTATATTTATTAGTGGATTTCTACCACCTTTCAAGGTCCCGGGCAAGACCGTAAACTGCCACTTTTTTTATGGCGTAAATCCCTTCGAAATCCTTTGCAAATATTGATTAAATATCCCCGGCAAGCATTATATTAGGGCGGCATCGCCGAATGCCGCCGTGCTCGTGTTCAATAAATTTCACGGACCCGTGCTTGGGGCTCAATTTCAGTTACATTTCTATTTTCTACAAAATATCGTCTGGCGGGCGGCGCGGTTCGGTGACAGCGCCCTACAATTTTATATGGATTTTTGAGAAGGTTTTTTTATTTATGCCATACGTGTTTTTGATCGGCGATTGTTTTTAATTTTACGCCGCCTGCAATTTTGGGATGTTATCATGCTTTAGAAAAATTATCTGAAAACCCTGAATAAAGAGCTTCCATAAACCGCCAAAAACACGTTAATGCCCCTGCCCAGCCCTACCGCTCAAGGGTGGCGCTGTTTAATATTTCCACGACTAATTCATCGTACGAGCCGCCCGCAGCTTCATACTCGGCCGGGATATCGCTGGTTTCGGTCATGCCGGGGATGCTGTTCAGTTCCAGCACAAAGCAGTCTCCCTGCGGGTCCACGATGATATCCACGCGGCTGACCCCGTGGCAGCCCAGGGCGCGGTGCGTGTCCAGGGCGAGCTGCTGGGCCTTGCGCGTAAGCTCCTGGCTGAGGTTGGCCGGACAGATGAATTTGGTCATGCCCTTGGTGTACTTGGCCTCATAATCGTAAAACTCATTGTCCGGAATCAGTTCCAGAATGGGCAGGGCCCGGGCATCCGCGCCCGCGCCCAGAATGCCCACGGTCACATCCTGGCCCTTGATGAACTCCTCGGCGATGAGGTCCGGGTACCGCGCCAGCAGGGGCGCAACCTCGCGCTCGGCGTCTTCGGGTATTTTAATAAGCGCGCAGCCCAGGCTGGAGCCCTCGCACGCGGGTTTCACAATAATGGGCAGGCGCAGGCTTTTGAGCATTTCCGCACACTGTTCGGCAACGCCCCGGCCCGGGGTGAAAATGTATGTTCGGGCATAAGGAATCTTCATGCGGTCGAGCACATACTTGGTGGCGGTCTTGTCCATGCTGACAGCGCAGGCCTGGATGCCCGAGCCCGTATATGGAATTTCCATGATTTGAAGCAGGCCCTGGATGGCGCCGTCCTCGCCGCCTTTGCCGTGCAGGGCCAGGAACGCGACCTCAATTTTTTCCGCGCGCAGTTTTTCCGCGGTGTGTTCATCCACATCAATGCCCACGGCGTCATAGCCCTGGCGCTTAAGAGCGCCCAGAACACCCGCGCCGCTGCGCAGCGACACCTCGCGTTCCCCGCTTTTGCCGCCCATGAGAACCCCGATCCGTTTGCCCTTATGCCTGTGTTCCATTGTTATTCCTGTCTCCAGTCTGTCCGGCCCGTTTCCCGGGCCGCATAAAGATATGATCCGCCGCACGGCGCAACCCTTTTCCATGTATGCAAAAAATATGCCATGGCCGCGTTTGCGCGAATATCCGGGAATCAGCCCCAAAAACACCGGCACAGTGTGGAAAAACGGAAACACACGGGCCGCGTGTTTGACACAGTCCGGGCAAAACCCACACCCGGTGAATAATGTCCTGTTATTGAAAACTCCAAACACAGCCCCTACACTTCGATTGAATAAAGTATTGAGGCTTTGCGCCTGGCGCTGTTCGGACAAAAAGGATTCGCAACGGAAACATATTGAGCGCCAGGATCGTGATACCATATTAAAGAAATGGAAACCCGTTCGCGGCCGCCAGGCCATACTGCTTCGCACTATGGATAATACCGAAAACACACACAACCCCGCGGATGAGGCCAATGGCAACGGCCCGCTTGTGCCTGAGCGCAAACAGAAACGCAGCATGCGCTTCAGCGTGGCCGACGGCTGTTTCTATGCGTCCATGGTGGGCTTCGGGGAAACGTACTTTATCCCGCTCATGCTGGCCGTGGGCGCCACCAACTTCCAGATCGGCGTGTTCGCGTCCGCGCCCCAGCTCTTTTTGGCCTTCGCCCAGTTCCTGGGCATCCTGCTCGTTGAGCGCCTGCGCGTGCGCAAGCGCATCATTGTGGGCGCGGTGCTCACGCAGACCCTGATCCTTTTCTATATGTTCGTAACCGTGGTGCGCGACGTGCGCTCTCCCTGGCTGCTGATACTCATCGGCATCGGGTATTACGCGGTGAACGGCGTGGTGCTGCCCGCGTGGAACAGCTTGATGGGCGACCTCACCAACGAACACGACCGGGGCGCGTACCTGGGATTCCGCAACGGCGTGTCGCAACTCACCATGTTCGGCGCCATGATCGCCGCGGGCCTCATCCTGCAGCGGTTCGACAATGTGCACGCCGCGCGCACGGGGTTCGCCGTGATCCTGGGACTGGCCGTGGCCTCGCGCGTGGGTTCGGCCCTGGCCCTGGCCGGGCATTTCGAGGCGCCCTACAACCCGCCCGGGGACGCGTACTTCAGTTTCTGGAGCTTCCTGCGCCGCAGCGGCCGCTCCAACTTCGCGCACTTCGTATATTTTGTTTCTTTGATGACATTCGCCCTGCAAATGGCCGCGCCCTATTTCACGGCCTACATGATCCGCGACCTGGGCTTCAGCTACATGCAGTACATGATCGCCCAGGGCGTGTTCATCGGGTCCCAGTTCCTGGCCATGCACCGGTGGGGCGCGTTCACGGACCGGTTCGGCAACCGCGCGGCCCTGCGCATCTCCACGGCCATTTCCCCCTGGATTCCGCTCCTGTGGTTCCTGTCCACGGATTTCATCTACATCCTGGCCATCCAGGTGCTGGCCGGGCTGGCCTGGGCCGGGTGGTTCCTGGCGTCCAGCAATTTCATCTTCGACGCCGTGACCCCGCCCAAGCGCGCGCGCTGCGCCGCGTATTTTAACTTTTTCAACAGCATCGGATTCTTCCTGGGCGCCATGTTCGGCGCCTGGCTCAGCACACGCGCCCCGCACACCATCACCACGGGCGCGCTCACAGTCACGTTCCTGTCCCCCCTGGAATTCATTTTCCTGGTGTCCTCGGCCCTGCGCTTCATCATCGTGTTCCTGTTCCTTCCCACAGTGCGCGAGGTGCGTCCCGTGGGCGACCCCAAATTCAAAGATATGTTCCTGGTGTTCCGCGGCGTGCGCGGGTTCGGCGGCGCTGTGTACCGGCCCTTCACCGGCGTGAACCGGGGGGAATACCGCCGCCTGCGCGATAAACTCAAAGCCATTGCCGTACGCAAAAACGAGCGCGAGGACAAGCCGCAACCTGATTCAAATTCGCAATAACACGACAAATGCAAAGCGGGCCGATAGGCCCGCCATGCTTCGTTTATAAGGTTTCGGACTGCCTGGAGCCCGTCACTTCTTTGGTTTTGCCTTGCATCCACAGGTTGCGCACATAATCAACACCTCCTCCGCGATTAATTCATTGCACAATACAAATGAAAGTTGCGCCAAAAGGTTCCCGCACAGGGGATGGATGGATGGGTTGCTTCAGGAGGGGACATTATGGGCGCGGAGCGGCTCATGCCGGACCGCCGCGTTTTTTGCGGATTTTGCGGAATGTGATTTTGGGCGCGCCGCACTGCGAACAAAAATCCGGGGCCTTGTCCGCGGGATACATTTTGGGCCGCCCGCGCAGGCCGCACACCCGGCACTCGTAGCTTGTAACCGCGCGCAGGTCCGCGCCGCACTGGGCGCAGAACGGCCCGGTCTCGCCCGCGTGCGCGCACGCGGCCCTTTTCTTGAGCGGATCGATAATCTCATTTTTGAGCGTCTCAAACAGATTGGCCATGGCGCCACGCCTCCACACAAACAATATCCGCCAACCGCATGGGAAAATGCACACATCCACATTCTTGATTGCCCGGGGCTTATGTTTGTTCTGCGTGGTGTATGGTTACGGGTTTAAAAAAACCTGGCGACGACAACAACGAAAAACAATGAGAACGGAAACGCATCCGTTACTCATCGCCGCCGCCGGATTCAATCTGTTCGCTCAGTTCTTCGATTTGCTCAAGGAGTTTTTTCTGATCGGACTCCAGGGTGGACATGCGCACGGTCAGGGCGTCGAGCTTGTCGATGATGGCCTTGAATTGGTCGGGCGATGGGTTGGCTGCCGTGTTGCTGTCTGTGTGAGGGGGTGCGGTGTTAACGTGTATGTCCGGCGCTGTGTTGTTTGAACTGTTATCAATGGGGGCCGGGTTACCGGTATTTGATGGCGTGGGGGCTTCTTTTGTGCGGTCCGCGGTGATGCGGCTTGCCATGCCGTTGATCACGCGTTCTTCGCGCGGGTCGGCGTCTCCTTTGAGCACGAAGCTGTTCACCACGCGGTCGATTTTGGCGCGGCATGCATCGTCGGCCCATTCCTTGGCCGGGGCCGAGAAGGTGAGGCGCATGAGGTTCATATTATTGAGAATCATATAAATAACATTGCGGTAGGGGGTGGCGCCGGCGCTGCGGTTGTGCATGGTGCCGGCTTTGTCCGCGGGCCCCATGACCACAAGTTTGCCCACCACGCGGTTGCCTTGCGTGCCGCGCCAGATTTCATACTGCTCATCGGTTTCAGCGCCGCGGTTGGCGAAAAAGTCCTGCATGGACACCATGTACGTGCCCAGGAAGCCCACGCGCTCGCCGTCCAGCATCACGAACGCATCAATGGAGCATCCGTTGCTGGTGGCGTACAGGTTCATCTTCATGTCTTTGAAATCAGAGAAATAATCCGCGCCCGCGGGCAAAAACGACCAATCCGCGGCCGGGAATGTGAAGTCCGCGTCCACCTTGGATTTCACGTGGCCTGTGCCCGCCGGCTCCTGGGCTGCGCACGGGCGCGCAAGCCCGGTGAAAAGCGCCAGGCACAGGGCGCAGAGATAAAGTGCTGATTTGAAATAAGCGGCGGCGCCGCGTGTCCATGCAGTCATGGTGTGGTTTCCCGTCTTTGCGGTATTTCCCCTGACACGCCCGCCGCAGTGCGCGGCACTTACTGGTTTTCCTGGAAATTGACCGCGGGCAAGCGGCGGCGGCGCCATTTCTCGTCCTTGTCCGACCATTCCACTTCGTTAACCTCGTGCTGGGTCACGGAATCGATGTAGATGTAATATCCGAGCCGCTGTTCGTAGACAATCATCTCGCGGCCGTATTCGCCGCGGATCCAGTTGGCGTTGCTTTCCACGGTGTTGTTAATGCGCTGCAGGTACGCATTGGGCTGGGACCAGTCCGGTTCGCAGTACACGTAATAAACTTCCTTCCACCACACGGGCTTGTCCTGATCGAAACCGAAGGTGGCGGGATTAATGTCAACGGGCTTGATGCTGGTGCGCGGGTTGTCCGGGAACGGCGATTTTTTGGTGACCACATCGCGGGAGCTTTTGATGTCGCCGAAGCGCACGGTCTGCATCTTATCCTCTTTGCCGGCCATCATGGGGCGGTTCCAGTCGATGCCTTCCACGCCCACGCAGTCCGCGTTCACGCTCGAGCAACTCACCGGGAACCGTTTGGTGAAGCATCCGCAGGTGGTGGGCTGTTCATCGCCCACGAGCGGCGTACACATGTTTTTCTGCACCAGGGCCTTAAGCTGGGCCTCGTTCATCGGGTCGCGGCATAACTGCGCCGCAGCCGGCGCGGCCAGGCCCGCCAGCAGAATCGCCGCGGCAAAGAGTCCGGCTGCTGTTTTCGCATATCGCCTCATGTTGCTTCCCCCTCGGTATCGGGTGGTATCCGTATCCGGCTTCCACACCTGATTCCTGTCAGAATTCGCAATCACATAAACAAGGCAAAAAGCCCCGCTCAAAACACCCCCCATTATTCCTTAGATTGCATTTGTTTGTCAATAACAGCGCACGGCATGGACGGAATTTCTTGTGCTTCTTTGAAAAACCGGGGGATTCCCGAAAGCAATTTTGCGGGGTGAAACATCTTGGTTCTTTTTCATAAATGCTATAATGGCGCCAGGGCGCAGGCTTGCGCCAATCATGATGCGTGTCTCCCGGGAGCGTCTGAATGCTGAACCGATCGGAACGATTTATTATCTTCCTGGCCTGCGCCGCGCTGCCTGTTCTTTTCTGGCCGGCTGTGGGACTGGACGAACAATTTTATCTCGTGAAACAGGCGGGGCTGATTATCCTGGCCGCGCTCATGCTGGGCGTGCGCCTGGCTGGCGCGGCAGCGGGCGCGCGCAACGCCCCGCAACCGCGCGGCGGCGCAGCCTCATGGGCGGGCGCACTCGTACTCGCGTGGTTCGCCGCGTCCCTGTTCTATACCCCGCACATGCTGAGCACCCAGCAGTCGCTCGCGTACTTCGCGGCGCTCATCCTGCTTTTCCACCTCTGCGCCACACACGCGCACGGCGCGGCCGCGCGCCGCGCCGCCGCCGCGGGCACGGCCCTTGGCGCTGTCATCACATGCGCCTACGGGCTCCTGGATTTTTTCGACAAGGCCGGGGCGCCCTTGTTTATTAACTGGGGCAGCCGCACCGCATCCCTGTTCTCAGATCCCAACATGTTCGGCATCTACCTGCTGTTTCCCCTGCTCCTGGCCCTGGGGCGCGTTGCCTCCGGGCGCGGCGCGTCGCGCGCCGCGTGGGGCGGGCTGGCGGCCCTGTGCTTCGCGGCCCTGATCGCATCGTACAGCCGCAGCGCATGGGTGGCCCTGGGCGCGGCCCTGGCGTTCTTCGCCGTGGCTTCGGCTCTGTTTTTGAAAGGACCTGTGGGCGCGCGCATCAAAGCCGCGGGCCTGGCAATCGGGCTTGTGGTGGCGCTCGGACTCGCGGGCCTGGCCGCATCGCGCCTGCCTGCGGTGCGCGCCCAGGGTTTGGAGTTGCCTGCGCGCCTGTCCACCATTTCCATGTTCCACAAAGAAGAAGCCCGGCCGCGCGTGCTTCTATGGCGCAGCGCCCGGGGCATGGCCGCCGCCAAACCTTTGCAGGGATACGGTCTCGGCGTGTTCTGGCGCGAATACGCGCCGCACCAGCTCGCCCTGCGGCCCGAGCGCGGATTCACCGAGCGCGTGGAGGAACGCAGCCGGCACACGTATAACGATTACCTGGAAATCCGCGCCGAAACCGGATACACCGGCCTGGCCCTGTGGGTGCTGTTCCTGGGCGCCATGCTGTGGCGCGCGGCGCACACGGAGCATGCGGCGGACCTGGCCCCGGTGTCTGCGGCGTTCGGTTTTTTCATGGCCGGCGCCCTGTTTCAGTACCCGCTGTTCAGCCCCGCACCCGCAGCCCTCGCCATGGTATGGCTGGGCGTTGCATCAGCACGCACCGCACCCGGCGCGCCCGCGCCGTCAACATCCGGCAAACCCCTTGGCGCCGCCGTGCGCGCACTGTGCGCTGTGCTGGGCGCAGGCATTGTGGCCGCGGCCCTGTGGTGGACGCCCCGGCAAGTTGTGGGCTATATGTATTTCAACAAAGCGCAGGCGCTGGAAGAAAAAGGACGCGCGCAGGACGCGCTGGCCCAGTATGAAGAAGCCGCGCTCATGCAGCCGGCCAACGCCGCGTTCCAGTTCCGCCTGGGCCGGGCTCTCATGGCGCAATCCCCGGACGACCCCTTTGCCGCGGACCGCGCGGAGCAGGCCCTGCGCGCCTCGGCGCGCGCGTTCCCGTACCTTTACGCCACACACCAGTTGCTCGGCACGCTCTACCGGCGCACCGGGCGCATCAACCAGGCCCTGGAACAAATGAAACTCGCGGAAAAATACTATTACGAAGACGTCACGGAATTGAAACGCGCACGCATAGAATTTCTCATGGAAATCGGGCGCGCCGGCCAGGCCGCGGCCGCGCAAAAAGAACTCGTGGCCGAGCGCCCCAAAGACCCCGAGCCGCTCATGGAACTGGCGCGCGTGTATGACCGGTCCGAACAATATGACAAGGCTCTGCGCACCGTGGAACAGGCCGAAACCCTGTACGGGCCCGGACACGCGGAACCCGCGTTCGAGGCCGCGGACATCCTCATGAACAAGGGCGAATATTTCGACGCCATGCGCCGCCTGGAACCCGTGATCGGCGCCGCTGAAAAGGAGCTGTCCCCGTACACGGATCCCCAAACCGGGCGCCTGGCCCTGGAAAATGTGGCGCCCGCGCGCGCGGCGGCGTTAAAGCAAACATCCGCGCGCCTGGCCCGCGCCCTGTTCGTCACAGGACGTTGCTATATGGCAATCAACGATCCCGAAACCGCCCTGCCCTACTTTCACGACGCACACCGCCTGGACGCTTCACAATCCGACTACGTGTACTGGGGCGGCGCCGCGTGCGAGGAGCAGGGCATGACCGCATGCGCCGTGTCCGCGTACAGCGCCATCCTCGAACTGTACCCCGGCCACCGCGCCGCACGCCAGGCCCTGCAGCGCCTGCGCTGACCCGCGCGTACACACCGCCATGTCCGAACTTGCCCGCAACGCCATGTCGCGTTTTGTTGACTTCATTCTTTCATTCAGAGTAAAATGAAACATAAGCGGCATAGATTCCAAAAAACCATTTACGCTGAAGGGGTGCCCATGCAGGTTAAAGGAACCGCGTTCAACGCCCGCCTGGCGTTCATCAAAAAGAAATTCGGAGAAGACAAGCTCGCCGCTGTGTGGGACCGCGCGCCCCAGATTCATGCGCTTGTCTCATCCACCGGTGAGTTTTACCCCAGCCGCCTTTACGACTACATCCATTACACCGCATTCAACCAGGCTGTGGCCGATGTGTTCTACGGCGGCAAAGAAACCGCGTTCATCGAAATGGGCCGCGAGTCCGCGGACGACGCCCTGCAGAGCGTGCACAAAATATTCGTCATGAACAAGGACACGCGCAGTTTCCTGCGCAGCCTCCCCATCCTGTACAACGCGTATTATGTGGACATGGGCCTTGTGGAAGTGAATTTAAACGAGCGCGAAAACACTGTGACCGTGACCGTGCATGGACCGCGCTCCGCGCACCGCAGTCTGTGCCAGATCCTGCGCGGCTATGTGCTGCGCGGCATGGAGCTGTGCGGCGCCAGAAGCATTGCCGAATCCGAGGAAACCTGCATGGCCCGCAACGGCCAGGCCTGCATTTTTAACATCACCTGGAACTGAATGCATCCCGCAACAGGCTCTGTTCGCACCGCGGGTTTGTGTGATTGCGAAAAGCCTTGCGGACCGCGCACTTACTTTGCGCGGCTGCCGGCATGCGTGCGGAAACTGGATGCGATATCGTTGATGTACATTTCGAGGCGGCTTTCAAATAATTCAGGATAAGTAAATATGAGCAGCGTTGTGCTGCCGTCCGAAGCCGGGAAAGCATAGATGCGGGCTGTGTCATGCAAAGGCGCGCCCGAGCGCGACGCGCCCTGCACCGGGAAATAGCCCTTGAACCAGGCATGCGGCGCGCCTGTATCCAATTCCTCAAAATCACTGCCCGGCGCGGGCTGCAGAACTTTATCGTACCACTGTGTGAAAAAGCTGATGGCCAGGGCGTGCAGAGCCGGGGCCAGGGCGGGTGCGGCATCCGGCGCGGACGGCGGCCCCCACGGCAACGCGGGCTGCTCCGGGGCCACGGCCACAATCACATCGAATGGATCCGTCTCGCCGTGCACAAAAATCACGGCCGCGCCAGGCACGGCCAGGCCCGTGTTGCGGAACCAGCCGCCCGGGGGAATGCTGAGCGAAAAGCCCGGGTCCGGCTCATCGGAATCCCCGGAAAACTCGCCGCTGAACGGCTGCAAATGCCGGGGCCGCGTGAGGTCCCCGGGCAGGTTCATGCGGCGCTGCCGCGCAACCGCATCGCGTTCCAGCTTACTGGTATCCACAGGCCGGGGGCAGCCCGAGGCCATGGCCAGAAACAGCACACACGCGGCCAGGGCCGCGCCCCGGCGCATTATGCAACGCATCCAGAGCCGGCTTATTCTTTTGTGCGGCTGTTTCATTTTGGATTTATTCCCGTAATTGTGCTGTCCGGCCTTATCGCCTGCGCCCGCCCGATTCTGGCATCATAATAGGACGCGCCCGGGAATTGTGTCAACTGCGCGCCCCGCTTGTGCGGAATTGACAAGAACGTTATAATAGGATGTTTCGTTCAGCAACAACCACTGTAATTCAAGGGGTAAAAATTCTTGAAGATCGAGTTTCACGGAACCCGCGGAAGCATCCCCACGCCGTCGCGACGCACCCAGAAATTCGGCGGCAACACGTCCTGCATTGAGGTGCGCACCCGCTCCAATGATCTCATTGTCTTGGACGCAGGCACCGGCATCCGCCGCCTGGGCGTAAACATCCTCCAGGGCGATCAGGCCGCGCGCGAACTCATGCAGGCTGTGGAATTCACCCTCAGCAGCATGGACTTTGACGAACACCTGGAACGCTCCGAAGGCCTGCGCGCTCTCGAAGGCTCCAAACCCTATAAAAAAGAAATTCATCTCTTCCTCAGCCATTTCCACTGGGACCACATCCAGGGCTGGCCCTTCTTTGTGCCCGCCTATGTGCCCCTGTTCACCATCAATATCTACGGCCAGCTCAAAGCCGACCACCGTTTGTTCGACGTGATCAACGGGCAGCAGAATCTCACGTACTTCCCGGTGTACCTGGATATCATGGCGTCCAAAAAGAACTTCATCGAGCTGGGCGAGGACACCGTGTGCGTGGGCGACACCACGGTCACATCCCGCATTCTCAACCACCCCCAGGGCTGCCTGGGGTACCGCATCACCAGCGGCGAAATGACCGTGGCCTACTGCACGGACAACGAGCACCCCCAGGACGGCGGCATTAACCCCAACATCCTGGAACTGGCCGACGGCGCCGATATCTTTATCTACGACACCCAGTACACGCCCGAAGAGTACAAGGAAAAGCCCGGCTGGGGACACAGCACATATGAAGAAGGCATCCGCATCGCGCGCGAAGCCGGCGCCGGCAAGCTTGTCCTCTGGCACCACGACCCCGAGCACGACGATAAATTCATAGAAGACCTCGAACACAAGGCCCGCGACCAGTTCCCCAACACCATGGCCGCCTATGAAGGCCTGGTTATCACGGATTTCCCGTGCGAACCCACAGAATCCCCCGAAGACGACGAAGCCGAAGCCCGCGCCGCAGCCGCGCCCCCGGATATACAAATCGCCGGCGGCTCAGCCACCATCAATGCCGGCGCCACTTTCCTGACTCTGTCCGACCCCGGATTCCTGGCCCATTTCGGCAACAGCCTCAAAACCGGGCTGGCGCAGGTCACATTCGACTGCTCCAACGTCACGCACACCTCGCGCCACGGCCTGGCCGCTTTGGCCGATCTCACCAAAAACCTGCAACACCGCAACACACCCATCACTTTCACCAATCTCTCAGACCCCGTGGCCCGCATGCTCCACCACACCCGCTTCAACCTGGTCGCGGACATGGAATACAATCTGCCCTCTTACTAATCCCCCCGCGCGCGGCCCATGCGCCTTTGCCGCGGACCTGATATAATCATCTCCGGGAACCACACACCCCGATCCTCCGATAGGTTTGTCATGACTGAAGATTTAAACACCGAAAAACTCCTGGCGCGGATTCGCGACACCGCGGGCCGCGGCATGCCGCTTTCCCTGCTGTGCGACTACGACGGCACCCTGGCCCCCATCGTGGATCGGCCCGAGCGCGCCGTGCTGGGGCCAGGCATGCGGGATGTGCTCCAAGGCCTCGCACGCAACAGCCGCGTGCGCCTGGCCATAATCTCCGGCCGCCCCCTGCCCGTGCTTATAACTTTTTTGAACGGAATAGATAACATCACCTTGATCGGCGACCACGGGGCCGCTCTCGAAAACGCGGACCTGTTCGCGCAACAGGCCGCGCGCTTTGCGCGCGATCTGCACTGGCTGACGCGCAAATACCCGGGGTGCGAATTGGAAGACAAAGGCGTGGCCGTGGGCGTACACTTCCGCCGCGCGAACCCGGACCTGGCCCCGGCGCTTATGGCCGACTTCTTCGACTGGTGGCTGGAACACGGCAACCCCGGAGATTTCCAGGTGGCCAACGGGAAAAAGGTTTTTGAAATCCGACCGCGCGTGAAAACCAACAAAGGCACCGCGGTGCTCGGCCTGCTGGAGCGCTGGCACGGCGAGGTGTGGGCGGCCCGGACAATGGCCCTGTACTGCGGCGACGACACCACGGACGAAGATGCGTTCGCGGCCCTGGCCCGCGCCCCGCGCCACGCCGCGGCCACCATCCTGGTCGCGGAACACAGCCGCCCCACCAACGCCCGGTTCCGCGTTCCGAACGTTGCGCAACTCGAACAATTCCTGAGCCGCGTGCTCCACGCGCTCGAAAACACACATCCCACAAAATAAATGTTTCTTGTCTCGGACAACCGGGAATAACAAAAATACCGGAGGCTGTTGCAACCTGTTAAGACGCACACAGGAGGGTTGCGCATGCACCGGCACGGAGGCCAGCACACACCACCATTCCCCCACAAGGAAACGCGCAAACACGCTTTGGCGCGAATCATCTCATACTGCATTTCGGCGGCTGTTTTGCTCGCGGTCTGCGGCGGCATCGCCGCCGCAAACACGGCGCCCGCGCACGAGGCCCGGGCCGCGCCCGCGGCGCCGGGTATGAATGCATTCGCGGACATTCTCTTCATCTGCCTGGCGCCGGCGGCCCTGGGCCTGATGCTCTTGCAGACCATGGCGTTATGGCGCGCTCAAACACCCCGCAGGCGGCGCTGATACGCTGCGCCCCGCCCGGCTGTAGCAGATTGGCTCATAGCGCCGCGCGCGCATGCCGGGAACCCTGCCCCGCCCCCGCCTGTTCACAATTATGCCGCCCCTTTGAAACACGGCGCCGCTTGGGTTTAGAATGTATGCAGCAATCGAACAATCATCAATCAACGCGCACGGGAGGTTCATTCATGCTCAACAGCGCGGCACAGCAAATCGACACGTCAGGACCGTTTCAATTTTATACCGAGGTGCAGCTCGTGGAAGTTACGGGCGAAAGCGTGATCAACCTCGTGGAGCTGCTGGACAAGCTCAAAGCCGTGGGCGGTTCCGTGATCTACTGCCACACGTTCCGCACCATGATGATGCACCACTTTCTCACCAATGGATTCCGCAACGACTTCGCGCACTGGGTCATGGACGCCCTGGGCGACGACGCCCTGGGTGAGCGCCTGGCCAGCATCGACCAGATCGAATACACCACCATCCGGTCATACCGGGAAAAGATGATTGAAATCATCGGCGGCCACCTGAAAAACAACCCGGGCGCCGGGGAGCGCAACGCGCGCGAAGAGGATCGCTTCTTCCTGTGCAACGCGCACAGCTTCATCAT
>Ga0351973_1022_pt1 | contig 48866 bp, 41 predicted proteins | sample BONcelFGM3001E14_FD_206745 | JGI IMG/M metagenome (GOLD analysis project Ga0351973, IMG submission 206745) | Enriched cells from coal bed in the Powder River Basin, Montana, United States - BONCAT cells FGM rep3 HSBNCT.FGM.300.1.E14 ...
CCTTGGTCAGCTCCTCCTCGCTGAGCGGCTCTTCCAGCACCCGGTAGAGCTGCTGCCAGACCGCCTTGATCGCCTGGTCTTTTTTGTCCGGGCTGGTGCCGATGTAGATGCCGAAGGAGCCGGTGTCCAGCCCCAGCAGGGAGAAGGAGGAGAGGCTGTAGGCCAGGCTCTGCTTGTCGCGCAGCTCGGTGAACAGCCGGCCGCTCTGGCCGGAAAGGGCGGTGTCCAGCACCTCAAGGCCGTAGCGGTCTTCACTGCTCAGGGTGGTGCCGGCAAAACCGATGATGATATGCACCTGCTGCTTGTCCCGGACAATACTGATAACGTCCGGTCCGGACGGCGCATCGGGGGGCAGAACGCTTTCCCTGATCTGTGATTTCGTAGCCGGAGTCATGGGCCAGGCGGAGAAAAGCGCTTCCACCGTTTCCTTGATCTTTTCCGCATCAACATCGCCTGCCACGGCCAGCACCAGGGCCTCGGGCTTGGCGTGCTCTTCGTACAGCCGTTTCAGCTCGGCCACGGTGACGTTGCGGATGACGGCCTCGTCGCCCTGGGCGTTGAGGCCATAGGGATGACCCATGAACAGCCGTTTGTTGAACTCCCTGAAGGCCAGGCTGGGCAGGGAGTCTTCCTGATTCTTAAGCTGGGAAAGCAGCTCGGGCCGGATTTTTTCGGCCTCGGCGACTGCGAAGGCCGGGGTGAGGAGCACGTCCCGGACCAGGGCCAGCCCCTCGCTTGTGAAGCGGGAGAGAAAATCGCCCTTGATTCCGAAGGTGTTCTTGCCGTTGAAGCCGCCAAGCGATCCGGCCATGTTGGCCACCTTTTTGGCCAGCTCCTCGGCGCTCAGTTGCTGGGTGCCCTTGGGCAGGAGTTCGCTGATAAAGGCGAAGGCGCCGTTGGTGGCAGGGGTTTCGCTGCGCAACCCGCCGGGCAGGACAGCCCGGACGGAAACCGTGGGAACGTCATGGTTTTCCCGGACCAGCAGCCGGATGCCGTTTTTCAGTTCAAAGCGATGCACCCCGGAGAGAAAGGCGTTGTCCACCTGGGAGGCGGGCTGGCCCAGTTTGGCCGCAGCCTCGGCCTTGGCAATAATCTTGGCCAGTTGCGCCTGATTCAGATTCAGGGCGGTGCCAAGCGGGGCAATGGTGCCCACGGTGAGATGCTCTCCCCGGAGATAAAAGGCTGCGACCCGCTGGATATCCTCCTTGCTCACCGCCCGGACCTTGGCAAGATATTTGTCCTCGCGGGGATCCCCGGTCAGGAACTCGAAGGAGCCCAGGACCCTGGCCTGGCCTTCGGCCCGTTCCAGGTTGAAGATGAAATCGCTCTCCAGATTGCGTTTGGCCCGGTCAAGCTCCTCGTCGCTGACCTTGGAGCGTTTCATCCGGAAGATCTCGGTGAGCGTCTCTTCCAGGGCGGGCGCCAGCTTGTCCGCGTCCAGGGTGGCGGTGAACTCCAGGAGCCCAGGATCGCGGGGGGTAAAGGCCGAGCCGTCGATGCGGTAGACCAGCCCCGTGTCGTTGCGCAGCCGGGTATAGAGGCGGGAGGTTTCACCGCTGGCGAGGATGCTGGTCATCACATCAAGAGTGGCCGCATCCTGCCCCTTGAAGGCGGAGCCGGGAAAGGCCAGGGCCAGTTGGGTCTGGTTGACATCCTCGGTCAGGGAGAAGAGGCGGGTAGCCTTCTGGGGCGGCTCCCTCGGGATGGCCGGCGGCCTGGCCTCGCTTTTGGCCAACCCCCCCATCAGACTGTTCACCGCGTCCACCACCTGCTGCACCCGGACATCGCCCACCACCACCACGGTGAAATTATCGGGGTGATAATGGTTTTTCATGTAGCGGAGGATGTCGTCGCGGCTGATGGCGGTCACGCTCTCCGCCGTGCCGCTGATGGGCAGCCGGTAGGGGTGCACCGTGTAGGCCTTGGCCATGAGTTCCTGGAACAGGACGATATTGGCCCGGTCCTTGCGCATGCGGATCTCTTCCAGCACCACCTTTTTTTCCCGTTCCAACTCGCCGGCGTCGAACGTCGAGTGGAGCACCGCATCGGCGAGCACCTCCATGGCATCCCCCCAGTTCCGGGAGGAAAGGGTGGCGTGGTACACCGTGTACTCGTAGGAGGTGTAGGCATTGATCTGGCCGCCCATGGCCTCGATGGCTCCGGCCACCTCGCCCGGGGCGCGGGTGGGGGTGCCCTTGAAGATCATGTGCTCGATGAGATGGGTGATGCCCGCCTCATGTTTTTCCTCGTAGATGCTCCCTGCCTTGACCCAGATCTGGACCGTGGCCACCTTGGTGCCGGGGGTCTCCTTGACCAGAACGGTCAGGCCGTTGTCGAGCTTGTTTTTATGGAGGTGCGGGGCGATTTCAACGGCTTCTACATAGGTGGGGGTCATGGCTATACACAGGAGAAAAAGGAAGAAAAAGAAAGGCTGCAGCCGGCGGCACAACCCGGATTCAGGCTTCGCGTCTGACGTGCTTATGGTGTGGGTCATGGTTTTTGGCCGAGGGCTGTAACAACCGGCAGAAGCGCAATTGTGTGGAAAACGCTCCAGCCGTTGTCTTTTGTTTCCCGAGCACTGTAAACATCCGTGGATTCTGCGTCAAGAGATCAGGCCAATCCGCCGCTTTTTCGCCTCACAAGCAGGATGAGCAACCCGGTTCCGATCATCAGGCTGCTCAACAACTGGCCCATGGTGAGCACACCGAACAAAAAGCCGAGCTGGGCGTCGGGTTCGCGGAACAGCTCGACAATGGTGCGGAAAAACCCGTAGAACAGGAGAAACAGGGCGAGGAGCGAGCCGGAGGGCCAGCGGTGTTGCCAGTATCGGTTTTTCAGCAGCCAGAGCAGGGAGAAGAGCACCACCCCTTCGAGGAACGCCTCGTAGAGCTGGGAGGGATGGCGCGGCATCACCCCGCCCGCCGGAAAAACCATACCCCAAGGGACATCGCTCATCCGGCCGTAAAGTTCGCCGTTGATGAAGTTGCCGATCCGTCCCAGCCCCAGGCCGATGGGGGTGGTGATGATGTAGACATCCGCGCTCTGCCAGAAGGGCAGGCCGGTGACTCGGCAGAAGATGAGCCCTCCGATCAGCATGCCGGCCAGCGCCCCGTGGAAGGACATGCCGCCCTGCCAGGTGGCCAGGATATCCTGGGGATTGGCCAGATAGTAGCTCGGGTTGTAGAACAGGACATAGCCCAACCGGGCGCCCAGCACCAGGCTGACGATCAGCACCAGATTGAGGTTTTCAAAATGTCTGGCCAGGACGGTGAGGCTGTATCGCTTGATCTGGTGCTGGACCAGCAGGTAGGAGGCGATAAAGCCCAGGACATACATGAGGCCGTACCAGCGGACCTGGAGGGGACCGAGGTGGAGGAGGACGGGGTCGATCTCAGGGTAGGGGAGCATAGGGCAATTACAAGGTAAAAGTTAAGAGTGAAAAATTAACGCAGGGGCGCAAGGTCGCAAATAGAATTGTTTTAAAAATCAAATGGTGTACCTTCGAGTCGATGCTTTTCTGCGCCTCTGCGTTACAAACAAACATGTACCCGTTTCCCGCAGGTTAAACAATGCAAATCAGCCTGATCACCCTCAACGCCCGCTACTCGCACTCCTGCCCGGCGCTGTTCCATGTGCGCAACGCCCTGGCGCGGGCATTGCCGGAAAGCAGCCTGGCGCTGCACCAGTTGACCATCAACGACCCCTATTACCAGACCCTGCTCCGCATTACCAACGATGCGCCCGAGGCCGTCTGTTTTTCCGTGTACATCTGGAACAGTGACTACACCATGCGGCTGGTGGCTGACCTGCGCCGGATTCTGCCCCAGGTCCCCATTATCCTGGGCGGGCCGGAGGCGACCTTCATGGCCCCGGCAAGCCTGCCCACGGGCTGCACCGTGGTCCGGGGCGAGGTGGAGGGGTTGGGGGATGATTTTTTCCGCGATCTGGCCGCGGGTACTCTCCAGGCCGAGTACCGCGCCGCCCCGGCTCCCCCGTTTGCCATGCCCTATTGGGAGGCCGATTTCGCCCTCCACCTGGCCAACCGCAATATCTACTACGAATCCTCCCGGGGCTGCCCGTTTTCCTGCAGCTACTGCCTCTCCTCGGTGGGGCAGGGAGTGCGCTACCGGGATCTGGACGAGGTGGAGCAAGAGCTGGCCCGGATTCTGGCCCATTTCCCCAAGATCATCCGCTTCGTGGACCGGACCTTCAACGCCCTGCCCGAGCGTTCTCTGGCCATCTGGCGCTGGCTCCTGGCCCAGCCGGGGGAGACCCTCTTCCATTTCGAGATCGCCCCGGATCTGTTCACTGAAGAGATGCTCGCTTTTTTGTCGAAGGTTCCCCAAGGTCGCTTCCAGTTCGAAATCGGCTTGCAGTCCACCAACCCGGCCACCCTGGCTGCGGTAAACAGGAGGATGGATCTGGCCAAGGCAGGGGAGAACATCCGTCGTTTGGTGGCCTGTGATAACATCCACCTGCATCTTGACCTGATTCTCGGGCTTCCCTCTGAGACCGAGGCAACCTTTACGGCCTCCTTGAACGAGGCGTTCGGGATGGCGCCCCACCATCTCCAGATGGGGTTATTGAAAGTTCTGCCGGGCACCGCGATCAGCAGGGATGCAGCGGAGTTCGGCCTGGTCAGCTCCGGCACGCCGCCCTATTCGGTGCTGGCCACCCGCTGGCTGGACCATGCGACGCTTTCCCGCCTGTACTGGCTGGGCGAGTGCCTGGAGGCTTTTTATAACAACCGGTTCTTCCGCAACCTCTGGGCGTATATCAGGGAAAAAGAAGAAGAGCCCTTCGGCTTTTTCGCGCAACTGCTTGCGATCTGCCAGGCGGCGGATTTCTTCGCCCTGGCGAAAACCCAGGAGTTCACGGCCCGGATGCTGGTGGAACTGGCCCATGCCAGGCCGGATGAGGAGTTGTTTTGCGAACTGGTGCGCTTTGACTGGCTGGTGAGCGGCCAGCGGCTGCTGCCGCCTTGGCTGGATGCGGAGCCGTCCAAGGAGATCCGGGATTATCTCTGGCGCCGCCTGCCGGAAGAGCTGCCCCCGCATTATACCCGGCTGACCAGGAACGAATTTTTCAAGCGGGGGATCTTTGCCCGGTTTTCCGGCCCGCTGCTCACGGTGGTGGGGTTGGCCCAAGGCGAAGCATCCCCTGGCGGCTATGTCTGCTTTTTCCAGGAACAGGAGCGTGTTGCTGGGCACCAACGCCAGCAACACGCAGTGCTTTTTGTGGAAAAGTAGCAGCCAGGACAGGCTCGGTGCTTCGACAGAGCTCTCCTGAGCTTGCCGAAGGGCTCAGCACGAGCGGATTTTTTTTACGCGATGAGAACAACCGTTCGCCCTGAGCTTGTCGAAGGGCTATTTTTACGATTTCCTTATTTTCACACCGCCAGCCGCAAAATCTCGGTAATGGTTGCCGTGGGGTAGAGGTCGCCAATCCCCCATTGTTTGGCAAGGCCCTCGGCATTTTCCGCGATTGCCTCGATATCGGCTGCCGGGATGTCCACCTCACCCAACCGCACCGGCGACTTGATCGCGACAAACCACTGCTCCAACGCCTTGATCGCTGCCTCGCCGGAATCCAGCCCGAAGATTTCCTTGGCAAACCGCGCAAACTGGCTGGGGTTTTTCGGGAGATACCATTTCATCCAGGCGGGCATGACGATGGAGAGCCCGGCCCCGTGGGGGATGTTGTAGATAGCGCTCAGGGCGTGCTCGATCATGTGGTTGGGAAAGCTGTATTCGCCGATCCCGGCCGGGGTCAGGCCGTTGAGGGCCAGGGTGGCGGTCCACATGAAGGACCCGCGCGCCTTGGCGTGGCTGGGCTCGGCCATGATCAGATCGGTGGTTTCGATCACCGTCTTGATGATCCCTTCCACCAGCCGGTCCTGGAGATGGGTGCCGGGCTGTTTGGTGAAGTACCCCTCGATCACATGGGCGATGGCGTCCACCGCGCTGTAGGCCGTGTAGTCAAGGGGGACGGAATGGGTCAGTTCCGGGTTGAGGATGGAGACCTTTGGGTAGACATGGGGCGAGGAGATATTGTATTTTTGGCGGGTTTCCGCATTGGTGACCACCGAGTTGCCGTTCATCTCGCTGCCGGTGGCGGCGATGGTCAGAATGGTGAAGACGGGCAGGGCGCGTTCCACCTCCTTGCCCACAAAGAACTGCCAGACATCCGAATCGCTCAGGGCGCCAACGGCGATGGCCTTGGCCTCGTCCAGCACCGAGCCGCCGCCAACGGCCAGGATCGCCTCAACCTTGTCCCGTTTGGCCAGGGCCACGCCTTCCCTGGCATGGGAAAGCACCGGGTTGGAGACCACCCCGCCAAACTGGGTACACCCGATATTGTCTGCCTTGAGGCTGGCCATGACCCGGTCGAGCAGGCCGCTCTTGACCACCGAGTTGCGGCCATAAACCAGCAGCACCCGGGTGATCCCTGCCGCTTTCAGTTCCGAGCCGATTAAGGATTCCTTGCCTGCGCCGAAGATGATCTTGGTCGGGTTGTGAAAGGTGAAGTCAAACATGATTTCTCCTTGTTATGTTGATGAGCCGGTTTTTTGTGCGGGGAATCCATACGGGTATAAGGCTAAAATACCCTATCACTCTCTGGCTGTCACCCGGTATCATCGAAGCACAGCGCGGGGCCGGGAAAAAGGCGCAAAAAAAGGCCGCCCATTATGCATGGAGGCGGCCTTGAATTTTTCGTGGCTCCCGGGGAGGGATTCGAACCCCCGACAGGGTGATTAACAGTCACCTGCTCTACCGACTGAGCTACCCAGGATCGATTTTGAACTGAACGCGGGCAATATAGCAAGTGCGCATCCGTGCGTCAACATTTTTAGGCGTTGGTGCGAAATATCTGTCGCCGTCCACATCGCTGCTATTTTGCACAACCCCACTACCCAGGTTCAAAACAATTCTCTTGACCGGCCACGGGCAGAGTGCTAATAAAGCAGCTTCTCTTCATCGTCCGTCGGGGCGTAGCGCAGTCTGGTTAGCGCGCCTGCCTTGGGAGCAGGAGGCCGGAGGTTCGAATCCTCTCGCCCCGACCACCTTTTTCCCCTTCCCCTGTCTGTTCCCTCGCCATGTAATTCGCATGTTTTCCGTGCCATTATCAATAAGTTGTTTCAGCCGGACGCATTATCATTTATATTTGTTGACCTTGATTTTGGTTCAATAAACAGGTTTTCGTCCTGCAGTGGCCGGAAAAACAGGGAAGCATGCCTGTGTCGCAGGGCAATGGAGAGTTTTTTGTTCGAGGAAGAGCGCATGGAACTACATCTGGAAAAAATCACACCACAAGAAGCAAAGCCCAAGCCGGACCAAAACGCCTTGGGCTTTGGCAGACATTTCACCGATCACATGCTGGTCATCCCTTACACCGAGGGCCGGGGCTGGCATGATGCCACGATCCAGCCATACCGGAATTTTTCCCTGGACCCGGCGGCCATGGTGCTGCATTACGGGCAGGCGATCTTCGAAGGGATGAAGGCATACCGGGGCAAGGACAACGGCATCTATCTTTTTCGCCCGGCGACCAACCTCGAGCGGATGAACATCTCGGCGGCGCGGCTCTGTATGCCGCAACTGCCTGTGGACGAGGTGCTCGCCGCTTTGCAGGAGCTGCTGCGTCTCGACCAGGACTGGATTCCCACGGCCAAGGGCGCCACCCTTTACATCCGGCCCACCATGATCGCCACCGAGGCGGCCTTGGGCGTGCGTCCGGCGAAAGAGTACCTGTTTTTTGTCATCATGAGTCCGGTTGGGGCGTATTATCCGGAGGGATTCAACCCGGTGAAAATCTATGTCACCGACAAGTATGTCCGTGCAGTGCCCGGCGGTATTGGCCATATCAAGGCCGCCGGCAACTATGCCGCCAGCATCATGGCGGCGGTGGAGGCTCAGCAGGGCGGGTTTACCCAGGTGCTCTGGCTCGATGCCGTGGAGCGGCGTTACATCGAGGAAGTCGGCACCATGAATATCTTCTTCGCCATCGGCGACGAGATCATCACCCCGCCGCTGGGCGGCAGCATCCTGCCCGGGGTTACCCGCGACTCGGTCATCCAGATGGCCAGGGGCTGGGGGCTTACGGTGGTGGAGCGCAGGATTTCCATCGACGAGGTTTTGGCGGCCCAGGAAAACGGCACGCTCAAGGAGATTTTCGGCACCGGCACCGCGGCGGTGATCTCGCCGGTGGGCTCCCTGCATTACCAGGGGCGGGATTGCCTGATCAACAACGGGAAAACCGGGGAATTGTCCCAGAAGCTGTTTGATGAACTCCAGGCTATCCAGTATGGGGCTAAGGAAGACCCTTACGGTTGGGTGACAAGGCTGTGATTTTTGTCTGGTGGAAAATGGGCTGCCGCCAAAGAAGCATCATAACACACTGATATTATTTTATAAAAAAAGTAAAGAGCAGCTCTTGATTTTTTAAGGCCCGATACATATTGTGTGGCCATCAAGGCAGGAAAGCGCCGCGCAAGCGGTCTTCCCTGCCGCTTCATTTAGGAGCCGTTACAAAATAACTGCTGCGGAGAACAAATGTTTGTTACGGCTCCTTATGCCGGACATGGCATGGCAATTTCCGGTTATTTTTGCACGACGGCTTACGGGTCGGGAACGCTTTGGGCACCTGTTGCCCACTGTTTCGTTTCATGGTTACACACAATACATTACCAAACACAACTGGAGGCATTACATGAAAATTCGTCCGTTAAATGATCGTATCCTGATCAAAAGACTGGAGGAAGAGCTGAAAACCAAGGGTGGGCTCTTTATCCCCGACAGCGCCAAGGAAAAACCGGCCGAGGGCAAGGTTGTCGCCGTGGGCAAGGGACGCCTCAACGAGAAAGGCGAGCGGGTTGCGATGGATCTCAAGGCCGGCGACCGGGTCCTGTTTTCCAAGTATGGAGGCAACGAGATCAAGATCGATGGCGAGGATTACCTCATCATGCGCGAGGACGATGTTCTCGGAGTTCTTGAAGGGAAATAATCGTACCTCAAAAAAATCGTTACTCCGACAAGTTGTGTAATTTTTTGTGATTTAGACGGAAAGGAGAATTATCACCATGGCTGCAAAAGATATCAGATATGGGGTGAAAGCCCGTGAGTCCATCCTGAATGGCGTAAACATCCTGGCCAATGCCGTGAAGGTAACGCTTGGCCCCAAGGGCCGTAATGTATTGATCGAGAAATCCTACGGCGCGCCCATCATCACCAAGGACGGCGTTTCCGTTGCCAAGGAGATCGAGGTAAAGGACCGCTTCGAGAACATGGGCGCCCAGATGGTTAAGGAAGTTGCCTCCAAGACCTCCGATGTGGCCGGTGACGGCACCACCACCGCCACCATCCTGGCCCAGGCCATCTACGCTGAAGGCTCCAAGTTGGTTGCCGCGGGCAACAATCCTATGGACATCAAGCGCGGCATCGACAAGGCTGTCGAGGCTGTGGTTGCTGAGTTGAAGAAAATCGCCAAGCCCACCAAGGAGCAGAAGGAAATTGCCCAGGTCGGCACCATCTCCGCCAACAATGACGCCACCATCGGCAACATCATCGCCGAGGCCATGGATAAGGTCGGCAAGGAAGGCGTTATCACCGTGGAAGAGGCCAAGGGCATGGAGACCACCCTGGACGTGGTTGAAGGCATGCAGTTCGACCGCGGCTATCTCTCCCCGTATTTTGTCACCGACGCCGAGAAGATGGAAGTAAACCTGGACGAGCCCTTCATCCTGATCAACGAGAAGAAGATCGGCAATATGAAGGACCTGCTTCCCATCCTTGAGCAGATCGCCAAGATGGGCCGTCCTCTGTGCATCATCGCCGAGGACGTGGACGGCGAGGCCCTGGCTACCCTGGTGGTCAACAAGCTGCGCGGCACCCTGAGCGTTGCCGCCGTCAAGGCTCCTGGTTTTGGCGACCGCCGTAAGGCCATGCTGGAAGACATCGCCACCCTCACCGGCGGCCAGGTGATCACCGAAGATCTGGGGATCAAGCTGGAGAACATCACCATCAAAGACCTCGGCACTGCCAAGCGCATTGTTATGGACAAGGACACCACCACCATCGTGGACGGCGCCGGCGACAAGAAAAATCTTGCCGCCCGGGTCAAGCAGATCCGCGCTCAGATCGATTCCTCCACTTCCGACTACGACCGCGAGAAGCTCCAGGAGCGTCTGGCCAAGTTGATCGGCGGTGTAGCGGTGATCAATGTCGGTGCAGCCACCGAGATCGAGATGAAAGAGAAGAAGGCTCGGGTGGAAGATGCACTGAACGCGACCCGCGCCGCAGTGGAAGAGGGCATTGTTCCCGGCGGCGGCGTTGCCTACCTGCGCTGCCTGGACGCTCTCAAAAAACTCAAGCTTACCCCTGAGATGGAGCTTGGCAAGCAGATCGTGGCTCGGGCTCTTGAAGAGCCGGTACGTCAGATCGCCAACAACGCCGGCCTCGAAGGCTCGGTGATTGTGGAGCATGTCAAGAACATGAAGGGCTCCAAGGGCTTCAATGCCGACACCGAGAAGTTTGAAGACCTGCTGGAGGCAGGGGTCATCGATCCCGCCAAGGTAACCCGTTTCGCCCTGCAGAACGCGGCCAGCGTTTCCGGCCTGTTGCTGACCACCGAGTGCATGATTGCCGAGCATCCGGAGGAAGATAAGGGTGCAGGCGGCGGCATGCCTCCTGGCATGGGCGGCATGGGCGGCATGGGTGGCATGGGCGGCATGATGTAAGAGCCGCGCGTCCCGCTGTTTCCCTTTTACTGTTAGTAGCCCCCGGGTTTTTCGTGCGCGGAAACACCGGGGGCTTTTTTTGTGGTTGACAATTGCCGCAAAATCTTGAATATAAGGACTTCTTTTTCACTGGCGATGTAGCTCAGTTGGTTAGAGCATACGGCTCATATCCGTAGTGTCCGGGGTTCAAGTCCCTGCATCGCCACCATTGCATATCTCATCCGTTGAAATTATCGCGGGTTGCAGTATACAAAAAGCTCTCGCTCCGATCTAACGCATCGGAGCGAGAGCTTTTTTTATGTCGAAACCGGCGACAGGCGCGTGTAAGGGAGAGGGGTGTGTTCAAAAAAGCGTTTCTGCGGCTACTGTTTTTTGGTGTTTTGTTTCTGTTGCTCTTCTCGTATTGCGGCGCATCAGGGGTTGAGTATTCAATCACCGTCAATGGCGAAGAGATTCACGGCCTTCAGGGAGTGGCTTGTGCCACGGGAGGGTTGTTGGCTGCCGGAGTCGCAGTGGTGGGGGTATTGGCCCTTGTCGCACTGGTTCTGGCCGGGGCATCCATGGTATTGCTGGGAGTCTTCGCGGTTGTCTTCCTGGGGCTGCTTTTTGTTTTTTTTCCAGTCTGGGTGGTGGTTGGCGGAGTTATGATTCTCATGGCGTTGGTCTTCCGGAAGCATGCAGGCAAAAATCCTGCCAATACGCGGTGCTGGTAAACGATGCTTCGTTCGGGCCGTTGGGTCGACGAGTCTTTCGTCCATAAAAAAAGCGCCCCCTCGGGAGCGCTTTTTTGTGTCCTGTGATCCGCGATCGGGGTTATTCGTCCTCCTCCAAATCGTCTTCCTCAAGCTCTTCGTCCTCCAGAGCCTCGACCTCGTCATCGGTGTCATCATCCTCGGTTCCGGCGTCATCATCTTCCGGCAGTTCATCGTCCGCCAAGATGTCTGATTCTTCCTCCGGGCCAGCGGCAAGGGCGTCCTCTTCCTCGCCCGTCGGCTTGCGGATTTTTGTCGGGGGCAGGATGATGGCCGTGATTTTTGCAATATCTTGTCGCACCAGCGGATCTGCAAGACAAAAGGCACATTCGGCAATGTGCTTTTCCATGAAGGAAACCATGCGCGCCGGGGCCATGGACTCTTCCTGGACTTGGGCATACCATGATTTGACAAGCCTCTGTAAGCGCTCGCATTCCATCGCTACGTACTCCTTTGTCTGGTTTAAAACCGGCGTAACATCACCAAGGGGGCAAGCTCCATGCTTGCCGTGATTCGAGCCATATGTACTGTATTTTTTTTCCGCTGCCCAGACTCTTTTGTTAAAAAAAGAAAAATGTTGTTTCCCCGCGGACAACATTATATCTTGGCACAGCGGATGGAAGTGGAAAGGGCGCTGGTGGCTCTCCCGGACTTCAAATCCGGTGCACCGGGTTAACAGCCTGGTGGGTGGGTTCGATTCCCATGCACTTCCGCCAAATGAACAGAATTAACGCAAAGACGCAGAGACGCAAAGTTTAAAAAACTTTTTTTAAAATACGTTTGTCTTTGCGTCTTCGCGCCTTTGCGTTAAAGTTTATCCTCTTGTCTTCAGCAACGGAAATCCCATCTTCTCCCGCTGGGCCACGAACTGTTCCGCAACCTTTCTCGCGATATTCCTGATCCTGCCGATATACCTGGTCCGCTCCGCCACGCTGATGGCCTTTCTGGCATCCAGCAGGTTGAAGGTGTGCGAGCACTTGAGGCAGTAGTCGTAGGCCGGCAGGATCAGCTCCGCGTCCAGCAGCCGGTGGGCCTCGGACTCAAAGGTGTCGAAAAACGAGAGCAGGGCCGTCACATTTGCCTGCTCGAAGTTGAAGGTGGAAAACTCCACCTCGGCCTGATGAAAGATGTTGCCGTAGGAGATCTCGGAGTTCCAGGCGATATCGTAGACGGAGTCCACCCCCTGCAGGTACATGGCGATGCGTTCCAGGCCGTAGGTCACCTCCACCGTGACCGGAGAGAGCTCCAGGCTGCCCGCCTGCTGGAAGTAGGTGAATTGGGTGATTTCCATGCCGTCCAGCCACACCTCCCATCCCAGCCCGGAGGCGCCCAGGGTTGGAGATTCCCAGTCATCTTCGACAAAGCGGATGTCGTGCTCCAGCGGGTCCAGGCCGAAGCGGGTGAGGCTCTCGATATAGAGATCCTGGATATTGGAGGGGGACGGTTTGATCATCACCTGAAACTGGTAGTAATGTTGGAGGCGGTTGGGATTTTCGCCATACCGGCCATCGGTCGGCCGGCGCGAGGGCTGAACATAGGCGGTTTTCCAAGGCTCAGGCCCCAAGGCCCGCAGCAGGGTGGCGGGATGGAAGGTGCCGGCCCCCACTTCCATGTCATAGGGCTGTTGCAGCGCGCAACCTTGCTGGGCCCAGAATCTGCTGAGTTCGAGAATGATATCCTGAAAATACATGTGGTTTCCTTGGGTTCCCTTGGGAACAGGCGATTTTTAGCTGATGCAACCTTCAGCTTTTTTCTGAAACCTTTGTAGGAGCGGCTTCAGCCGCGAAATAGCGAGTGTCCCCGGCCCAATTTTTTCTTTCGCGGCTGAAGCCGCTCCTACAGGCCTTCATCCTTTAATACATAGCACGCAGGGCTGGCAAGATTTTTTTACGACCGGCAAGGGAGACAGCGTCGCAGAAGGGAGACCGGGAGGCAGGTGTATCTGGAAAAGAAGAGAATGCAGCGAAAAGGCCCGCTCGCTGATGGCTGGAGATTGTCAGCCATCAGCATTTTTCTGAAGTAGTATTCATATTTTACACACTTTTATTTTGACAATGGCGTCAGACTGCGGTAACAAAGTACAAATCTTTATATTATATGGGGAGATGTGTTGAAAACCGTCACTCCGGCGAAGGCCGGAAAACGGCTGATAGCTGTAAGCTGACAGCTAATAACTCAGTTCTTGATCTTGCTTCCCAGTCTTTTTGAAAGGCGGGGAGCATTGAGCTAATGGTGGCATGTGGACGTCGCATGCCACTGCGAGGGAGGGGGTGGAGCAATCACCCTGAATTACCAAATATTTTCTTAAGGAGAAAATGAGATGGTGAAGAAAATTTCTACATTGGCGCTGGCCGGGCTTCTGGCTCTTCCTGCCATGGCTTCCGCAGGTGCGGGCGGCGCAGCCGCTGCCTCGGACATCCAGGCGCAGGTCGATGCCCTGACCAGGCAGCTTGAGCAGTTGAAGTCCGAGATGGCAAAAGTAAAAGCTGCCCCGGCCCCGGTAAGCGACCAGAGCAGCAGAATCCAGGCTCTGGAGGAGAAGTCCGAGCAGTGGGATCTGGCGTCTCGTATCCAGTTCTCCGGCGATTTTCGTTCCCGGTACGATTATTATACCCGGGACCGGAAAGTGTCTAACGTTGCGGTCTTTACTCCGCCTGGTGCGCCGATCACATACACCGACGTAACGGATAAAAATGATGGAATCATGACCAACCGTTTTCGTTTGGATATGCGCGCCAAGGCTCTGGAGAACGTCGAGTTCAAGGGGCGTCTTGCCATGTACAAGGCTTGGGGCATGCAGTCCACTCCGGACGGCGAAGGCAATACCCCTATTGGCTCTTTCCCCGCCTTTGATGGCAACGCAACCCGGACCCCTGGCGACAGCACCCTGCAAGTGGACCGTGCCTTTGTGAACTGGAACAACATCGGTGACTCCCCGGTCTGGTTCTCCGTTGGCCGCAGGCCCACCACCGATGGTCCGGCCGCACAGTTGCGCATGAATCAGGATGAGCGGATGGCCACCCCCACCGCCTTCATGGATTGGCCATTTGATGGTATCTCCGTGGGCTATGCCTACAACAATCTGTTCGGTGTTCAGGATGCACCGGGCCGGGTTCGCATTTGTTATGGTCGCGGCTTTGAAGCAGGCTTGAACCAGAACGACACCGGCATCAACGATACTGATTTCGCAGGGGTGAGCTGGGATGTGTACAAGAAGGGCGATCGTTTCGCCTATGTACAGTCCTTTGCTGCCATGGATGTTTTTAACTATCCCGACTGGTCCGATGCGACCACTGCCGCCAGGACGGCCGCCGGCTATGGCGACGCAGGGCGGAAGAATCTTGGCAACATCTACCATACCTCCGGCGTGTATCAGGACAAGTGGCAGAACCTGAATTACTTCTTGACTGGTGCTTGGAGCCGCACCGATCCCAATGATCAGGGCATGCTGAACGATTATACTTCTGGTGTAAACAACACCAATGAAGAGGATGGCTTTGCTGTTCATATCGGCGTGCGTTACGACATTCCGGATTCTCTCTTCAAGGTTGGCGCCGAGTACAACCACGGTTCCAAATACTGGATTGCCATGTCTCCCGGTCATGACGATCTGTATGCCTCCAAGCTGGCTACTCGCGGTAATGTCTATGAGCTCTACACCATCTATGACATTCCCGGCGGCGAGGCGGTATCCAAGTTCGGCAAGGCCTTCATCCGTCTCGGTTACCAGCATTATGACTACAACTACACCGGTTCGATGGACTGGAACGTCATGCCGTATGACGTTGGTGATGCTAACGAAGCTTGGAAAGCAAACTTTGCTGGCCAGGACATCATCGAGAGTGCAGATCAGGTATACCTGACCTTCGAGGCATCATTCTAATCCGGTCTTTCGTGTAGCACCTGTTGTTCATGCAATAACCGAAGAGGGAAGGGCGCAAGCCCTTCCCTCTTTTTGTTTGGGGTATGGCATGCTTAGCGCGACTTGGGGATGTGATGTCGCTATGCCTGCAAGCATGTAATCTTTGGTTGACAATATGTAATCCGTGGTATACACTATTGCCGTGATCACGATCAGCGAAACAGAGAATTTTTTCCGTATGGTTTGCCGGACTGCGCGATACGATAACAAGGGCCCGGATCAAGGCGCGGCAGGTATAGGAGGAAAAAATGGGAAGCAAGATCGCTTTGCGCAAATGGGATGTGCTTGATCATCTGAAGACAGAAGAGGACATAGTGCTGTACTTTGATGCCTGCGTGGAGGAAGACCCTGGAGACGGCAGCCTGATCCGCGCCGCCCTTGGCGATATCGCTCGTGCTCGAGGCATGAGCCAACTGGCCCGCGACACCGGTCTGGCTCGGGAAGGGCTGTATAAGGCACTTTCCGCCGAGGGGAATCCTGAATTCGCCACGGTGATGAAGGTCATCAAGGCGTTGGGTTTGAAGCTGCACGGCCATGCCACCACGACTTCCGCCGCGTAGCACAGGCCTGGAAAGCACTCTTGCGACGCGGCAATTCCTCCCCGCGCAGCGCGAAATTCTCTGTCATTATAGCCACCCGTGATTTTTTTTTCTCATCATCCACTGGTTTCCAGCGCAACCTTTTCCAGACGCGACGGCGTAAGCGAGGTCCCGTATCATTCGCGCAATATCGGCCTGCATGTTGGCGATGACGAGGCGCGGGTTCTGCGAAACAGAGCGTTACTCAAGGAAGAGCTAGGGTTGGCGCGCCTGGTTTCTGCCAAGCAGGTACACGGGGACAGCATTCTCAATATGGATTGGCTGCCGGTTGCGGATGAGGAGTATCCAGGGCATGATGCCTTGATGACAAATATCCCCCAGATCGGCCTGATGATCCAGCAGGCCGACTGCCAAGCGGTCATGCTCTATGATCCTGAGCATGCGGCGGTGGCCAACATCCATTCCGGCTGGCGGGGCAGTGTGGCGAACATCATCGCCAAAACCGTGGCCGCCATGACCTCAGCCTACGGTACCCGTCCAGCCGCGTTGCATGCTGCCATCAGCCCCTCTTTAGGGCCATGTTGCGGGGAGTTTGTCAACTACCGCACCGAGCTGCCACCCGCGTTTCATGTCTACCAGACACAGCCCAATCATTTTGATTTTTGGGCCATCAGCCGCGATCAACTCCGCGACACAGGGGTATGCATCGAACATATCGAGATCGCGGGGAGCTGCACGGTATGTAATGAAAATTATTTTTCCTACCGCCGCGAGGGTGTGACCGGCCGCTTTGCTTCGGTTGTAGGGATTAAAAAATAGAAACGCAGAGGCGCAAAGGCGCGGAGAAAAAATGAAGCAAGAAAGTAAGTTTGGCAAACAAACAGGACATCACTCGTCTGGTGAAAAGGGTATCGATAAAAGAAGAAAAATTGGCGTGTTCGCGCCTCTGCGTTGCACGGTTTTTCTGAGGCCAAAATCTTGCTAAATTCTCGCGCCATAGCCATGGATACCCTCCTTGCCTGGGAGAAAGCGCAGGAGCCGCTGGATCAGGTGCTGGAAAGCATGGTGTCCCTGGCTGCCATGGACGATCCGCGCGACAGGCAGCTTGTCATGGCTCTGGTCTACGGGGTTGTCCGCTGGCAAGGCTATCTGGATGCAAGTATCCAGAAATTTTCCAGCCATCCTCTGCGGCAGATGAAGCCTCTTACCCTCGCGGCGCTCAGGGTCGGCTTGTATCAGCTTATTTTTCTCGATCGGATACCGGAATCGGCGGCCATCAACGAAACGGTGCAGGCCTTGAAATCGGCCAGACAGCCGAAGTGGCTCTCCGGTTTTGTCAACGGGGTGCTCCGCGCCATGGCCCGGCAGAGAGCATCCCTGCCCGCGCCCGATGAGGCGGCGGCGGTGTTGAGCCATCCCGCTTGGCTGGTGGCGCGATGGGAAGCGCTGTTCGGCCGGGAACGGGCCAGGAGGATCTGCTGGACAAACACTACCTTGCCCCCGCTGGTGGTGCGGGTGAATACCCTGCGAATCTCGACAGACGATTGGCTCTCCCTGTTGCGGGAAAATGGGATTGCCTGCGAGCGTGGTCTTTTCGCCCAGGATGGGGTGCGGATCGATAATTTTCAAGGGTCTGTCACTGCCTTGCCCGGGTATGTGGAGGGTTTTTTCGTGGTCCAGGACGAGGCGGCCCAACTGGTCACCCAATTGCTGGGGCCGTTTGTCAGCGGAAGATATCTCGACGGCTGTGCCGGGCTTGGCGGCAAGGCGCTGCATCTGGCCCAGATGTTGCCGGATGGCGGCAGGGTGGTGGCGGTCGAGCCCAGCCGGAAACGTCAGGCCCTGCTTAAAGAGAACGTAGAGCGCCTTGGCGGCCCGGAGGTTGCAATCCATGGCGTCACACTCCAGGAGTTTGCCGGACAGCCTCAGGGGGGCTTTGCGGGCGTTCTTGTTGATGCACCCTGCTCCGGTCTTGGCGTTATCCGGCGGCAGCCTGATATCCGCTGGCAGCGATCGCTTGCGGCATTGCAGGGGTATCAGAACAGGCAACGGGAGTTGCTGAGTGCTGCGGCAGGGCTTGTCGCAAAAGGAGGCCTGCTCGTCTATGCGACCTGCAGCATTGACCCAATGGAAAATGACGAGGTGATTGGTGCCTTTCTCCATGAGTATCCGGAATTTTCCACCACCCCGGCGCAGGAGTATCTGCCCGATCCGGCCAGGGGCTTGTGCGATGGGAAGGGGTTTTTAAAAACTACTCCCGAGCAGGGGGTGGATGGTTTTTTTGCGGCCAGACTGCAAAAAAACAATTAACGCAAAGGCGCAAGGACGCGGAGAGAGTGAAGAAAGAGAATGAGTTGAGCAAAATTATTATTGCTTGTGCCTTGGAGGCGCACCGAACCTTGGGCGGCCCCGGGCTGCTTGAGAGTATCTATGAAGAGGCTCTGGTGCATGAGCTTGGCCAGCATAGTGCGGATGTGCAGCGGCAAGTGTTACTCCCCGTCAATTATAAAGGGAAGGTGTTGGCGAATTCGTTACGCATTGATTTGCTCGTCGATAATCTGGTAATCGTAGAGAGTAAGGCGACTACACAGTATCATACGGTTTTTGAGTCCCAGCTATTAACCTATTTGCGGGTAAGCGGGTTGAAACTTGGTCTGGTTATAAATTTCGGCGAAATATTGCTCAAAAACGGCATACATCGGGTAGTAAACGGGTTGTAATTCATCAAAAAAATTTTGCGTCTCTGCGCCATTGCGTTGAGCAGGTTTCCATGGAACCCAAATATATCAGCATCCGTGGTGCACGGATGCACAATCTGAAAAATATCAACGTGGATTTGCCCCGTAATCGACTGGTGGTTTTCACCGGCTTGAGCGGCTCGGGCAAGTCATCGCTGGCCTTTGACACCCTCTATGCCGAGGGGCAGCGCCGCTATGTGGAATCGCTCTCCACCTACGCCCGGCAGTTTCTGGGGCAGATGGAAAAGCCCGAGGTGGATTCGCTGGAGGGTCTTTCTCCCGCGGTGTCCATCGAGCAGCGGACCACCAGCCGGAACCCCCGCTCCACGGTGGGGACCATCACCGAGATCTACGATCATCTGCGCCTGCTTTTTGCCCGGGTGGGCAGACCCTATTGCCCGGAATGCGGCGAGGAGATCAGGCCCCAGTCCGTGCAGGACATGGTGGCAAGCCTGATGGCCCTTGCGGAGGGAACCAAGATCGTGCTGCTAGCTCCGCTGCTGGACGGGAAGAAGGGCGAGCACCAGGCGGTGCTGCAGAAGCTCCGGCGAGAGGGCTATGTCCGGGCGCGGATCGACGGGGAGATCCGCGATCTGGCCGAGGAAATTATCCTGGAAAAGAACAAGCGCCACACCATCCAGGCAGTGGTGGACCGGCTGGTGATCAAGCCCTCGGTGGCCAGGCGGCTCTCCGATTCCGTGGCCACCACGGTGCAGTTGGGCCAGGGCTTTTTGCTGGTGCAATTCCCGGAAGCCGGGCAGGAGACGCTGTACAGCGAACATGCCGCCTGCGTCCGTTGCGGCACGAGTTTGCCGGAACTGTCCACCCAGCTTTTTTCCTTCAACAACCCCAAGGGCGCCTGCCAGGAATGCGGCGGCCTGGGGGTGAAACAGTTTTTCGATCCTGAGCTGGTGGTGCCCAACCCCCGCCTCAGCCTCAATCAGGGCGCCATCCTCCCCTGGCAGTCCAACTCCCCCTCGACCTATACACAAGAACTCATGGCTGGGCTTGCCCGGCAATACGGCTTTTCGCTGGATACCCCGTTTGCCGAGCTGCCCGAGCAAGCCAGGGAGGTTATTCTCCACGGGAGCGGGTTTGAGGATGTTGTCTTCGACTATGTGCGGTTTCGCAGGATCCATACCCACCGCAAGCCCTTTGGAGGGATCATCCCGCAGTTGGGTCGGCGGTATCTGGAGACCGGTTCCGGCTCGGTTCGGGAAGAGCTGGAGCAGTACATGAACGAACAGGAGTGCCCGGCCTGCCATGGTGCGAGGCTCAGGCCAGAGGCGTTGGCGGTTCGGATCGGGGCGTGGAATATCCACGGTTTGACCAGCCAGAGTATCGGGGGGCTCATGGAAATCCTGCCGGCCCTTGCCTGGACGGATCAGGAGCTGTTCATTGCCGAGCGGATTTTGAAAGAGATTATGGACCGGCTCACCTTTTTGCACGACGTGGGGTTGGGCTATATCTCGCTGGCCCGCAAGGCGGCAACCCTTTCCGGCGGCGAGGCTCAGCGCATCCGGCTTGCCTCCCAGATCGGCTCGCGGCTGGCCGGGGTCTTGTACATCCTCGATGAGCCGAGTATCGGTCTGCATCAGCGGGACAATGCCCGGCTGATCAACACCCTGAATAGGCTGCGGGATCTGGGCAATACCGTGCTGGTGGTGGAGCACGACGAGGACACCATCCGGGCGGCGGATCATGTGCTGGACATGGGCCCGGGCGCCGGGGTGCATGGAGGGGAGGTGGTCTACAACGGCGAGGTGGCTGGGCTGTTGCGCCATAAAGCATCCATTACCGGCGGCTATCTCTCCGGCCGGTTGTCCATCCCGATCCCCAAAAAGCGGCGGCGCGCCGCCGCGAAAAAAGGATGGCTCAGCCTCCGACAGGCTACGGCCAACAACCTGCAAAAGATCGATGTTCGTATTCCCCTTGGGTTGATGACCTGCGTTACCGGGGTTTCCGGTTCCGGCAAAAGTTCATTGGTGATCGAGACCCTGTTCAAGGGGGCGGTGAATTATCTGGCGCACGGACCGGGACAATCCGGCAAGGGTTGCGCTTTTGAAGGGCTCGAGCAGATCGACAAGGTAATCGACATCGACCAGAGCCCCATCGGCCGGACGCCCCGCTCCAATCCAGCAACCTATACCGGATTGCTCACTCCGGTGCGCGAACTTCTGGCCCGGCTGCCCGAGGCGCGGGCCAGGGGCTATCAGCCGGGCCGCTTCAGCTTCAACTTGAAGGGGGGGAGGTGCGAGGCCTGCGAGGGCGAGGGGGTGATCAAGATCGCCATGCATTTTTTGCCGGACATCTATGTGACCTGCGAGGCCTGCGGCGGCAAACGCTACAATCAAGACACCCTGGATATCGCCTATCGGGGCAAGAATATCGCCGAGATTCTGGCCATGAACGTGGAGGAGGCCCTGGACTTTTTCGCCAAGGTTCCGCAGATCAAGGGCAAGCTGCAAACCTTGCTGGAGGTGGGGCTGTCCTATCTTGCCCTGGGCCAGTCCTCGGTGACCCTCTCCGGCGGCGAGGCGCAGCGGATAAAGCTGGCCAAGGAGCTGAGCAAAAGAAGCACCGGCAAAACCCTGTACATCATGGATGAACCGACAACCGGGCTCCACCCGGCGGACATCCAGCATCTGCTTCATGTGCTGAACCGGCTGGTGGAGAGCGGCAACACCGTGGTTATCATCGAGCACAATCTCGATGTGATCAAAACCGCCGATCATCTCATCGATCTGGGCCCCGAGGGCGGGGATCAAGGCGGCGCCATTGTCGCCCAAGGCACTCCGGAAGAGGTGGCCCGGGTGGAGGAATCGTATACCGGGCAATTTCTTAAGAAGATTCTGGCAGGGCGGGGTTAGGCGTGGAGCGCGGAGATTTTAAGCATGGCTACCGGATGAAGCCTTGGGCGATTCGGTAAAAATTGTAAAAGACCCGTTGAAGTTTCGGCATATTTCATTATAAAGAATGGAGTGTTCGCAAAAAAAGCCCTTCGACAGGCTCAGGGCGAACGGACAGTATCTTTCTGTGTTGATATCCCGTTTGTGCCGAGCCCTTCGGCAAGCTCAGGAGAGCCCTGTCAAAGCACCTGTTTTGGCAATTTCCTTTTTTTGTGAAGACATCAAGAATGGAGTGTGATTCTCACAGCAGTTTGAAACGTGGCGTGTGCCATACAGAAACTCAGACAAGGATTTGCGAATCATGGCGGAAGAAAAAAAAGAGGACGCTCAGGCACCGCAACCACCTGTTTTCCGGTTGCAGAAGATGTACCTCAAGGATTTATCCTTTGAAAACCCCGAGGCTCCGGATGTTTTTCTGGCCAAAGGCGAACCCAAGGTGGATGTGAACCTCGGGCTAAAGCACCGGAAGCTGGAGACGGAAGATCATTATGAGGTCACCCTGTCCATCACCGCCAAGGTGACCAACAGCCAGACCGAGAAAACCCTTTTTATCATTGAGGTCGAGCATGCCGGGGTGTTCTTGCTGAAAAACATTCCCGAGGAGCATATGCAACCGGTGTTGTCGGTGGAATGCGCGGCCCTGCTCTTTCCGTTTACCCGGCAGATAATCAGCCAGATTTCGGTGGACGGCGGATTTATCCCCTTCCTGATGGAGCCGATCAATTTTCATGCCCTGTATGAAAATTCAAAAAGGCAGAAGGCGGCGGAACAACAATAGACGCAATGGAAAGTTAAGGAAAAAAAGCCCGGCGATTGCCGGGCTTTTTTTGTGGAGCAAAGGGCGATTCAAAATCAAAGAATTTTGGGCTGGAGCATGATAACCAGCTCGCTTTTCTTGGTGGACTTGGCCGAATGGGAGAAGAGATTGCCGATGATGGGGATATCTCCCAAAAAGGGAACCTTGTTGCTGCCGCCGGTGGTTTCGGCATTGTCAATAAGGCCGCCAACGATCACAACCTGTCCGCTTTTAATGCGGACGGTGGTGTTCATTTCCCGGAGCTTAATCCTGGGGACACCGATGGTACCGCCCCAACCGTCAATATAGTCAACCTTATCGCCATTCAGCTTTGAGGTTACCGGGGTCAGGGTGAGGATAATCTCGTCGTTATCCATAATGGTGCCGATGACCGACATGCCGATGCCGGACATGAGGGATGCGGTTGTAACGGTATATGTCACCGCGCCGGTGGTGCCATCAACCCTGGATTCAACCTTGTCGATATATTTGAAACTGTCGCCAGCGGTGATGAGCCCCGGCTGACCGTTCATGACGCTCAGTTTCGGATTGGCCAGCACGGTGGTATCCCCCTGGGTGTCGAGAAAGTTCAGGGCCAGGGAGAATGGATTGGCGCCAGCGGCAAGAGCGACCTTGCTTACAACCCGGCCACCGCTGTTGGCCTCGGCTGCATCGTAGATAATGCCGTTGGGGCCAAAAAGGGTGAAGTCGACATTTTTCCCGGATAGAAAATTGGTCCAGTCGATGCCCCGGCTTTCGGTGTTATCCAGAGAAACCTCGACGATTTTCGCTTCGATGGAGATTTGGCGGTAGAGCTCCGTTTTGAGATTGTCGAGATAGACCGCAATCTTTTCCACAAGAGGCCTCGGGGCGGTCACGGTGATCAACCCGATGGGTTTATCGATACTGTAATATCCTTTCCCTGCCTGGACATTGCGTTTGTTTGTCGTGCTTGATTGTTTGGGGGAGGGCTGCTGCGCAGCGGTGTCTCCCGCAGGGGCGGCTTCAGAGGGGATGGAGACGGTTTCCTCCCATATCCCAAGTATTTGATCGAGATTGCCACTGATATTCGCCCACACATCAAAATCGTTTTTTTCGCTTGTGAGCTGGATGTTGCCTTTAAGACTACTTGTTTGTGTGCCGCTTCCCAGCACATCGCCGCCGACTCCGGTGGTATATGTGGATTTCAAAAACGGCATGGCCACATGGAACTTCCGGGTTTCCCGGTACTTGACCACAATGGTATTGCCCTGAACCTCGTGGAAATAATCCTTTTGCCTGAGGATATTTTCCAGCGACCTGAAAAAATCATCCTCGGCCCGGATATCAACATCCACCATGGCCATCTGGTCAACATCGCTGGCCCAACTGATATTCATGCCCTTCAGGGCAGCCAACCGTTTCATTATGTCCCGCAATGCCACCGGGCCGGTATTGGAGGAAATATCGGCGCCAACCGGGATGGTAAGGCCTTCCGCCCCCCCTGTGCCAATATTCTGAGTAGAAGGTTCTCCCAGCATATAAGTCGGATTCTGGTAACGAACCGGCAACTGGCCGGCTTCCAGGGTTTTAGGCTGATTCCTCGCGATGGACGTTTTTGTCGCCAGCGGATCGTGCGTTGCCTCGGTTTTGGCGGCAGGTGCGCAAGCGGAAATGAGCAGCAGGGAGATCGCTGCACTGACAAACAAGGCGACAGCATTTCGAGTTTTCTTTTTCATAATGGCAGTCTTTCTACTTTTTAGAGGTGAAAGAAATGTGTTGAAATCGCAAAGAAACCGCGCTTGCAACAGTGGCCGCTCTGTAACTTTTTGAATTATGTTACGGACCTGTGTCATCGTTTCCGTGTGCGCGCCCATCAAATCGACCGGAGCCCTAATTTGCCGCGGCAATTCTTCCTTTGATGAACTGGCGCAAGTCTTCCGGCACCGCATAACCGGAAAGCAGGACAGCATTGTATGCCGCAGCAGCTTGGGCGGAATGTCCGAGCTTGTCAAGAATGCGGGCCTTGGCCACCAGGGTGTCAAGGGTATCGCCGAACAGAGCTTCATGTCTGTCCAGCAGGGCCAGGGCGCCATTGTAACTCTGGTATTCTTCGGCAAAGGACGCATAACTGATCAGCGCTTCGCTTGGGGGCGTTTCTCCGCTGATGGCCAAGTCAAAGTATGTTTTTGCCGCTTCGGTTTTTTTCATGTTGGCCGAGCCAATGGCCGCCTGCAGGGCTGCCTCCGCGTTGGCTGGCTCAAGGGTCAGTGTTGCCTTGGCATAGTGCACGGCCTTGGCATTCAGCCCGAGCTGGGTAAGGCAGAGCGAAGCGATGCGGCTTGCCAGTTGGGCATTTTCAGGCCAGTTGTTGAAGGCTGATTCGTAAAGAGACAAGGCTTTTTCGAGTTGGCCGCTTTTTTCGGCGGCAGTGGCTTGTTGAATGAGGCTTTTCGCTTCGACAACCCCTTTGGGCGTCTCGAGGCGCTGCTTTACGGAGAGGGCCTCAATTTTTTCGCCCCCCTTGATGGAAACTGCTTCAGTGGCGGCTTTCGGCCATTGAAATTGTTTGGTCTTGGGCGAGATGACAATGGTGTTGAACCGCTCCTCTTTCTGCAATTCCTTGAGATTGAGGATGATGTCCAGGGCAAAATCCCAAGGGATATCGTTGAGCGCAAGAGTCAGTGTGCCGCTGACCCCTTCATCAACAACAATATTCTGGCCGCTTATTTCACCGAACAGCCGGAACACATTGTGGAGATCAATTTTAAAGAAGTCCACGGTGATTTTCTGTTTTTCATATCCGGCGAAAGCAAAAGAGTCCGCCTTGGCGGTTTTCTCCGAGGCCTTCTGAGATGGAGCGGAAGCGGTCCCCTTGGCTGTTTTGGGTTCCGGAGACGGTTTGGCGGCAACGGATTTTGGTTTGGCTTTTGCTGTGCTGGCGAACTTAGGAACGATCAGCTCCGGAGCGATGGCCTCCTGGACAGGGGCCGCAGGGGCAGAGGCTGCCGGAGGAGCAAGCTCAGCGGCGGAAAGGGAATGGGCAGGCTGAGGCTGTGCGGGAAGCATTTTTGTTTCGGGTTGTCGTGCTTCGGTTGTATTTGGCGGCGCACTGTGCTTCATGATGCCCGCCACGACGGGTGCGGCCATGGGCGCCGAAGGCTCGGCGATCTTTACCAGCAAGCCGTCGGGCCTATTTTCCAGCTCATAGGTGAACAGCTCTTTCAGCCCGGAATCAAAAACGATGCGGACCGCAGAATTGCGCTGGGCCGCGCGGATTTTTCCCAAAGCCGTTCCAACCGTGTGCTGCAGCATTTTCCCAGGGAGCACAACATTGGCGATGTCAATATACATTCTGGCGGGCAGGGCGCCTCGCTTCACAAGATGGGCCTTCTGGAAATCAGTGATTGGTCCGTTGGTTTTGATGAAGACGCGGGTTTCAGCCGGGTTGGTGGTGTCAATTTCAATGTCCTCGAGCATTGATGCCGGATGAGATTGCGGGCTGACTGCGGGTGCTGGTTGCTGTTCCGGTTCGGTTGCCGCCTGTTCGATGTGAGCGGCCAGGGGCATTGTCTTGGCAAAACTGACGACAATATTGTTCCCCTTTCTTTCGATGGTATAGGCCGGATCGTCCGAGAGGTATATCTCCAGGCGGGCTATGGCCGGGTCTTGATCGGTCAAGGCGATATTTTTAATTTCCTGTACCGGACCCTGCGGCAGATTTACCGGAATTGCCGTGGAATCAAGGAGTCTGGCGTCGGCAATGTCCAGCACGATCCGCAGGGGATCGAAGAGCTCGTACATCGTGTAGGTGGGTGGCGTCCCGCCCTGGACGACCAGTTGCAGGCCATCGGCGGTCTGGTCGAGGGTGATGCCTGATATTGTATAGGCTGCTTTTGTCTGGGAGCCGGTCTTTTGGGCAAAAGTTGTCCCGGTTACAAGAAAACAGAATATCATCAGCCCGGCAGAGATACATTTCAGGCGGGTAATAACGGGTGTCATTATTTTTCTCCCTCTTTGCTTAAGGTCATCTCAATTTTGCGGGATGTGCGTTCACCGGTCACGGTTTTCAGCGACTGCTCGATGATTACCTTGTCGTGGGCTATTTGTACAACTTCGCCATTTTCTCCGATTTTCGTGCCCTTGCGGAGCATATAGCCAATGCCGGAGGAGTCCTGCACCATGGCCAGGAATCCGCGTTTGCCTGAAACAATGGCGACCAGGGTTAACTGGGCTGGTTCATATTTTTGGGTTCCCGTCAGTTCCGCCTTGGCCTTGGCCTCTGCTTTCATGATTTCCTGGGTGAGAAAAGGAAAAAATGGGTCCGGCCTTTCACGGTTATAGATAAAGGGGAGCGCCTGCCCGCCGGCAAGGGCGGATTCCAAGGCGTGATCCGGATCCGTGGCGGCTGTTTCCGGCGGGAGGGGTTCCGGCTGGGCATACGCTGGGTTACCCGCGCCCGCACAGTACACGCTTGCAATGATGGCAACCGCAAGGAAAATATTTTTTGAGTTCATGCTGTTCGTCATGGGAAGAGGTTCTCGCCGAATGTAACTGTCAACACTCCGCACCCTTGTAATTCCTTGCCGTTGACCTGCTATTTCTTCTTTTTCACATCTTTCTTTGCGCTCGCCTCAATTTCAGCGGGATCGAGAAAACGATAGGTGACAAGCTGAAAGGTTGAATTGAGGATCATTTCTCCGCCCATCTGTTTTGGGGTATCCATCTTGATGTTGTTCACGGAGACAACACGCGGGAGTTTGCTGATCTTGTCAAGAAAGATACCCACATTGTGATATGATCCCTGCACCGCGATATCCACCGGAATTTCCGCATAAAATTGCTGCGGTTTTTCCGCAAGCGGTTTGAAGGAGAGAACATCCAGGCCGGAAATGGTGGCCTGCCCTGAAATGGTGGCCAAGAGGGAAGGGATTTCTTTTTGGTCGGGCAGCAGCAGGGATGCTTCGGCAAATTGTTTTTCAACTTCCGCCATTTCCGCCTTGTGTTTGTCAAGGTCGCTGGCAATTTTTTCAACCTTGCGAATTTCCGCTTCGATCCCGGCCTTTTGTGTTTCAAGGGTCTTTATTTCGGCGTTTTTCGGGGAATAGGCGAGAAAAAAGAAAGCCACGCACGGCAGGATGCATGCCGCCCCGGCAATCAGCATCTTCTGCTTCATCTCAAGCCGGCTTACCTTGCTGTCGAGAAACTTCTCAAGACTCGCCTGGATTTTTTGTATGTCAAGCGCCATGGCTTCTCCCGCCAAAGGTGTTAACTGTTCGGTACGATAACATTTATCGTAAGTGCAAAAGATTTCAGTTTTTGCTTGGCAACGTCCGTCTGAGCGGAACTGGTCAATTCTGTTTTTTCAAAATACTCGGAGGCTTCCAACTGTTGCATGTACTGGGCAATGGTTTCGTTATCCAGGGCAATGCCTTGCAACTGCAAGCGTCCGGCGGATTGCTGCAGTGAGTTCAGCCACATGCGGCTTGTCGGAGTGCGTGACGCCACTTCGTCGAGGACACGTACCGTAACCTTGGCGCCGGCCTGAAGTTTTTTGATGGAGTCCAGTTTTTGTTCGACCAGTTGTTTTTCTTTTTTCAGGGTTTCGATCTGTTTTATGATGGGCTGGTATGACTGCTTTTTTTTCTCAAGCGCAACCATCTCATCCTTCAGGTTGGAAATCCTTCCCGCCAGGGCCAGCCAGCCGACAACGAGGATGAGCAACACCAAGGCGAGGACGGCGGAAAACCCCAAAAGCTCTGTTTTCAGGCGCGCTCTTTTTTTCAGTTGCCTGATCGGCAGGAGGTTGATGCGGATCATGGCTACACCTCCACCGGTCTTGTTGCCAGACCGGCAGCAAGGGTCATTTCCGGAGCAATGCTTTTCAGGTAGGAGGGATCAATAATCCTGCTGTCCACCGCCGCTTGCTTGAAAGGATTGAAAATTTCAACCGGGATATCCGTCTCTTTTTCAAAGAATTCGGTAAGGCCCTGTATTTTTGCGCCGCCACCGCTGAGGACGATTTTCGAGATCGTTTCGTCCGGATGGTTGGAATAATAAAAATCAATGGCGCGTTTTACCTCCGTCACCCACTGACTGCAGGTATTCGCAAACAAAACTTCAAGTTCCGCCTGCTTATCTTTGGCGAGGGTCTCGCCGGTTTTGAGGGCTTCGGCCTCTGCAAAACTGACGCCAAAAAGATTTTCAATCTGTTCGGTCAACTGCCGGCTGCCGAGGACAACGTCGCGGGCCAGAATTGAAGCGCCATGGGAGATGATATTGATGTTCATTTTCGAGGCGCCGATATCCACCAGGGCGACATTGTCCCTCATGCCGAAATTTGCCTCAAAGGCGTTTTCCAGAGCAAAGGCATCCACGTCAACGACCACCGGCTGGAGGCCTGCCGCCCGAAGCATGTTGAGATATCCGTCGACCACGTCCCGTTTGGCGGCAACCAACATGACATCCGTGCGGGCCTCGGTGGCGGTGTTTGTTTTCAGATCCTGAAAATCCAGGTACACGTCTTCAATATCGAACGGAATGTATTGTTCAGCCTCTGATTCGATGTGTTTTTCAAGATCCTCTTCAGTCATCACCGCAAGATTTATTTTTTTGACGATGACGGAGTAGCCTGAAATGGAGATGGCGACCTTTTTGTTTTTGATTTTCAGGTTGTTGATCAAGGAGGAGATGACCTTGCCCACGGCTGCTGGATCCTGCAAGGCGCCGTCTTCAAGAGAGTCGGGGGGGAGCAGGGCGCTGCCCAGGGCCACGAGCTGATAGCCGTTGCCCGTTTCCGCCAGTTCACAGATCTTTACGGCATGGGAGCCAATGTCAAGACCGATGGAAAGCGTTTGCCTTTTGAGGAAAGGGATATGCAAGGATGGCAATTGTAATTTTTTGAAACCGGACTTGCCCATGAGCACCCCGTGACCAAGATTTACTGGTTCTGCACCTCCGCAGATCGACATCGGTTGCCGTGCGGAATACTTTCTAACTGCGCCTGGTGATTATAATTTTATCTACCCTGTTGCATTAGAGACACAAAAAAAACATGGTGTCAAGAATAAAGTAAGTGGTAGGTCGTGGATTTTTCTCATAAAAATTGAGTAGTTGAATAGGAGAACAAGGAAAGGGCTGGCTGGAAAAACGTAAAAATATCGATATGTTGTGTTTTTCATAAGTGGCTGCCACTACAGGTAGTTTCCGCCTGTGGGGAAAAAATGGACCGCTCGCGGGCCGGTGACCCGAGAGTTTCTTCGCCGGAAGCATTCAGCCCCTTGTATTTATTTCGGTCTTCGCTTATTTTGGGGAACCTTCCGGGCGACGATTTGCCGTTGACCGGTTCTGGTATTCCCAGGATGAACAGAGTGCGAGACGAGGATCAAACGTGTTTAAAAAAACTCCTGTCAAGACCGTGGAAAAATCTGTTGTGCGTGAATATGCGGAGGCAATCATTATTGCCTTGCTGCTGGCATTTTTCATCAGAACTTTTGTGGTGCAGGCCTTCAAGATTCCTTCCGGCTCCATGATTCCGACTTTGCTGATTGGGGATCATATCCTGGTGAACAAATTCGGCTACGGCGTTAAAAATCCGCTGAGCGGGGCTACATGGTTCGCCGTGGGCGATCCCCAACGGCATGATGTCATCGTTTTCAAGTATCCTGAAAATCCCTCCCAGGATTTCATCAAGCGGGTTGTGGGTGTTGCCGGCGATCGGATTGAAATTGCGGGCAAAAAGGTGTTCGTCAACGGAGAAACTTTTGTCGAGCCAAACGCCGTGAATCTGGACACCGAGGTTCTGCCTTCTCCGAGGGACAACATGGAACCGATAACCGTGCCGCCCGATTCCGTCTTTGTCATGGGTGATAACCGGGACAACAGCCACGACAGCCGGTTTTGGGGGGTTGTCGATCTCAAGGCCATACGGGGCAAGGCCTTTATGTTGTACTGGTCATGGGACAGTGAGAATTTCACGGTGCGGTGGAATAGGCTTGGCAAAATAATTCCTTAGGCGGTGGCAGCAAGATACTGTGTCGCCGCGTATATTTATGCGTTGTTTTCGGCAACAGCTCCGATAATGGCCATATTCAAGGCGTACGGTTCAAAAAAGTTCTGGACCATTGGCTGTTGTTTTTTTTATTCTGAATTGACGCGGCGTTGCTCCTCATATTGTGAGGCGGGATGTCTGCACCGGTTGTGTTGATATTTTCACGGAAAGAATCGCATGGACCCCGATTACCGATTCAGCCACAAACATATCCTTGGGCTTGCCGATCTTTCCCCGGAAGATATTCAGGCTGTTTTGCAGACGGCGGAATCGTTCAAGGAAATATCTTCCCGATCCATAAAAAAAGTCCCGACCCTGCGCGGCAAGACCATCATCAATTTTTTCTTCGAGCCAAGCACCCGGACCCGTCTGTCCTTTGAGGTTGCCGCAAAGCGCATGAGCGCGGACACCTTTAATATCTCCAATTCCGGCAGCAGCACGGTGAAAGGGGAAACCCTGATTGATACCGCGCGAAATCTGGCGGCCATGAATCCCGACTGTATTATTCTCCGGCATCCCAGTTCAGGGGCGGCCCGTTTGCTGGCCGATCATATCAACGCCTCCGTGATCAATGCCGGAGACGGAACCCACGAGCATCCAAGCCAGGGACTCCTTGATTTGATGACGGTCCGGGAAGCCAAGGGCGGGATTGCGGGTTTGAAAATCGCCATTATCGGCGACATAGCCCATAGCCGGGTGGCGCATTCAAATATTATCGGTTTTTCCAAGATGGGGGCGACCGTAACGGTGAGCGGCCCGGCGACGCTGATCCCCCCAGGCATCACGGAACTGGGCGCCCAAGTCAGCCGCACCGTGCTCGAGGCGGTTGATGGGGCGGATGTGATCATGGCCCTGCGGATCCAGAAAGAGCGGCAGCAGGATCCACTGTTTCCGACTCTGCGGGAATATGCGAAATTTTTTGGCATCTCGCAAAAGGTGGTGGACGCAGCCAAGCCCGAGGCGATCATCATGCATCCCGGACCGATAAACCGGGGAGTTGAGCTCGATCCCACGCTAGCGGACGGCAGCCGGTCGGTGATTCTGGAGCAGGTTACCAACGGAGTGGCGGTGCGGATGGCTTTGATTTACCTGATAATGGGAGGCGATTAGCATGCCCGGAGGTATTCTGCTAAAGAATGGGCGCGTGATTGATCCGGCAAACGGAATCGATCAGATCCGCGATGTGTTGATCGTCGATGGCAGGATACGCGCGGTGGGTCAACCAGGTTCCCTTTCCGGGCAGGACGGCCTTGCCTATGACGTGACGGGCAAATGGGTGGTGCCGGGGCTGATCGACATGCATGTCCATTTGCGCGAGCCAGGGCAGGAGTACAAGGAAACCATTGAAACCGGCACCCGCGCTGCCGCGGCCGGGGGTTTTACCGCCGTGGCAGCCATGCCGAACACCAAACCGGTCAATGACAATCAGACCGTGACCGTGTTTATTCTGGCCAAGGCTGCGGAAGCTGGTCTCGCCAGGGTTTATCCGGTGGGGGCGATCAGCAGCGGGAGCAGCGGGGAACATCTGGCCGAGTTCGGCGAACTTCGCCAGGCCGGGGCGGTTGCTGTAACCGACGATGGGTTGCCGGTGGGCAACAGCCAGCTCATGCGCCGCGCCCTCGAGTATGCCGGCAACCACGATCTGCTGGTTATTTCCCATGCCGAGGATCTGTCGCTCAGTCACGGCGGCGTGATGAACGATGGCGCGCTGGCCACTCGGCTCGGGTTGCGGGGCATCCCCCATGTGGCCGAAGAGATCATGGTGTATCGCGATCTGGCCCTGGCTGAGTTTACCGGGCGGCCCATCCATATCGCCCACGTCAGCACTCGGGAGTCGTTGGCTCTGATCCGGAGAGCCAAGGAAAAGGGTGTGGCTGTGACCGCGGAAACAGCACCGCATTATTTTACCCTTACCGAGAAAGCGGTGGATGGTTACAACACTCTGGCCAAGATGAATCCTCCCCTGCGCACCGAGGCGGATGTCGCCGCAGTGCGAGAGGCCTTGCGGGACGGAACCCTTGACGCCATTGCCACGGATCATGCGCCGCACGGCGGGCTTGATAAGGACCGGGAATTTGATCTGGCTGCCAACGGCATAATAGGCCTGGAAACAGCGTTGCCGTTAACCTTGCAGCTCGTGCGGGAGAATCAGCTCGATGCCCGGAGGATGGTGGAGCTGCTTGCGGTGAATCCGGCCAGGATTCTCGGGGTGCCCGGCGGGACGCTTTCCGTGGGCGCTCCGGCGGATATTGCGGTGATTGATCCGGAGAAGAAGTTTGTCTTTACCGAGGAGTCCATTCAGTCCAAAAGCAGGAATTCCCCGTTTCTTGGTTGGGAGCTGCAGGGAAAGGCGGTGTTGACCATCATGGCCGGCCGGATAACCTGGCAGGAAGCCTTCAGCTCTTGATGTCCAGCAGGTTGCCAAGCATCTCATCTTGGATCTGCACGGTTTTCAGGTTGGCCTGAAAAAAACGGCGGCTCAACATCATGTTGGGCAGCTCTTCGCTGAGCTCCACGTTTGATTTTTCAACCAGGGTTTCCCCCTGGGAAGTTTGTTCATACACCATGGGCCCGGGTGTTTGAATCTGTTGCACCACGGCCTCGACGCCCTGTGTTTCCTGTTCCTGCAACGTTACCCGTGTTTTTTTGTAGCCATCCGTATTGATGTTGGCCACATTATTGGCGTTTGATTCGATTTTTTTCTGGATGGCGGTCAGGCCGGAAAGTGCCGAATGGATGCCGGAAATCATGGGGTTGCCTCCTGAGGTCCTTGCGTACAGTATCCCTTATCATATTTCCTTATCGGTCTGTTTGGCAAGCAGCTTTAATTTTGCAGGTGGCAATCGGGCCGTTTTGCAGGTATATGTAAGAGGACTTTGGCGGCGCACCCCGCCTGTTCAGGGGCCGGGAATTGTCGCCCATCGGCACCCCTTCGCTGCAACGATTTTTTCTGATGATACATGAGGGTTGCCATGCCTTTTTATACCGCCCAGGATGTGGCCCGGTTTTTCCTCAATCCGCTCTTCCCGGCATTTTTTATCGGCTTGATTCTGTTGCTCAAAAAGGAGCGGACACGCTTCGGCCTTTTTTTTCTGCTGGTCTATCTCTACGGAGTCAGCATTCCGTATCCTTCACAGGTTGTCATGGCCAGATGGTCGGTGGCGGATACCGTGGACCGGCATAGCAGGTATGATTCCGCCGTGGTGCTGGGAGGGATTGTTGATTACAAGTGGTATGTGCTGCATGCGGCGGAGAATGAAAAAGTGATCTTCAAACACGTTTCCGGCTACCAGCAACTGGGGCAGAGTTCCGCGCGGATCCTGATGGGGGCCGCGGCGGTAAAAAGCGGCCTGGCCGATACTTTGCTCCTCAGCGATGTGAGCATCAAGGGGGTGAACGAGACCGCAATCCTCCTCGATCTTCTGGAAAGGCAGGGTATTGATCCCGAAAAGATCGCGGTCCACGGCAAGGTCTACAACACCCTGGCCGAGGCCAAAAGCGTCAAGGCGTATTGCGAGAGCAATGGAATCAAGAAGATCTTGCTCATCACCTCGGCCAGCCACATGCGGCGGGCAGCGGCATTTTTCCGGAAGCAGGGGGTGAATCCGGACCTGTTGTCTGTTTCGCGGGACAACAGGCCCATAACCAGGGAAAGTTTCATCCCTTCCAGCGACGGCTTGGAGGATACCTACGGGATGCTCTATGAGCTTGTCGGCTACACCGCCTATTTGATCCAGGGCAAGCTGTAACTCCCTCTTATTCTTCCTCGCCGATCTTCTTCGTGTACCCGCATTCCTTGTTCGGGCAATGCAGTTGCAGGCCGCTTTTTTTCGTCTCCCGCTCAAGCAGATAGGTGGAGCCGCACTGCGGGCACGGCTCATTGACCGGCCTGTCCCAGAGGGCGAAAGAGCACTTGGGATATTGGTTGCAACTGTAAAAGATCTTGCCGCGCTTGGATATCTTCTGGATGAGTTCTCCGGTGCATCCTGGCTCCGGACAAGGGACCCCGGTGGTGGTGGCGCGGATGTTCTTGCAGGCCGGATAGCCGGAACAGGCCAGGAACTTGCCGTAGCGCCCATTCTTGAAAACCATGGGCTTGCCGCATTTTTCACAGAGCTCGCCTGAGTCGGCTGGCTGCTCTCTCTCCACGGGCACGATCTTGCCCTCGTCGTTTCTGGTAAAATCCTGGGTGTGTTTGCATTCCGGATACTTCTCGCAGGCAAGAAATTCGCCGTTTTTCCCCCACTTGATCACCATTTTCCCGTCACAGAGCGGACAGGGCAGGTCGGTGGGGATGGCTGTTTTCTTGATTGATTTCATCTCCTCCTTGGCGGCGTCCAGCGTTTTGCTGAACGGACCGTAAAAATCCTGCAATACCTTCAGCCACTGGCTGTTTCCAGCCTCCACCTCATCGAGCTTTTCCTCCATGGAAGCGGTGAATTCTATGTCCAGAATATCGGGGAAATGGGCGACAAGCAGTTCGTTGACCAGCTTGCCCAGGTCCGTGGGCATGAATTTTCGTTGGGCCAGGAGGGCGTATTCCTTCTCCTGGATGGTGGAAAGGATGGAAGCATAGGTGGAGGGCCGGCCAACCCCGTTTTCCTCCAGGGCTTTCACCAGGGTCGCCTCTGTATACCGGGGAGGAGGCTGGGTGAAATGCTGCTTGGGCTCGATGCTCAGGAGGGAGACGGTCTCGCCTTTTTTCAGGTCCGGCAGGGCGGCATTGTCGCCTTCCGCGCCATCTCCAGGAGAAGCGCTTTCATCCACCGCCTCTTCGTACAGGGCCATGAAACCCTGAAAACGCATGATGGAGCCCACGGTTTTAAAAACAAAGTCGCGGGCCGCGGTCAGGGTGATGGTGGTTTGGTCATACTCCGCCGGGGCCATCTGGCAGGCGAGAAAGCGTTTCCAGATCAGGGAGTAGAGGGCCAGCATGTCTTTTTCCAGAAAGGGCGCAAGTTTCTCCGGAGTGTTGCGCACGTCGGTGGGCCGGATGGCTTCGTGGGCGTCCTGGGCGGATTTGCTGGTCTTGAAGATGTTCGGCTTGGCAGGGAGGAACGGTTCCCCAAATGTTTCGGAGATATACCCCCGGGCCTCTTCCAGGGCCTCGTTGCTGATCCGGGTGGAGTCGGTCCGCATGTAGGTGATCAGGCCGGTGGGGCCTTCGGCGCCCAATTCGATGCCCTCATAGAGCCGCTGGGCCAGGGTCATGGTCTTTTTCGCGGAAAAGCGGAGCTTGCGGTTGGCGTCCATCTGCATGGTGCTGGTGATGAAGGGCGGGCTCGGGTTGCGTTTTTTCTTTTTCTTCTCCAGGCTCTCCACCAGAAAAGAAGCGTCCCGCACGGCAGCGACAATGGCCTGCGCCTCACCATCGGTGCCGATCTTGTTTTTCTTGAGGTCGATCTTCTTGCCGTACGCCTGGTCGAGCTGAGCGACAAAGGGCGGCGGCGTTTTTCCTTCCAGGGTGGTGTGGATGGACCAGTACTCTTCCGAAACAAAGGCCTCGATGGCCTGCTCGCGCTCGCAGACCATGCGGACCGCGACCGACTGCACCCTGCCCGCGCTCAAGCCCCGGCGGACCTTGTCCCACAGCAGAGGGGATATCTGATAGCCCACCAACCGGTCCAGGATCCGGCGGGTCTGCTGGGCTTCGAAGCGCTGCTGGTTGACCTCGCTTGCCTGGTCGATGGCGGCGAGGATCGCTTTTTTGGTGAGTTCGTGGAAGAGAACTCGGTGGATGGGCTTGTGCGTGGATTGCAGGATTTCGGCGATATGGTGGGCAATGGCCTCCCCCTCGCGGTCCGGATCAGGGGCCAGGTAGATCGTGTCGGCCTTTTCCGCCGCGCTTTTCAGGTCGCTGATGATTTTTCCCTTGCCCCGGATCGTTACGTATTGGGGGGCGAAATCATTGGCGATGTCAACGCCCAGGGTTGTAACCGGCAGGTCGATGATATGGCCCACCGATGCCTTGACGGTAAAGTTTTTGCCGAGATATTTCTGCAAGGTCCGGGCTTTGGCCGGAGATTCAACAATGATAAGCGATTGTGACATGGTGTCCTGTGCGTTTGTGTTAAGCTGGCGCAGATGCGTCCCTTTCTCTAGGGGCCTTATACACTGGACGAATGTGGTTCCGCAAGCCTTTGGTACTGTTTGCCCGGTAAAGATGCCACCAGCCCCCGGAGTTCGAGGTGCAGGAGGATCTCGCTTATCCTGTGCGATGGCAGTTGCGCCGCCAGGATAATCTCTTCGATGTTTCGGGGGTACACCTCAAGCAGGGAGAAGACCTTGCCCTCTTCGGGGGGCATTGGCGGTGCTTGCACCCTTGTTTGCGGAGGGAAGATCTGGGTGCGCAGGGCCAATTCTCCGGTAATATCGGCCGCGCTGTGTACGAGCTTGGCGCCTTCCTGGATCAGGCGGTGGCAGCCTTCGCTTTTCGGGGAATCGATCCTGCCGGGGATGGCAAAAACATCCCTTCCCTGTTCAAGCGCCTGGTGCGCGGTGATCAGGGTGCCGGACCGGTGGGCGGCTTCCACCACCACGACGCCCAGCGACAACCCGCTGATAATCCGATTCCGGGCGGGAAAGCGAAACCCTTCCGGCAGGGTTCCCAGGGGAGTCTCGCTGATGATCGCGCCGTGGGCGGCGATCTGCGCATGGAGCTTCTTGTTTTGGCTGGGATAGACGATGTCCAGGCCGCAACCCATGACCGCGATGGTCTTGCCCTCTGCCGCCAGTGCTCCCCGGTGGGCGGCGGTGTCTATCCCCAGGGCAAAGCCGCTGGTGATGACCAGATCGTGGCGGGCCAGCTCCGTGGCCAGCCGCTCCGCCACCTGCAATCCGTACGAGGAGGCCGCCCGGGCTCCGACCATGGCGATGCCCGGACCGCTCAGGAGTTGCGGATTTCCCAGGACATGGAGAATCACCGGCGGGTCGTGTATTTCCTTGAGCAGGGGAGGAAAGAACGGATCGTCCCAGCAGAGCAATGTGGTCCCTGCTTTTTCCGCCAGACGAAGCTCTTTGTCCGCTGCGGCCACGGCAATGGTCCTCTGGCCGCACAGCGCGGCAAGGGAGTCTTTGCGCAAAAAACCGCATTCCTCAAGCGCCTTGCGGCTGGCCGCGAGAATCTGCCGGGCGGAGCCGAACCGTTCGACAAGTTTCTTGAGGGTGGTTGGGCCGAGCCCCGGGGTAAAGGCGAGGGTGAGCCACTGGGGTCTGGTGTCCATATCAGCAAGATCGCAGGATGAGAAGGAGAATGTTTGAAGTCTCGGTTGCGTTCGAAAACCCAGGCGAGGGTGAGTTCAGGGTAAATTAATTGTCAGGTGTTGGCACCAAAAAAACAGGACCTCCGGCAGAGGCGGTCCTGTTTTTTTGGTGTATACGCCGGCTAATCGTTATAAAAGGCGAAGAGCAGATTGCGCCGGGTGGGGTGTTTGAGTTTTTTCAACGCCTTGGCTTCGATCTGGCGGATCCGCTCCCTGGTTACGGCGAAGTTGTCGCCAACCTCCTCCAGGGTCAGGTCAACCGAGGTGTCGATGCCGAAACGCATGCGCAGGACCAGCTCCTCGCGCGGAGAGAGGGTGCGCAGGACGTTGCGGAGATTCTCCCGCAGGCTTTCCATGGCGGTTGCCTCGTCCGGCGAGAGCGAGTCCACATCCTCGATGAAATCGGAAAGATAGCTGTCCTCGCTGCTGCCGATGGGGGTGTCCAGAGAGAGGGGCTCCTTGGCGATCTTCAGGATGTTTTTGACCTTGCTCAGGTCAATATCGAGCCGTTCGGCCATTTCCTCGGGGGTGGGTTCCCTCCCTGTTTCCCGCAGGAAATCCTTGGCGCCCTTGAGGAGGCGGTTGATGGTGTCGATCATGTGCACCGGGATGCGGATGGTGCGGCCCTGGTCGGCAATGGCCCGGGTGATGGCCTGCCTGATCCACCAGGTGGCATAGGTGCTGAACTTGTAGCCCCTCCGGTATTCGAATTTTTCCACGGCCTTCATCAGGCCGATGTTGCCTTCCTGGATGAGGTCGAGCAGTTGCAGCCCCCGGTTGGCATACTTTTTCGCCACGCTGACCACGAGACGCAGGTTGGCCTGCACCAGGGCGTTTTTTGACTCGCGGCTGGCTTTTTCGCCAGCGGTGATTTCCGACAGCAAGGCAACCAACGATTCATGGTCGATGCCATGGGTTTTGATGCATCCCTGCAGAAAGAGGGGGTACTTGGCCGCATCTTCCCTGATTTGGGCGGGGGGGGTAAGTTTGACCCCTTGTTTGCGCAGCCGGGCGATGATGGTGGAGAGATGCTTGGCGCTCAAGCGGTCGTGCTCGAAAAGTTTGGCGATCGCCTTGGTGTTGCGTTTGATGCGGATCCTGATCTTCTGGGCTTCACTCTTGGTTGTCGCGGGGGCGAGCAGGTCGAGGCGGAAGGCCGAAAGCTCTTCGTTGAGCCGGTGCGCCTCGCTGATCTGCCAGAGGAAATGCTCCTTTTTTTCTTCATTGACCTGATTGTTTGTTTCATCCAGGCCGCGCAGGATATCGGCGATGCTCCGTTTCCCGGCCAGCATCTTGTCCGCCACCTCGCGCAGGTATTCAATGGCCAGCGGCGCGGTCAGGAGGGTATCCTGGATCAGTTTTTCCCCGTCTTCGATTTTCTTGGCGATCTCGGTTTCCGCCTCCGAGGAAAGCAGGCCGACGGAACCCATTTCCTGGAGATATGCCTTGACCGGATCCAGTTGGTTGCCGGAAAGATCGCGGGCCTTGGTGATCAGCCCTTCGCCGGGGCTGTCATCCTCCTGGTCCACCGGATGCAGGCTTTCCTCCAGATCGGCCTCGGTGTCCAGGTCCAGATCAAAAATGGCGGTCAGATTATTCGGGCGTTCAACGGACCAGCCGTTTTCCTCTTCCTCCACGCTTTCAAGTAAAACTTCGTCTGCCAGCAGGACGCTTGCCATTTCCTTGGCCGCGGTTATCCCTGGTTGTTTGGTTGATTTCTCATGCCTCGCCATAGCTTTTTTACCCTCCTAAGTTAATTCGCCCCACCTCTTTAACTTATACAAAAGCTGTCGAAAACGAGTACGGGCCCTATGAATGCAGGGCCTCGTCCATCTGAATTTTTTGGGTCATCAGCTCCATCAGGAGCTGCTCATTCCGGGCGTGCTGGGCTTCGCTTATCTGCTTCATAAGCCGTTCCTTTTTTGCCTTCAGGCTGGTTGAGGAGAGCCAGCGCAGCATTTCCCGGGCCATCTGCTCGCGCATCTCTTCAGGATGCGAGGGCGTGGAGATGAGCAGTCTGGAGATGAAAGAACGTTCCGGGCCGGTGGCAAGCTCAAGGAGCTGTTCAGGTCCGCCGGAAAAGTCCGTTTGCCTCTTGAGCAGATGGAGAATGGCCAGGCCGAACTGGTTCATGATGATCTCTTCCAGGCCGGCCTCCAGAAAGGCGGACAGATGTTCCGGGTAGGCCACCAGGAATTCAAGGAGCTGGCGCTGCTTCATGGGAAGCTGGGCCTCGCCCTTGCCCTGGGCGACCGCGGGTTTTGCTGCCTGGGTGGTGGCTGGCTGGGGGAGAATGACCCCCGCAAGGAGCTGCTGCGGGGGGAGGTCCAGTTTTTTGGCGAAATGCGAGACAAAAAGGGTGCGCTGGAGATGTTGATCGCCTATGGCCTTGATCAACTCCTGCAGTTCCGCAACGATCTGGGCCTTGCCCGCCACGCTCGAGCCGTATTGGGCGACGAGCTTGTCAAAAACAAACTCCGGCAGGGGCATGGCGCTTTTCAGGTGTTTGTGCAACCCCTCCCGGCCAAACTCGCGGACAAAGGTGTCCGGATCATGGGTTTCGGGCAGCACGGAGATTCTGGCCGTGACCTGTTCGCTCAAGAAAAGCGGAACCGAGCGCATGGCGGCTTTGAGTCCGGCCTGGTCGCCGTCAAAAAGCAGGATCACCTCGTCGGTGTAGCCCTTAAGCGAGCGGACATGGGCTTGGGTCAGGGCGGTGCCCAGGGGGGCGACCACGTTGCGCACCCCATGCACGGCCAGGGACAGCAGGTCGAAATTGCCTTCAACCACCAGGCAGTTTTTTGCCTGGCGGATGTGTTCCCGGTTCTGGTAGAGGCCGAAGAGGGTCCGGCTTTTATCAAACACAGGGGATTCCGGCGAGTTCATGTACTTGGGCTGGCCATCGTCCAGGATGCGGCCGCCAAAGGCGACGACCCTGCCGGTCAGGCCGATGATGGGAAACATGACCCGGTTGCGGAAGCGGTCATAAAAGCCGGACTTCTCCCGGGGCACGATCAGGCCTGCCTCCCTGGCCGCCTCGATGGTGCTATTCTGCTTGGGCAGGGCGTTGACGAGAAAATTCCAACTGTCCGGGGCAAAGCCCAGGCGGAACTCCTTGGTGATTGCCTCGGGGATGCCCCGTTTGTCAAAATACTCGCGGGCCTTTTGCGCGCCGGGGTCGGAAAGCAGGAGCTGGTGGAAGAGCTCGGCGGCCTTTTCATTGGCGCTCTGCAGCGCCTCGCGCTTTTGGGCTTTTTCCAGCTCCTGCGGATTCAGCGGCTTTTCCGGCAGGGGGATCTGATATTTGCGGGCCAGCTCCTTCAGCGCTTCGACAAAACTCAGGCGGTGAAAGTTCATCATGAAGCTGAAGACGTCGCCCCCCTCGCCGCAGCCGAAGCAGTGGTATGTCTTACGGTCGGGGTTGACGGTGAAGGACGGTGTTTTTTCGGAATGAAAGGGGCAGAGCCCCTTGAGGTTGGTGCCTGCGCGCTTGAGGGAGACATGCTCGCCGATGATCTCGGCGATGTCGACGGCGTCCTTGATGATTTGGACGGTATCTTCTCCCTGATTTACAGCCATACCGTCAAAAAGACTCCTCACAGCAAAAGGAAAGGTACACGATCGAAAATAACTGGGGTATGATACAGCCTACCTTTCTCTGTAATCCATCTGAGGGGGGTGTCAAGCAAAAAACGTAGAAAAGTCAACTTTTTAGGTTGTTTTTGGTGTAAAGGTTTTATTAAATAATTAAACCGTTGAGAACTTTTCCCGGCGCATGGGCCGGTGTTTTTCAGGAGAAAAAGTGTTGTATGAAGAACCGTTATGATGAAAAAGAGGCCCAGGCCTTTGTGGGAGCCTATCCCAACTGCCCACGGGAACTCGCCCTTCGGGTCTATACCTCGCGGCTGCTCGGGGCGGAAGAGGATCTTGTGCTGCACGGCGGCGGCAATACCTCGGTGAAATGCTCCATCACCAATCTGGTGGGGGAAGATCAGGAGATCCTCTTTATCAAGGGGAGCGGCTGGGATCTTGGGGTCATCGCGCCCCAGGGCTTTCCCGGCCTGGATCTGGCCTATCTGCGCAAGCTGCGGCAGGTAGGGGAGTTAAGCGATGCCGAGATGGTCAACCAGTTCCGCACCCATCTCCTGGATGCCGGTTCGCCCAATCCCTCCATCGAAACCCTGGTGCATGCCTTTCTGCCGCAGCGGTTCATCGATCATACCCATGCCGACGCCATTGTCACCCTGACCAACCGGGAAGAGGCGGAAAAACATCTGCACGCGGCCCTGGGCGACAATATCGGCATTCTGCCCTTCATCATGCCGGGCCTGCCCCTGGCCCTGGCCATGGCCGAACTCCATGAACGCAACCCCGGAATCGACTGCATCATTTTGAAAAACCATGGCATCTTCACCTTTGGCGAGGATGCGAAAACCGCCTACGACCGGATGATAGACCATGTGAGCCGGGCCGAGGCGTATCTTGCCAAGCGCACCGGTGGAGCCACCGCAAGCCCGGTCGTCGATCCGGGGCTGGTGCAGCCCTTTGTGGTGCTGCCCATTCTGCGGGGGGGATTGAGCTTTGTCGAGGAATCGGGGCGTCGCCGCACCATGCAACTGGCGGTCCGGCGGAATCAGGAGATCCTCGCCGCCCTTGCCCGGCCGGACGCCAAGGAACTTTTCGCGGGCGGGGTGCTCACCCCGGACCATGTGATCCGGACCAAGAATTACCCCCTGTGGCTTGAGGCGGCTGGCCTGGACGAGGACGAGACGCAGGCCGCGGTGCACAGCGGACTCGCCCGATACCAGGAGGAGTATGACCGGTATTTCGCAGCCCAGACGGCAGCGAAAAAGGTCGCCCGTACCAAGCTGGATTCCATGCCGCGGATAGTGCTGGTGCCAGGGTTGGGGGTGGTCGCCGCCGGGTTCACCGAGAAGGATGCCCGGATCGCCGCGGACATCGCCGAACACACCATCGCGGCCAAGCTGGCTGGCGCGCCCCTTGGCCCATACCGCGAACTCGGGCAGGATTCAATCTTCGACATGGAATACTGGGGTCTGGAGCAAGCCAAGCTGGGCAAGGCAAAGCCAAAGCCCCTTGAAGGCAGAACCGCGCTGGTGACCGGCGGGGGCGGGGCCATAGCCATGGGGATCGGCCGCAAGCTCTTGGAGGCCGGGGCCAGAGTCTTCATGACCGATATCAACCAGGAACGGCTGGAAAACGTCTGCCATAATCTGGCCGACACCTTCGGCAGCCGGATGGTTTTCCCCTTGCTCATGGACGTGACCAGCGAGGAAGCGGTGCAGCTCGGCCTGGAGCAGTTGGTCATGGAATGCGGCGGCCTGGATATCCTGGTGCCCAACGCCGGCATCGCCCATGTGGCCAAGCTTGCCGACCTCAGCGAGGCTGCTTTCCGGCAGGTCATGGAGGTCAACTGCCTGGGGGTGTTTCAGGTGATCAAGGGGGCGATCCCGATTTTCAAGCGCCAGACCACCGGCGGTTCCATCGTGATCAACAGCTCGAAAAACGTCTTTGCTCCGGGCGCCTCCTTTGGCGCCTACAGCGCCTCCAAGGCCGGGGCGCACCAACTGGGCAAGATTGCCGCCCTGGAGCTGGCCGAGTTCGGGGTGCGGGTGAACATGATCAATGCCGATGCGATCTTCGATGACGGGGGCGTTTCCTCCGGGCTCTGGGATGTGGTGGGGCCGGAGCGGATGCGCTCCCGCAATCTCGATCCGGAAGGGCTCAAGGACTATTACCGCCAGCGCAATCTGCTGAAAACCACGGTGCACGCCGACCATGTCGGCAACGCGGTGGTTTTTTTCGCCAGCGAACAGACCCCCACCACCGGCGCCACCCTGCCGGTGGATGGCGGGATCATGGCCGCCTTCCCGCGCTGACCAAAGACAGGGCTGGAAATGGCTGGCCCCTTGGTGTATGTTTGCCCAAGGCACAGGGAGAAAAATGAAAAATCAAGGAGGCTGTTTTCCATGGCGGAAATAAAGAGCACCATGGATATGGTGATGGAGCGGGCGGCCCGGATAGCTGCCGAAGGTGCCGGGGAAGGCGACTATCTCGGCGAAGAGCAGTTCAAGGAGGGCATGCGCCTCGGGGCCGCTTACATGCGCGGGGAAACGGGCCTGGCGGAAAGGCTCACCGCTTTGCCGCCGAAGGAGTCAGGCCCGGTGCGGAAAGGGGCGGTGCAGTCCCTGCTGCGCAATATCTTTCTGGCCCGCGAACCGGAAAAGCAGGAGCTGGCTGAAAAAGCCATGCACGGCCTGATTGAGGTCGGCCAGGGGGATGGGAAGCTGCTCCAGATCCTGGGGGAGTTGAAAAAGATTCTCGATGGCTACCGGCAGCATGGCGAGCAGCTCAAGGAACAGCTTGAAGCGCAGTTCACCCAGCAGATGGCCATGATGGAGCAGAATCTGGCCAAGCAGGCCGGCATGGCCATGAAGCTGCAACCATCCCAGCACCCCAAGTTTCAGGAGGAGTGGGCCAGGATTCAAGGCCAGCTCAACGAACAGTACGGCAAGGCCCTGCAGCAACTGAAGGATCTGGTTGAACGCCATCTGGTTATGGAGGTCGCCCCGTAGCCTGGGGAGACAGTTTCAGGCAAGGAGGGAATATGGAAGCAGAAATCTGGCTCGACGTGGCAGAGGCCGATCCCAAGGATCTGCCCGAGGTTGAAAAAAGGTTCAAGGATTGGTATGCCGCCGGGGCGGAGGCGCGCTACAACAAGCCGTGCTTTGGTTTTCTCACCGTGCTCGACAAGCCGCACCGCTATCAGGTGGATTTCGGGCAGGCCGATCTCACCCAATCCATTCAAGGGTTGCACGGCAAGCTCTACCGGTTCGGGGTCAAGGTTTTTGTCCACTTCATGCATTGAGCCCATGCCGAGGCAGGGAGTTCTTGAGCGGATCAGGCGCAGCCTCAAGCGGCGCCAGCTCGACGGTATCCTCGTTACCCAGCCGGAAAACCGCAGGTACCTCAGCGGCTATACGGCCAGGGACCATGCGATCAACGAGAGCGCGGGCGTCCTGCTCATCCCCTGCGAGGGCGACCCCTACCTGCTCACCGACTCCCGGTTTCACTTGCAGGCGGAGCAGGAGGGTGCGGGTTTTCGGGTCAAGCTCTATCCCCGGGGGTTGTTTCCCCTGCTGCGGCTGCTGCTCAAGAAGCTTCGCATCAAGCGGCTGGCTTTTGAGAGCCATTATTTTTTGCATTCCACCTCCCTGACCCTGGCCAAGCTGGCGGACAGTCTCACGGTGGAGCTGGCGCCGCTCACCGGGTTTATCGAGGAATTGCGGCTGGCAAAGGATGCGGAGGAGCTGGTCAGGATCGAGCGGGCAGTGCTCCTCAACGAAGCGGTGTTTCAGGAGATCTATCCCACCCTGCGCCCCGGCCAGACCGAGAAAGAGGTGGCGCACGCCATCGAAAACACCATGCGGCTCAAGGGGGCGGAGCGGCCGAGTTTCGAAACCATCGTCGCCGGCGGGCCCAATGCGGCCCTGCCCCATGCGACGCCCTCCGACCGGCCATTGGCTGCGGGGGAAACCATTGTCATCGACATGGGCCTTGTTCTGGACGGCTACTGTTCGGACATGACCCGCACCGTGGTGCTTGGCACGCCGGACGATAAAACGGTTGCCCTCTTCCGCTTGGTGCGCAAGGCCCAACTGGCCGGGCTTAATAGCCTGCGCGCCGGGATCAGCGGCCTGGCGGTGGACAAAATCGCCCGGTCCGTGATCGAACGGGCGGGCTTGGGCGAGCGGTTCGGCCACGGCTTGGGTCACGGGGTGGGGCTGAACGTCCACGAAGGCCCCTCGCTCAACTACCGGAACCGCAAGCCCCTGACTGCGGGCATGGTGGTCACGGTGGAACCGGGGGTGTATATCCCGGATTGGGGCGGGATTCGCCTTGAGAACATGGCGGTGATTGAAGAAGACGGATGTAGGGTGTTGAATCGGGACACCACTTTTCTGGATTTGTAGCAAATCTGACTTCGCTCCAAGCAGGTGCTTCGACAGGCTCAGCACGAGCGGAATAACATTGTGTTAAGACAATTTCCGTTCGGCCTGAGCCTGTCGAAGGGCTGTTTTTTCGAGACTATCTAAACAAGCACCTCTTTCATTACTTTTCAGGAAATTCATTATGCGAAACGATCAACGGGCTGCGGATGCGTTGCGGCCGGTCACTATTGAAAAGGGTTTCCAGCCCCAGGCCTATGCCTCGCTGCTCATCACCATGGGCGGCACCCAGGTGTGCTGCGCCATCACCATGGAAACCAGTGTCCCGCCCTTTTTGCGGGGAACCGGCCAGGGCTGGATCACGGCGGAGTACGGCATGCTGCCCTGTTCGACCAGCAGCCGCATGCAACGGGAGGCGGCCAAGGGCAGGTCCGGCCGCACCTATGAGATTCAGCGGTTGTTGGGCCGTTCGCTCCGGATCATGGTTGATCTTGCCCAGTTGGGCGAGGTGACCCTCCGGGTGGACTGCGATGTGCTCAAGGCCGACGGCGGCACCCGGACCGCCTCCATCACCGGCGCGGCCATTGCCCTGCGGGATGCCATCGAGCGCATGCACCGGGAAGGGGTTTTGGCCACGATGCCGGAGATCCTGCCGGTGGCGGCTATCAGCGCCGGTATAGTTGACGGCCAAGCCCTGCTTGATCTCGATTATGCCGAAGATTCCACGGCCGAGGTGGATGCCAACTTTGTCATGACCGGAGATGGCCGCTGGGTGGAAACCCAGTGTACCGCCGAAGGCAAGCCATACTGGCCCGAGGATTTCGGCCGGATGGCAGTCCTGGCCCGCAAGGGCATCGATGAGCTGTTCACCCTGTGGGCCCAATGATGACCTCTCCTTTTACCCTACATAGTAAATCCAGCGATTGCGCGGCCCGGCGGGGCGAGGTGCGTACCCTGCACGGCACGGTGCAGACCCCGGTCTTCATGCCGGTGGGCACCCAGGCCACGGTCAAGGGGGTGACCCCGGAAAACCTCAAGGAGTTGGGCGCCCAGATCATCCTCGGCAATACCTACCATCTCTATATCCGGCCCGGTCATGAGCTGATCCGCAGCTTCGGCGGCTTGCATAATTTCATGCACTGGGACCGGCCTATCCTCACCGACAGCGGCGGTTTTCAGATTTTCAGCCTCAAGGATCTCACCAAGATCACCGAGGAGGGCGCCCGGTTCAAGTCGCATCTCGACGGTAGCACCCTCTTTTTGAGCCCCGAGGATGCCGTGGCCGTGCAGGAGGCGTTGGGAAGCGACATCATGATGTGTCTGGACACCTGCATCCCCTATCCGGCCACCCGCGAGGAAGCCATTGCCTCCACCGATCTCACCTCCCGGTGGGCCAAACGTTCCCGCGCCGCCCACAAGGAACGGGGGCAGCTCCTCTTCGGCATCATCCAGGGCGGCATGTACCCCGACCTTCGGGCCCGGGCGCTTGCGGAGCTGGTGGAGATCGGCTTTGACGGCTATGCCCTGGGGGGGTTGAGCGTGGGCGAACCCGCCGAGCTGATGATGGAGATCACCGAAGAAATCGCCGCCCTGATGCCCGCCGAGTATCCCCGTTATCTCATGGGGGTTGGCACCCCGGAAAATCTGGTGGAGGCGGTGTATCGCGGCATCGACATGTTCGACTGCGTCATGCCCACGCGGAACGCCAGAAACGGAATGCTCTTTACTTCAAGCGGCAGGCTTGTTATAAAAAACGCTCGCCATCAGGATGACCACCGGCCCGTGGATGAAGAGTGCGACTGCTACACCTGCCGCAATTATTCCCGCGCCTATCTGCGGCATCTTTTCATGGCCAGGGAGATTCTCTCCTCGCAGTTGAACACCATCCACAACCTGCATTACTATGTGGGGCTCATGGCCCGGATCTGCAAGGCCATTGAAGAAGATCGTTTCAGTCAGTTCCGCCGGGATTTTTATGCCACGCGGGCGGTAGAGTAATGAGGGCGCAGGCGGATCAAGGCCTGTAGGAAAAATTTAAACTGAATCGGAGGGATTTATGGTTGAGGTAGCGTATGCCGCGGACGCCGCGGCTGGTACAGGTGGACCGGGAGGCTTGATGAGCTTTCTGCCGCTGGTGTTGATCTTTGTAGTGTTCTATTTTCTCCTGATCCGGCCGCAGCAGAAAAAGGCCAAGGAGCACCAGGAGTTCATCGCCAACCTGAAGAAGGGCGACGAGGTTCTCACCAGCGGCGGCCTTCAGGGGAAGATCACCGGGTTGACCGACCGGGTGGCGACCCTTGAGATTGCCGAGAATGTGCGGGTGAAGATCGCCCGCCCCTATATCCTGGGCTCGGTTGCGGGCGCGGAAGGCGGGGATGGAAAAGAGGGTGCGGCCTGCGCCATCGGCGGTGGCGGCAAGGGGGGGTGAGGTTCGAGTTAGCCCCTTCACCGGGTGTGAAGCGAAAAGAAGATTTTGGCCTGTCTGGGTTTCCCCAGGCAGGCTTTTTTGAGGTGGTCAAGTAAAAATGGACAGTTTGCTAAGCTGCTTTTTCAAGAAGCCGCATTTCCTCAAATTCCCCTGGGCTAACATAGCCAAAATATGAATGACGTCTTTTGTTGTTGTAAAACATTTCAATGTAGTCAACGATATCCTTTCTGGCCTCATTTCGACTCTTATAGTTTGTGAAAAATACCCGCTCGGTTTTCAAACCGCCAAAGAAACTTTCAGCCACAGAATTGTCCCAACAATTCCCTTTCCGGCTCATGCAATGCTGACCATTGCATGGGTTTTTAGCATTTCCAATAATAATATCCGGGCCTGGAGACTTGCATCACCTCACATAACAGGGCTATTGGGTATGCCTTCTTTTCAGTATCAATCATTTGATAGCGCACCCCGATTCGTTCGCAAAGAAGGCCGCCGCTTTTTTTAAGATTTCACGCTCCATTTTTAAGCGGTGATTCTCTTTCCTGAGGCGAGTCAGCTCAGCCTGAAAGGCCTTTCCATTTGTTGAATCAGGTCTGCCATCCACGCCGACCTCAAACTCGCGCTTCCAGCGCCCCAGCATGATTGCATTAATACCCAGATTCCGAGCAGCCTCAGTAATCTGATATCCTTGTTCCGTAATCAGCTTGACTGCGGAATCCCGGAATTCCTGTGTGTATTTCTTCCTCTTTGCCATTGAACACCTCCTTGTGGGGGTCTAATCCACTC
>Ga0351973_1023_pt1 | contig 48794 bp, 38 predicted proteins | sample BONcelFGM3001E14_FD_206745 | JGI IMG/M metagenome (GOLD analysis project Ga0351973, IMG submission 206745) | Enriched cells from coal bed in the Powder River Basin, Montana, United States - BONCAT cells FGM rep3 HSBNCT.FGM.300.1.E14 ...
GCGCACCTTGAGCAATTGGTTAAACACCTGGCGCGGCCGCAGGTAGAATTTTAGAAACGCTTTGCGCTGCAGGCGGATGAGGTCATCGTTGGTTAGGGCTTCGGGGATGTATGCGGCCGGGGTTTCTTTTGACGGGTAATTGGTGAATGTGCTCCAGATGCGGGTTTCCTTAATCGTGCCGTCTGCCAGCATGTCCTCGTAGACCTTTGTGCCGGGGAAGGGCGAGAAAATCGTGAACTTGGCGAAGTCGATGTTCAGGCTCACCGAGTAGTTGATGGTCTGATCGGCGCTGGCCACGGTTTCACCGGGCACGCCCAGCATGAAGAATCCGATAATCTCCACGCCCGCTTTTTTGGTCATGGCCACGGCGCTACGCGCCTGGTCAATTTTGAAACTCTTTTTAATAGAGTCGATGCCCGCCTGGCCGCCGGATTCAAATCCGTACATGATGCGGCGCAGGCCCGAGGCTGCCATGGCGTCCAGCAGCTCCTGGTCCACCAGGTCCACGCGGGTTTCCGTGGTCCACACGATTTTTTTATGCAGGCCGCGCCGTGTGAGTTCATTGCTGAATTCAATGCCCTCATCTTTGCTGAAGGGGAAAATCGGATCGATGAATGACATCTGCTTGTATCCGAAATCATGGAGGAGCCATTCACACTCGTCCACGATATTGGCAGTGGAACGCCTGCGGCGTTTGCGGCCCATGATTTTGAGGCTGCAGAACGTGCAGTTGTATGGGCAGCCGCGGGAGCCCAGGACCAGTGCGCCGGGCTCCTGCACCACGGCGAAGCTGAACAGGCGATAGCGCTGCAGGGGGAACAGTTCCCATGCCGGGAACGGGAACGAGTCCAGGTCCTCGCGGTAGGGGCGGGGCTCGTTGGCCACAACACGGCCGTCGCGTTTCCACGCAATGCCCTGCACCGCGGCCAGATCCCCACCGGCTTCCAGGGTGTGCACCAAGTCCGCAACTGTGTCCTCGCCCTCACCGAGCACCACGTAGTCGGCCATATTTTCATTGAGGATTTGTTCATAGAACACGCTGGCGTGGATGTTGCCCATCATCAGCTTGACGCCGGGCATATCCTGTTTAATGGCCTGGGCGATTTCCATGGTGCGCTCGGCCGTGGGTGTGACGCATGTGAGGCCGGCGATGTCCGGAGACTCGTCGCGGATGCGGGTCATGAGTGCGGCGCGGTCTCCGCCGCGCGTGTAGTCGTCATAGATGGCGACTTCAACTCCGGCGCGTTTGAGGGCCGCGGCCACGTACGCCAGGCTGATGGGAGGCATGGGTTCCAGGAAACGCCGGTATTTGCCAGCCGTGGCATGGGTGCTGATGAATGGGTTGATGAGCAGGACCTTCATGTCTGTATATCTTATTGCCAAGCGGCGTGTTTGAAAAGGAAAAAGAAGGGAACAGTAAAATTGAGCCGGATTAAAGCGGAGTTCCAGCGGTGCTATAATGAAGGAATAAGACAAGTGAGCATATGCGGCGGCCGGTCCGGCCACGGTGCTGCGGAGAGAAACCATGGACAAACAAAAGCAAACACAGCGCATTACCATAGATGACAAATTTTACCGCCGCGCCCAGGCTGCGGATCACGCTCTGAACGCAAATATCGAGACAGCCATCGAGTTGTATCTCGGGCACCGGGACCGGAAAAAGACCGATGCCGCCCTGAATTTCGAGAAGGCGCTGGGCATCCTGTCCATGTCCTATGTGAAAATGGTCAACACCATTATTCGCGAGGATTGGAAAACCCTCACACCCGAACGCAAGCTGCTGCTGAATTTCGGCGTCATGGACGCGCGCCTGGCCCAGGGCGGCAAAGTGTTGGATCTGCTGCCAGCCGAACTCGAAAAGGCCGCAGGCAAGTTCATGCTTGAGGTGTATTATTTAAATGAATGGTTTGAAAAAATTGGAAGGGGCGTAATCCCGCTTACAAGCGACGTGGCCCAGACAAAAGCGGTGTCACAGAAAAAGGAGCAGGATGAGCGGGTCAAAGCAAAAATCAGGGATATCGAGAAGAAACTGCAGGTTAAATATAAAGAGGAGTTTGAGGGATTTCAGGAACTGCTGCAGGCATTCAACGAATTGAATCCCGAGGCGGAGGCATCCGATAAGCTACGGCTGCTCAGGAAGATCCGCAAAACCGGGGCCGCGCTTGAAGCGATCATTAAGGACCAGTCCCTGGGGCATACGGAAATTGAAAATTTGTCCGCTAAAATATCGGAAGATGGCGAGGGCGGCGATGTGAGCGCCATGGACAGCCGCCGCGCGGACCAGTTCCGGCGCCTGCGCGAAGAATTCGATTTGCTGGTGAATGTGATGCGAAGCTGCGCCGTGCGCGGTGGCGTGTTGCGCAATACACCGGTGCTCGTGGATAAATGGATACCTCTGGACACCCGCTTTTCCCTGTTCACACGCACTTATGTGGCGCAAAAACTTGAGGAGCTCGAGTCTAAAGACCCCACGATTTTTCATGACCGCGGGGGCCGGCGGGTTCCCCCGCGCGTGCTGATTCTGCCGGGAGTGGGCACGGGCATGGCGTGGCAGGACCGCATCATGATGCCTTTGTTCCCGCCGCCCACCATGCCGCCGGAGGCGTCTATGATCCGCACCCTGGGCAGTTTCCGGTGGTTTGCCGCCACAAAGTCATTTAATTGGAAGGATCTGCCCGGAGAATTGGGCAGCGCCTATCATATGGCGCGGCCCGATCTGGATTTCACCAAGCTCTCCAAAAACTTTATTGATGATTATTTCGACTGGATGACGCGCGAGGCCCAGGGCTTTCAGGTGCTTGACGCTGAAGTGCGCAAAATTTTCTGGAAATACATCCCGTTTCCGCGGGAACTCAAAGAAGACCTGTTTAAGAGAGCCACGGTGTACCGGCAGTTGTACGGAGAAGAATTGAGAAAACAATAGCCCGCAGGCATGTGCAAAATCTGCACATGCGGTCCAGCCTTATATTTCGTATTTAACCTGATACGTGTGTTCGGTTTAGTCGCCGGACTCCATGATCACGATGGCTTCCATCTCGACCAGCAGTTCCGGGCGGCACAGGGTGGCCTGGATGCATGTGCTGGCCGGATATTCTTTGATGCCCTGTTCCTCGAAGAACTTGATTCGGATGCGAGACAAATCGTGGTAATGCTCGTCCATATGTTTAAGGTAGATCGTGGTGCGGGCCACATTGAGCCAGGTGGCGCCTTCGGATTTAAGCAGTTCGGTAACATTTTCAAACATGCGCCTGGCCTGGGCCTCCAGGTCGCCGCGGTGAATGCTCTGGCCGTTTTCATCCACGCTCGCCGTGCCGGAAATGAAAAGCATGGTCGTGCCCTTGATGTCGACCCGGGTTCCGCGTGAAAACGGCACGGGCTTGTCGTATTGATACGCTTCATTCAGCATGTGGGGCACTTTCATGGGCCGCATTTTCATGGAAAATCCTCCAAAATCCAGTGGCTGCTATCTCTTTACAGTATCAAACGGAGGGGTTTCCGTGTCAAGCAGCCGCAGGACGCGACTTTTTCAGGAACCCGCGCACGCGGCTCTGCCCGATTTGTTATGATATGGCATGGCGCGGGGCCAGCGCGCAGGGGCTCCGTGGAGATTACCTATGAAAGAATCCGGTTTTGAAATAGTCATCCAGCCGCCGCACGCCCGGGCCAGTGAGTTGCTTATGGAGCACTGCGCCGCTTTATTTGGCGCCATGCCCGGCGGGCCGTGCGCGCCGCGGTTTTTGTATCTCGTTCCTACACGGCGCAAGGCCGAGTATATCCGCAACCTGCTTTTGAAGCGTTTCCAAGGCGTGCTTCTCGGCAATTGCGTGATGACGCTGTCGGATTTTTTTGAAGCCGTGAACACCGCATCCGGCGCTATGCTCACCCCTGTGTCCGACGCGGCCCGCCTGGCGCTTATCGAGGATATTTTGAGAGACTCGCGCCCGCGTTTGCAATTTATCAACCATGCCGCGGGTTATCCCGGACTGGTGCGCAAAATCGGCACATTGTTTTCGGAATTCAAGCAGAACAATATCTTTCGGATCCAGGAGCTGCGCGATTCCCTGGAGAACGAAACTGCGCGCCGGGTGGTGCCCGCGGGCAAGGCGCATGATCTGTTGTTGCTGTTTGACGAGTATCTAAGGCGGCTCGCGGCTCTGGGTGAGCATGGGGAGCGGGTCCCGGATGCCGAGGACGCTCAATTTCTCGCAGGCAGGGCCCTGGGCAGCCAGGGATTTCCGGCCCTGTTTCCGCATGCCGCATGCCTGGTTCTGGACGGATTCTACGATTTCAATTCTTTGCAGCAATTTGTGTTGCGCCAGGCCATTGCCACGGCGCCTGCGGCCGTGGCCGCTCTGGAAATGGATCCTGCGCCCGAACAGGACATGCCTGGTGAATGGCGATGGAAACGGGTGTTCACCCTTCCTAACCGTACCCTGGGCTTTTACCGCACGTGCCGCGATGATGCGCGCGAAACAGTTCTGAATGCCGGGGAGGATTCGCAGGGCATGCGGCGTGTGGGAGCGCGCCTGTTCCGCAGTGCGGGACGGCAGGCAGGCCTGGAGGCCGCATCGGACGTATTATTGATTTCGCCCCGAGACCAGCGCGCCGAAGTTGTGGAGATGGCGCGCCGGATCAAGCGCCTCGCCACAGGCGGGGATCCGCTGCCGCTCGCGCGGATCGCAGTCGTTTTTCCGGCCCTGGAAAATTATGAATTGCTGGTGCGCGAGGAATTCCGCGGCCACGGGATTCCCTGCCAGATTTCCGCGGGCCGGCCCCTGGCGTCTTCGCCGGTGTGCAGTGCGATTTCCGCCACGCTGGACGCTGCGCGCAGCGGGTTTCCCCGCGCTGTTCTGTTCCGGTTTCTGGCGTCCCCGTTCGTGCGCATGCCTCATGCCGGAGACGCTGCGCCGCCGGATGCGTTTGAAATGGATCTCTTGGCCCGCGATGCGCAGATTACGGGCGGAGCCGGGGCCGCGGCCTGGCGCAGCGCGCTCAGCGATTACCGCAACCGGCTCGCCAGGCGCAAAAACACAGACGCGCGGAAGCTTGACCGCATAGATGCGGTCGCCGGTTGTTTTGATGCGGTATTACAACGCCTTGACCCTTTGAGTGAGCCCGGCGCGCTCATGGAGCCCGGCGCATTTGCACAAATGATACGCACTCTTATCCGCGACTTCGGCATGCGCGAGCTTGTGTGCTCGCACCCGGACAGCGGGGTGCTGCCTTCGGAAACCCGCCGCAATATCCGCGCATTGCAGGCATTTGAAAATGTGTTGGCGGATCTGGAATCGGGCTTGTCCCTGTTGTCCCGGGGTGGTGGGGCCGCGGAGCGCCCAGTGGGCGAGCTAATGGACATGCTGCGCACCGCGCTGGTCAATACGCGCTACACCGGCGGCGCTCGCGTGGGCGGGGGCGTGCATGTGATGGGCCTGCTGGAAACACGCGGCCTGGATTTTGACGTGGTGTTTCTGGGCGGGCTGCTCAATGAAGCGTTTCCCAAAAAGGACGAAGTCGCTTTTTTCCTGGATCCGGGAGAGCGCCGGGCGGTCCGGCTGGAGTCTATCCGTGCGGATATCAGTGAAGACCGGTTCCTGTTCTACCGCCTGTTTCAGTGCACGCAGCGGCAACTTGTGATATCCTGGCCGGCCCGCACCGAGGAGCGCGACAATGTGCCGTCTCTGTTTGTGGATGAATTGCGGCGCCACATACCCGTGCAGGACAACGCCGCACTGCTGACTGAAGACAGCGGGCAGTTTTACTGCCGCGATGATGCGTGCGAGGGGTTCGGCAGTGAGGTTTCTGCGAATCATGCCATCGCCCGGGAGTTTGCTGCGGCCCTGGATCCTGCGGAAATGCGGTTTATTGCGCATAACATGGACGTGGAATGGGAGCGCCGGTTCGAGCCATTGGAATCGGCCTATCACGGCCGCATTACCGCGCCGCCATTCTTGAGCCTGCTGCAGGCAGCCTGGGATCCGCCGAAAAACACACTGGGCGTTACGGCATTAGAATCCTACACCCGGTGCCCGTTCCGGTTCTTTGTTGCGCGCGTGCTCGATATCGAAGCCATTGAAGAGGTGGAGGAAGATGTCACGGCCATGGACCGCGGCACACTGCTGCATTCGGTAGTGGAGCAGTTTTACCGTGAGCGATACGATGACTTGCAGGGCCTTATCGTTCCGGTTCCACCGGACGGCGCCGGGCGTGATGCTGCGGAGCGCCGGCTGGTTGAAATTGCGGAAAAGCTGCTTGCGGCCATGCGTTTTTCGGGTGTGTTCTGGGAGGCGTGGCGCGATTCCCTGCTTGCGGGCCTGAGTGGCTACACATCTGCGCGCGCGGACCATGCCCCGGGCGTGCTCAAGGCGTTCCTTGATTATGAATGCCGCGATCCCGACTGGTTCATGCCGCGGTTTTTGGAGTCGTCTTTTGACAATGCGCAAGCGGTGCGTGACGCTTGCGACACGCGCATCCAGGATTCGGCGCTCGAAATTATTCTGGATACGAACCGCACTTTTTATATCAAAGGAAAAGTGGATCGCATTGATATCGCCAAACGCGGGCAACCCCTGTTTTTCGTGGTGGATTACAAGAGTTACGCGGGCAAGCCCGGGGTCACGCCTTCGGCGTTTTTCGATGCTGTGAACACGGGCCGCGATTTCCAGTTGCCCGTGTATCTGCTCATGGCCGGGCGCGCACTCGGAACCGACTGGAAAGCTGCGGGCGCAACCCTGTATGCGTTGAGCGGCATTTCCAAGTTTACAGGCAAGACGGTTTTTTTCGCTTCCGAGGATTTTCATGATCCCAAAGCCGAGGGAGGCAACGCCATCAACACAGGCGTGAAAAAGGGATTTGTGCCGGGCGCTGCGTTTGATGAAATTCTGGGCTTTAAAGTCGAAGAAAACATCCGCGCGGCGCTTCAGGCCATGCACCTGGGATATTTCAACCCTGACATCCTCGACGCAAAGCGTGCAACATGTGAGTACTGCGAGTTGTCCCGCGTGTGCCGCGCTCAGGATAGTGATGCGGGACAGCTTCAAAAACTCGCGGAAGGTATGCCGGGTATCTACATGCCGAAGCCATATGTGGCGGACTGAATGGAATTTAACGACAAACAAAAACAGGCCCTTGCCCTGGACCGGAATATCTCCCTGACCGCCGGCGCGGGCACGGGAAAAACACGCGTGCTCGTGGAGCGCTACGTGAGCGCGATCCGTGAGGACCGCGCGGATATCAGCCGCATCCTGGCTCTTACCTTCACCGAAAAAGCGGCTGCTGAAATGAAAATCCGCGTACGCCAGGCATTTGCGGAAATTATCGGAAGAGCAAACCCCGGCAATGAGGCAAGGAAGTGGGAAGAACAACTTGAGCAGTTCCGCAACCCAAATATCTCGACGTTTCACTCTTTTTGTTCGGGACTGCTGCGGGAATTCCCCATTGAGGCGGGCGTGGATCCGGCGTTCGATGTGTTGGATGAAGCGCGCTCCGTGCTTTTGCAGCGCGAATCCATTGACATGTTTATGGAGCAGCGGGATCGCGGAGAGGATCCGGATTTGAGGATCTTGTCCTCACTGTGGCGCAGGGATCGTGTGCGGGATGCGCTGCTGGCGCTTCTTGGCAAACGCCACGCGTCCATGCAATGGGCCGCGCGCGCGCGCGCCATGGCGCCTTCGGATATGGAAGCGCACATGCGCGCGTTAAGCGCTGATATGGCCGGGGGTCCGGCCGTGCGCAGCAAGTGCGCTGCGCTTCTTGACGGCCTCAACTCATTTCATTGCAGCGATCCCGCGGATAAGCTCTTTGCCCAGGTGCAGGCCGTGTGTGCGGCCCTGGAGAACATTGTCCAGGGCGGGGTTCCTGATTTTTCGGATGTTGAAGCCGTGCGCCTTACCATGGGCAGCAAGAAAAACTGGGATGATCTGCCCGGGGTTAAAGATGTGCTCAGAACATGCCGGGACCTGGCCCGAGGGCTTAAGGAATTTCAGTTCACGGAAAAAGACCGGTTCGCCGCCGAAGCCGCCGTGTCCCTGGCGCGCCTGTTCGCGGATTTTGTGCGGGATTATGAGAAGAGCAAGGGCGATGGCGTGCTCCTGGATTTCGATGATCTTGAGCAAAAAACCATGGAGCTGCTTTCAGGGCATGGGGAAATTCGCCGCACCCTGCGCGCACGCTTCCGCTGCATTCTCATCGACGAGTTTCAGGATACCAACGATATCCAGTGGGATATCATCCGCATGATCGCGGCTGATGAGAAATCTGATTTGCTTCAAAGCAATACCTTCGTCGTGGGCGACGAGAAGCAGAGCATTTACGCGTTCCGCGGCGCCAACGTGGCGGTGTTTGACCGCGCGCGCAACGATATCGTGCGCGCCAACGAGGCCACGCACACGGATGGTGCTAACGGCCGGATCGAGATGGACATCTGTTACCGGTCCCGCGACGGCCTCATTCGGTTTTTTAATGAGCTTTTTTCACAGGTGTTCCGCAGTGCGCCGGACGAGGATTACCTCGCGCACATTGCCTATTTCCCCATCGCATGCCACCGGTCCGATGACCCGGGCGGCGCGTGCGTGGAGTTCCTGGTGTCCGGGAACCCGGAGCAGAATGAGGATTCGGATGCCGCCGAATGCGTGGATGATGCCGCGGCCGTGGCGCGCCGCATCCGCATGCTGGCCGATGAAGGCTATGCCTTCAGCGATGTGGCCGTGCTGTTTTACAGCCGCACGCACCTGGATGATTACAAGAACGCGCTGCGCGATGAGGGTGTGCCATTCCGCACCGTGGGCGGATTCGGGTTCTTCGAGTGCCGCGAGGTGCTGGACCTTGTGGGCATCGTCAATTTCCTGGCGCATCCGGGAGATAATCTCAGCCTGCTGGCCGCGCTGCGCTCTCCGCACATCGGCCTCAGTGACGAGGATCTGCTTGCCGTGGCTCAGACGCCCGGCAGTTGCCTGTGGCGCAGGCTGGCGTGCGCCGCGCAGAACCCGGCTCTGCCCGGCGCCGAACGCATCGCCGCGGCGCACGGGCTGCTGCACCGGTGGAGCAATGCCGCAGGGCGCGTTTCCCTGGGGTCGCTTCTGCGCAATATTTGCAGCGATACGGGTATCATGGGCACGCTTGGCGCCATGGAGCATCCGCAGCAGGCGCGCCACAATCTGGAGAAACTTATCGGCATGGCGCGCGCCTATGAATTGCGCGAAGACGCCGGGTTGCACGGGTTCTCCGCATGGCTTGAAACCATGATTCAATCCGGAGCTCGCGAGCCCGAAGCCACGGTGGCCGGCGATGGCCGGGACGCTGTGCAGCTTATGACCATTCACGCATCCAAAGGTTTGGAGTTCCGAGCCGTGGTGGTTCCGCAGATGGGTGACCGCAAACACATCGGCACGGGCAGCACAATGCTAATCGATGAAGTACGGGCCCGGCAGTATGAGGTTGGGTTTTCCGTTCCTGATCCGGCCCAGGGATACGAGCACGCGTCTTCGGCGCTGCGCAACATGCTCAAGCATGTGGTGAAGCGCAAAGAGGAAGAGGAGCTAAAGCGCCTGCTGTACGTTGCGTGCACGCGGGCCAGGGACAAGCTTGTGCTCGCAGGCATGAGGATAGAGGCCGTAGATAATGCCCAGGATAGTGAGGCGCCTTCTTCCACGCGCTGGGATGAACTCGTGGCGCATTCTCTGGTGGGCGCGTCTGAAGACTCCGGGGTTGTGGTTCTTTTACAGAATGACCTCGCACCGGGCGGCGGCGTGAATCTTTCGCCCACGCGTTTGGACGCGCATCAAAGAATCTCCGAACTGCTTGATAAAAAAGACGCACCAGAAACAAATAATCGAATGGAATGGTTTGCCCCCCTGGTGCGGGATACGAACGACGCCATGGCGTTTTCCGTGCGTGAAATCGCGTCTTATGCCGCGTCTCCCCAGGACTATATGAATCGCCTTGTGCTGGGCGTTCCCCTGGAGTGGAGTATGAGCGCCGAGTCCGGGCGATCTCCGGGTTTGTCTCCGCTTGTGCGTGGCAATGTGGTCCATGAAGTTTTTGAGAAACTGCCGCAAATCGCACCCGGTGATGAACAGGCCGCGTTGGAAGTTATTTTGAATAATCACGGAATAACCGATGAGCAGACCGTGCAGGAATTCATTGCGCATTATGCCCCGCTGGCCGAGCGTTTCCGCACCACGCCACAGGGCCGGGCCGCAACCGATCCGCAGGCGCTGCGGGAGTTGCCGTTTGTGCTTGAGGTTGGCCGCTGGCGCGTGCGCGGCGTTATTGACCTTCTGTACAACGACCAGGGCGCCAGCCGTGTGATTGACTATAAAACGGATATGATTTCGGAAAATCAGGTTTTGGATAAGAATATGCATTACAGGCTGCAGTTGGAGCTTTACGCGCTGGCCGCGCTGCAGGGCATGCCCCATGTTGAACGTGTCCTGGCCGGGTTGTATTTCGTGGAGCCGGATGTGTTTGGCGAGCCCCTGGAAGTTACGCGCACGGGCGCACAGGAGATTCTTGACCGTGTGGAGCCAATGCTGGAGCAAATGGAAGCCCTTCACAGGCAGTGCGAGCAAGGTGCTTACAAGCTCGCCGCTTGTGAAGCAGAGGGAAAATAAGTGAGCAAACGCGTCATCAATTGCGCCCACCGCGGCGCCATGGCCTATGAGCCAGAAAACACCCTGCGCGCTTTTCGCACAGCCGCGGACATGGGTGCGGACATGATTGAGCTGGACGTGTTTCTCACGGCCGACGGCGTGCCCGTGGTGACCCACGGCCCGCGCCTGCACACCAAGCCCCGCGCCGTGTTCGTGCGCCGCATGACCTGGTCGCAGGTGCGCGACCTGCGCATACACGGCGAGCCCGCGCCCTCACTGGAGCAGGCCCTGGATCTATGCCGCGATACCGGCATGCAGATTAATGTGGAAATCAAGGGCCGCAATGCCATGCCTGCGTCAGTAAAACTTTTGCGAGAAGCCGGGTTTTTGGATAAGTGCCAGATCTCGTGCTTCTTCCTGCCCGTGCTCAAAAAGGCACAACTCCTGGATGCGGAAGTGCCCACCGGCTATCTGTCGCTGCCCTATCTGCACTGGCCGCAGATGCGCCGCGCTGCGGCTGCCGGGTGCGCGTCCATCAACCCGTTGCACAAGAGCGCCACGAACGAGTTTGTGGCCGGCGCCCATGAGCGAGGCCTTGAGGTCCATGTGTGGACCGTGAACGAACCCGATGACATGCGCCGCCTCATCGACACGGGCGTGGACTGCATTATCACCAACAAGCCGGACATCCTCGCTGATGTGAAAAATAAGATGGGAGTAAAATAAATCATGGCTCTGCCCAAACTGCTGCTGGTCATCCTGGACGGAGCTTCGGCCCGCGCCCTGGCCGAGGCGGACACTCCCTATCTGGATGCATGCGGTGGAGAGTTCGGCCTCAAACCCATGACAGGTCAGGCGCCCGTGCCCACCATTACCTATGGCAATCACGCATGCATCATGACAGGACGCCGCGCGGGCGGCCCCGGCGGGCACGGTATCGTAGGCAATCTGTTCCGCGACCCGGCAAGCGGTGAAATCCTCAACCTCGACGATGTGCCGCCGGATCAGTGCCTGGAAGCGCCTTCCCTGTTTGAGCAGCTCGCGCCCCTTGGCGTGCGCGGCGCAGCCGTGGCCGAGCCCGTAACCCGCGGCTCGGTTTTTAGCAGTCCCATGATGCCTTATTTTAATCTCGACGCCATGGAGCGCGACACGCGCGCCGCCGATAAAACCCTGGATGTAATCGCCCAGGTCGATCCCGATTTTATTGCAGTGAATTTTTTGTCCGTGGACGCAGCCGGGGAACGATTCGGTCCGGAGAGTGATGAGTATATGCATATCCTGTATGAGGCGGACCTGCATATCAATGCCCTGATGATGACCTGGAAAAAAACCGTGCGCGGCCCCGTGAATTTGCTGGTTACATCTGATCATGGCATGCATGCCGTGAACCGGCCTGTGAATACCGACGCGATTCTGCGCGGTGCGGATGTGCGTGCGGATGTGGCCGCATCCCACCGCGCCGCGCACATATATCTGCGCAATCGCGGAGACCTGGCGCGCGCCATGGACGCACTGCAGGACAGCGGCGCGTTTTCCACTGTGCTGCGGCATGAAAACCTGGCGCCCCTGTCCCTGGATCATCCGCGCTCCGGCGACATCTTCGTTCTGGCCGCTCCCGGCGTGGAGCTTCAAAAGCCCGGCCTGCGCGGTTCCCACGGCGCATCCCAGCCCGAGGAAACCGAAGTGCCCATAATCTTCGCGGGCCCGGATTGGCCCGATGTGCTCAAACGCAACCAGGCGTTCATGGATCGGCCCACGCTGTCCCAGCTCGCGGGACTCGTTACGGACCTTTTCCGCACACGGCGATGATTTTACAGTGATCTTCAATCCTATTAGAATGTTCTACTGGGCGCACATTGCGCGCCCATGGTTTCGCCCGGAGGTGAACCTATGGTAGAAGTGGATGGCGTAACACGTTTTTACGGCGACATCACAGCCGTGGACAACGTATCTTTCACCCTCAAGCAAGGGGAAATTCTTGGCCTTCTGGGCCCGAACGCAGCCGGCAAAACCACGCTCATGCGTATCATTACGGGGTTCCTGCCCGCCAGCCGCGGCACAGTGCGCGTGGCCGGCTACGATGTGTTCGAGGATCCCATGCAGGTTAAGCGCCGCGTGGGCTACCTGCCCGAGCAGCCGCCTTTATATGCGGACATGACCGTGCGCCAGTACCTGCGCTTTGTGGCTGAAATCAAGGGCGTGCCCCGCCGCGAACGGCGCGCGCGTGTGGATGAGTCCATGGAAATGACAAGTCTCACGCACATCGCCGGCCGCCTCATAGACAACATCTCCAAGGGTTACAAGCAGCGCGTGGGCATCGCCCAGGCTGTTGTCAATAATCCCGATGTGCTCATCCTCGACGAGCCCACTGTGGGCCTGGACCCGGAGCAGATTATCGAAATCCGCGAACTCATCAAAAAGCTCGGCAAGGCCCACACCATTATGCTCAGCTCCCACATCCTGCCCGAAGTCAGCGCCACGTGTGACCGCGTGGTTATTCTCAAGCAGGGCCGGGTCATCGCCATTGACACCCAGGAGGGCCTGCGCCGCCACGCCGCGGACAGCGCCACGCTCAAGGTTGAAATCAGCGGCCCCGGAAAAGATGCAACCGCACAAATCAGCGCCATCAACGGTGTGCGCCAGGTGTCGCCTGTGGGCAAACCTGCAGGATCCGCCGCCACCCTCATTGTCGACACCGAGCCTGGCAGTGATGTGCGCGCCGAAATTTTCGACTGCTGCGTGAAAAACGGCTGGCGCCTGATAGGCCTGCACCGAGAGCAGGCCACCCTGGAGCAGGTGTTTCTCAAGCTCACCGGCGAGGATTTCCCATCTGCTGCCGAGGAATCGGATGCCGATTCCCAGGCGGACCGCCATCACAGCAGTAATAAAGGATCCAGACACAAAGAATCTACCAATGGAAAGGAGGAGGCCGGCCAATGAAAACTTTCGCCGTTTACAAGAAAGAAGTTGTGTCCCTGTTCGTATCGCCCATCGCCTATGTGTCTATTGCCCTGTTCCTCTTCCTGCTGTCCTATCTGGTGACATTCGACCTGAACACAGGCGACATGCGCGACGTGTTTTCGGGCATGTCCATTCTCATGATATTTTTCATCCCTATGGCCACCATGCGCGTGCTGTCCGAAGAAATGAGCCGCGGTACGCATGAACTGCTGCTCACCTCCCCGCTGTCGCTCGCGTCCATCGTCACGGGCAAGTTCCTGGCGGTCATGACACTTGTGCTGGCCCTGTTCCTGTGTACCGCGCAGTACGCGGTGCTCATTGCCGTGTACGGCAAGCCGGACTGGACTCTCATCGCCACCGGCTACCTGGGCCTGCTGCTGCTGTGTGCCCAGTTCGTGGCCATCGGCGTATTTGCGTCCTCGCTTACGAGCAACCAGTTCATCGCGGCCGTGGTCACGTTCGTGGGCCTTCTTTTTTTCATCGCCGTGGACGTGCTGTCCTACGTGTTCGCACCAGGCGTACTGGCAGACGTGTTCGAACACCTCGCAGTATTTACGCATTTTCAGGATTTTGACAGCGGCCTGCTCAACCTCTCGCATTTTATCTACTACATCGGCATGATTATCCTGTTCCTTTTCCTGGCTGTGCGGAAACTGGAAACCAAAAGGTGGTGAGTACAGTGGACGGAACCAAGCGGAAAATCAAGATGGGACTCAACGCCACGGTGCTCACGATTGCCGTGGGCGGCATTCTGGTCCTGGCCTATATCATCAGCCTGCGTTTTCCGCAGCAGTATGATGTGACCAAAGCCAAAACCAACACCCTGTCGCAGGAAACGCAGAAACTGCTGCACACGCTGTCCGACAAAAAGATCACAGTCGTGGCCACAGCGTTCTTCCCGGCCCGTTCCGGGGAGGAGCGCCAGCTTAAAGACCTGTTCATGCAGTTGAACCGCCGCTCGGACTTTTTCCACTTTGAATTTGTGGATCCGCTCACGCGCCCCGCGGTGTTCCGCCAGATGGGCATGAGCGATTACGGCGTCATCGTGTCAAACGGCCAGCCCGGGACCCCGGAATTCCGCCGCAAAATTCTGTATAAAAGTGATTTATTTCAATATGATCCCGCGACCGGAGAGGAAACGTTTCGCGGGGAACAGGCCGTGCTCAACGCCGTAATCGCCGTGGCCCTTAAAAAAGATTCCATGATTTGTTTCATCGAGGGTCAGGGCGAATTCACCATCACAAGCACGAAATCCGACGGACTCAGCAAGCTCGCGGATGTGCTGGAATCCGAGGCATACTCCATTAATGTGGCGCGCCTCACGGGCGGAAAACCCATGCCCGCGGATTGCAAGGTAGCCATCATGGCGGGCCCGCAGTCCACCATCGTGTCCGCGGACCGGGATGTGCTCAACGCATTCCTGGCGCGCGGCGGGGGCCTGCTCCTGTTGTTGCACAATGGCAATGTTCCGGGAACCGGCGATCTGCTGTCTCAATGGGGCCTGTCTCTGTCGGACAAAGTCGTGATCGACAAAACGCGCAGCGTGGACCCGGACGGATTCCTGGTGCGCCCCATGGTGTATCCGCATCCGGTTACGGAAACGCTTTCCCCCGAAGAGAACACCCTGAAGCTGCTATACCCCGCGCCCCTCACCATTTCCCCCAAGCCGCCCAAAGGCATTAAGGCAACACAACTCCTGTCCACATCCGACAAGGCCAGCGAGTGCGCTGTGGTTGACTACCAGGCATACCAGCAGCTCGAATGCGCAAACGATCAGAATCAATTCCCCCTGGCCGCGGCCGTGACCGGGGCGCAAAAGCAGGGGCGTATCCTGCTGGTGGGCAACAGCCTGTTTATCACCAATGAATTCCTGCGTACTTCTGTGGTCATGGAAGACAATGTGGAAACCGCGCGCGTGAACGCCAGCGAGGATAACGCCGCGTTTGTGCTCAACAGCATCAACTGGCTTGCCGGAGAAGAGGATATCATCACCCTGCGGCCCAAGCCGCTTGCGGGCAATGAATTGTCCGACGCCTATGATTACACGCGCCGCATGACCGTGTTCAAGCTGTTTACATTCGTCATCCCCCTGGGCATCCTCGTGTTCGGCGGCCTGGTGTGGCACTGGAGGCGCTCGCTGTGAAAAAATACGCGTTCACAATCGTTGCGGCAATGGTCTTCGCGGCCCTGCTCGCATTCGTGCTGCTCAATAAAAAGAATCCCCAGGAGAAGTCCGAGCCCGAGCAGTTCTTCACGGTCCTGGAATTTATCCGGGACGATTTGCAAAGCTTTGAAATCATGGAATACATTGAGGCGCAAAGCATGCAGGACCCCAATCAGGGGGCTGTCAAAGTCGCATCCCGCGTGGCGCTTAAACGCAGCGGGGACGCCTGGACCGTGATCGAACCCGGCCCGCCCCGCGCCGACCAGTCCGCAGTGGACACGTTCCTTTACAATATTTCATCCCTGCAGGTGGAGCGCAAGGTGGAAGACAATCCTGCGGATCTCGATAAATACGGACTCAAGCAGCCGCATTACGAGGTCAAGGCCGTGATGAAGAGCGGTAAGCAGCATGTTATTCAAATCGGAGAACTCAACGAACTCGCCAACGGATACTATCTCAAAATAGTCGGGAAGAAGCCTGTATATATTGTCCCCAGAAACTATATGGACACAATCTTCGACGGCTCACGCCTCATCGACAAATCCCTGGTATCCCTGGACTACGGCGAAAATCTGATGAGCGCCACTGTAACCGTGGGAGATATCCAGGCCGACTGCGTGAAAAAAGACGGCCAATGGGCCCTGGCCCTGGGCGGCGACGAGCAGGACTGCAACTACATCGGCACGGGCCTGTTCGATGCATTGCTGGGCGCACAGTTCACAGAATGGTTCCCGGCGGAAAAACTGCCTGAAACGCCCGAGGAACTGGGGCTGGCCCCGGCCCGCATCCTGGTGCATGCGGTTACGGATCGCGACAATACCGTGGAGATAGCCGTGGGCAAGCAGGTCATGGATAAAGTCTTCGTGAAAAACGTGACTCGCGGGGAAGTCTACTTAGCCCCGGTCTCGTTCGGGGAAAGCATCATGGATCTGCTTGTTATTGAGAATGCGAATTGATTCGCTAATTCCTTGGCGTGTTGCGGTATTAGTTAATATTCTAATCAAAAAATAATAGCGTGGAATTTTTCGGCCTGCTGTGGTTATGGCGTGGATGAGGCGGGGCGCATGCTTTTAGTGCGTTTCAAAATTCATGTGTGAGGGGTTTTGCGGAGAGGCGCCGCCAGGGTCCCCGGGCGCAGAGCCATGCGCGCCTGCGCCGGTGTCGCGCAGGTTGCGCACACTGAACTTTCCGAATCGGGGTTTGAGCAGGTCCCCAATCGCCAGGATGAAGGCCGCGGGGTAGGGCGCGGTGTCGCGCAGGGCCGGGTCCAAGGGGTCCACGGCGTGGAATTGCTGCAGATGCCAGGAGCGCGCGCCGCCGAGTTCTTCTGCGATTTCAAACAGATCCTCGCGCGTGTGCAGCAGCGGGTGTACAGTGGTGCGGAATTCATAGCGCTTGGCGCGCGCCATGAGCAGGTGGGCCGAAGCCGCGACCCGCTTTTCCGCGCCCCGTATGCAGGCTACATCTTCGAGTTTGTTCAGGGGCGCTTTGTAGTCCATGGCGATGTACTCGGCCAGGTTGTCTTCAATGATCCATTCCAGAATTTCGGGGTGTGTGCCGTTGGTGTCGAGTTTCACATCGAGGCCGATACGGCGGATGGCGCAAAGCAGATCAATGAGGCCGGGGTGCAGGGTGGGTTCGCCCCCGGTGACCACTACGCCTTCAATGAAATTCCGGCGCGTTTTCAGGGTCGCCAGAATCATGTCCACATCCAGGTCCGGCAGTTCCGTTACCGTGAGCAGGGATCGGTTATAGCAGTACCGGCACCGGAAATTGCACCCGCCTGTGAACAGGATGGACGCGATGCGCCCCGGGTAATCAATGAGCGATGTGCCTTGAAACCCCTTGATGTGACACGGGTTCTGGCGTTGCTGCGGGTGCATTGGCTGTCACCGGAAATTCCAGGATTTTGTCGTCCATAAGGCCGACTTCAAAAGTTTTGCGGCAGAAATATTCCTGTTTCTTGCCGATGTTCCATTGCTGCACGGGGCGGAAATAGCCCACGATGCGGGAATACACTTCAGTCTTTGCTGAGCATTGGTTAGCCAACTCGTTCATCCCTTTCCGTTGTTGATTTTTCGGCGTCCGGTTTGTCCGGCCCGGCGCCGTGTTCTGTGTGCGGGCAATCAAAGTGCTCGCCCGCGATATACCCGTGCACCGGGCATATGGTGAATGTGGGGGAAATCGTAAAGTAGGGCAGGTGGAACGAGCCCGAAATCTTTTTGACCAGTTTTTTGCATACTTCGGGGTCCTCGATGCGTTCGCCGATGAAGCAGTGCAGCACGGTGCCGCCCGTGTACTTGGCCTGCAGCACATCCTGATGGGTGAGGGCCTCAAACAGGTCGTCGGTTGCGCCCACGGGCAGTTGCGTGGAATTGGTGTAGTAAGGTTCCTCGTCGCCCGAGCAGATCATGTCCGGGAATTCCTTGCGGTCCAGGCGCGCCAGGCGGTAGCTGGTGCCCTCGCCGGGCGTGGCTTCCAGGTTGTACATGTTGCCGGTTTTCTCCTGGTACGAAGACACGCGGCCGCGCATGTGGTCGAGCACGCGTTGCGCGAACTGGTGGCCTTCATGCGTTTCGATGCCGCAGCCCAGGTAATTGAGGCAGCATTCGTGCATGCCGATGAGGCCGATGGTGGAGAAGTGGTTGGCCCAGTATTCTCCTTTGCCCTGTTTGATGTCGTCGAGGTAGAACTTGGAATAAGGGTACAAGCCCTGTTTTGTGAAGTGTTCGAGTATTTTGCGTTTGGTGTCCAGGCTCTCGCGGGCCAGGTCCAGGAGGCGGTCCAGTTGTTTAAAGAAATCGCTGTCGTTCTTTGAGATGTAACCCAGGCGGGGCAGGTTGATGGTGACCACGCCGATGCTGCCGGTGAGGGGGTCGGCGCCGAACAGGCCGCCCCCGCGCTTGAGCAGTTCGCGTTTGTCCAGGCGCAGGCGGCAGCACATGCTGCGCGCGTCTTCGGGTTTCATATCGCTGTTGATGAAATTTGCGAAATAGGGAATGCCGAACTTGGCTGTCATTTTCCACAGGATGTCGAGCTTTGGATTATCCCAATCGAAATCCCTGGTGAGGTTGTATGTAGGGATGGGGAAAGTGAAGATGCGCCCATTGGCGTCCCCGTCCATCATGACCTCGGCGAAAGCCCTGTTGATCATGTCCATTTCAGGCTGGAATTCGGCGTAGGTTTCTTTACGCTGTTTGCCGGCGATGATGATATTGCTTTTTGCCAGCACAGGGCTGGGCTGCAGGTCCATGGTGAGGTTGGTGAACGGAGTCTGAAAGCCCACGCGTGTCGGGATATTGAGGTTGAAGATAAATCCCTGGATGGATTGTTTCACATCCTCGTAGCTGAGGTTGTCGAAGCGGATGAACGGGGCCAGGAGCGTATCGAAATTGGAGAACGCCTGCGCGCCCGCGGATTCGCCCTGCATGGTGTAGAAGAAATTCACGATCTGGCCCAGGGCGCTGCGGAAGTGGCTGGGCGGCGAAGACGCCACCTTGCCAAACGCGCCCTGGAAGCCCTTGATGAGCAGGGTCTGCAAATCCCACCCGCAGCAGTACACGCTGAGCAGGCCCAGGTCATGGACATGGAACATGCCATCCTCATGGGCCGCGCGGATTTGCGATGTATAAATCTTGGTGAGCCAGTACTTGGAAATTACAGAGGACGAAATATAGTTATTAAGTCCCTGTAAAGAATAATCCATATTGCTGTTTTCATTGATGCGCCAGTCGTCGCGATCCACATAAGAATCAACCAGTTCCAGGGCATCCTTGAGCAGGGCCTTGGCGTCGCGGATTTTGGCATGCTGGTCGCGGTACAGAATGTAGGCCTTTGCCGCTTCGGTGTAGCCCAGTTCAATGAGCTTGTGCTCCACCAGGTCCTGCACTTCTTCCACGGTGGGAATGCGGTCGCCGCGATAAAAAATGGAAAGCACGGACACCACGCGGCGGCACACTTCCTGGGCCTTGTTGCTGTCGTGGTCGCCGATGGCCACAAACGCCTTGTTGATAGCCTCTGTGATGCGTTTATTCTGGAAATCCTGAAGCCTGCCGTCGCGCTTGCGGATCAGGTTAATGACTTTGTCGGGCATGTGGTCCTCCAATGCTGATTGTTGCGGGGTTAATCCCTGGTGCTTTTACCGGGTGATTGCCGGAACTTTGTTTGCCCGGCTCATATTGCTCATGGTGTGTTGTGCCTGGACCTCTAATAATACAATCATCAAAAAACAGATAAGTTAAACCTTAATCATGGAAAAATATTACAGCGTGCCCAGTGTCGCCTATGGGTAGTCGGTTTTTGTTAAGGCCTAATGATTCTAAAATGGAACCCTAACCATGTCAAGGGGGAAACACTACATTTTGTGGATTTTTTTTTACAACACTACATTTTGATTCTTTCTGATACTCAAAATGGAAAGTGCCTATAGGCACATGAGGAAAGAGTCCGCTCTTTATTGAACATAACAGAAAAAAATGTAAAAAATTTGTCAAAAACGCAGTGCATATACTTGCCTACACATGAATATTGGTGCTAAAAACAAAAACGACAATAGGGGAAACAAGGACATTTTTGGAAAGTGGGGGTTTTTTATGAATTAGGGGGTGTGGCGCAGGGGCGCAGCCCATGAAAAAGCCCCGCCGGAGCCCGGCGGGGCATTGCTGGCATGTTGGAAAAGGGCGGCGGATGTTAGATTTTTGTCACGTTTGCCGCTTGTTCGCCTTTGGGCCCGGTGACGATTTCAAATTCCACTTCCTGTCCTTCATCCAGGGTTTTATATCCATCATCCTGGATAGCGGAGTAGTGGACGAAAACATCATTGCCTTCGGGGCGCTGGATGAATCCAAAACCCTTGCTGGCGTTGAACCACTTGACGGTGCCTCGCATCCTTTCCATCAGGCCGGCCTCCTTGTTTGAAACTCGTGCTTAGCCTGTACGGCGCATCTGGTACAGGCAAAGAAGGCCAGCACTTCTGTTACCTGCCTTACAGAGAACCACATACTACTAAACACACCTGTGGGCGGCGCCCACGCAAAATGCAAGCCCACCGCTAACCAGCAATTTGTCCATTCAGTTGAGGAATGAAATCGTATCTGTTCAGCAACTCAGCCTGCACCTCGACCTGAGTGGATCTTATCATGCGGGTTTGCTATGTCAAGAGGGCGCATAAAAAAACTGGTATGGCTAAAGCGATTTTCAAGGATTTAGAGTCGCTGTGCGGGGATCAGAGGAGGCCGTCGCGGGCGCGGTTTTCAATGCGGTAGATGAAAGACAGGACTTCGGCCACGACCTGGTACAACTCGTAGGGGATGGCGTCACCCAGGTCCAGCTTGACGAGCATTTCCACGAGTGTGGGGTCTTCATATAGAGGAACCCCGTACTCTTCGGCCATTTCAATGATGCGTTCGGCCACCAGGCCCTTGCCCTTGGCAACGATCCTGGGCGCGGGGTCGCTTTCCATGTCATAAGACAGCGCGGCGGCCTGCTTGTGGGGCGGTTGTCTGCGGGTGTGTTCGTTGGCCATTTGTCTCAGATTTCCATGTCTATGGTGGTGATGCTGGGAGTGGAAGGCATGGCTTGCTGCGCCTCTTTGCGCTGCTTGCGGGTCTGAACTGTTACGCTTACGGCTTCCAGGGAATAGGGCGTGTTTACGAGGCCCTGTTTTAATTCTTCCATGTGCTTGTCCAGAATTTTTTTGATGCGGTTGTGCTGTACGCGGATGTTGCAGCGCAGGTTGCGTTCAAATGTGTTGATGCTGATCATGCTGAGGCCGATGAACTCGGTGTCCAGGATAATGACCAGGGACGCGTTGTCCGGGTCCACCTCTTTGTCGCTTCCTCGGCGGCCTTTGCCTTCCCGGTTTTTGTAAATTTTGAGCTTGCCGATTTCCACTTTGCCGCCAACCTGGATGGGGAAGAAGGTGACAAAAGCATCTGTGGGGGCGGCGCCATTGTGGGCCACCAGGTTGGACAGAGTGGCGTATTGGAGCCCGCGCGCCAGGTTCATGGCCGCATTGGCCGGGTCCTGTTGGGCCTGTGCGTTCTGGGCCAGTGTGCTGAGGGCGGCGCGCAGGTCTGCGGCGCTGCGCAACTGGTTTGCCAGCAGCTCGGTTTCCTGGTGCAAGGCTGTGCTGGCAGCGTGTTCAGCGAGCATTTGAACGCGCTGGGACAGAGTGGCCTGCTGCCCGGCATCCTGCTGGGCGCGGCCCTGGTCGGCCAGGGCATCCTGCAGCAGTTGCGCGGCGTTGTTGAGAAACTGCCCGGTGTTGCTGAAAAGTCCGGTATTGAAGCGCATGGCCATGAGCGGGGCCAGGTCCGCGGCCAGGCGGGCGATGAACTGCGGGGTGGCGTCCCCCTGGGGCTGTGCCTGGGCCAGGGCCTGAACCGTGGCGATCAGGTTTTCCATGGCCTGGGGGAACTGCTCAAGAGCCTGAAACGGCGGGGGCTTGTTATCCGGGGCTTCCGCGCCGCGCAGTATTTCCACGAACCGCGCCATGGCTTCGGCGCTCAGTTGCCGGATTGCGGAGTATTTGTTTTGTGCGTCCGGCAGGTCCATGGCCTGTTCGAGTCGTGCGGTCAGTTCCTGGCGGGCCGCATTAAACTCGGCGGCCACGCGGGGCTCGGCGGGTTCGGGAAGGGAGCGCATGTACTCGATGACATTGCGCGTGGACTGATCCAGGGCGGTATTGTGTGCGTCCGTGTTTTCCGGGATGAGCCGCACAAGTGAGTCCAGGCGGTTGATGAGGGATTCAAAGGTTTCCGCGCTGCCGGCCAGGGCCGGGGCGAATGCGTCCAGGAACATGAGGCGCGATTCGGATGTGGTGAGGAACTGGCGGCCTATGGCAAGAAGCTTGTCTGCGGCTGCTGGCGGGGCGTCGGTATCCGGCGCCAGGAGCACACTGCGCAAATCCAGTTGTGCAAGCCGCGCGGACGCATCTCCTTTGGCGGCGCGGTCTGCAAGTTTGCCCGCGAATTCAGGGTTTTTCGCGATTAGGTCGAACGCGGTCTGCATGTTTTTGGGCAGGGCGGCGATTTCGCGCTCCAGGGCGGGCAGCAGGTTCAGAGACTCGCGCGTAGGCTCTACGCCAGCTTTGACCAGGGACATGAGATAGTCGATTTGTTTGTCGGAAATATTCTGGGGCGCGGCGCGCAGCAGGGATTCCATGGTGTCTTTTGTCACGGGCAGGCCCGCATTCATGAGCCCGCGCGCCAGGCGGGTAGTGGCCTGGTGGTCGGGCAGATCGAATCCCATGAGGCGCGAGGGGATGTCGGCGTTGGTGAGTTCGCGGGCCGCGGCCTGTGAGGCCTGTCCCGCACCAGCGGAAGCGCCCGCATTGCGGGCGCCGCTTGTTGCGCCGGACACCACCTGGAGCTGCACCTGGCCTCCGGAAATGCCTTTGACCATGACCTTGTACTGTGAGCCCGGGGACAGGTCCTGGTTGGTTTTCACCGTAACCTGTTTGCCGTCCAGGTTGAGAACAGCCTTGCCGCCGCCTGATTCTACAACAGTGGCGGTCATGAACCCCGCGCCGCTTTTGCCCCCTGCGGGCAGGTCGCCGGCGCGCACGGTAATGTTTGACAACTCGTATCCTTCGAACATAATACCTCTGATTCGATCATCGGCAGGCAGGGGCCGATACTCAAGGGTGCGCGCAAAAAGCAAATTTCATGCCGGGCCGGTTCATGTCCCTGCCGGCGCCCGGCCAAACACTGACGCACAACCCTCCTTATTTATTCCAGAATAATATAGAAAATAATTAAAAATATTTTTTTTACGGGATCGTTGATCTCAAGTAAATTCTCAAGTACAATTTGCAACGTATGGCACAAAGGGCCTATTTATGTCTTTTTGCGCTTTTTACAATTTTTGTATTTTTACATTAATGGGAAGGAGGTGACACATTGTATCAAGGTCTATACACAGCATCGACCGGCATGCTGACCCAGGAGATCAAGATGGACTTGGTCTCCAACAATCTTGCGAACGTCAACACCAATGGCTACAAGGGCAACGCCAGCGCCATCAAATCGTTTCCCCAGATGCTCGTGCATCGCATCAATGACTCGTACCTGAAGGTTTCCGGAGTGGAAGGCAACATGGACACGCGCCCCCTGGTGGGGATGGCGAGCATGGGCGCCATCGTGGACGAAATCAACATAGATTTCTCCAAGGGCGCACTCCTGAAAACCGACAGCAAGTTCGACCTGGCCATCGACGGCCCCGGGTTCTTCTCCGTGCAGACACCGTTCGGCGAACGGCTCACGCGCGACGGCAGCTTCACCATCAACGCCAACAACGAACTCGTAACCCTCGATGGCAACCGCGTCATGGGCGAGCAGGGCCCCATCATCCTCGACGGCAAGGGCTTCAAAGTCGACGATATGGGCATGATCTACATGGGCGAAAACGAAGACCAGTTGGTGGACCGGCTCAAGACCGTGTTCGTGCAGGACCTCACCACGGTCAAGAAAGTAGGGCACAACCTGTACATGGTGCCCAAACATCTTGAGCAGCCCCAGGCTCTGGTTACGACCGACCCGATCACGAGTGAAATGTACTTCATGCAGGAATCCAAGATTCGGCAGGGAGTCATTGAACGCTCCAACGTGAACGCCGTAACCCAGCTTCGCAACATGATCGACATCATGCGCACCTATGAAGCCAACTCCAAGGTTATCCAGACCCAGGACAAGCTCATGGAGCAGTCGATCACCAGCATCCCGAGAATCGGTTAAGCGAAGTAAGTACCTGAAAGCACAGAAGTAAACCAGTCAAAGAGACTCGAACGCGACGGACACAGTGAGAACCAGCCGGACTGCTCGCAGGGGCTGAAGGAGGCAACGGCCGAATGCCGGAGCCCCCACAACCCGCCGCAATCGAGAGGGAGCCCTACCCCCCGGATTGCTGCGCACACGCAGTCAACCCCCTCCCGCCGTTACGTATCGAGTCTCCAAAGGGCAAAACTACTAAAGAAACCTCGCTGTATCGCGAGGACCCATTTGGAGGTAAGTCAATCATGATGCGATCTCTGTACACAGCGGCATCGGGGATGCTCACCGAGCAGCTCAATACCGACATCATTTCACACAACCTGGCCAACGTTAACACCACAGGTTACAAAAAACACCGCCCCAATTTCCAGGACCTGTTTTACCAGACCCTGCAGGAAGCCGGCACCCCGGTTACCCAGGGCGCTTCCATCCCCGTTCCTCTGCAGGTCGGTCTCGGCGTACGCCCCGTGGCCAACCTCAAGCTCTTCATGCAGGGCAACCTCATCCAGACCGACCACAAGCTGGACCTGGCCATCGCCGACAACATCGGCGGCACGTCCTTCTTCCAGATCCGCCTGCCCAACGGCGATATCGCCTACACCCGCGACGGTTCCTTCAAGATCGACAAAGACGGCTCCATGGTCACATCCAACGGGTACTTCTTCGAACCCGCCATCACATTCCCGGACAACACCCTGGACATCGTGATCACAGAAGACGGCGTGGTTTCCGTGAAGCTGCCCAACCAGACCGATCCCCAGGAAATCGGGCAGATCAACCTGGTGCGCTTCATTAACCCGGCCGGCCTGGACAACATCGGGGACAACCTTTATGTGGAAACCGCGGCATCCGGCCCGGCCATTGAAGGCCAGCCCACGCTCGACGGTTTCGGACAGGTCAAACAGCGGTTCCTGGAACAATCCAATGTGCAGGTCGTTGAAGAAATGGTCAACCTCATCGTGGCGCAGCGCGCTTACGAAGTCAGCTCCAAGGCCATCCAGACGTCTGACGATATGCTGGGCGTCGCCAACAACCTGAAACGCTAATGAAACCAATTTTTCCGGGGCGCTGAGCACCGCGCCCCGGTGAACCGAACAATCAAGTAACGGAAGTGATGAATCGAGTGACACGCAGCATCGCCATAGCCATCGCCCTCAGCGCGCTCATCATGCTGGCCGCCCCGGTTACCGCCGCCGGCCGCATCGTGTTCGCCGTGCGCGTGACCGTGGTGGACGACGATATCCTGCTGGGTGAAGCCGCCGACATCTCCAGCGTGAGCGACGACGTTAAAGCCGACCTGGCCGCGCGCAAGCTCGGACGCGCGCCACAGCCCGACAAGGAAATCAAACTGGCCCGCTCCCAGGTCGAAGCCAAGCTCTACAACGCCGGCATCGATCCTTCACAGTACCAGCTCGAAATCCCCGACACCGTGACCTTCTACCGCAAGGCCAGCATTGTCAAGGGAAGCCAGTTGCTGGAATTCGCCAAGGATTACCTGGAGCGCAACATCGTATGGGCCGGCGGCCGGGTCCGTGTGGAATTCGTCAAAGAACCCGGCTCCATCACCTTGCCTTACGGCACCGTGACACTGGGCGCCGTGCTGGACCGCAGCCCCAACCAGATCGGCGCGCGCAGTTTCCGCATTGATGTGTTTCTGGACGGCGAAAAGCAGCGCACCCAGACCATGTCCGCGTATCTGGAAATCTACGGAAACACCCTGGTGGCCGCACGCGATATCCCCGCCGGAACATCCCTCTCCGACGCCGACCTGCAACAGCAGGAAGTGCGCCTGGACCAGTTGCGCAGCGGGGCTCTCACCAACCCGGACGACGCCATCGGCAAAAAAGTCCGGCGCGGTATTCGCACCGGCGAGGAAATCACCCGCGGCGCTCTTGATGTGGACCCGGACATTGCGGCCAACACCATCATCAACCTCGTAATCTCCGGCGAAGGCTTCGTGATCTCGGCCCGCGGCAAGGCTCTTGAAGAGGGGTTCAAAGGCGACCTCATCCGTGTCATCACACTCGCTAACCGCAAAGTTCTCGAGGGCGTGATCCGCGACAGCAACACCGTGGAAATTGTATCGCCCTGAGGGAGGACCAAACTATGAAACATGCATTCCGCATAACCGCGTGGCCCGCACTTCTGGTGTTGGCCGCGATGTTTTTCATCACATCTCCGGCGCCGGCCCAGTCCCTTTGGTCCGACACATCCGAGAGCCTCTATTCCGATTCCACCGCGAGATTCGTCGGCGACATCCTCACCATCGTGGTCAGCGAAACCACCCGCGCATCCACCGAGGCCAGCACCGACGTCTCGCAGAATGAGCAGATGGACAGCGGCGCCGGCACCGGCATCCTGGGCAAGTTTTTCGAGCAGTTCGGCATCAAGTCCAGCGATCAGTACGCAACCGCAGGCAGCACGGACAAGCGCGACACCCTGGTTACCACCATCTCGGCCGAAGTCGTAGAAGTTTTACCTAACGGCAACCTCTACATCGAGGCCCGGCGCTCCATCGTGATCAACGAGGAAACCCAGATGGTTGTGCTCAGCGGCATCGTTCGCGGCCGCGACATTTCGGGGCAGAACACCATCGCTTCCAACAAGATCGCCAACGCACAGATCAACTACACAGGCCGCGGCCCCATCGCCCGCCGCCAGCGCCCTGGCATATTAAATAAGGTTTTCAATTGGATCTTCTGAGGGGGACGGCCATGCAAAGCGCCATGTCAAACCGCATCATCAAATTCGCCCTGGCCCTGGCCTTGATCGCATTTTTCGGCAGCGGTCCGGTGCGCGCGGCCACGTCACAACGCATCAAGGATATCGCCAAAATCGAGGGCGTGCGTGAGAATCAGCTCGTGGGCTTCGGCCTCGTCACAGGCCTCAACGGCACCGGCGACGGCGTGGACCTCACCAAGAACGCCGTTCAAAACATGCTTGAGCGGTTCGATATCAAGGTCGATATCGGCGGCATCAACGTGGACAACATAGCCGCAGTCATGATTACCGCCAACATGCCCGCATTCGTCAAACCCGGCGACACCGTGGACGTGACCGTGTCATCCATCGGCGACGCCGACAGCCTGCGCGGAGGCACCCTGCTCCAGACCCCGCTGCGCGGCGCCGACGGCAAAGTCTATGCCGTGGCCCAGGGCGCAGTGTCCATCGGGGGCTACAGCCAGGGGCAGGGCGGCGCTGCAGCAAGCAAAGGCTTTCCCACCTCCGGCCGCATTCCCGGCGGCGGCATCATCGAACGCATCATCCCCACGGAAATAATGGTTAACAATACCATTTTTATTAATTTGAACAAGCCTGATTTCACCAATGCCGCGCGCATTCAGAAAGCCATTGATAAAAAATGCGCCACCGCGGAATGGCGGGGCTTGTGGGGCAACTGCTCGGCCACCGCACTCGACGCTTCTTCTATCAAAATTGTTGCGCCGGGCGTGGGTGATGAAAACCTCGTCACGTACATCGCCTACGTGGAAACTCTCAGCGTGGATATCGACCACGTGGCCAAAGTCGTCATCAACGAAAAGACAGGCACTATCGTTATGGGCGCGGACGTGAAAATCGATCCGGTCCAGATCGCACACGGCAGCCTGTCCGTTAAAGTCGACCCCGGATACAACGTGAGCCAGCCCCTGCCTTTCTCGGGAGGAGACACTGTGGTCACCACCAATCCCGACATTCAGGTCGAAGAGCCCACCGTGACATTCCATAAAGTCAGCGTGGGCGATATCGTGCAAGCCCTGAACGACATGGGCGTAACACCCAGCGACATCATCGCCATTCTGCAAGCCGCCAAAGTGGAAGGCGCATTGCAGGCCGAAATCGTTACAATGTAAATTCTTTTCTGGAGTGAATGAGCATGGAACCTATCGGAATGAGCGGACTTCCGTTCGACAACATCAACCCTGTGGGAAAGAGCCTGGAAGCGCGTATCCGCGACATTCAGCAACAGGGGCCCACCACAGGTGAAGAAAAGAAGCTCATGTCCGCAGCCCAGGACTTTGAGTCTTTTTTCCTTTATATGCTGCTCAAGGAAATGCGTAAAACCGTGAATGAATCCGAGCTGTTCCATGGGGGACGCGCTGAAGAAATTTTCCGCGACATGCTTGACGAGGAAATGTCAAAGGAAATGGCCAAAACCCCGGGCCAGGGGCTCGGAATCGCCCAAATCCTGTACGAACAGCTTTCGCGCCCGCTCATCGCGCGCCAACTCGAAGATCAGGATGTTTCGCAGCAGGCGCTGCCGCAACCCGATGCATCGCAGAGCATGGACAATGACAACAAATGAACATCACAGTTCTTCTCAATCCGGGCCGGGCGGCTCCCTACGTAATGTTGGATCTGTCCGAGCACTTCAATGCCATGGGGCACAACTCCCAACTGGTCAAGGTCGGAGATCTGTTATCCCTCGAAAGTCCGCCCAACACAAAGGAAGCATTCATCGAACTGAGCCGAAAGGTCGATGCCCTCAACCCGGACGTTGTCATAGGCTATGGCGCCATCTCCCTATTGCATTTCAAGTTTCAGGACGGACCCCTGGTCAACGTGTTTCAAACATTGAAAGTGCCCATGGCTGGCATCTATTACGACAGCCCGTTTCAAAAGGAAGTATTTCCCTCCGTGGCCAGCATGGCTTTTTCCGACATCTACCACATGTTCGTCTGGGACCAATACTATGTGGACGAATTGGAAAAGCTCGGGTTCAAAAATTCGCACTACATGCCCATCGCGGCGAATACAAACCGGTATCGCAAAATCAAAGAACAAGCGCGCGAAGCCAGCGAATTCACGAGCGACGTGTCTTTTGTGGGTTCATGGAGCCCCAAGCGGGATCTGGTGCTGCGCCGCCTGTTGGATTTCGATCTCAAAATCTACGGTTACGGCTGGGAAGCCGCATCGCCCGGCCTGCGCGAAAGATTCGTCAAAACCGCCGACAATATTACCGAACTGCCGTTCATATTCAACTTTTCAAAAGTCAATGTGAATGTGACCATGGAACAGGGTGTCTCCAGCCTGAATATGCGCGTGTTCGACGTGATGGCGTGCGAGGGATTCCTGATTTCCGACTACAAGACAGATTTTGAAAAGCTGTTTGATTACGAAAAGGAAGTGGTGGCTTACAAGCACCTGGATGAACTGCCCGAACTGGTTCAATACTATCTGGACCATGACGACGAACGCAGGGAAAAGGCACGGGCCGCACGCCGCCGGGTGCTTCGCGAACACAGCTATAAAAAGCGCGCAGAGTTTATTATCAACACATTGCAGAAAATGGGCATAGGACAGGGTTGAAAATTATGGAGAATTCGGAACAGGCAACAGGAAAAAGCCTCTGGAACGGCGTGATTCGCGTTCTTTTTAAACAGGCGGAAACATATGAAAAATTCAATGCCTTTCTCAAAGTCAAACAAAAAGCCATCATCACGGGCGACACCAAGCATCTCAAGACACTTGAAGGCGAAGAGAAATCATTTGTGAGCACCCTGGAGCAGCTTGAGGACGTAAGGCGTGAAAGCGCCATCGAGTGTGTGGGCGGCGAAGCCCCCACGTTGCGTGATCTGCTGGCCGGATCCCCGCAGGAACACCGACCCGAACTCGAAGACGCGGCCGTGCGCCTCATGGAAGCCATCAACAAAGTGGTCGTAACCCACAAAAGCAATACCGAGCTTCTCGAAGAAGCCATTCATTTCGTGCAGTTTAATCTCAACCTTCTCACCAGCAGCGGCGCGCCCACGGACAGCACATACGGGGCCAGCGGCCGGCTCAGAGAAGCGGAAAACAAGGTCAAGGGCCTGCTCAACAAACAGGTTTGATCCGCATATCCAGCACGGATCAAACACACCGGGAGGAAGCCACACGTGACATCGACATTCTTTGGATTAGAAACCATGCGCCGCGCTATCCTGACACATCGCACGGTCATGGACGTAGTCGGGCATAATATTGCCAACGCGTCCACCCCAGGCTACCACCGCCAGCAAGCGGTGCTCACGACCACGGATCCATTCGCCTACCCCGGGACCAATAATCCCAGTGTGGGTCAACTCGGCACGGGCGTCAAAATTCAGGAAATTCAGCGCGTGGTGGATTATTTTATTGAGGATCAACTTCGCGTAGGCACGTCCAGCCAGAGCCAGCTCGAGATCGAAACCGAAACCCTGCGCCGCGTGGAAGCCGCCCTCATGGAACCCTCTACCACCGAGGGCCTCAGCGATGTGCTCGCCACATTCTATAACGCCTGGCAGGATCTCAGCCTCAACCCCGATAGCACCGCCGCGCGCAACCAGGTTCTCTCTGCGGGCCAGAATCTCGTGGACGTAATTAACCAGATCGACCAATCGTTGCGTGATATCCGAAGCGACCTCAACGCCCAGGTGCGGGAAGACGTGGATGAAGTCAACCGCATCCTCGGCGAACTCGCCATACTTAACGATGAAATCAAAAAGGTTAACGTAAGTGGAAGCAACCCCAACGACATGCTCGACACCCGCGACAGCCTCCTGCTTGAATTGTCCCAATACCTGGACATCAAAGTCACGGAAACAGGAAACGGCATGATCGCCGTGCACTCGGGTTCGCGCCAATTGTTATGGAACATGAACTATAACAAGCTCAGCGACGGCCTGGCCTGGGATCACCCTGCTCAGAACAGCCAGACCCCGTACTTCAGCAATGTTTCCCAGGCGGATTTCAACATGCTCGCGGATTTCGCAACCGGCGAATTTCAGGGCCTGCTCAACTCGCGTGACGAAATCGTTCCCAATGTTCAGGAATGGTTTCAGGACATCGTAAGCACGATCATGAATGAGGTCAACGCCGTGCATTCCAGCGGCTTCGGCCTGCAGCAGTTCAGCCAGGATCTCGGCTCCACAACCACCGGGGATATTGTGATCAGCTTTGGCGCCCTTGCGGCCGGGGGCGTGGCCGATAACAGCGTGATGCTGTCTTCCGTGGATAATGTGCTCGTCGGCGACACCCTGCGCATCGAGGAAACAGACACCCAGCAGGGAGACGGCATCGCCGTCAAAGTTACGCGCATCGAGGGCAATCGCGTTTATTTTCAAACACTTGAAGACCTCACCCTTAATAAAAACCGGTGGACTGGCGACGGCCTCACCACGTACCAGGTGAACACCGGCGCCCACATATATAAAATCGATCAGGCTAAGAACCTGTTTTTTGAATTGGCCACAACCCTGCCGGGCAGCTTCAAGGCCGACATGGCGCCCGAATACACAGCAACCATGATCAGCACCCTGCAACTTCATAGTGACATTACACTCAATACCACACTCGCGGACATTGAGCGCATTTACGGCATCGACCTCACCGACGCAGTCAACGGCAAAAGCGTGGCCCTTGGCGGCGATGCCGTAACACAAAACTTCACTGAAAGCAACACCTTTGGTTTCTTCCTTGAGAAAATCAATGAAATGCGCCCTGAAATCAATGGCGGCAAGGAAATGGAACTCAAATTTGACGAGATTAACCACCGCCTCATTCTTAAAGGCGGGGAATACACATCCCTGTCCCAGCTTGGCGGCGATTCGGGCAGCGAACTGGCCATCATGCGCCTGTTCGGTTTTGAAGGACAGAGCCGCACGGGGTTCCAGCTTTTTGAAGGCGCGGCACTATACACGACCACATTGGGCGAACTCGGCGTGGCCGACGGATATTTTATTGTAGACGGCGTGAACCTCTACGCCGACAGCACCCAGACCATCCGCAATAATCTGGACAGTTGGAACGCGACTCTGAATTCCAACCCCCAAAGCACATCATTCGGAACCAACATCTTTTTCGATCCCGTGGACCGGCGCTTCAAAATTACAAGCGACCATGCATTCAGCGTGCGCGACGGCGTATCCCAGGGTGGCCTTCTGCCCCAGCAGCCGTTCATAAAAAGCAACTTCTTGCTGGAAATGGGCCTGCAGTCCCAGGTCGGACAGGTCAGTTTCTCCACGGACCAGCAGCAGGCGTCCATCACATCCAGCGACGTGGGCGCCCGCATCCGCGTGAACGAGGCCCTGCTGGGCAACTCCAACCTTGTGGCCGCTGCCGCCAACGAAGCCGGCGTGCCCGGCGATAACAGCATCGCCAACGCCATTGGCGCCACACGCACCCTGCTCACCATGAACAGCACAGGCTTGGGCACTGTGATCACGCCCAATGAAGCCATCGAGGAGTACTACGATGCTCAGATCGGCGCCCTGGGCACCCGCACACAGCAGGCCAATGTGGACCTCGAAGTCACAGAGCGTTTCATGGATTACTATGAGCAGCGCCGCGAAGAAGTGTCCGGCGTTTCCCTGGACGAAGAAATGACACTAATGATCGAGGCCCAGCACGCATTCGCCGCAGCCTCGCGCATGATTAATGTGGTCGATGAAATGCTCGACCGCATCATCAACGGAACCGGCCTGGCAGGCCGCTGAGGGCGCTAAGAACTTAAAAACTAAAGTAAATGGCTGATCCAGCCGATAAACAAAAAGTAACGGGCGGTGCCGTGCCCTGCGCACGCAAACCGCCCGCATCGCACACATCGGGAGTGAACGCACATGGCCTTCTCACGAGTCACCAACTCAGCAATGACAAACATGTTCCTCAGGGACATCCGGCGCAACCTCGCAGATATCACCGATCTGCAGCACCAGATTTCCACGGGCAAGCGCGTGAATTTTCCTTCCGACGATCCCATTGGCGCAGATCGTATCCTGCGCCACACACAGGAACTCGATAAAATTGACCAGTACGTTCGGAATTTAAATGACACAGACAGCCTGGCCTCAAGCCAGGACAGCCTGTTCGACACGCTTGAAAGCGTTCTCATGCGTGTGCGCGACCTGGCTGTGCGCGGAAACAACGAAGCGCCCTTTACGCAAAACGACCTCGACCCCATCTCACAAGAAGTGGATCAACTCATCCAGATGATGTGGACCCAGGCCAACCAGAAATTTAACGGGAAATACGTATTTGGCGGATACCAGACAGATAAAATCCCGTTCTCTATGAGCAATGAAATCGAGTACGTGGCCAGCGGGCTGGGAGCGGCCACCGATACCCTCACCATGCCCGCCACATCCACCGGCAATATCAGCAAAGCCATCACCGCTGCCGACTCCATCACGGATATCCAGGTTTATAACGCTGGCACAGGCACATGGAACAGCGTGGGCGTGCCCATTACCAGCGACCCGGTCAACAACCAGGTCACCGTGGCCGGCGGCGGCAACACATTTAACAACGGCGACCGCATCCGTTTGATATTTAACAAAGACGTGATCGTAACCTACAACGGAGACATGGGCGAAAAGGAAGTGGAAATCGCGGAAGGCATGAACGTGAAAACCACATTCGTCGGCGCATCGTCCCAAGCCTCAAAACAGACCACCGTGTTCGGCACACAAAGCGAAGACGAACGAAAAATCCGCTCCGTGGAAACCTTCCAGCTTCTGTTCGACCTGCGCGATAATCTCTCCAAGTATGACGTGTCCAAGGCCGGGGGCGTGAACATCATTAACGATCTGGGCCAGGCCATCACCGACATTGATGGGATCCGCAACCGCATCACCGACGCCCGCGCCGAATTGGGTGGTCGTGTGAACCGCATGGAACTGGCCGTCAACCGCCACCAAGCCATGAAAATCGAAAATAAGCAAATGCTCAGCAATTATGAAGACGTGGATATGACCGAAGCACTCAGCAATCTTGTTCTCAAGCAGAATATTTACCAGGCCGCACTGGCCTCGGGCGCAAGTATTATTCAGACAACACTACTTGACTTCCTGCGGTGAGTTCGGTTACAATGTAAATGCAACTAAATACATTATTACTATTACTAAGAATTTTCTTCGACTCCTCTAGGCAATAATCCCAACGGCAACGCACGTTCAAGACGTATCAATTAACCGCGCATTAATCTGTAACGGCAGCAGTGGATGATGCTGTCCGTTTGCGTCTGGAACAATCATATCATGGAGGATGCTTTGAAAATCACTGTTTCGCACTTCGGCGAAATAGATGTCGCCGAAACCGATATCTTCAACGCCACCGTGCCTGTGCCGGGATTCCCGGACAGCCACCGCTATTTTTTTATTGAACGAGACAAAATCAAGCCGTTCAAATGGTTCCAGTCCGCGGATGACCCGAACCTCACATTCGTGGTTGTGGAGCCACAGTACTTTTTCCATGATTACAAACCCAAATTCGGGGCCTTCGACCTCAAGGAGATCGGACTCGGGCCCGGAGAAAAACCCACCATGTACGCCATTGTGGTGCTGCCCGAAGATCTGACAAAGATGACCGCCAACATGCGCGGCCCGCTTATCGTCAATCCCGCCGAACACCTTTTTAAGCAGGTGTTTATCGAAACAGACCGGTGGTCCGTGCGGGAATCCATCATCGAAGGCATCAAACGCAAGGAGAAAGCCGCGCTGCTGGACAAGAAAAAGCTGGGGCCGCAGCCGGGGCATAAAAACGCGGGCACTACATGAGGTATGAACATCCAGGCGCCAGGAGGGCCGTTCCGTGCTTGTTTTATCAAGAAAATTAGAAGAAAGCATCATGATTGGCGACAAGATAGAAATCAAGGTCATCGCCGTGCATGGTGAAACCGTAAAGTTGGGCATCACAGCCCCGCGCAACATTCCCGTTCACCGCAAGGAGGTGTACGTAGAAATCGAAAAAGAGAATATCAGGGCTGCAACATCCGGCATGCCTGTTGAAAAAATTGACCTGCTGCAGCATATATTCAAAGACGAGCAATCCTAAAACCTATCCAAAAAATGCTCGCAGCAGTTTGTCAGTTCACCCATAGTCAAAAGGATCCTCAAGCCAATTAAACTACTCGGGGGAGGGAGGCGCATAATGGCTACCCGACAATGAGGCCAAGGGGACCAGTCAATGGGAGCAAAGGACTTGTTCCCAAGTTTCTGGTGGCTCCAGGAACTATAAACAAGGAGGAGATAAACCATGTCAATCTTCAGCATTAATACTAACGTGAATTCTCTGATGGCCCAGGGGTCATTGAAAAAGCTGGACAACAGCCTGAGCACCACCATGCAGCGCCTGTCCACAGGTCTGCGCATTAACAGCGCAGCGGACGACCCTTCAGGTATTGCGCTTGCCAACAGCATGACCGCCCACGTGCGCGGCGTGCACCAGGCAATCAACAACGCCCAGGATACGCTGAATCTGCTGGCATTTGCAGATTCCGCTCTCAATGAAACCCTGGACATTCTTCAGAGAATGAACGATCTTGCGGTCAAGGCATCAAATGAGGCCATTCTCACAACGGCTGATGTATCGTCCATCAACACGGAGATTCAGTCACTGAAAACAGAGCTTTCCCGCCGTGCAGGCGCAGTGACATTCAATTCAAAGATTCTTTTCTCCGGTGGGTTCTCCGGCACCAATGCCGGACAGGCCCAGATTGGCGCGGACAACGTAGCCGCCATGCAGCTCACGATTGAAATCAAAGCACAGACCCTTTCCGGGCTCGGCTTGATGGAGCAGGGCGGTTTAAACTTCAACGGCGTTGGTTCGTTGTACATCAGCAACGGCGCCGGACAGTCCGCACTCGGTGCGGCCGTTTACGCCATCGACGCCATCCAGAGTTCCATCACTCTGGCGTCGAACATGCAGCAGGCCATCGGTATTCTGGAACAGAAGATGCAGTTCATCATTGACGATCTCAGCAATGAAGAACTCAACATCACTGCAGCCAGAAGCCGCATCACTGACGCCGACATGGCTGCGGAAATCTCGGAGTTCACGCGCCTCCAGGTGCTGACCCAGAGTTCAACCGCCATGCTGGCCCAGGCAAACCTGCAGCCGCAGATCGTTTCACAACTGTTAGGTATTTCTGGCTAGGGTGTATCGTTGTCTACAGATCTTTAAAACCAGTCAATAACATTAAGATCCATCAGTTGCCTCCCGGCCAAGCCGGGAGGCAATTTTTTATCCCCTTGCCTGCGCCAGCTCATGGCGACAGGATTCAAATTATCAGAAATCACAGATGTGAAATGATTCGGATGGCTTGAATGCTCGGGCTATCTGAGTTTTCGGCTTTGGGTAAGCGTTGGAATAAACACAGGATTTATAGATCTTTGAAATTTGGCTTGACCCTAGAATCTTTAGTCATTATATTAATGTCTGTTGTGACACACTTCACAAAGGCAAAAATCCGTAAACAAACAAAGTCCGGAACGCAGAGGACAGCAATGATAAGCGGGCGCGGCCTGCTTTTTTTGTATGCTCTCGAAAGTGTTTAACATGTATAATGCATCCGCTGGCGCGCATGCACCCGCGATGCTGTGAATAATCCTTTATTTCGTCTCCGGGCGTTTGGTCCGGAAATACCAAAAGTGTATAGGAGGAATCGTATGAGCAAAGAGATCAGGAAGGTGGCGGTTCTCGGGTCCGGCGTCATGGGCTGCGCAATCGCATGCCATCTGGCCAACTGCGGCATCCCCGCCCTGATGCTCGACATCGTTCTGCCCCTGTCAGACGAAGACAAGGCAAAGGGCATCAAGGAAACGGATCCGGCTCACCGCAACAAGCTCTCTGCGGGCGCCATGGCCAAAGCATTAGCGGCCAAACAGCCCATGGCCCCTCTGTATGTCAAGAAGAACGCCGCCCTCGTGGAAATCGGCAACTTCACAGACGACATGCACCGGATCGCCGAATGCGACTGGGTTGTGGAAGTCGTGCTCGAACGCATGGACATCAAGAAGAAAGTGTTTGCCCAAGTGGCCGAGCACTGGAAACCCGGCATGATCGTGACGTCCAACACGTCCGGCCTGCCCATCAAAGACATGTCCGCGGATATGTCCGATGAAATGAAAAAGCACTTCTTTGTGACGCACTTCTTCAACCCAGTGCGCCACATGAAACTCCTGGAATTCGTACTCGGCGAAGACACGGATCCCGCGATTGCCGATTCCCTGGCCGAATTCGGAGAGAAGATTCTGGGCAAAGGCATCGTGTTCGGCAAGGACACGCCCAACTTCGTGGCCAACCGCATCGGCGTGTACGGCATTATGGCTGTGATGAAGCACATGCAGGAAATGGACATGCGCTTCGACGAAGTCGACGCCATCGCCGGCCCGCCCATGGGCCGCCCCAAGAGTGCTGTGTTCCGCACCGCCGATCTGGTGGGCCTCGACACGTTCTCCCACGTGTCCACCACTGTGTACGACCTGTGCCCGGATGATGAAGAACGCGATGTGTTCAAGGTTCCGGACTTCATGCGCAACATGGTCGAAAAAGGCTGGATCGGCAATAAATCCGGCCAGGGCTTCTATAAAAAGGATAAAGTCGACGGCAAGAAAGCATTCTTTATCCTTGATTACAAGACCATGGAATACATCCCGAGCGAGCGCGCCTCGTTTGATTCCGTGAAAAAAGCCAAAAAAGTCGACAATACCGGCGAGCGCATCAAAACTCTGGTGAATGGCGCCGACAAGGCCGCCGAATTCGCCTGGAAAGCCGTGCGCGACGGTGTTGTTTATTCCTGTAACCGCATTCCCGAGATTGCCGACGACGTGGTCAACATTGACAACGGCATGAAATGGGGCTTTGCCTGGGAACTCGGCCCGTTTGAAACCGCTGACGCCATCGGAACAAAAGACATGGTCAAGCGCATCAAAGCCGACGGCCTGGAAGTGCCCAAGCTGCTTGCTGAAGCCGCCAAAAGAGGCGGATTCTACAAGAAGATCGGCCCGGTCCTCAGCTACCTGGACGCCGAAACCTTCACGTATAAGCCGGTCCCGCAGACCGCGCTTAAGATGAACACCAACCAGGTCAGCGCCCGCTTGCAGAGCGCCGTGGAGTACATCGCGGACCCGGCTCGCAAAAAGATTAACATCGCCGACCTGTATGAAGCCGGCAAGTGCTTTGCACGCAACCCCGGCGCCAGCCTGCTGGACATGGGCGACGGCGTTTGCCTGCTTGAGTTCCACACGTACAAGGGCATGAATCCTGTGGATGCCGATATCATCATGATGATGATGCAGTGCGTGGAAGAAGTTGAAAAGCGCGGATTCGTGGGCGTGGTCGTGGGCAACCAGGGCCAGAACTTCTCCGTGGGCGCCAACCTGCTCATGCTGCTCATGGAAGCCCGCCAGAAAAACTGGGACAATGTGGAAAAAGCATCCAAGGGCCTGCAGGACGCGGCCATGCTGCTCAAGTACGCTCCGTTCCCGGTCGTCACCGCTCCGTTCGGCATGGTGCTGGGCGGCGGTTACGAAGTAACTTCGCAGGGCGACATGATCTGCGCTGCGGCCGAAACATATCCCGGCCTCGTGGAAGTGGGCGTAGGCGTGCTTCCCGCGGGCGGCGGCTGCAAAGAACTGCTGATTCGCCACACAGAACAGGCCAACGGCAATATGAACGAACCCAGCACATTCAACTTCGTGCGCAACGCATTCGAGAGCATCGCCATGGCCAAGGTCGCGCTCAACGCGCAGCAAGCCATCGAGTGGGGCCTGTTCCGCCCGACCGACCATGTGAGCATCAATAAGGATTACCTGCTGGACGACGCCAAGCAGCTCGTGCTGGGCATGGCCCGCGCCGGGTACAACCCCAAATCCCCCAAGAACGATATCCGCATGGCCGGCCGCCAGTACTATGCCGCGTTCCAGAATGCTATCTGGACCATGCAGCAGGGCAACTACATCAGCGACCACGACGCCCTCATCGCCAAGAAGGTCGCCAAAGTCCTCACCGGCGGCGATATCGCCACCAACGCGTTGATGAGCGAGCAGGACATTCTCGATATGGAACGCGAAGCGTTTGTCAGCCTCTGCGGCACCGAGAAAACCCAGGATCGCATGCAGTATATGCTGCAGAACAACAAGCCGCTCCGCAACTAATGGAGCGTTCTACAAAATTGGAGACTAAGACTAAATCGGAGGTTCAATATGAGTAGAGAAGCAGTCATCGTTTCCACGGTTCGGACGGCTGTCGGTCGCGCGAAAAAGGGTACCCTCAAGGACACCCGCGCAGATGATTTGGCCGGAATCGTGTTCAACGAAGCCATAAAACGCGCAGGCATCAAGCCCGAACAGGTGGAAGACGTCATCATGGGTTGCGCCATGCCCGAGGCCAGCCTCGGCATGAACGTGGCCCGCATCGCAGTCATGGCCGCCGGCCTGCCTGACAGTGTTCCCGGCGTCACAGTTAACCGGTTCTGTTCTTCCGGTCTCGAAGCCATCGGCATCGCCGCCGCCAAAGTCATGGCCGGCTGGAACGATATTATCATCGCCGGCGGACTCGAATCCATGACCATGGTTCCCATGGGCGGCTACATCCCCGAGTTGAATCCCAAGCTCACCGAGGAATTCCCCGAGGCATACTGCCCCATGGGCATTACCGCTGAGAACGTGGCCTCGCGCTACAACATCACCCGCGAAATGCAGGACGAATTCGCATACAACAGCCAGATGAAGGCTGTGGAAGCCCTTAAGAAGGGTGTGTTCAAGGATCAGATCGTACCGGTTAAGACCCGCGTATGGGTTGATGGCAAGGGTTGGAAAGATGTTGTCTTTGAAGAAGACGAATGCCCCCGCGCCAGCACCACAATCGAGGGCCTGGCCAAGCTGCGCCCCGTTTTCCGCATGGGCGGCAGTGTGACCGCCGGCAACTCCAGTCCCATGAACGACGGCGCAGCCTGCTCCGTGATCATGAGCAAAGAAAAAGCCAAGGAATTGGGCATTAAGCCCATGGCCACATTCCGCTATCTCTCCAGCGTGGGCTGCAATCCTGATGAAATGGGCGTTGGCCCGCTTTACGCCATCCGCGATCTCATGAAACGCACGGGCATGAATGTCAACGACATCAAGACCTACGAAATCAACGAAGCCTTTGCATCGCAGGCCAGGTATTGCTGCGAGGAACTGGGCCTGGACATGTCCACCGTGAACAAAAACGGCGGCGCCATCGCCCTGGGCCACCCGCTCGGCTGCACAGGCGGCAAGCTCACCACCCAGTGTGTGTATGAAGCCATCGCCAGCAAGAGCCAGTACGGCGTGGTCTCCATGTGCATCGGCGGCGGCATGGGCGCAGCCGGCTTGTTTGAAATTGAAAAGTACTAATCTGTTTTCCATCTGTTTTTCGGATGATTTTGTTTCGGGAGCTCCCTCATCACGGGGGCTCCCGGTTTTCTTTTCTGCAAAATAACGACCCCGCGCCATGATATTACTATATGGAAGTCCGCAAAGGGACGCGCACGCCCGAACTGCGCCTGGCGCCACTGTCCCGGCGCCATCTTGACGCGACCTTGCAGTGGGTGAACCGGCCCGAACTCAAGCACTTCACGGGCACGCTGTTCCCGGTGTCGCGCAACGGGCACGGCGCCTGGTTTCGCCGCTTGCAGAACGATCCTCTGCGCCGGTGGTTCGCTATCGAGGCCGCAGGGGTTCATGTGGGCAACACAGGCATCAAGCACCTGGATGCGGCCAACCGGTGCGCCGAGTTGTTTATCTATGTCGGCGACCCGCAAAACCGTGGCCGCGGGTTGGGCGTGCAGGCGACCCGCCAGCTTACCGCCATGTGTTTCGGCCCCCTGGCCCTGCACCGTGTCTTCGCGCAGGTGTTCGCTTTCAATACCCCGGCTCTGGCATCGTACATGCGCGCCGGGTTCGTGCAGGAAGCAAGGCTGCGCGGACATTATTTCCATGGAGGACGCTGGCACGATCAAATTGTGCTTTCCCAATTGATTCATGGTATACACGAATTCTGAAAAAACCGTGGCGATCATCCAGGCGCGCATGGGGTCCACCCGCATGCCGGGCAAGGTTGCGCGCCCGTTCTCTTGCGGCCTGTCCATGCTGCAAATCATTATCCGCCGCCTCAAGCGCTGCGCTACCGTTGACAGTATTATGGTTGCATATCCTTACAGCCCCGACAGCAAGCCCATCGCGCGTATCGCGGCCATGGAGGGCGTTCTCACCACCGGGGGCAGCGAGCACGATGTGCTGGACCGGTTCTATAAGGCCGCGCTTGGCCAGCGCGCGGGCGTGGTCGCACGCGTTTGCGGCGACAACCCGCTCACGGACCCGGATGTTATCGACCGTTGTGTGCAGGCCTTTCGCTCCATGCAGGTGGACTATCTCATTCCCACCGGTGTGCCCCTGGGCACATTCGCAGAAATTATGAATTTTAAATCCCTGGAATACGCCTGGGACAATGCAAAGGACCCCGCGGATCGTGAGCATGTCACTACCTTTCTCCGCCGCAGCAAGCTGAACGTAGTCCGCCACGAACTGCAATGGGAGCCCGCACGCTGGATCCATGACCGCCTTACTGTGGATACCGAAGAAGATTTTAAGAAAATCGACAACATCATCACCCGCTCCGGCGGCGATGGCGTGTGGATTTCACTCGACGATCTCAAGCAATGACACTTAAAGGGAAAACACTGCTGGTCATTGGCGCGGGCGTTCTGCAGGCGCCGGCCATCCGCCAGGCCGCGCGCATGGGCCTCCGCGTGCTGGCCACGGACATGGACCCGGCTGCGCCGGGTTTTGCCGCGGCTTCGGGCCATGCCTTGATCAGTACGCTCGATATTCCTTCAACAATTGCTTATGCGCAACAACAGCGCATAAATGGCGTGCTTACCCTGGCCACGGATATTCCCCTCAACACCGTGGCCGCTGTGGCCGAGGCGCTCGGTATTCCCGGACCCTCGCCCTCGGTGGCGCAGCAGGCCACGAACAAGCACAAAATGAAAGCCGTGCTTGCCGCGCACGGCGTGCCGTGCCCGCGTTTTACGCTTGCACCCACTGCGGCCAAAGCCCGGGCCGCGGCTCAGGCCATGGGCTGGCCCGTGGTCACCAAGCCTGTGTTCGGTTCCGGCAGCCGCGGCGTGATCCTGGCGCACAACGAACAGGGCCTGAATACCGCGTTCGCCGCCGCCCGCAAAGTGGCCAACAGCAAAAGCGTGCTGATCGAGGAATTTGCACAAGGCCGCCACGTGTGCGTGGAAACTTTTTCCTGGCAGGGCAGGCACCGCGTGCTGTGCGCCATTGACCGCACCGTGAGCGGCCCCCCGCACTTCGTGGAACTCGAGCACCGGTTCCCCTCGGCATTCAGTAAAAAAACGCAGCGCTCCATGCAGGACATCGTCCATGCCGGCCTGGATGCCATCGGCGTGGTTTCCGGGCCCGCGCACATCGACATGATCGTTACAGACCGCGGCCCCCTCATCAGCGAAATCGGAGCGCGCCTGGACGGGGACTACAAGTCATCCCACTTCATGCCCCTTGTCTTCGGCTACAACATCATCGCGGATACCATCCGCGCGGCTGTTGGGCAAACCCCGGATTTATTCAAAAATGACCTTGTGCTGCAACCGAGCACCGCCCTGTGTATTCACTATCTGCAACCAAACCCCGGAACCGTTAAATGCATCACCGGCAAGCGCGCTTTGCGCGGCTCTGCGGGTGTGGCATACGCGGAAGTCAACATCATTCGGGGAATGGAAGTTACACCGTTCACCAGCAGCCACAGCCGCGTGGGCGTGGTTATCGCCACAGGCCGCACGCGGCCGCAGGCGCGCGATAATGCGCACCATGCCGCCGCGCAGCTCAGCATTCATTACTCATAGCATTCCCATATCGCAATGCCCCGATTTGTGATAATCTTGATAATGACGCTATGAAACGAAGTTACCTCACACTTGGTTATCGGAACCTCACGCGGCGCAAGAGCCGCACTCTGCTCACGCTCCTGGGCGTGGTGCTGGCCGTGGGTTTCACCGTAGGGCTTCTGAGCATCAGCGAAGGCTTCATGAGTTCTTTTGACCGCGTCATGGGCACGGCCGGCCCCGAACTGTTCGTGGTGCCGCAGGGGCAGGGCAAAATGCCGTTTCCCATGTCCATGGGCTGCTCGGGAGGCGCGCTTGATGAAAAATCCGCATCCGTGATTTCCGGCATCCCCGGCGTCATCACAGCCGAGCCCATGATCCGCATGTTCGCCAGCAAAAAGGATGCGCCCGGTATGCTGGGCGATATGCCCATGATGACATTCGCCGTGCCTCCGGAAACCTTTTTTAAGCTGCGGCCCGACGCGAAAATCAAGCAGGGCAGGGCGTTGCGCAAAAGCGACAACCGTGTGCACGTTGCCGGGTTCGTGATGGCGCAGAACCTGGAACTCAAAGTCGGCGACATGCTTCTTGTCGGGGGCGAGGAGTTCGAAGTCATTGGCATCCTGGAGCGCGCGGGCCAGCCATACGATTACTTCGGCTATATCCCGCTCACGTCCGCGCAACAGATTCGCGAACTCCAGGGCAAAGCCTGCGGCATGATGGTCAAGCTCGACAGCCCCGCGAATTCGGATTCCGTGCAAAAACGCATCAGGGTTCTGTTTCCCAATGTGGATATCCAGTCCGTGGAGGAAATCGCGGAAAAGTTTCAGAGCATGATGATGATGTCCCAGGCCGTGCACTTCGCGGTGTCGTGTTTCGCATTGCTTATAGGTGTGCTCTTCGTGGCAACAACCATGATCATGAGTGTGAGCGAGCGCGTGCGCGAGTTCGCCACAGTGCGGGTTATCGGCGCATCGCGCGGGTACGTGGTTAAAATGATCATGGCCGAGTCCCTGATGCTCAGCGTTCTGGGCGGCGTGGGCGGCTGCATCCTGGGCTACGGCCTCAGCAAGGGCATCGACTGGCTCAACTACATCTATTTCCGGGAATCCTTTATGCAGACCTGGGTGTCGCCCAAAATTCTCATTATAGCAATGGCCGTGTCATTGCTGATCGGCACCTTTGCCGGAATCCTGCCCGCGCTCAATATTTTGAAAAAGCCTATGGCTGAAAATTTACGTTACGAATAGGCGGCGCATCATGCTTCTTGAAACGCGCGACATTGTGAAAGCCTACACCATGGGAAGCGCCGTGGTGAACGCCGTGGACGGCATCAGCCTTGCCGCGGCCTCGGGGGATTTTATTTCCATCATGGGGCCGTCCGGCTCTGGCAAGACAACGCTCCTCAATCTGCTCGGGTGCATTGACCGCCCCACCGGGGGCGAGGTCCTTGTGGAGGGGGATAATGTCGCGCATCTTTCCAATGCCGCACTGGACCGGCTGCGCCTGCATAAGATAGGGTTCGTGTTTCAGCGCGTAAATCTCATCCCCATTCTCAGCGCTGTGGAGAACGTGGAACTGCCTATGGATATGGCGGGGATGAAACCCGCGGCGCGGCGCACGCGCGCCATGGAGCTTCTGTGCGCCGTGGGACTCGAGCGCCGCTCCGCGCATCGCCCTGGACAACTTAGCGCAGGCGAACAGCAGCGCGTGGGCGTGGCCCGCGCACTGGCCAATGACCCGGCTGTTATTCTGGCCGACGAACCCACCGGAAATCTGGACAGCAAAACCGCGGCCGGCATCTGCGATTTGCTTCTTTCCCTCAACCGCCGGGGCCAGACCATTATCATGGTCACACACGACCCCGAAGTCGGCGCCATCGCCGCGCGCCGTATCACTATCCGCGACGGCCGCATATCAGAACAATAATTCTGCCGATATGCTATTTGATGCATAATGGTGTCGCTTGTTCTCAAATCCCATTGATCTCCTTTCCGTCTTTCAATATTTATGGGCTTGATCTCCCACGCCATCGGGTGTGTATAATTTTGGGTGGATAAGTTACCAGGAGGGGACAGCGCCATGCCTGTAAACATTGCCGTCATCGGAAGCTTTGTCACTGATTTCATTTTTAAAACCCCGCGCCGGCCCGTGAAAGGCGAAACCGTGGTTGGCTCCGGGTTCGACATGGCCATGGGCGGCAAGGGCGCCAACCAGGCCGTGATGGCCGCGCACCTTGGCGCGCATGTGTCCATGATTGGCCGCGTGGGCAAAGATAATTTCGGTGACATGCAGATTGAAAACATGAAGCGCGCCGGTGTGAGCACGGATTTCATTGTGCGCGACCCCGACCTGGGCACGGGAGCAGGCGGCATTGTGGTGGATGCCGACGGCGACAACAGCATCGTGTTCGTGCCCAACGCCAACGGCAAGGTGTGCCGCGAGGATGTGGACGCGGCCACGGCAGCCATTGAATCCTGCGACACCCTGCTTGTTCAGCTTGAGCTGCCTTTCAAGGTCAACGGCTATGCCATTAAAAAAGCGCACAAGCTTGGCAAGCGCGTGATTTTAGATCCCGCGCCCGCATGCGTTCTTGAAGATTATTTTTACGAATACTCCTCCATCATGACGCCCAATGAAACCGAAGCCGCCATTCTCACCGGCGTCAAAGTTGTGGATCCCGAAACCGCGGAACAGGCCGCGCGCATGATCGCGAAAAAGGGCTGCGAAACCGTGATTATCACCATGGGCGGCAACGGTGTGTTCGTGCTGGACTGCGGGCAGGGCCTGTATGTGCCGCCCGTGCCCGTGAATGCTGTTGACACCACGGCCGCGGGCGATGCGTTCACCGGCAGCCTGGCCGTGTTTCTGGGCCAGGGCAAACCCATGGGCGAGGCTGTGAAACTCGCCGGCATTGCTGGCGCCCTGTGCGCCACACGCATGGGTGCACAGCCATCACTGCCCACACGCACGCAGTTTGAGGCATTTCTGGCAAGCAACAGTTAGCGTGTGGCAACGTACTTTCCCCGCTTCTTTCATAGTATCTCTCACCGCGTTTTCGGCTTTGATTATGCAATTTATCGGTTTGCGCAAATTTGCTCTGCCCGGGTAAGGCGTTACCCGGATTGGCGGCGTGTGTGTATCGGGTTACGCAATTGATGTGCGAATCCTTTTTTTCTGTGATCTGCGTCACGAAAACAGCCATGTTTGCTTTGCTTTTTTATTTCAAAAATTCAGTTAATGGATCGAAAATTGCATTTATACAAGACAATTGTCAACAGTTGCTTTCATTATTCAAAATATTGCTCGTGAATTGGAGAATAATGGTCGAATCCAAACAAGAAAAATGCGGAACCGACGAGAACGCCAATTTGATGGATCTGAGAAGCCGTATAGAAAGTCTGTACCAATGGCGGCAGCTTGAAGTGGTCTGGCTCAAACAGCGGCTTAATCTCAGTAACCAGAAAATAGCCCGCATCCTGAATTACAAGCCTCAAACCGTATCCTTGATTTGGCACAAGTGGAAGAATGACCGGGACTCGTTTTTTCATCTCAACCGGCCCGGGGGCCGCAAGCGTTCCTATCTGACGGTCGAAGAGGAATCTGAATTCATTGCGCCGTTTTTGACCGCAGATGAGATCAACGTCAAGGAAATCAAGGAAGAGTACCAGAGCATTGTGGCCCGCGAAGTTGCGGATTCCACAATATACAGGCTGTTGTCCCGCCATGAATGGAAACACAAAAAAGGCATGGTGGGCAAGGAATGACTTGGCAAGGGTGATTTATTAATAAAGCTTCAAACCCGTAAAGAACGGGTATAAATAATTGGTATTGTATCGTTTGTATTCAAGGAGATTTTAATATGAAGCGCGCACGGAGCATTTGGATCCCGGTTTCGTAGTTTGTATTATTCCTTGCCGCTGTTGTTATGTTGATGAGTCATTGCAGCGGCGGAGGTGGCGGCGGAACAACATCCGATAGCCCATCGACCGCGGTGGAAACATCCGCGGACACGGTGTCCGATATTGTGAAGCTTGTGCAGGGCGCGCCCGAGGCTCCGGTGCTGCAGGATGGCTCGCCCGCCCATGCACTCCATGGCCGCTCCTCCGTGCCCGCCGCCCGCCGGCGCCAACGGCAACAACACCATCAATTCCTATTACAAACCCGATAATGCATTCGACGGCAACACCGGCACCTGGTGGGCCGGTGCCCAGGCGCAAACCGTGTGCGGTCTTTTCGATAATTACGCGACTGATACATACATCGGCGCCGTGGACATCGCTTATTACGCGGACACGCACGCGTCTGTAAGCACAGTCATGTACACGAGCGCCGACGGCGATACCTGGACTAATGCGGGAGCGTTCCCGGGCGGCGCATTTACCACGCTTAATGTGCGCGCACAGCACGCTGCATTCGCCTGCACATGAACCTTGTTAAAGATGTTACCGTATCGCACGCAGGGGCGGCGTTCGCACCTGTTTCCTTGACGTGGCTGCCGGTATTCCCACAACTGCGCGCTGCTTACCGAAGGAACCGTCAAGTGCTGGGGCAACAATTATTACGGCCAGCTCGGCAACGGCACAACCACGGATTCGCTCACGCCTGTGCGTGTCATTGGCTGGTAAGTCTGCGTCCAGAGCAGGCGCGGCCTCGCGCGGCATTGTTACATTGAATTCGTCTCTGAATTCTGTCATCGGTCCATAGACCTCGAAAAACGCGCGCCTCGGATTTTTCCTATGATGAGAGCGGTACATAGCGGGAAGTGACCGAAATACGCTATGGCCTGAAATAATGTGGCTGCAAAGCATCCATGTGGAACAAGATCATATTGACGCCCATGCCCGCGCTTCCTATAATAATTAGCGATATTGCGGGATCGTCTAATGGCAGGACAGCTGACTCTGGATCAGCCGGTCTAGGTTCGAGTCCTAGTCCCGCAGTTGAGAGGCCCCTTCGTCTAGTGGCCTAGGACGTCGGATTCTCAGTCCGAAAACAGGGGTTCGAGTCCCCTAGGGGCTATTGCCTCGATGGATCGCCGAAGCGGCTATGATGCCGCCCGGCGATTTTTTATTTCCACGCGCCTTTCCGTTTCTGCACTTTACTTGCGCTTTTCTTTCATATAAAATGTATGCACTGTAGCGCCGCCTGCTCGGGGCGCAGCATGCCTTTCGATCAATTCGAGTGCAAAGGATACCGTGATGAGCATGTGCAAGCGGCAAATGATACTCCTTGCGGCGCTCGTGTGCCTGCTGGCCGCGGCTGCCCGGGCCCAGTATGTTCCCGTGGGCCGCGTGTCCGAAGTTACGGGCAACACCGTGCAACTCAAGGGCGGCGCGGACGTGGGCTTCTCCGAAGGCGATGTGCTGGTCGTGCAGCGCGAAGGCGTGAAAGTGGCTCTTATCCGCCTCACCCGCGTGAACGCCACCGGCTCCGAAGCTATCAGCGTGAACTCTGATTTCGGCTACTCCATCCAGCGCGGCGACGAGGTGGCCCACGAACTGCTCACCACGGGCCGAAGCCGCACCGTGTCCGTTTATACCGCCGACGAGTACTGGGAATATCCCGCCGATTACGTGCCCAATTTTGTGGAACTGTTCCAGGAAAAAATGCCGCCCCTGCCGCGGTCTGATCTGGATTATGAAATCGAGCGCCAGAAGCGCGTGCTCGAACAGCAACCGCACAGCCGCGAAGCCATGGTCCGCCTGGCC